>Ga0265298_10003136_pt1 | contig 22233 bp, 15 predicted proteins | sample AusTroGonzalo_MG_3_FD_193486 | JGI IMG/M metagenome (GOLD analysis project Ga0265298, IMG submission 193486) | Bovine rumen microbial communities from tropical cattle in Woodstock, Queensland, Australia - Gonzalo_01 | ecosystem: Host-associated > Mammals > Digestive system > Stomach > Rumen ...
CATAAACGGAAACGGTAGCGCTGATGATTCTTATCTTCATCCGCCTCATTGTATTGCGGATTAGTCAGATACTCTTCACGAGCACGCAGATCCGCGCCCCACTTCAACCAGGAAACGGGATGTTTTGTCTTTTGGATCCATTCTTCTGTCAGACCTTTGGAGACTTTTTCCTGTTGGACCGCAGTTTGTTCAGCTCCTCCCTGTGGAGCGACATCTTGTTCTGCTTCATCTAGTTGATCAGCATCTTCTTCAACTTCTGCAGCATCTGCGACTTTAGGAGTATCTGTATTTTGCGCGGCTGGCTGTGCCGCTGCTGCATCCTCCGCAAAACATTGCGAACCGGAGATTGTTAATGCAGCAAGTATTACGATTATTCTGGCCGTTTTGGCATTAACCATACGCCCTGTTTTCTACAAAATCCAACACCTCTAAGTCAAATAAAAAGACAACTTTACTTAAATAATAAGCCACACTTATAAAACTTCTGTTTTTCAAAAAACTTTCTCTAATCACACTTCATCAGTAAAACGTTTTTCCCCGTCGTTTTCCGCATTCTGAGTTTGACATCCGGTTCCATACGGATATCTTAACTGCATGAACGGTGAGCCGTTAAAAACTGTTTATCTCAAGCCCCGCGAAGCCGACCGCTTACGCGCCGGGCATCCGTGGGTCTATTATGGTGAAATAACCCCGCTTCGTGAACCCATCGCCGATGGGGAATGTGTGCAAGTCCTGGACTCCCGAAATCACCTCGTTGGATGCGGACTTTTCAACTCCAAGTCCAAGATCCGGGTTCGTCTCCTCTCCCGACGGGAAAAGCTGACCCTCAACACCGAGTTTTTCAAAAACCGGATCGAAACCGCCCTGGAAGTGCGCCGCCATGCCATGCCGGGTGCCACCTCTTTCCGCGTCGTGAACGCCGAAAGCGATTTCCTCAGCGGACTCATCATTGACAAGTACGAAGATGTCCTCGTGCTTCAGACCACCTCGCTGGGCATGGATCAGCGCAAGCCCCTGATCGTGGAAGCCATCAAAGAGATCTTTCATCCGACCGCTGTTCTGGAGAAGAACGACTCCCCTTCCCGTACCTTTGAAGGCATGGAGATGGTCCATTCCACCCTGTACGGCACCGCACCCGCGGGCGACCAGCTTATCCGCCTGAACCAGCTCCAGTTCAAGGTCAACTTTGATTCCGGCCACAAGACCGGCTGCTATCTGGATCAGCAGGTCAACTACAAGAAAGTGGGCGATATGGCCGCCGGTGCCCGTGTCCTGGACTGCTTCTGCTTCCTGGGCGGCTTTGCCCTGCATGCAGCCAAAGGCGGTGCCCGCGAAGTCATTGGCATAGACCAAAGCGAAACAGCCATCAAAACAGCCAGTGAAGGTGCCAAACTCAACAACCTTTCCGGCTGTACCTTCATCAACGCCAACGCCTTCGACTGGCTGATCGAACACGCCAGGAATACCGAGATAGAGCAGAAAGACCTCTTTGACCTCATCATTCTGGATCCCCCCTCTTTCACCCGGAACCGCCACTCGGTGGATGCCGCGCTGAATGGATACAAAGAGATCCACCTGAGAGCCTTGAAGCTCCTGCGGCCCGGCGGCACACTGGCCACCTTCTGCTGTTCACACCATGTGGACACACAGACCTTCCAGAACGTCATCCTGAACGCGGCCTTTGATGCTCACAAAATCCTGCGCCGGACTCAGATCTACAGTCAATCCCCGGATCATCCCATTATCCCGGTCATCCCCGAAACCGAATACCTCAAAGGATTCGCCTTCGAGGTCGCCAAATAAAAACGGATAAAGAAAGAAATAAAAAATCCCCGTTGGAATGACCATCGGGGATCTTTTTACAAAGAATAGAATGACCTTCGGCATTTGCCTACCAGCCATTCTATTCATATTTTGTTTTGTCTTGAACCGTTAAAGATTCAAGAACAGGAATATCTTCCGGTTCAACTATCTGAAATCCATCAGGTCTTTGAGCTGGGACGAGCGCGAGGCGGAAGCCCAAGTTGTTGTTCCGGTTGTCGGGCGTATTCCCATTGCGATTCGCTGAACGGCAATTACGCGGATTGTTGTTCCAGCTGCCGCCGCGATTCACGCGATGCGCAATCGTCATGGAAGATATCCGGAAATCCAAAATCATCATTAGAAATTCAAAAGTCATTTAAAAATAACAAATAATACCCTTGACAATAACGACTTATTGTAGAGACGAGCGACCCGCTCGTCTCGGAGACGCGAAATCTCGCGTCTCTACAGAACATATTGATTTTGAATATGTTTTGATAAAATTGAAATCTTAATGGTGATTTTGGGTTTATCATTCTCTGCTGCTTCTGCTGGGCGCGGATGTACTCTCGTTCTGAACTGGAGCACTTTCTCTCTGAGCAGAAGTACTTTCTCTCCGAGTGGAAGAACTTGCACTCTTCACTCTCGCAGAAAGATCGTTGTAAAATGTTTGTTTTTTCTCTTCAATATCCTCTTTCCATTTATTTTCAAGTCCACTTATATACTTAATCAGATCTCTTGCATCCACTGGACAATAAAAAAACTTAGTTGATAAAGCATCTTCTGTTTGACCGTATTTAGTATAATCTACAACATAATTATATTCTCTACAGTAACCTCCCAGATACAAAATAGAAAAATCTCGCGAAGAGCCTTTATCAATATAAAAATTAAAAAACATGCTTCCTTGAATAGTTACAGATGGTGCTCCATACTGTATATCATTCCAATATATCGTTATCAAACCGTAATCATCAGCGTTTTGCGGCTGCATCGCAAATGTGATTATAATGCCTTTTTCTCGCAAGTATCCATAGACCACGTTAAAGAGCTCTTTGGTACTCATATTGCATGGCAGTTTATCAGTCCGCTCTGCAGCCTGAACTGTGGGAATCAAACTATTATTCTCCACAGTAGTGAAAAATCCCCCGGTCAGACATGACAATCCTAAAAGGAGTGCCCCGATTCTTTTATATTTCTTGATCATTGTTTTCATGATTTTCTGTTGTTGTTTTTAGCTGTTTACTCAAATTTTTTTAACTCGCCCTCCTTGCCGGTGCCGGCTCCGCCTTGGCACCCTGGCCGGAGGGCTCGTTTTCTTTTTTCAGCTCAAAGACCTTTCGGTTTCAGATCATTGAACTGGGACGAGCGCGAGGCGGAAGCCCAAGTCGATGTTCCGGTAGTCGGGCGTATTCCCATTGCGAAACGCTGAACGGCAATAACGCGGATTGCTGCCCCAGCTGCCGCCGCGAAACACGCGATATTTACCCGTGTCAGCCCCTTTAGGATCTGTTACGGATGATGTCGGATAATCTCCCTTCCAATCCAGACACCATTCGCACACATTCCCGTGCATGTCATAGAGTCCCCAGTTGTTTGGCTTCTTTTCCCCTCCCGGATGGGTACAAATCGCCGGATCCTTTCCTTCATTCCAATTCTTCTTTCCCCCGTTCATCCAATACCAACCAACCTCATCTAAATTATCACATATTCCTTTTTTCTCTGCTGTTGTCACATTCTTTCCGCTGTTCAGGGAACTTGTCGTCCCCGCCCGGCAGGCGTATTCCCACTGTGCCTCGGTCGGCAGAGTATATTCATATCCCGATGGCAGTCTCTCCGCATCACGTTCCCTCTCCGTCAGCTTCTTGCAGAATTTCATCGCGTCATCCCAGCTGACCTGTTCTACCGGCAGATCATCTCCTATGAATTTAGAAGGATTGCTTTCCATCACCGCCTTCCACTGTGCCTGTGTCACTTCATACTTGCCCAGCCAGTAACCCTTTGTCAGCGTCACCCGATGCTGCGTCTCATCATCATCTCGTCCTAACTCACCGCTGGGACTACCCATCATAAAACTGCCCGGTTCTATCCAGATCATGTCTATCTCTGCTCCTTGAGGTAAAGATATCTGACAATTCTCACCTTCCCGGATCTTTGTTTCCTGAACAGGCTCCGCGCTAAAGGCAAGCGCGACACGGAATCCCAAATCATCATAACGGCTGCCGGGACCGTAGTAGTTCCTACCCGCGGAACGGCATTCCCTGGCAACGACGATCTTGCTGCCGCCGCGAAACACACGGCTGGAACCCTGGGTACTCAATGGATCCTTGATCCCGGCAGTATAGGTATCAGCTTTTCCATTGTCATCGCAGCGGTCTAAACACCACTCCCATACATTCCCGTGCATATCATACAGCCCCCAGGCATTCGGCTGCTTCTGCCCTACCGGATGTGTTTTCTTGTCACTGTTCTTGTCGTACCAGCCCACTTCATTGAGGTTGGAACATCTGTCCCGGTACGTCAGATCTTTTCCGCTGTTCAGTGCGGTCGTTGTCCCGGCACGGCAGGCATATTCCCATTGCGCTTCAGTCGGCAAGGTATAGGAATACCCTTCCGGCAGTCTTCCCGCCGCTTTCTCCAGAGCGGTCAGCTTGGCGCAGAATTCCTTCGCGTCAAACCAGCTCACCTTTTCCACCGGCAGGTCGTCCTCCTTGGAAGCGGACGGATTCACACCCATAACGACTTCATACTGCCCCTGAGTCACTTCATATTTCCCCAGCCAGTAGCCGTGCGTCAGCGTTACCTCATGCTGGAATTCATCCTTAAATCTGCCCAGTTCATCTTCCGAACTTCCCATCGTGAAGGTACCGGGTTTGACCCAGATCATTTCCAGTTTTACCCCTTGAGGCAAGGGTACCACACAGTTCTCACCCTCTTTGACAGGTTCTGCCTGTGTAATAGCCGTACCAGCCAGCAGCGACAATACCGCCGCCAGCACTCCCCATGATATACTTGTGATCATACTTCTCTGTTTCATATAATTACTTTTCTTTCTACGGGTTTAATAATAAAAAAACACAGCGATACCCAATGGTATTACTGTGTTATTTTGATAAAATCACAATTTTGGTCATCAGTACAAAAATTTTCGCAGATTTCGGTTTAAACCTAATCATCTTTGCTCCAGAATGTTATTCCAGGCATTGATTTTTATTTCCTCAGCGATACCGCACCGCCGAGGAACGACCAGAACAAAGTAGCAGATATTGTGCAAGACGACAAGGCCGAATATCGGCATCACACCGAAAGTCGGCTACACAATAATATAACTCATTCATTAACAACTATCTGTGTTTATCCGTGTTCATCGGTGGTTCTTTTATAAAAAAATCCCCGGTGGAATGACCATCGGGGATCTTTGTTTTTCAGCTCAAAGCTGTTAGCGTTTGCTGATCGGTGTCAGCACAAAACGGAATGTGTAATCCGCGTAAGGCAGCATGTATTCCTGTCTGGGCAGCGCGCCCCAGCTGTTGATACAACCCAGACCCATCTGTCTGCCGTCAATGGAGAAACAGGTCAGCGACCGCGGAGTCAGCTCGCCGGAATGCGACTGTTTGGATTCTTTGGACATTCCGCTGTCCAGATCCGCCGGCAGATAATGCAGCGCGGAGGCAAAGAAAGCGTCATCCGAACGGACCTGCAGTCCCACACCGGAAATATCCGTCAGCTTCCACCAGCGGACAGAACTCTTGGTGCCGGTCTCCTGAGGACGCACATAAGGATAGAATTGCTCATCCACTGTCTGCTTGTAAAGGCCGATGCGTGCTGCGGACTGGCGGTCCGCATAATTCTCGCCCGGACCCTTGCCGTAATACTCGATCTTGTCAAACCACCACGGCATCACGACCTGCATCCCGAAGCGGAACAAGCCGGGCTGGTCTTTCTTTTCCTTGTCCACGGTCAGCGCTTCCGTAACGGCCAGCTCACCGTTTCCGCTGAATTCATAGGTCATCACCAGCGAGGCGGACAGACCTCTGATCTCGTACTTCGCTGTCACGGTGCAGCCGTTCTCCTTCATTTCCGGCTTCAGCTCTTTCAGTTCAAGATACGGATTCTTCCAGGCCGCGAACCGCTGCTGCAGACGCGCGCCGTAATCGTTATCGGTGGGAGCTCTCCAGAAAGAAGGACGGATGGAGTATCCGTTAGCCAGCAGCTCGACACCGTTCAGGGAAAGATAATCTATCCAGCCTGTCCTCTTGTTGAAAGTCACACTGACACCGCTCGCGCTCAAAATAAGGTGCGACAACTGTTCTTCCTTGGTCACCGGATTGGCGGAGGCTGCCAGCTCGGCGGAATAATCGCTGTATGCCTTGACAACGAGTTGATCCTGAGCGACGGGATAGCCCGCCGGCAAAAGCTGTCTAGCCTTCTTCAATTTGTAATTCAGGTTCAGCAGCAGTTCGCTGTAATCCTCCGGAAAGACTTCATAATCTCCCAGCTGGATCGTCTGTTTGGATTGCGGCAGGGCTATCAGATCCATATAAGTCCCCTGAGACACAGGAACGCCGTCACCCACCAGCTGCCATTCCAAATAGTAATCGGACAGATCGGTGAAAAAGTTCTCATTATAGATCTCCAGTGTTCCCTGCCGGAGATCGACCGGAGTGGTCCAGATGGACTGATAGAAATAGCGGACTTCCGCCATGTGCGGATTGGGAACGCGATCCGGGCTGATCAGACCATTGCAGTTGAAATTATGATCTGTGGCCTCATAGCGTCCATAATCGCCGCCGTAGGTATAGATCATCTTGCCCTCCGGGGTATAATGACGCAGCGCCTGATCCACAAAGTCCCAAATAAAACCACCCTGCAGCAGCGGATACTTGCGGAACAGATCCCAGTATTCCTTGAAACCGCCTTCGGAATTGCCCATCGCGTGAGCATATTCGCACTGGATCATCGGGCGTTTCTGCTCTTTGCTGGCATACTCCTCCGACCATCTGTAATCGGCATACATCGGGCAATAGATATCCGTGTTGCGGGCCAGTTCCGCGCGCTCGTACTGAACCAGCCGCGAACTGTCACGTTCTTTGATCCAGTCATAACAGGCTTCAAAATTAGGACCGTTGCCGGCCTCATTGCCCAGCGACCAGATGATGATCGAAGGATGATTCTTCTGGCATTCGACATTCCTTTGATTCCGCTCCAGATGAGCCTTCTTGTAGCTCTCGACCTTGGCCAGAGTCTTATCTCCATAGCCCATACCGTGAGACTCGACATTCGCCTCGGCCACCACATACAGACCGTATCTGTCGCACAGATCGTACCAGCGGGGATCATCCGGATAATGGCAGGTGCGCACCGCGTTGACGTTATTCTCCTTCATGACCTGGATATCCTGGATCATCCTGTCCATAGAAATGATATAACCGCTGTCCGGATCCATTTCATGACGATTGACGCCCTTGATCAAAACAGGCTGGCCATTCACCAGAAGCTGACCGCCTTTCAGCTCCACCTTGCGGAAGCCGACAGTCTGACGGATAGATTCGATCGTTTCACCCTCTTTCTCCTTCAGCGTGAACAGCAGATTATACAAAACCGGTGATTCCGCCGACCACTTCATCGGTGAATCCAGCTCGACCTTCTCGGAAAACTCGTCGCCGCTGATCTCTGTCTCTGAGAAATAAAGCGTACTTCCGGCAGGATCCAGCAAGGTCACTTCCAGAACTTTGCCGTTCGCTTTCTGCATGGAGAAATCGATCTGCAAAGTGGCATCCTCATAATTCTCATCCAGATCCGTTTTGACAAAATAATCGTTGATGCGTGCCTGCGGACGCGCGTACAGATAAGATTCCCGCGCGATGCCGGAAAGTCTCCAGAAATCCTGATCTTCCAGATAGGTACCATCACACCAGCGGAAGATCTGCATCGCGATCAGATTTTCACCCGGCTGGAGATACTTGGTCACATCGAACTCGGCCGCCAGCTTGCTGTCCTCGCTGTAGCCCACATATTCACCGTTGACCCACAGCGACAAACAAGACGTAGCGGAACCGATATGAATGAACACATCCTCCCCTTTCCAATCCTCCGGGATATTGATCGTGCGGCGATAAGATCCCACGGCATTATTCTTTTCCTCCACGAACGGAGGATTGGCGTGGAACTGCGTATTCCAGGCATAACCGATATTCTTATAAACAGGATTACCGTAGCCGTTCAGCTCCCACAAGCCCGGTACAGGGAAATCCGTCCAATACTGATCTTCAAAGTCCTTCTTGAAGAAATTCAGAGGACGGTCTCCGGCATTCTTGACCCAGTTGAACTTCCAATTTCCATCCAGAGAAAGGAAACGGGAAGACTGGTATTTATCGGCCGCGGCCGCCTTCTCCGCAGTTTCGTATGCGAAATACGAAGAGTGCATCGGGGCACGATTGATCTCATTGATTTCGGGATCAGCCCAGGGAGCTGATGTATCCGCATTGACACCGGCCGTCAGAACAGCCAGCAGCGCACCGCATAACAAGGTATTTTTCATATTCTAATTCTGTGTGTTTAATTCTTCGTTTACTAATTCCAAAACGGCTTCCCAGTGAGGAAGCTCTATCCCAAAAGTGTCTTTCAGTTTGCCGCAGTCCAGAACGGAATAAGCCGGGCGGACCGCCGCAGTGGGATACTCCGCCGTTGTGATGGGTGTGACCTGCGTGCAAACTCTTTTCTCTGCCGGCATCAACTCGATGATTTTACCGGCAAACTGATGCCAGGTAGCCTCGCCGTCCGAAGCCAGATGATAAGTCCCGTAATAAGACTCCGGAGAACGGCTGCGCAAAACTTGTCCCAGAGCCTGTGCCGTTGCCTCCGCGATCAGCCTGGAACTGGTGGGACAGCCGCGCTGATCGCACACCACTCGCAGCTCTTCCCGGCTGGCCGCCAGCCTGCGCATGGTCAAAAAGAAATTGCGTCCGCGCGCTCCATAGACCCAGCACAAGCGGAAAATCAAATGAGCGCATCCTGACTTACGGATCGCCTCATCGCCCCGGTTCTTGGTACTGCCGTACACGCTCAGCGGCGCGGCGGGATCCGTTTCCAGATAAGGTCGTTTCCCGGTACCGTCAAAAACATAATCCGTGGAATAATGCACCAGCAAAGCGCCGTTCCGCTCTGAATACCATGCCAAAACAGCCGGAGCCTCCGCGTTCAGTTTCTCCGCGTTTTCTTTGTCCTCCTCGGCTTTATCCACCGCCGTATGCCCGGCCGCGTTGATGATGACATCCGGTTTGACCCGATCGAGGACTGAATAGATAGATTCCTCACGCGTAAGATCCAGCTCATCGGAACCGGTCGCGGTCACATCACCCAGGGACACGACGGAACGTCTCAGATCAAACCCGACCTGACCGTTCTTCCCTATGATGAGTATGCGCCTTCCGGACATCTATTTTCTCCCGTATATTCCGCAGAAAAGCGCGTTTTTGTGGAAAATATCCACCTCTTTGAAACCAACCTCCAGCATTTTCTGGAAAATAAAAGGCGTATTCTCCGGCGTATCGCTTTCTTCCACACGCTCAAAAATCATCTTCTGGAACTCCTCACCCTCATGCTTGATCAAATAATCCGCGAAACGTTCATATTGTATCGCCTGCATCCGGGGATCGTCATACTTCACCAGATCCCACAGCCAGAACATTCCGCCCGGTTTCAAAGCCCGGTATATTTTCCGCATGACACCATCCCATTCCTGACGTGAACGCAGATGATGCAAAACTGCCGCCGCGGTCATCACGTCGAAAGCCTCTGGCTCCAAAGCGACATCGCGGATATCCCCTTCGATCCTTGCTTTGATCTTACCCTTCTGCTCCGTGATCCTCTGCACGGCGCGATCCAGCATATTGGGGCTCAGGTCTATCAAAGTCAGCTCGATCTCCGGAAACTGCCTCAGAACACGCAAAGCATAATTCCCCGCGCCGCACCCGATATCGCAGGCCGTCCGCGCCTGCGGAGTCATCGCCTTGATCGCTTTCTCCATCAGATCCGAGACCAGCACCGAATCCATGATCGAATTCTGTCCGGCCTGGATATTGGAAAAACGCTCCACATCCTGATCAAACTGCTCTCTAAGCTCCTGTGGGGTAAGTTTTCTCATAAGATCACTCCTCTTTTTCTTTATTTTCTTCGGGTTTAACTTTTTGGATCTGACGATGCACAAGGAAGTAATACATCGCTCCCAGAATGACGAATGCGCCCAGAGCCCAGATCGTTACCCGGTGCAGTTCTCCCTGCATCAGTGCTTCATCCTCACCGGCTTTCACGCCGATCCAGCACAGAACACCTGTCCACAAAAGCGATCCCACCAGCGTATAAAGCGAATACCGGGTGAAATCCATCCTCACGATGCCGGCCGGGATCCCGATCAAATGCCGTACCACGGGCAGCAAACGTGAGAAGAAAACCCCGATCGGCCCAAACTGTTTGGCCCATTTCTCCGCCAAAACCACTTTGGCCTGCGGGATCAAAATGTACTTGCCGTACTTGAGTATCAAAGGTCTGCCCGCCAGCCGCGCCGCCCAGTACATGATGGACGCTCCCAGCCAGGAACCCAGTCCGCCGGCCAGCGTAATCCCCATCATCGAAAACCGTCCCGCCTTGACCATCATCGCCGCCGGAGGAATGATCAGCTCGCTGGGGATAGGCACGACCGTGCTTTCCATCGCCATCAAAAGGCCGATCAACATATATCCCCCTGAATCTAAAGTCCCTTTATACCAATCTAGTAAGCCTGTGATCAATTCCTGCATAATAAAAAGTCTCTCATCCGCGCCGACACTCAAAGCTCTCCCGCGCGCTTGCGAACTAACGCTCTTTAATTTGCAGTGTCAGAAAGGTTTTTTCAAGGCAAAACGGCAACTTCCCCATCCTTCTGCGCTAAAAAAAGAGAGAATTGAGGACTTTTCTTCCCAATTCTCTCTTTTATGTACTTAAAATAAAGGACTAAACCCAGCTCAGGACCACCTTGCCGGAACGGCCGCTTTCCATGGCCTCAAAGCCCTTTTCAAACTCTGTGTAGTGGTAGCGATGCGTAATGATCGGCTCGATGTTCAGACCGCTCTGGAGCATCACGGTCATCTTGTACCAGGTCTCGTACATCTCACGGCCATAGATACCTTTGATTGTCAGCATGTTAAAGATCACCTTGGTCCAGTCCATCGGTGACGGAGCCGCCGGGATGCCCAGCATGGCGATCTTGCCGCCGTGGCACATATTGTCCAGCATATCCTGGAAGGCGTGAGGATTGCCGCTCATTTCCAGACCGACATCAAACCCCTCGCTCATACCGAGTTCCTTTTGCAGATCCTTGATAGAGCGTTCCTTAGTATTCAAAGCCACATCCACGCCCAGCTTCTTGGCCAGTTCCAGACGGTAATCATTCACATCCGTAATCACCACAAAACGGGCTCCCGCGTGTTTCACCACAGCCGCGGCCATGATGCCGATCGGACCCGCGCCGGTCACCAGAACGTCCTCACCCAGCACCGGGAAAGAAAGCGCTGTATGCACCGCGTTGCCGAACGGATCGAAAATACTGGCGATATCCTCGCTGATGCCCTTATGCTGCAGCCAGACATTCGTCTGCGGCAGAGCCAGATATTCAGCAAAAGCACCGTTGCGGTTCACTCCGACACCCTTGGTATCCGGACAGAGATGGCGACGGCCGGCCAGACAGTTGCGGCAGCGTCCGCAGACCACATGTCCCTCACCGGAAACAATATCCCCCACATGGAAATCTTTCACGTTTGAACCGACTTCCACGATTTCACCAACAAATTCATGACCGATCGTCAGAGGAACGGGTACCGTCTTCTGGGACCATTCATCCCAGCGGTAAATATGCAGATCGGTTCCGCAGATACCGGTCTTGTGAACTTTGATAAGGACGTCATTGATGCTGATTTTGGGTTCCGGAACGTCCTGAAGCCAGAGACCTCTTTCAGCTTTTGCCTTTACGAGTGCTTTCATACTCCAACACTGCCATCATTCTAGACCTCTGTTTCCCTATGTCAAGCCGTCACACTCCTACCGAAGGAAATGGATATACCTCCCGAAAAAGAAGAAAAATTTGATAACGGGAAACAAATGATATAAAATCAATCCGTTGTGGATGAAAGCCCGGTGCTGGGGTCTTTTGTTTTCATCACACTTCCTGGCCTATGGATGTCGTTTTAACACTTTCAAAAATGAAAGGGGAAAATGAGTAACTATAGGAAAGGTGGTGAAAAAAAGAATGATTACAAACGACTTTGCGTGCCTGGTTGCAATCATCCTAATTATCAGTTTTTTGCTGGTAATTAGACGGTTATAGACCGTCCAATACGTGTGGGGTGTTCCAGCACCCCGCACGTTTTTAATTTACCTCATAAGACTCTCTTTTGCAAATAAAATTATTGAAACGCAAAAAAAATCCCCAGTGGAATAACCATCGGGGATCTTTGTTGTTCAATGAATTATCTCATTACTGCACAGCTCTGTAGAATTTCTTTTCTTTGTTGATGTCCACAATATAAGGAGTGATAGCCTCCTGAACGGGAATCCAGTTCACAGTATCATCGCTTTCTTCCAAGATCCCGGTAAAGGACAGGGTCAGGATACCGTTATCAAAGCTATAAGTCAGCTCTGCCAGTGTTGGTGAGGGATTCCAAGTTGCTGTTCCTCTTCCTTGCCATTGTCCGTTTTTAATGGCAGCTTCCCAAGTGGTATTTCCTTCCGGGTAATAGCTGATCAATGAATTTGGAGTTGTGCCACCATATAACATTAGACGCACACTGGGTACATCACCCTGATAATAAACGCTTGTTAGACTACTACATCCAGAGAACGCACTGATTCCCATAGAAGTCACACTGTTTGGGATTGTAATACTAGTAAAGTTATTGCAATTTTGGAATGCAGATTGTTCTATTGTAGTAACAGTGTCTGGGATTTCAATGCTTGTAAAAGTAGAAGCGCCAAAAGCTTGTCTCGCAATAGTTGTAACTGTGAATAGTTTACGTCCCATGAGATATGTTGGAGATATAACAATTTTTTCTAAAGTAAGTCCCCTTCCCATTACAGAAACAGTTCCTTCTTCAGTAAATAAATCATAAATAAGCTCTTTTGTTCCTGGCATGGTTTCTGTGATACAGAGAGCTTTTCTATTTTGCCAGCTTCCTAAAATTGTTGCATTTTCCCAAAATATTTTTTCAGCTTTATTGTAATAACTGATGAGTTCCTGGGGAGTATTTGTATATATTTCTCCTTTTATATCAGGGACATAACCATCATAATAGACCTCCATTAGATTAGAACAATCCTGGAATACATTTTCTCCCATAGACCTAACACAGCTTCCTATCATCGCCTTTGTCAAATCAGTGCAGGACTGAAACGCGTTGCCACCAATCGTTTCGATACTGCTGCCCATGGTTAAACTTGTGATGCCAGTGCCTTGGAAAGCTGAATTTCCAATGGATCTTACGATATAAGTTTTGCCGTCATTTGGATTTTCAACTGTAGTAGGAATGACAATGTCTGTTTCAGATGCTGTGCCAATACCTGTTACAATGGCAGTTCCATCCTCAAGATATTCATAAGCAATACCTTGTGTTTTATTAACTGCTTTGTCTATGCACTCAATTTTCCTTTCTTCCCACTTGTTATTTTCATCAATCACGGGTTCCCATGAATCTTTATTTTCAGCTCTGTAGTAACTAGTGAGAGCTGCGAAAGCACCTTTATTCAACATTATTCCTGAAGATGGGTAAAGTTCAGGAACATTTCCCTCATAGTACACGCAAGCCAGCCGGTCACATCCAGAGAAAGGGATAAACCCCATGGAAGTAACACTGGCTGGAAGGGTTAAGCTTTCCAAGAGATAGCATGCACTAAATGCATACGTGTCAATAGTTGTAACAGTATCGGGTATTTTTACTCCTTCCAGCTTAAAACATCCACCGAATGATCCAATAGTTGTTACAGTATAAGTTTTCCCATCATTTACAACAGAAGAAGGAATTATGACTGATATTATATCTTTGTTACTACAAGATACACTAACTGTTCCGGTAGTATCATCTTCAGTTAAGACTCGATAGGTTAAATCGTCTATCGCGAAACGATCATCTACAGCTGCCTGAGATTGAACTGGAGTGAAAATACCGGCAAATAAGCCAATAGCTATTACCGCCAGACCATACATAAATTTATTCGTCATCATAGTTTTATTTTTTAAATATTTCAGCTGTCTAGTTCAAAAAAGAATGATCTGAGAAAATTAAGAAAAATTTCAGCGGGAAAAAGAAAGGGTGAATCTTCACCTGTGCCACAATAGGATTTTCCCTATGAATACGTGGTCACTTTCTGTTTCCCGAATTGAGGTTCTCCAAAACCCAGCAAAAGGAAACACGAAGAACCACCCCGGTATCGGGGCGCTTCTAACAAGTTTGGCCTTTTGCTTAAAATTTGGAGATTTCAATTCAGACCGCAACTGTTTTGACGCTAAGCGCTAAAACTAAATATGTTAATAATTTATCTTTATTCCCATTCCTCAGCGTCACATACGCCGAGGAACGACCAGAATAAAGTAGCAGATATTTTGCAAGTGTGCAAGGGGGAATATCTAAATTTAAGAACCACAGACACAAACGAATAATACACATATAATATATTGTTAATGAATTGATTATAAAAAATATCTGGGTTCATCTGTGTCTATCCGTGGTTCTTTCACCAATCCATCCGCGCTGCACAAATAAAAAGGAATGTATTGCGCGATCGGCTTAAAAATTGTATAAGAAGCGTGTGTTGCTTTGTTATGTTTATCCTATTTAGCTTGAGCGTATAATCAGCGAAAACAACACAGAAGTATCAAACAGCAAAATTAAATCAGTATGAAACGATTCTCGATCTTATTAGCGGCCGCGTTGATTGCCGTAACGGTACAGGCACAGAATTTCCCCGGACAAAGGAGATCGCCCAACGACACCTTGCAGTCCGTAAAAGTCAACCCAGACAAAAGTGTGACCTTCCAGATCTATGCCCCGGAAGCTAAGAATGTCCAGCTCTCAGGCGATCTGGCCGGATGGGGTGATAACCGCGTTAAGTTTACGAAAAACTCAGAAGGTGTCTGGACTGCCACTCAGAAGAATGACAAAGTCAGCATTTACCGCTACGGCTTTATCGTTGACGGGGTTGCGGTCAATGACCCCAAGGCGAAAGTCAGCCGGGATATGCCGCCTTATGTGGCTGTGGATCCTGATGGGACCGCCTTTTGGGCTATGAAAGATGTCCCCCATGGTGCCGTATCCCAGATCTATTACAAGTCAACGACCTTTGACAGAACAAAAAGCATGCACATCTATACTCCGCCCGGATATAATAAGATAGACAAACTGCCTGTTCTCTACCTGATCCACGGCGGCGGAGAGAATGACTTTGTGTGGTCGAATGTGGGACGCGCCAATTTCATCATAGACAATCTACTGGCCGAGAAAAAGTGCGTTCCTATGATCGTTGTGATGCCTGACGGCGGTGTCGGCATGGGAGTGGAAAAATTCACGGATGAAATGATGAACGATATCATCCCTTATGTTGAGGATAACTATAAGGTCTTCAAAGACAATGAACATCGTGCTGTGGCAGGTCTCTCGATGGGTGGTCTGGAGACACTGGACATCTCTCTGAAAAACTATAAGAGCTTTGCTTATGTTTTCCCCATGAGCACGGGATGGTTCAGCGATTCACCGGCTTACGCCCAATGGGAACCGTATCTGAAAGAACACGCGGAGGAAATGAACAAATACTTCAAAGTCTATAAATTCTTCATGGGCGGAGAAGAAGATATTGCGTATAAGAATGGCAAAAAGACACTTGAGACCTTTGACAAATGCGGCGTGAAATATGAATACTCAGAAATGCACGGCGGTCACTCCTGGTACGTCTGGAGAGACAACCTTCAGGATCTGGCCCAGCTGCTGTTCAAATAAGTGATTTGACATCAGGGTATAATACACCCTGAATTGATGAGAGGCGGGACTAATTCGTAACTCAAACGTCCCGCCCTAAAATCGTTAGAACGGTGTGATTATAACCAATTCCTAAAAATAAAGTCAACACACCTGTTCACAAATATCTTCCTTGATATCCTTTTATTCCCGCTTCTTCGGAGGGGATATTTTTTCCGCAAGTTTCTGGATATAAACATACAGTGCAGGAATAAAGAAAATTCCCAGCGCACTGGCCAGCGTCATGCCGAAAAAGACGGTCGTACCCAGAGACTGACGGCTGGCCGCGCAGGCACCGGAAGCGATCACCAGCGGCAGCACACCAAACAGGAACGCGAATGAGGTCATCAGGATCGGACGCAAACGCAGTCCGGCCGCCTCAATGGCCGCTTCCTCAATGCCCATTCCCCTGTCACGACGCACCTTGGCATATTCCACGATCAGGATCGCGTTTTTGGCCGCCAACCCCAGAAGCATGATCAGACCGATCTGGAAATAGACATCATTGGGCATCCCGCGCATGAATACTCCCAGGAACGCACCCAGGATACCGATCGGCAGACCAAAGATCACCGAGAACGGAACCGCCCAGCTCTCGTACAGCGCGGACAGAACCAGGAACACGAAAACCAGCGCCAAAACGAACACAGCGATCTGCTGCGCGGCTGTCGTCTGTTTCTCCTGATATGCGATGCCTGTCCATTCATAGCCAAAACCTTCAGGCAGACTTTCCTGAGCCATCTGTTCAATGGTATTCATGGCCGTACCGGAACTGACCCCCGGCATGGTCTGGATCTGGAGCTCCGCTGTACGATACATATTATAGTGTCTCAAACTGTCCGCTCCATTTGTCGCGACGATCGTTGCCAAAGTGTTGACCGGGACCATATCACCTTTGTCGCTCTTGACAAAGATATTCCCAATATCCCTTTCGTTCATACGATATTCAGGCTTGGCCTGTAAGTATATTTGGAAATTACGGGCGAACCGTGTGAACTGATTCACATAAGCACTGCCCAGATAGACCTGCAGCGAGGTATAAAGACGATCGAGCGGCACTTGAAGCTTTTTCATTTTATCTCTGTCCAGATCCACATAAACTTCAGGAACCTGCGTGCTGTAGAAGGTAATAGCCGAGGAAAACATATCTTTCCTGGCAGCGAGTTTCTCCAGAAAATCATTTGTCACCAATTCCAGATCCTGGGGATCTACACCTCTGCGGTCCTGCAACTCGAACTGGACACCGTCCACCATTCCTAAACCGCTGATGGCCGGGGCACCGCCTGCAGCAAATACCGCGTCAGGAAGCTCGTTCAGCTCTATGGAAATCTTCTGGAGTAAATGATCAACCTTCTGTTCCGGCAGAGGTCTTTCCTCCCAATTCTTTAACGTCACAACAACAGAACCGTAATAAGTGCAGTACTCAGTCTGGAACAGATTCAGGCCGCTGATGCTGATCACATTCTGTACCTCCGGCAAGCTATAGAGATATTTCTCCACCTTTTCCATATAGGCCTGAGTTCTTTCCAAACTGGAACCCGGCGGCAGCATACCGACACCGAAAATAACGCCCTGATCCTCCGTAGGCACAAAAGAGGTCGGAGTCGTCATGGCCAGCTTCAAAGCTCCAAAATAAAGCCCGCACAACAGCACCAGACAAATCACTACTCTGCGGATCAGAAGCGCGGACAGTGCCTGATAACCATGGGTCGTCTTTTCAAATGCCTTATCAAACCAGCGTGAGAAAATCGCTATAGGACTCTTGCTGTCCTTTTTGCGCGGACGCAGGACTATCACGCACAAGGCCGGAGTCAAGCTCAGTGCCACAAAAGCGGACAGCATCACCGAAACAGCCAGAGTGATAGCAAATTGTTTGTAAAGCATTCCCGTGATACCTCCCAAAAAGGCCACAGGGATAAACACCGAAACCAGCACCAGAGCGACACCTACTACCGCACCGGAAACGTCTTCCATCGCCGCGAGTGTAGCCTGCAAAGGTGTTTTCCCCTTGCTTAAATACAATTCTACCGCTTCCACAACGACAATAGCGTCATCTACCACGATACCAATAGCCAGCACCATAGCAAACATCGTCATAGTATTGATGCCGAATCCCAGCGGACCAAAGACCGCGAAGGTACCTATAATGGAGATCGGAACCGCAATGATGGGAACGATCGTTGCCCGGAAATTCCCCAGAAAAACGAAAACAACTATGAAAACCAGCCCAAACGCCTCCAAAAGTGTTTCAATGGTTTCATGGACAGAAGCAGTGATAAACACGGTACTGTCATAAGGAAAATCAAAATGCAGACCACCCGGAAAACTCTTTTCGATTTCAGCCAATTTTTGGCGTACCAGCTTAGCTGTAGCCACACCATTGGCATCTGATAACTGATAAACAGCCATCAGGGCAGCATCCCTCTGCTTATAGTGACCGGAAGATTTATAAAGACGGCTGCCCAGCTCCACATCGCCCAGATCCTTTGCTCTCAGCATAGAACCATCCTGATTAGCACGAATGATGACATCCCCAAACTCCTGTTCTTCCACCAGACGCCCTTTCATTTTCACCGTCTTGGAAAAAGCCGTTCCCGGCACAGCCGGCGGGTAACCGACCTGACCACTGGCAGCTTCACGGTTTTGCTCGGAGACAGCACTATACACATCACTGGCATCCACACCCATCTGAGCCATTTTATCGGGATTGAGCCAATAGCGCATGGAATAATCCTGAGCCGTAAACAAGGTGACCTGGCCCACACCTGTCACACGTTTCAGTTCTGTGACGATATTCAAATAGGCATAATTGTTCAGAAAGACAGAATCGTATAGGTCCGCCTTGTCCTCATCCGGATACAAAGCCCCCATCAAAAGGATGTTTGGGGACTGTTTGGTGATCGTTATACCCTGACTGACCACTTCGGAAGGCAGAGAAGCCTGAGCCTGGGAAACACGGTTCTGAACATCCACAGCCGCGATATCCAGATCATAACCCGTTTCAAAAACAACATTGATGACCGACTGGCCGTCGTCCGTGTTAGAGGAATACATATAGATCATTCCCTCCACACCATTCATCTGATCTTCAATGGGACGGGCAACCGTATCTTCTACCACGCGGGCATTAGCACCTGGATAACTAGCCGACACACATACCGTAGGCGGCGCTACATTCGGAAACTGCGCCACCGGCAGTCTGGTTAAACTCACCACACCCATGATCAGGATCACAATGGACATTGCCATCGCAAAAACTGGGCGGTAAATGAAAAACTTTGCCATAATACTATCCGTCTGAGTTGAAACTAAGAATTAGCCTCGGTTTCCTTCTGTACGCCCGACTTCTCTTTGGCAGCTTCTTCCGATGTGACCGGTGTCACTGTCATCCCATTTTTCAGTTTCAAAAGACCTTTCAGGACGATCTTTTCTCCCTCTTTCAAACCATCGGCCACAACCACTTCATTATTTGCCGAGTATTCCACTTTCAAGGGTCTCATAGAAACCTTGTTATCCTCGTCCAAGACATAAGCCATCGTAATGCTCTGCACTTGCATCGTCGCCGCCTGGGGAATCACGAATACATTGGTATAGGTGGCTGCCGGGATCCGTACTTTCGCGAACTGATTCGGACGCAAGTGTCCATCCGGATTCGGAAATTTCGCTTTCACTTTCATGGTTCCGGTGGTCGCGCTGAATTCACGATCCGCGAAGAAAACCGATCCTTTGTAGGGATAAGGCGTTCCATCTACCATCACCAGCTCAATATCGGCAATATCGGCATCATTTTCTTTGAAAGCCTCATGCCCGTTTTCATCCGTGGTGACTTTGAAAACCCCATTAGTGGTAGTCATGATGTAAGTCTGCTCACTCAGAGGGAAGCTCACCCACATCGGATCTGTTACATTCATCGATCCCAGAGTAGTAGAACCGGCATTGACCAGATTGCCCGGACGCACCTTGATCTCACCCAGCAGCCCCTGATAAGGAGCCCGGATCTCTGTGTAGCCCAAATCCAGTTCAGCTGAATGCAGTTTGGCTTTGGATGACAAAACAGAGGCCGCGCATTCCTTGGCAGTGGCATCATATTCGTCATACCGTGCCTGGGAAATGACTTCCTGATCCAAAAGTTCCTTTGCACGTCTCAGATCCGCGTCCGCGTGAGCCGATTTGGCCTCGTCTATGGCCACTTGGGCTTCCGCGGCCTTCCTGGCTGCCTCATAGAGAGAAGGATCAATCTCAAACAGCAGTTCGTTCGATTTGACCGTAAAGCCTTCCTTGGGAGAAACACTCTTGAGATAGCCTGAAACCTGAGCCTGAAACTCCACTGTGGCCGGAGACTCTATATTTCCAACGACCTCTACATATCCCATGTAATTCGTTGGATGCAAGGTCATTATTTCCACATTAGGACCTTTTATCTCCATCGTTGTTTCATTTTTCTGCTTAGAGCAGCCCGCTCCTATGGACAAGGACAGACTCACAGCGCAAAGAGCGCTCAATACAGTTTCAAATCTTTTCGTGTTCATTGATCATCCAATAAATGGCTTTGGCTTTTTCATAACAACAAAGCCGTTCTATTTTAAACAGGTATGTCCTTCTTCTCAATAAAAACCTTCTTCACTCCCAAAAAAAAGGGAGACCTTTGAGCGGTCTCCCTCGAAAATATCAAATCCGAAGATTAGAGTTCACAACCCTCTATTTTCCAGCCGTCACGATACGGTTTATGGACGTACTCGGTGGCTTCCTTGGAATTTGTGAACTTGAACTGTTCCTGATCCCAATGCAGACGGATGCGGGTCAGATCCTCGCGCAGCCCCATTCTCAGAGCCACATTGCCCATCAGAACGACTTCCGCTAAAGGAGCGGCCTGGTCGAAATTCATGCGAGCCGGAGTCTTCGGGTCTTTACAGGCAATGACAAATTCCTGATAGTGACCCGGTGAGCGTTCCAATGTCTTGGGAATGTCACCCACTTCTTTGCGGCGTTTCTCATCAAAGATGGTCGAATCCAGGATCATACCTTCATCGCCAATGATCAGACGGCCGTTTTCAGCCATCGCGACACCTTCGGGAACGATGTCGGGACGGAACGGACGCAGACCGCCATCGTACCATACCATCTTCAGAGGCGGTTTGCCGTCATAGCTGTCGAACTGCCATTCCACCACGGAACCCAGCGGGAAAGTCTCTTCATTCACACGAGTAGAGACCGCGTGGACAGTCTTGGGATAGTGACCCGTCAGACCGCAGGCACGGAAAATAGGAGCATAGAAGTGACAGCCGATGTCACCCAGAGCACCTGTACCGAAATCCCACCAACCACGCCATACAAACGGATGATATGCAGGATTATAAGGACGTTCAGGAGCGGTACCCAGCCACAGATCCCAATCCAGATTCTTCGGAACTTCCGGTGTTCCCTGCGGGCGGTTCACACCCTGCGGCCAGTATTCACCAAAGAGGCCGTTGGAAGGACGATCTGTCCAAACATGGAGCTCACGGACTTTGCCGATCGCGCCGGCCTGGATCATTTCACAAAGGCGATAGGTATCTTCAGAAGCCTGCCCCTGGTTGCCCATCTGTGTGGCGACACCGTACTTGCGAGCCTCTTTCATCACCCACATGGATTCATACATCGTGTGGGTCAAAGGTTTTTCGCAATAAACATGTTTCTTGCGGCGGATAGCGGAAATGCTGGCCGGAGCGTGCGTGTGGTCAGGTGTACCGACCACAACCGCGTCGATCTGATCTTCCATTTCATCCAGCATCTTGCGGTAATCTTTGTAACGCTTGGCCTTAGGGAATTGATTGAAGATCCCTGCCGCTTTGTCCCAATCCACATCGCAAAGAGCCACGATATCCACATCCGGGATCGCTGCCAGACTGCGGATGTCATGTCCGCCCTGACCGCCGATACCAATGCCGGCGATCCGAACACGTTCGCTGGACGGAGAAGCTCCGTTCAAACCTATAACACTGCCGGGGACGATAGTGAACGCTGTCGCCGCCAGCGCGGATGCTCCCAGAAAATGTCTTCTGGAAAGCCCATGTTTACATTCGATTTTTTTCATAATCTACAAGAATAAATAATTTTCGTTAATTCTTTTTATACACTCTTACGGTGTGTTCCAGCATGACCTCGCTGCCTGGTTTAAGTTCTTCACCTTCAGGAACGAATTGATAAGAAAGAGTCTTATTGTTCTTCACCCAGTTCAGATAGCCGGTACCTTTCTTCAGCACTGTGGCGGAAGTAACTTCCTTGCCTTCAGCATCCTTCGTGGTGGTCTTTTCATTGCTGTACACCGTCACGGGGAAGGTCACCACATGTCTGTCCGGATTGACATCGGGGAACACAGTTCCCTTGATATCCTCGATCGTACCGGTTTGATAGG
>Ga0265298_10003137_pt1 | contig 22221 bp, 19 predicted proteins | sample AusTroGonzalo_MG_3_FD_193486 | JGI IMG/M metagenome (GOLD analysis project Ga0265298, IMG submission 193486) | Bovine rumen microbial communities from tropical cattle in Woodstock, Queensland, Australia - Gonzalo_01 | ecosystem: Host-associated > Mammals > Digestive system > Stomach > Rumen ...
ATCCCGGAGATGCTGTTTTTGTCGGCTTTTTCCCGGGCTGTGATGGCATTGCGGATCCCGGACATGCCCAGGACGGCGATCACCATCAGTCCGATCGTGACTGCGCACAATCCGACCATGCTGATGATCAGTTCGGCCAGTGCCTGACCCCGTTCCGATTTCCGTTTTCGCATAAGCTGCAAATCCTTTTTCCTTATGTAATAATGTAATGCCGATTTTCCAAAAATCAAGTGTGATTTGCCGGGAATGGGCACCTTATCGGTCCGCTTTCCCGCCCGAATCGTCTTTTTTTCTTTTCCCGCGGTGGAAAAATCATTTTTCCATGCTACAGTATTCTTTCATCATCTGTTTTTTAATTTCATAACAGGAGTATTTCATGAAACAGACATACGATCTTCCGCTCGGAACGCAGTTCGTTTATGATGCCGACGCTCAATCCCTTACGCTTGCTTCGCTGTGCGGCATGACCTGCGGGCACAATGCCCGGGAGGATGATTTTTCCTGCTCCGGCCTGGCGGTGATCGGTGTCGGTTCCCGCCGTCTCGAAGGGGCAAAACTGAAATACACCATCGAGGCGTCTTCTCCTGCCAGTATCCGTTATACGGCCGCTGATGCAGATAAGTCGATCCGGTGGGAAGCATGCTGGATCTTTGAGCCTGAATTCGGTATTATCTCCTGCCGGTTTACCCTGACTAACACCTCGAAACAGCCGCAGACGATCCGCCGCGCGCTGCCCCGCTGGGTGTTTTCGCCCGGCGATTACGAAGTGTTCTGGCAGATGAACCGCTGGAGCGCGGAAAACCAGCTGCAGAGCCAGAAACTCCGCGGCAGTGACCTCCTCCTGCATGGCCGCGCCGCCCGTTCTTCGATCGGAAGTACGCCGTTCTGCGTCCTGCAGGATGTCGAAAACCGCGCGGCCGCGGCTTTCCATGTTCTCCCGCATGGCAACTGGACCATCCAGATCCATTCCGATATCCTCAGCAATGAATTTCCGACTCCGATCGTGGAAGCCGGTCTGGCCGATACCGATCTTTTCCTGACCCTGCAGCCCGGCAAATCCATCGAACTGCCGGAAGTTCTGATCCAGTCCGTCCCGCAGGGCGACCTGCTGCGTTCCGGCGCCGCATTGCAGAAATATATGATCCGGAAACGTCTCCCCGAGGTGAAACTCCATCAGCCGCCGGTGATCTACAACGGCTGGCTCTACCGTTTTTCCAGTTTCACGCACGAACAGATGCTCCGTCAGCTTCAGGCCGCCAAAGAGGTCGGCTGCGAAGTGTTCATCGTCGATGCCGGCTGGTTCGGCGCCGACAACAGCTGGGGCAAAGTCGGCGACTGGCGCGAAAAGGAGGGTGAACCCTTCCACGGCAACATGCGGGCGTTCGCTGACGAGGTCCGTGCCGCCGGCCTTACGTTCGGTTTCTGGATTGAGCCCGAACGCTGGGCGGAAGCGATCCCGATCCGCGATGAACATCCCGAATGGTTCCCGAAGAACACCTCGCGGATCGACCTGACCCAGCCCGCCGCGGCGGAACATTTCTACCGGGTCATCGCCGACAACGTCCGCAAGTTCGGGGCAGGGTATATCAAGGTCGATTACAATGCCAGCGTCGGGTATGATGAATCCGGCACGGAGCTTTACGATTACTGCACGGTCCTGAACGAACAGTTCAAGCGCATCCGCGCCGATTTCCCCGATCTGATCATCGAAAACTGCGGTTCCGGCGCCTTGCGCTGCGACCTCGCTTCGGCCATGATCTTCGACCATGCTTTCGTCAGCGACAACGCCAATCCCTACGAGACCTTGCGGATCAGACAGGGCATGTTCATGCGTTTCATGCCAGGCAGGGTCCTGAACTGGATCGTCATGCGTCCCGCTCCGGAACGCCGCACGCCGGTTTTCAAATGCGACCAGGTCCTCGCCTGTGCCGCGGCCACCTGGGACGAGGCAGCCTTGTTCGACCTGAAATACGCGATGCTTTCCGGTCTGCTGGGCATCCCCGGTTTCTCCGGCGAACTCGCCGATTTCGAACCGGAGATCCGGCGGAAGATCGCCGCTTACGTCCAGTTCTACAAGGACAACCGCAATTTCTTCGCCGATTCGCATGTCTTCCTGCTGACACCGCCCGATTCCAAGGTTACCGATTACGAAAATTATCTCGCGTTCCAGCTCCAGGCGGACGATTCTTCCGATTCCCTGCTGTTCGTGTTCACCAACGGACATTCCCGCCGGGCGGTCCGGAATTTCCGGCTGCTGGACCTGGATCCCGAGGCGGAATACCGTGTGACTCCCCTGTTCGAAGCCGATGCGGCCGAGACCGTCCAGACGGGCGCGGCGCTGATGGATTACGGCGTGAAGACGTCATTGCCGGAGAACCAGCATGTCCGTCATCTGGCCGGTTTGTATAAAATTTCGGAAAAATAATTGATTTTCGGAAAAAAAGTGTTATATTGATACGTATACAGCAATAGAGATCAGCTGAAAGGGACCGTTCCGGATTCGACTGGATGTGCCGATTGCCGATCGCATGCCGAGGATGATCGTTTGCCTCGTAAATCATCGGTCACAACAACAACTGCGAACGAAGAGTACGCACTCGCCGCTTGACGGCGACGTCCCCTGTCTGACGAACACTAGGTCAGGGGGCGCAAGCAGTGTTCTGGCACAAGGATTTGACTCATCGGTCCACGTGCGAGATTTCAGATGAGGCAGTCTGAACACAGTCTGTCTGCCGACTCAGTGCAAGGACGCGAAACAACAAAGACAGAACAAGCATGTAGTATATCGTCATGAAGTCATCGCAGGACGCGGGTTCAACTCCCGCCGGTTCCACCATTTACAAATTCTCCGGGATTCAGACCATCAGGATTGAGTCCCGGTTTTCTTTCGTAAGTATCGCCCTATAGAACAGAGACTTACGACTTTTGATAATTCCGGACAGAGACCGGTGCAGAGACAGGAATTTCCGTCAAAAAGCGTGTGTTTTTCATAGATTCTCCGGAAATTCTCTGTTGGTAAAGGACACGCGTCCTGTATGCAAGTCCTTTATATTAACCTTCTATAGATAAAGTACTTACGGAAGCACACGGTGGTTTTCAGAGAAAATCGGCACAGGACTTCGATTTTCCATTGCAAGTCCTGTGCCAAAACAGGCATCCAGTCCTGTGCGAAAAGTGATTCCGGAGCAAAATTCAGCCTCAAAATCACAGGTCGGTTTTCCTTTATGTTTCAGCAACCATTCAGCATTGCTGCCGGGCTGGGCGGGATATATCTTTCCCTAGCGCTGGGTATCGGAATGTTCATCCTCGCCGGGATCGCGCTGGTCGGGTTCATGGCTGTCCGCGTCTGGCGCTGGTGGATGCATGGGTGAGCATCATGCGCGAACACTGCATCGACTGCTTCTTCGGGAACGAGGAGGACAGCAGGGGACTGTGCTTTCTCTATCCAGACAATCCGGTCGAGGTCAATTATTCCGACCCGGCCTGTGAAAACTTCGAACTGAGCGAATAACCTTACTTTTCTTCGTCCTTTTCAACCGTCCCGTCATCTGTGTCGTCGGTGACTTTTGCGTCGAGACGTTTGAACAGACGGTAAAGGTCGATGCTGCCGCCAATGGCGAACCAGACCGTGGAAATCACTGCAATAATACCCGGCACCACCAGTCCGGTGATGAAGAATTTGATGCCCCACCATTCGATCGGCCAGCGGTAGAACAAGGTGTTCCAGATCAGAATTCCGAGGAAACATCCGCACCAGGCATAGCAGAAGGTGTAGATGAAGACGGAGTAAGCCAGGATCCGGTCGCTTCTGGTATAATTGGGATCGATCCCTGCGATTTTCAGGAAGAAATTCCTGAAAGACCATTCGAAGCGCTTGAAGGTCACTCCGTCGGCATACTTGCCGCGGTGCAGCAGTTTTTCCATGTTGTAATCTTTTTTGCAGGTGAGCAGCGAAACCACGACATAGAGAATGACGGAACTCAAGACGGCGATGAACGTCATTTCGATGGAGTTGATCGGGAAACGGTCCGGAGTCACCTTCCACACGATGATGGGGTTGAACGGAGCGGAAACGCTCTCGAAAAATCCGGTGACCGCGCCGACCAGGCCATAGCGTTCGAAGAACGGGTAGATATGATTGGCCCAGTGCTGCTGGCAGAGGATGCCGCCGACGGCGATGGTCGAGCCCGTGATCAGGGTGGCGAAAGCCGCCGCTGTCGTCCCCTTCTTCCAGTAAAGGCCGAAGGTGGTGACCGGTCCGGCGCCCGCGGTCCAGATCGCGCCCGTGATGGCGAAGAACATCAGCACGTAATCCATCTGCGAGAAGAAGAAGCTGAACATGAAGGCGACGACCACCACGAAAGTGATCGTGCACCGCAGCAGGGTGATATGCTGTTTCGGCGTGAGCCGCTTCTTGAAGAACGGAAGAATGATGTCCTGCGCGATGATGCTGCCCCAGCTGTGCATGTAGGTGGTATCCGTGGAGACCATGAGGAAGATCATCAGGGCGCAGAGGATGCCGGTGATGCCGACGGGGAGCAGTTCCCGCAGCGTGATCGGAACCAGCATCTGCCCGTAAAGAGTGTTCAGCTGTGTTCCCGCCTTTTTGTCGACCGTACCGACCGCCATGGATGCGATCGCGCGGTAATCATCCGGTTTGACATGGTCGAAATCGATCTTGCTGCCTTGATAGGCATGGCTCTTTTTGAGCGTGTCTTTCAGCTGGTCGGAAACCTTTCCGGTCTCGATCATGGCCAGCAGACCGGTCCGGACATGATCGAATTTCTTGTCCGCAGCAAGTTCCTCCACCGTCTGTCTGGTCAAATGATAGTGGGCGCTTTTGGCTTCCTTCCTGAAATCGGCGTTGTGGATGACCACGAAAGCGGCGACAGCGAGCATGGTGATCATCATGACGGAAAATCCTGCACGCCAGGTGCCGAAAAGCCCCGCCATTTTCTGTTCATGCGGGTTGAGTGCCGAAACGGAATAACCTTGGGCGCCGCCCCAGGTGATGCGGTTGAAGATGCCGCTGAAAATGCCGGTGAATACGTAGAACAGGTTGAAATTCCGCATTTTATAAATATCGAACGGATTGAGCATGCTGACGCCCGTGCCGGGTTCCCGGGTGTAGGCCAGAGTCGGCGTGACTTCCGTCCACCAGTTGAAGCGGTAAATGACATAGAAGACCAGGATCGCATAAAACGGATAGGAGAGGATGCCCTGAATGCAGTCGGTCACCATGATGGTGATCTGTCCGCCGAGCAGAGCCAGGAACAGGGCGCATCCCAGGAAAATGAACATCAGGGTGCCGAACGTGGAAAAACGCCAGTCCCCAAGATAAAAATAGGCGGGCAGGCCCCAGAAATACATCAGGACCCGTGCGGAAACCGCCGGGAAGATCGCATAGTTCATCACGCCGGAAAACGCCTGCAGGAAACAGGCGAAAACCCGGAATTTGCGGTTGTAGCGGATCTCCAGGAACTGCCCCATGGTCAGCGCACGGGTTTCCCGGAAACGGTAGGTGCAGTAACCGGTCAGTCCGTATGCCAGACCGATCGGCATAGCGACCGCCCCCCAGTACTGGACGGCAAAACCGCAGTTGTAATACATTTCCCACAGGGCGACCACGGAAACCAGTCCCATATTCGCTTCCGCGCCTGCCACGCAGAGGACATACCGTCCGGCCACGCGGCCCGCGGCCAGAAAATCCGCCACGCTTTTCACATAGGTTTGCGCCTTCAGTGCCATGCCGATCACGATCGCCAGCGGAATGGCAACCACGATCCAATCGATCCAAGTCATCATTTTTTGTTCCTTCCAATGATTCCTTATTTATTTTTTCAGTTCAAAACTGTTCTTTCCTGTCCGGACCGCATAGTCAAGGCCGTTGATCTCCAGCACGAAGTCCGCATCGGACTCCACTGTGACATGGCCGTTTTCAAAAATGAGGCTCGCGGTGATATCCCCGAACTGATAATTGCGGACGCCGAGCTTGCCGATGACCCGTCCGGGCAGTTCCCAGACAACGCGGCGCGCGAACGCATTGGTCTCCCGGAGTCCGATGACATTTTCCAGATACAATCCGATCGGCGCCAAGGCGGACCAGCCGCAGAAATCCTTGCGGACCACTCTGCGTGACGGCACGCATGACCGCGCCGGCTCGAAGGAATTCGGCGCATAACATTCCCAAATGGTATGCGGGTCATAATTACGATAGGTTTTCAGCATGTGGTCCAGGATTTTGACCGAGAGTTCGGATGCCTGTTTGAACATGCCGTATTTCTGCAGTGCTTTGATGGCCATATAGGCGGTCGGTACCCACATGGCACCCCGCCAGTACAAGCCGTGTTCCGCATTGAAATCCGCATCATCCCGTGCCAGCGTCACGCAGGGTACGAATCCGCCCAGTTTTTGCGGATCGGCCAGCTTGTCTGCCATGCGCGCGGCACGTTCCGGTGGAGCCATCTCCGCCAGCATGACCCAATAGGATGCCGGAGTCATGACTTTGACGAATTTTCCAGTCTCCGCCTCAATGTCATAATAAAAACCGTCTTCCTCATCCCAGTAGAAAGTATTGACCGTTTCCTTCAGCCTGCGGTATTTTTCCTTCCAGTTTCCGGCCAGCTGCGGATCGCCGGCCATCCCGGCCAGTTTCGCGATATAAAGCGCACTCAATCCCTGCTGGGCAATGGCATCCACCCACAGGATATGCCGGTTGTCCGGCCGGTTCACCTCCACCGGGGCGGATTTCCGTCCCCGCGGCGTATTGTCCATGCCGGAGCGGCCGCCCTCCCAGAAATAGCCGCGTTCATGCTTCCGCCATCGGGTCACCGCCCGGATCATCGGCGGCTGCGTCGCATCTTCCGTCAGCTCTTCCAGCCAGGCGAAATGTTTCTGAAGATACTGTTTTTCCAGCAGCAGTTTTTTCAGATGGGCGAGGTCTCCGCTCATCAGGAGATTTTCATATTCGGTCCAGGCAAAGAGCGGCGGATTGTCCGCAATATGGATACAGAACTGAATTCCATCCGGCAGTTCCGGATGGGGAAGATGCGGAAGGACCGCACCTCCGTAAAGCACTTCATAAAAATTGTTCAGGGATTCCACTCCGGGAAACCGGTTTCTGCCGTATTTGCAGAACATGGCCATGAAACAGGTATCCCAGATCCAGATGTCATAAGGGGATGCCGCTTCATCCATGTAAGGGGTCTGCGGCAGGCCGGGCACCACTTTGATATGATCGTGGGCCAGTTCCCAGGCTTTCCAGTAGAGTTCCGTAAACTCAGGATGTTCATCGCATACTGGAACCGGAACCTGGCTCTTCCATTCCGCACCGGGCTTGAAATCTTTGGTCTGTTTCATGAGTTTATTCCGCAACGGTATGCTGTTTCAGACCGAAACGTTCCGCTTCGCTCCTGCATTCCCGGAGGAATGCGGCCTGTTCTTCACCGGACAGCTTTTCGCCGTTTCCATGCATCGGGGAGATCAGTTTCACTTCCGCGTCCGAAAGCGCGATGGCAGTGGAAAGATCGCCATGGCAGAGAATGTCCTGGACCGCGAGGGCGAGCGTTGCCGCCTCTTCGCAGAATTTCGATGCAACGAGATTCAGGCTGCAAACGGTTTTTTCCGCGGTGACAGCCTCCGCTTTTCCGGAGATAGCCGCCGCAAAGACCGCCGCCGCTCCGGCGTCGCGAAGCCCTTCAAAGGCGAATTTTCCGATCCCGAACGTCTTTTCGGCCCATTGCGCCAGGAGGTTGTATTCCTGCACCCAGATCCCGAACATGGAAAAGCCGAACCAGATGCAATAGCGGGTCAGATTGTGGTAATTCTGTTTCGCACCCAGAGAAAATTCATAGGCATACATTTCTCCGGACCCGTATGGGTCAAACAGCAGTATGGCATCTCCGCTGTCCTTCGCATTCTGATAAATCCGGCTTCCGGCGAGTTTTTCCTTTTCCAGATCGGACGCCATGATCCGGCAGCGGCCGGTCTTTCCCGGACGGAAAAGCACGGGGATCATCACCTCGCCCGCGTCAATGGAATAACGCTGCCAGCCCTCTTTTTCCGGCAGGGCGTCGGCATTCTCGATCCGGATCTCCCGGGACCGGACCAGCAGATCGGCCAGATCCCGTTTCACCGCCGCCGCGTCGGAAACCTGTTTCCGCTGCGCGGCAAGTTTTTCCGCTTTTTCATTGGTCCACCTGCACAGACTTTTCAGTTTGGCCGGAGCTTTCCCGGCTTCCCAGACCATCAATTCCGGTTCCGGCAGGGAAGCGCCGTCGGGCACTTCGTGCGCCATGCCGTGTCCGATCCCTTTCAGATGCAGATCGAAAAATCCGACTGCGCTTTCCATGATTTCCGGCCAGTAGCCATGCGTGCCCGGAAAAGCCTCGTGGGAGAACTTGTCTTCCGCACCGCAGGCGCGGAACACCTTGTTTGCTTCATAGCAGCTGCGGAGCATCTCACGCACGCAGAAGGACTCGCCGTCGGCGATATTGGAGCAGATCTTCAGCGCGCGCGGCGCAGTCAGGGCCAGGATGCCGGATTCTTCCGTGAAAGTCAGGCCGCCGGGCATCACTTCGCAGAAACAATTGGCCGTGCGGACATAGACCTCGTAAGAGCCTACACTGCAAACGGGAACCGCCGCCTTGACCCGGTCGTCCATTGCGGCGATATACATGGTCTGGTTGCCGCCGCCCGAACCGCCGGTGACTCCGATCCGGTCCGGGTCCACAAACGGCAGGCTCTGCAGCAGGTCGATGGCGCGCATGTTGTCCGCCACCTGGATCCCCATAAGCGTTTCGCCCGCATTCATCAGGGACGCGCCCAGATACATGCCATGATACTCCGGCACGCCGTGAATGCTGGTCCGCTCGCCCGCGCCGAAGGCATCCGGCGCCAGGCACACATAGCCCAGTTTTGCAAAAATCTGCGCACGCACCTGGATCTTCGCCGCCACTTTTCCCTGCGGCATGTGTCCGTGGACGTTCACAATGGCCGGAAACGGACCCGGTCCGTCCGGAATATACAGATTCGCCGTCACATACCGTCCGGGCGCAGCGCGGAAACTGATTTTTCTGATCGAGAATCCGTCCATCCGGATCGTCCCGGTCTCTTCATAATCCAGCGGAAGGGAATGGTCGATTTTCAGGCGGATCGCCGCCGCCGCTTTCCGGTAAAGTTCCGGCCGGACCGCGGCCCATTCTTCCGGTGTTTCCGGAAGCTGGAATTTTCTGAACCCTTTGGCGGCTCTCTGCCGGAGCGGCTGGAAAACCGATTCGGGAAACGCCTGGTTCCATACATCAGGAAAGGATTTCAAACTTCTGTCTATCGCACTCATTTTTTACCTCACTTGGAAACTGGATCGCGGACCGGGCGTCACGGTTTGCCGTCCGTTTTGCGGATCCCGAAATCATAAAAACGGTTGCGTCCCTCGCACCCGATAATTCCGACATAAAATGTTTCCGGCAATGTTTCATCCATGAAACCGAAGATATGGCCGCCGCATTCGATCTGCAGGTATTTCCCCTTGCGGTCCCGGGTGACGCGCACCCGCAGATCGTATTTTTTCCGGGGCAGGAACGTTGTCTTGAGGAATGCCGCCCGGCGGTACTTCGGTTTCCCCTGATTGTAAACATGATGCCAGACATTGATCCCCTCGTCGAACAGGATGATCTCATAATGCTCACGTTGTTCGGGTTCGCCTTTCGCGCTCCTGCCGACGTCTTTGGCCAGGACGATCAACGGCGCCATCCGGTGGTCGAAGCTCATCGTGCAGGAGATCTCGCACGGCATTCCGTATTTTTTCCGCAGCATGATGCACGAATATACGCTGTCAACATATTTCGAAAAAATCACCTCGTCCGTCAGATCGGGCGGCACGGCATTCATGATATGGTCATCCAGCTGAACCATTTTCTTCAGATAGTTCCGACGGGCGCTTTTTACATCAAGCCACAGGGACCTGTCCCATTTTCCCCTGGCGAAGGACGTGTAAAAATCCTCCCCGGCCAGAGTGGTGAACCAGAACAGACCCGCCAGCAGAACAAACTGTTTTGATATGATTTTCATGGGATCCTCCGTATCAGTTTCCTGAATACAGTAACATTTTCAGTGATTCCCATTTTCAATTTTCTTCGGTTCAGCGGTTCAGTTTTTTCCAGACCGGTTCCAGGTCGACGATCTTCCCTTCGCGGGCGGACTGGTCGAAACCAAGGGCAAAAACCGCGCTTTCCAGACCTTCGTTGCCGCTGCATTTGGGTTTCACGCCTTTGGACATGGTCGCCCACAGTTCCTTCATGATGTGGTAATCGCCGCCGCCATGGCCGTCGGCGCCGAATTTCATGACATGGGTCGCTTCGTCGCCGATCCGCCGGTACTTGATGGAGCGGTCATACAGTTCCAGGATGATGGTCCCTTCGGAACAGTTGAAGCGCATTCTGCGTTCCGGAAGCGCGTTGCACATGGTCGCGCAGAACGACACCTGGACCCCGTTCCGGAATACGGCTGTCCCCATGGAAGTATCCATCAGGTCGTTGTCGTCGTTGAAAGCCGTTTCGATCTGGTCATGTCCGCCCCAGTTGTTGAAGGCGTTTTTACCGAATTTTTCCTCCATGAAACGGTTGGCCGGCTTGAACACGTTTTTCGTGCCGACAAAATAGACTTTGGATGGCAGAGACCCGCAGAACCAGTTGATCAGGTCGAGGTCATGGCAGCATTTTTCCAGGATATGCGGGCCGGCCAGTTCCGTTTTCCGCCGCCAGTTCCGCATGATGTAGCCGCCGTGTCCCGGATCGATATTTTCATTGGCCTCGATGCTGAGCAGTTTCCCGAAGGTCCCGGAATCCAGGAATTCCTTGATCTTCTGATACATCGGCGAATAGCGGAGTACGAATCCGGTGGCGAACTGCAGATTCGTCTTCTGATGCGCCTCGAATATTTCCTGGCAGTCTTCTATCGTGGTCGCCAGCGGCTTTTCCGAAAAAACATGTTTTCCCGCTTTGAACGCCGCGAGAATGTGTTCCTTATGGAACGCATTCGGAGAAAACACCATGACCCATTCCACGCCGGGGGTGTTGATCGCCTCCATGTAATTCGAACATCTCCGGAATTTCGCCGGATCGACGTTCCACACCCGCATGGCTTCATCCACGATGCTGTCTATGGGATCATATGCGGCCAGGATTTCCACGCCGCGCTGCGAATCGCGCAACAGATTGTAGACCACACCTCTCGAACGAGCGCCGCAGGCAATCACGGCAACTCCGATTTTTTTTGCTTCAGACATATCAAAATCCTTTCCTGGAAAGTTTCAGTTTCAAAACACTGCACAGCGGATCGGCCGGCTGGTCAGGAAATCCCGTCAGAAGGATCCCCCCGCGTTCCTGACGGAATCCCTGTTCCATAGCCGTCCCGAGAACCGGACCCGGTTTCGCTTTCCTGAAACACTTCTGATTTTCCCGAATCTTTTTTTCCTTACCGTCTTACAGTTCGATGACCTGGCCCCGTTCCCGGGAAAGCTCCGCCGCTTCCGCTATGGAAGTGGAAAGCATCCCCTGTTCAAGAGTGGAAAGATTTTCCGTTTCCCCTCTCACCGCCCGGATGAAGCTGTCCAGCAGCCCCGGATCGGCCCCCCCGTGTCCGCCCTCCTGCGGCGGGATCTCATACGTGACGCTTTCCTTCGTCCACCGGCCGGTGATCCGGATCGTGCTCCGGTGCAGGCTCATCTGGGCCACGGCCCTGTCCCCGACGATCGAATAGATCCGGTCGGAGAAGCCGCAGACAAAACATTCCATGTGGGACGCCCGCGCTCCGTTTTCATATTCCACGATGGCGAAGCCGTTGTCATGCGCGCTCAGATCGGACATATACATGCAGGAATCTTTCCGGTAGCCGTCTTCCTTGACCGCCTCTTCGCCCCACATGGGGCCGTTTTCCGGATGGGCGTCTTTGCAGATCCCGTTTTTCCCGTAATGGCAGAGGCTGCAGCTGGGGCCGACCGGGATGCCTTTTTCCACTTTGAAGGGGATGTTTTCCGGACGGAATACGTTCATGCCTGCAAAACACGCCACCCTGACCGGTTTCGGAAAGCCCAGATACCAGTTGAAAATGTCGAAGTCATGGCTCCCTTTGTGATTCCAAAGTCCGCCGCTGTATGATTTCTTCCCGTTCCAACGGGACATGTAGGTCCTGCCGCCGTCGTAGAATTCCCGGTTTTCGATCAGAAAAATTTTCCCGAGATCGCCGTTGTCGATGATCTGCTTCATCCGTTTCAGCACCGGATGATGGCGCAGGTTGAATCCGATCATGGCGACTTTGCCGCTTTTGTGCATGGCGTCGATGATGCTGCGGCAGCCTGCCGCACTGGTCGCCAGCGGCTTGTCGATCAGCACATTGACCCCGTGGTTCAACGCGGTGATCGCCCCTTTTTCATGCTCCGGATCGGGCGAAGTGACAACCGCACAGTCCAGAGATTCCTTTTCCAGCATCTCTTCCAGATTCGTATAAATCTTCCCGCCGATCTGTTCCGACACGCAGTGCAGCCGGACTTTGTTGGTATCATATAAAGCGCAGATCTCGCAATCCTCGCGGTCTTTCAGCAAGGCACCGAAAGACAATCTGCCCCGGGCTCCGCATCCGATGATCCCGAATCTCAATTTTCTGTCCATATCCATTTTTCTCCTTTTCTAAATGTACATGCCGATCCTGACATTTCAAGCTGACCGGCGGGTAAACTGTTACGCCATTTTCTCAAAAAGTTGCAGTATTTTATCGCATCGGAACCGATTATTCCAGCATGGATTTTTTCAGTTCCGCGGGCAATTCCTTCAAATTGAAATACTGCTCGACGAGCTGGGCATCCTGTCCGCCGTACTCCCCGCTTCCGAGACGGCGTTCCATCTTGATGATGCGTGTCCGGATGTATCTGGCTTCGACGTCCTTCGGCAGGGTGTAATCGTCAAAGCAGAAGATTTCATTCATATTGCCGTTCTTCTGAAGTTCTTCCGGGATCGTCGCCACCCTTTTCGGGACAATGATCCGCCAGGCCTGCTTGTCGAATGACCCTTCCACCTGGTAGGTGGCCCGTCTCACGAAACGCATTTTATGGAAAACCGAGGTGACCCGGCTGATGAAACGGTTTTCACCCAGGTCGATCATCGTCCAGCCGATGCCCAGACCCGGCGTCCAGCCGGTCGCCAGATTGCCGTCGTAGGCGCAGGAGGCCCGGGCCAGTCCGTATTCGCGGCTGGCTTCGGCATTGATCTCGCCGATCCCTTCCATCATGTTCAGCGTGCGGTGCATCCGTTTGTATCTCGTCCACTCCCGGGCATTTTTGGATTTGCCGCGGATGTAGCTGCGCATCTCCGCCAGATATTCCCTCGCCGACTTGTCCAGTTTGACCAGTTTGCTGATCTTCGCATGGTCGACGGCGATCAGGAACAACACCGGCAGCATCGCCTCATACGTTCTCCGGATATGGGCGCGGTCCTGTTCCTTGTGCGCTTCTTCCAATGCCTTGCGCAGGATCCTGTAGCATTCCGCGGTCACTTCCGGTGCTTCATACGGCGCCCGGGTCAGGGGGCCGCCGCTGGTCATTCCCACAAAACCGGATTTCCAATGCACGTCACGCAGATATTTATAATATTTTTTCACATAAGGACCCGCCGCCGGACCGAAATATTCGTTGCAGAACATCGTTTCCAGCTCCTCGCCGTCCCCGCATTCCGCCGGATCCCACATGGCGCGGGCCAGCAGCCACGGCCGGAACGGACAGCCCTGTTTGACGACCCGGCTCGTCATCAGACCGATCTCTTCCGGGAAAAATCCTTCGGTGATCCCCATGGCATGGACATCCCGCACGTTGATGAGGTTGATGAGCTGATCCGGATAGGTCATCCAGTGGGAACCGCCCCACACATAATCCCAGAACAGAATGTGTTTGCAGACTTTCTGCCAGCCCTGCACGATCACCTTCATGAATTTGTTCGCCATCTTGTTTTTCGGGTCCAGATAGGGCCGGCCCCGGCGGATGGCCAGGTCGACGATCTGGACCGCCACATTGTCGTTCGCCTTGATCCCTTCCGGCGGCTTCTGCGTGGCAATGTAGGCGAAGATCACCAGTTTCACTTCCGGGAACTCTTTCCCGACGATTTCCCCCACCTTGTTCGCAAAATACACCCACCGGGCCGATTCACGGTTCCCGTGCGCTTTCACCAGCGCCTGGCATTTTTCGCAGCCGCACATTCCCCGGTTGCCGTCGCCTTCTCCCATATGGATGAATTTCGCATGGGGCGACTGTTTCAGAAAATAACAGCAGCGCTTGGCGGTTTCCCTGATCAGGCCCTCGTTGGTCAGACAGAAGTCGACTGTCACGCCGCGTTTGACCGGATCGATCCGTTTCCCCTCCTGAATGGCGAAGAATTCCGGATGGTTTTTATATTTGTCGGCGGGGATCAGCCCCAGCATCCCGTGGGAGCCCAGCGGCGGCGCCCAGATCGCCATCTCGCCGTATTTCCGGTTCAGTTCCGCTTCCCGCACCGGACGGTTCGAACTCAGCAGATTGAAGGTCGCCCAGTGCATACCCTCCTCATTGCTGTCATACAGCGCCCCCCGCGATTTGAACGCAGGTTTCCCGTTTTTTTCAAATCCGGCGATTTCGATTTTCTCTTTGGACGGGCAATATTCCGTATACGGGTCGAACCAGTGGACCCCCATTTTCCGGTCCAGGAACCAATAGGACCCGAGCAGCACCCCGCGGGGACGTCCGCCGGAAATCTTCACCTTTCCGTCGGAAGCGCTGATCTTGAATTCCTCCGCACCGAGTTTCGGATCATGCCGCAAGATGAACTGCGTCTGCGCGGAACTTTTTCCCTGATGTTCGGCAAAGATCCGTCTGATATATGTTTTCAGCTCGTTCTCCGCAGTTTTTTCCGCTTCGATCGGTTTTTGAATTTCCATTTTCACCGTTGCGGTCCCGTCGATCACGACCGGCGCTGCGGCACTGACAGTCAATGCGGTCAGGAAACCGGCCGCGATATAAAAGATTTTTTTCATGGCAAATTCCTCTCAATTATCCCGATCAGAGTTTCTTCTTCCAGAATTCCAGCTGTTTTTCGACCTGGGCGTTTTTGTATTTGCCGCCCAGCAGCGATTTGGCCTGCGCATAATACTCTTCCGTACGCTTGATGTCCTTCAATTTCATTATGGTATTGAGGGCCGCGGAACTGTAGAAATTGCCCCGTTCCTTCTGGTTGAATGAAGTGTCCTGCGCGGACTTGACCAGAAGATCGATGGCCGCCCCGTTTTTTCCCGATGCCAGCAGAAAACGCACTTCCGCATAAACGATCCCGGTTTTCGAACCGCCGGGCATCTTCTTCAGCTGTTCCAGTTCCTTTGCCGCCGCGGCAAAATCCTTTTTCGACATCTGGTTCTGCAGTATGCATTCCTGGAGCAGCCAGTACTGGCGGGCATTCGCTCCTTTTATCTGCGAGGCGGAACGGAATATCCGGTCCGCTTCATCAAACTGCTTTTTCGAGGTGAGCGCTTTGCCGCAGGCGATCTCCACATTGATGCAGGATGCCACGGACGCCGCGCCCGGCATCTTCTTCAGATTCTCCGCCGCCAGTTTCCGGGCCTCTTCATATTTTTTGGCGGCCACCAGACTGTTCACCTGGCCGCGCTGCAGACTGTCACGCAGCAGTTTCAGCCGTTTTTTGGCGCCGGGCGCAAGGTTTTCATCGGCCAGGGCTTCATCGACCAGACGGATCGCTCCGGAATGGTCATTGAACCGGGTGGTATAGATGCCCGCCATCCGCGTGATCGCCGTCTGATAATTGGAGGCGCCCGTTTTCGGATCGGTTTTCCTCAGTTTCAGGATCTTGTCCAGGTCATTGGCCGCACCGCCGAAATCTTTGAGTTTCAGCTTGGCCTGGGCCGATTTGATCAGGGCTTCCTGAACGCGCAGGACATCCTTTTCAGTCGCGGCGATCTCCCGGTATGCATCCACGGCCTCTTCGTACTTTTTCGCCTTCTCCATTTTCTGGCCGCAGCTGAACAGTGCTTTCGTCCCGTTCCGCTTGGCCTCTTCGATATCGTTCGCGTCCGCATATACCACGCCGGCACAGAACAGGACGGCGCTGGCAATAATGAATCCTTTCATAATATTATCCTCCTGAAAATCAATTTCTTACAGATCGGTGCTGCCGTATTTCAGAAACCAGAGGTCTTCCGGATAGACCGTGTCGCGGAAAGTCCAGAATTCGACCCCGCCGTCCAGCAGCAGATAATTGTTTTTACCCTGATGGTAGCCTTTTTTGGCCGCGGCCGGATACGCATATTCGCCCCCGCGGTTCCAGTTCACGGAAAGGCCTGCGCCGACCATGTTCGTCCGGTCATGGTTTTCCGCATACAGCAGCACCGTGTCCGGTCCGTCGATCGATTTCAGTTTCCTCGTCGTGATGGCTCCGTCCGTGTTTTTGTCATGGTTTTTCACGTCGATCGCATAAAGGTTCGCGCAATAGCTGTTTTTTCCCAGATAGAACGGATCTTCGTTCATATACCGCGGCGGCTGATTCTGATCCAGCGGGCAATGAAACACTTTAAATTTTCCGGTGGTCCCCTTCTCCGCCGGATCTTTGATTCCCAGATACGGTGCGATCTGCAGTTTCCAGCTGTCATGGCCGTCGCCAGCGAAAGGCAGATCATCCTTGTGATCCGCCGCATACTGGAAGGTCGCCTTGCCCATGGCAAACAGATTTTCGGCACATTGCATCGCCTGCGCGTCACGATGCGCTTTGCTGATGAAAGCACAGCAGATCGATGAACTCAGGAGCGTGGCGGATGCCGCCAGGACAAGTTCCGCCATTGTGAAGAATTTTTTCGGTTTTTTCATATTTTTTACTCCTTTACGGTTGATTTCTTTAACTCTTCCGGCAGTTCCTTCAAATTGAAATACTGTTCGGTATGCTGCGCATCATCCCCGCGGTAAACTCCGTCCGGACGGCGGTTCTCCATCTTGATGATGCGCGTCCGGATATATCGGGCTTCCACGTCTTTGTCGAGCACCACGTCGTCGAAACAGAAAAATCCCCAGGAATTGACCTTGCGGCCGTCCGCCGGTTATGACGACCTGATTGTCCGCGCACTTGATCCGGAATTCCTGATCGTTCAGTTCCGGATCGTGGCGCAGGACGAACCTGGCATGGGCAGCGCTTTTTCCCGGATATGCGGCAAAGATCCGTTTGATATACGTTTTCAGCTCGGTTTCCGCCGTCTTTTCCGCTTCGATCGGGGCGGTGATCTCCAGCTTCACATCGGCGGTTCCGTCCAGTATCACTTCCCCGCCGGGCAGGTTCAGAAAGAATGCCGACATCAATATAACGCACAGCAGTTTGGTCATTGCATTCTTCATTCCTTCACTCCTCTTTCTTCGGTCAGGGCTGTATTATTTGCTCACGGTCAATTCCACGAACTTTGAAGTGTTGAATTTCAGCGGTTTGTTTTTGCCGTTAAAAAGATACATGGCATCATAGAAACTGAAACGGGTCACCACTTCCGCATGACCGTCGAGGAACGGGATATTTGTAGTGTCCCGGTGGATCAAGGTGATATGCGCGTTATGATCAGCCGTAATATTCCAGCCAAAATCGGACTGTCTCGTATCGCGCCGCATGACCTCGGCAAAAAGCGGCAGACGGGTGGAACTCATGATTTTTGCCGTCCTAAGTCCTTTGTGGTTATCGACTTTTCCGTCACTTTTTATGCCCATCGGAATAATATAACCTATCTCCCCTTCGCGCAACTGCGTATTGCTATCGGTAGCCAGAGGGGCGTAGGACAGTGTGTAATTCGTTGCAGCCATCCCGTTTGAGGTGCTGATGGACTGGACGGTCGGACAGTTCCGGTAGGAGAGGTAAACATAATTATTGTTTTTCGCTCCTTTATAATACCCCCACTTGTACATATTCTGCCAGAAATTCGTGCCGTTGCTGCCAAGATAAATGATTCCATTGTAATCATTGCCATACATGATTGTCGCCTGAGCCGTCTGCTTGATATTGCTCATGCAGCTCATTGCCCTGGCCCGCTCCCGGGCCGCGTTCAGCGCCGGCAGCAGCATTCCCGCCAGAATCGCTATGATCGCGATCACGACCAGGAGTTCTATAAGCGTAAACCCCTTTCCTCGTTTGAACCCTGTGACAAGTGCTTCCTCCAAGTGCTTTGCTCTGATGCTCATTTCTCCATGCCTCCTGTTGGTTGTTATTCTTTAAGTTGACGACTTTGTCCAATATACCCCGATGTCCGGTCTGCTCAGACCGCATCCCCTCCTGTCGATTTCCCCTTGATCAGCTGATATTTGTTCTTCCGCAGGTTCAGATCCGCCGGATCGATGGTGCCGCGGGTCAGCCGGCAGGCATAATTCACAATGTCGACCGCGGTTTCAAACGCGGGCGGTTTCATGTAAGTCAGCTCCGGAATCAGCCCCTGCAGGGAAAATCCGGCGGCCTTGGCCATGATCCGGACATCGCGTCCGATCCGGAGTCCGCAGTCCATGCATGCTTCATACAATTCCTTCACCAGGAACGAATAATTGCAGAAAATGAAATCCGGACGGCTTTTCTGAAGCAGGTCGCGCAGCGCCAGATCGCAGCGCTGGCTCGAATTCAGTTCCCAGTTGAATTCGGGAGAAGTTGCCAGTCCGGCTTCCGCACATGCCTCGAAGAATACCTTGGTCTGGCACCGGATCGCGTGCAGCGACTGCCGCTGCCGCGGCCGGGCCGAATTCAAGTCATGGAACGAGATGATCCCCGCAGTCCGGCAGCCGCATTCCACGGCGTGACGCACTACTGTGCGGATGGCTTCCCGGTTGCGGAAACTGACCTGGATCACCCCGTCCGGCACCCGGTCATATTCACTGATGATATCGATCACCGGCATGGCTGCGGCCAGTTCCCGCTGCATATTTTCCAGCTGCCCGCCGACAAACAACGCGGCATCGTTCTGCCGGATTTCGTGCAAAACCCGATTATAGTTAGCCGGAGAAAACGCTTCGTCCGCGTGGATAAAATGAATCCGAGCACCATAGATCTCCGCTCCGCGCAGCAACCCCAGATGAATTTCCGAATTGATGATCCAGTCTTCCGAATTCAGGATTTCCGGCGAAATCACCGCTTCCGGAAAAACAAACGCAATATCGGTGGTGGCTTTTGATTTGACAAAGTCTTCATTCACCAGAACCCCGCTGCCGGGAACCGAAAGGACCGCTCCTTCTTCCTTCAGGAGTTTCAAGGCGTTCTGCACGGAAACCGTGCTGACTCCGAATGCCGAGGCGATGGTCCGCACGCTGTCGATTTTCCCGCCAGGTGCGTAATACCCGCTTTCGATCCGCTGAAGCAGGATCCTGCTCAGCTGACGCGGCAGGCTCTCCCGGCTGTTTTTGTCGATGCTGCTTTTCAAATCTTCCATGCTGCAATCTCCGTCCGCTACTGTGTTGTATGGAATATCACAGTTGTAATACGGTTAAATATAGCATGTATTCAATGCTTGTCAATAGTCCGCGCGAAAAAAAATCGTTTTTTGCACATGAAAACGACCGCCGGATTTCATCGGTTCAGTTTTTTCCAGACCGGCTCAAGCTCGACATGGAACATCTGTGAATTTTCTCTTTATCTACTTCCCAGACGCGTTCGGCTTCATCCACAATGCTGTCGATGGGATCGTAAACGGCAAGGATTTCGATCCCGCGCAGGGACCTGAAAAAACAGATTATTTCATGGCGTATTCTAATCGGGCGCCAGCACATTGATCGGTCTGGCACTGCCGGCATAAATATACCCTGAAGTTGAATACCCGATCAGTGATTCTGTTCTTCAAAGAGATACCGGATGCTCTCCTCTTTGAATCCGTAGCAGTCCAGCAGCAGTCCGGATGCGGCGAACAGCGGTATGTTTGCATGGGCGGAATGCTGGTCGGATCCGAGGGTGAATTTTACGCCCGCTTCCCGCCATTGGGCAAAGAGGTTCCAGTAATATTTGATGCAGGATTCCGGGAACCTCAGCGAATTCAGGACTCCCAGATTCAGCTCGGCCGGCTTGTCATATCGGATCAGCGCTTCCATAAGCTGGTCGTTCAAGTTCCGGGGAATATCCGTGATCGCTCCGAAGTCTATATGATTTGCATCCCGGTGACGGTACCAGTCGCCGGCCGCCAGTTCCAGTGAATCCCAGGGATGGGCCAGAATGGTCACCAGCGGATTTTTGATCAGTGCCATCATCTGATTGAAGTAATCCATCCACGCAGACTCGCGGTCCGGTTTGGAATAAAGCGGCCAGTGGACTCCGCCGATCACATATTCGATCCCGAGCGTTTCGATTTCTTCTTTCGTGATGCCGATGCGGGGCGTGCTGTCGGACGGCCCGTCGGCAAAGCGCAGGCCGTAAACCGGATCATCCCCTTTCCTTTCGAAATTGCCGGCGGCGATCTGGCTGCATTCCCATTCCGAAACCGAACTCACCTCGATCCCGAAATGGAATGAAGACGGACGCTCCGCGCACAAAAAATCATTTCTGGCGCCTTGAATGTCGCAAAGATTGTAATGGGTATGCAGATGGTCGCTCAACCCGAATTCCGTCATGCCGCATTGAAGCATTTCCTTTTGGATATCCGCGAGTGTCGCGCAGGCCGAATCGCAGGAATGCTGGGAGTGTATGTGCAGATTTTGTCTGATTTTCATGGCATGAACTTCCTTTCTCCTGAACATGAGTTTTCATCCGGAATAAAATATACACGGCCAGGGCTTGTTCTTCAAGAGGATTTGCCGATGACTGCTTGCAGATTTTTGTCAAAAAGATATAATATTTTATCAGGTCAACGGACACAGGTATCGGAAAGCATCATGTTTTGTTTCTCATGATCTTGCTGGGGGAAACACCGAACCGATGTGAAAATTGGGAGGAAAAATATTGCAGCGAACTGTAATTGAGCAATGCGGCGACTTGTTTGACGGAATAAATCCGATGTATGAGCAGTTCTCTGGCTTTTTCCAATTTCCGGTCCAGGAAATATTCCATCGGAGATTTTTGGAAACTGCGCTGGAATTTTCTGGTCAGGGTCGCGCTGCTGTATCCAGTGGCGTGACACAGTTCCGGCAGCGTCAGGTTCCTGGAGAGGTTCTGATTGATATATTGCAGCGCGTCCCGCAGATCCGGCGGCTGGGTCGATATTCCCGTTTGCGAGGACAATTCCATAAGCAGCCGGTAACATTCCGCATTGGCAGCGCGGAAATTCTCCGGGTCCATGTTTCTGCTCAGTTCGAAAAATTTCTCAAAACTCCGGCGGACTGCATCGGGATCGCTCAGGGGTATGATATCGACCTGATCCATACGGAGAGTTTTCAGGATGGAATCCAGCAGGGTGCCGCTGATCACGGCCGCAAATTTTTCAGCGGAACTGCTCTTGCAGCGGATCTGATTGTCCGACTGTTTCCGGATCAGAAAAACTTCTCCCGGTCCGACGGGGAAAGTCTGGCCATTCTGCGTAAATGCAAATTGTCCGCTCTGGGGAAATTCAATGGAAAATTCACTGGAATTGATTCTCTTGGTATAGGAATTGAGATACCATTTATCAGCACGGGCGGAACGGATATACAGGGGCAGCATGCCTTCCGGCGGAGCCCCGAACCAGCAGTGGATACCCTCGCTGCCCTCCTGTTTCCTGCCTCCGCTTTCGATGATGGATTTTTTACCCTCATACTCGAAAATATGTTTCATGACTTGTCTCAACCGGGACCGTGATTAAATCTTGCAATTCATTGATAAAATAGCATAAGTTTTTTTAAATGCAAATGCTTTTATCTGCAAAAACGGAGATTATATTAATAAAAAAGGATGGAATATTTCAGTCATGACCGGAATGATAAAAATGGAGAAATTTATGAAAACAGGATTCATGCAGTCCGCAATGTTGTTCTCAGTATTTTTTCTGAGTCCCTGCGCTTTCAGCGCGGAAAATGTTCCCGATCCGGTAAAATCCGGCGACCGGCTCGTTTCGGAGAAAAAATTCGGTGAGGCGGTCGTGAAATATCACGCCGCCCTCAAGCAGTCGGAAAAATCTTCCGGAAATGCGGAGATTTATTACAAACTGGGAAAGGCATATCAACAGCTGAAGGAAGAAGGCGCGGCCGCGCATTATTTCCGGGAGGCCCTGAAATAATGCGCGGCCGCGCCT
>Ga0265298_10003138_pt1 | contig 22210 bp, 18 predicted proteins | sample AusTroGonzalo_MG_3_FD_193486 | JGI IMG/M metagenome (GOLD analysis project Ga0265298, IMG submission 193486) | Bovine rumen microbial communities from tropical cattle in Woodstock, Queensland, Australia - Gonzalo_01 | ecosystem: Host-associated > Mammals > Digestive system > Stomach > Rumen ...
GAGGGAAAAACCTCATGGAATCGAGCGGGAAGAGGCGAGCATGGCGAGCCAAGTCCCCAATCCTGCGACACATCGAGAACGCTTTCCTAGAGAAATAGCCACTCTTTGGCGCGCGCCGCCTGCTATGCCCGAAGTTGCCGGACATCAGTACAAAATTCAGGATTCCATGCGCTTTTCGGCTCCATCTGGCCTCCGGTGAGTATAACGGGAGCGACTCCTTCGACATGCCCAGATAATCAACGGAGAATGCGGCAAAAGACTTCCATTCCGTCATCAAGCGCATTTCCTTCAGCCGATTCTCCAACAAGCCTACATTAATCACTTTCCGGTACGTCCAAAGCAAGCGGCACCAGTCACATAATTGCCGAAGACCTAAGCCACCCTTATAAAAATGTTTCAGGAAATGTGTGAAAATAATGACCACATCATTGTCCGCAGAGGGAAGAGAAACCTCCGTTTTACCAGTCTGCCAGCACCTTATTCCGCCATTACAGAAAATGTCTTTTTGAACATCTGCAATAACGGCATCCATCCTTTTAGACAGCCCGCAATGCTGATTTGCATGCAATTCTATGCTCCAGGGACCAAGAGTGACGCCCCTATGGGATTTCTTATAGTCTATCTTGAATTCTGAAGACGCCAGCGGCTTGAAAAACGCCTGAGCCTTGGGATAACTCTTTTCATCAAACAAAAAATCCACATCACCGGATGCCCTCCACAAGGGACGCTCATAACACTGCGCAACCCCCTGCCCTTTCATCAGGACGGTGTGAATGCCCTCTTCGTGCATCTTCCCGACCAGTTTGCCGATGATTGCATTCATGGCCGTATTCCGCTGCTCCAACTGCATAGTTTGACTCGCAAACTGCAGTGCGTCCTTCTTCGGAACCTTATAATCGGCCACATACTCCAGACCAGCGGCCACCAGACCCGGAACCGACTGTTCTTGAGCAATCTGGAATAACTCCCTGAAATCTATTTCTCCGAAAGGTAAGAGCCGAACTTCTTTTTCCCAAAGCCCGGCTCTCAGCAAAGCGAAGAATGCTTTCTCGTTATTCGATTGCACGCTTAATACTCTCCACAATATAATTCACATCATCGTCCGTCACGTACGGACCAGCAGGAAGGCACATGCCCACCTTGAAGATGGCTTCTGAAATGCCGTTAACATAGGCCGGCGCGTCCTTATACACCGGCTGCTTGTGCATGGGTTTCCAAACGGGACGAGCCTCGACGCCGGCGGCATCCATCCACATGCGGAGCGCCTCCACGTTATCGTTGGGCTGACAGTCCGTGGTGGCCGATTCAGCCATGTGAATCACGCCCGCAGCGCCGCCAACGGCCCCTTTCACTACAGTCTTGTAGGCGTTCTCCTGTCCCTTGATTTTCAGTGACGCGTCCAGGGTAATCGTGCATAACCAATAGTTGGAATCATACTCTCCCGTTGCCGGCTGAGCGTGGACGTGGATGCCGGGGACATCGGCCAATAACTGCTCATAAAGCATTTGCACGTGTTTGTGGTGGGCAATATGGTCATTGACAATGGTCATCTGGCCGCGGCCGATACCCGCGCAAATGTTGCTCATGCGGTAATTGTAGCCGATTTTTTCATGCTGGTAGTAGGGATAACTCTCACGATACTGGGTGGCATACATCATAATCTCACGCCACTCATCATCATTTGCAGTCACAAGGGCACCGCCACCGGAAGTTGTAATCATCTTGTTGCCGTTGAAGCTTAGCACCCCATATTTGCCGAAGGTGCCCAGCACCTGGCCGTTGAAGCGGGAACCGAAGCCTTCGGCCGCATCCTCTACCACCGGAATACCATACTTGTCAGCAATCTCCATGATCTTGTCAATCTTATACGGCATACCATAGAGCGCCACCGGGACGATGGCTTTGGGCTTCCGGCCCGTCTTGGCGATACGGTCCTTGATGGCCTCCTCCAGCAATTCCGGGTCCATGTTCCAGGTATCCTTCTCCGAATCAATGAAAACAGGAGTAGCACCTAAATAAGTAATAGGATGTGAAGAGGCGCAGAACGTGAATGATTGCACGCAGACCTCGTCACCGGGCCCCACGCCACAGCCAATCAACCCAAGGTGTACGGCTGCCGTGCCGGCAGAAAGGGCCACTACTCTTTTATTCTGACCGCAGAACTCTTCCAAATCCTTCTCAAAGCCATTCACATTCGGTCCCAGCGGGACCACCCAATTGGTATCAAAAGCTTCCTGGATGAAGCCCTGCTCCTTGCCGCTCATGTGAGCCAGGCAAAGGTAAATACGTTTATTTGCCATTGTTTATGTGTATAATAATCTATTTTTTCAATAGTCCTCCAAGAAGTATCAAGTACTCCGGGAGATGTCCGTCTTTTGCCCAAAGTAGTCTGTCATCGAATAGAATCCGCACAACTTGCTCTACATTACCGCCAAGGGATTCTATAGAGTACCGCATTCTCTCGGGATATCTGCAAACTCTTCCACTTTCCTTACCGCAAAGATCACACAGTTCGCATCTCCCGGGAAATAACGCCATGCTTTCAGGAAACTGACGTTCTAAAGCCAGAAGATCATCCGTCATCTGTCGCTTGACTGGAGCCAAGAATGTACGACAAATATCGTTCAACTCCTCCTGTTCGTAGACATTCAATCTAAACTCTGCACTAACGGGAATCTTCTCCTCATACAACAGAATACTGGAATAACGCCCCCAAGTTGCTTCTACCGAGAAGTCATAAGGAGGGCAAGACCATCGCTTCCCATAACTAGGACATTCCTTACAACACGCCAAAAACCTTGGGACATCAACGAATGTTTTAAAAAAGTCGGAAACCGGACCTTCAACAAAACGGGCAGCCATTGTTCAGTTTGTTAAAATCCTATAAATTTCGCTCCTTTTTATCATATTTCCTACGATTGTTGTCCAAAATGCACATTATTCTTATCTTTGCACTGGATTATGGTGTTTTGTCCTGGAATCTTTCCAGCAAACTTAATAGGGAATCCGGTGTGAATCCGGGACTGTGCCCGCAGCTGTGTAATCCTTAACGGCTCCGAATCCATTGCCATTGAAGCTAAGCGCTTCGAGAAGGCCGGAACCGGGAGTAGTCAGAAGACCTGCCATAGTCAAGTTTAGCATCTGGACTCGGGGACAAGTCCGTGCGGAAACGTTAATCTTATTTGTTTTATGAAAAAAGCAAGATTACTTTTGCTTTGTGGTGCGCTCTTATCTGTATTTGCGTGCCAGAAGGATCCAATTCCTGAGACTCCTTCAAAGGATGCCGACCTTACCGGCGCAACAGTTTCTGTTTCAAACCTTGGCGTAACGGCCAAGAAGATCTTTGTTCTCAACGAGGGAAGTATGGGATCTAACAATTCTACGTTAGACTTCCTCCGTTTCTCTGACGGTTCCTACATAACAGGGGCATTCAAGAAGATGAATCCCTCCGTTGGCGCAGGCCTTGGTGATGTTGGCAACGACATTGCAATTAAGAATGACGAGGTTTGGATGGTCATTAATAACTCTGGTCTAGTTGAGGTGGTTTCTGCCAAAGATGAGACCGAAATTGCTGCCATTGCCGTTCCCACCCCGCGTAGCATTGCATTTGATGACACCTATGCCTATGTAACCTCCTGGGCAGGGGCTTTTGCAACCGGCACTTATGATGAGAACTACAATTACATTATTACCGACTCCAAGAACCCCAAAGGCGTCGTTTACCGTATCAATCTTTCCACCAAAAAAGTGGACGGAAACGTTGAGGTCGGCTACCAGCCAGAAGGCATTGCCTACTACAACGGTAATCTTTATGTGGCAAACTCAGGCGGTATTGCCAGTCAACTTCCTCCCGATTACTCATACGACAAGACCTTAAGCATCATTGATACCAAGTCTTTCAAAGTCACAAAGACTGTAGATGTAGAAGTCAATCTTAAGAATGTCTATTCCGACGGCAACGGCAACATCTATGTCACTACTCTTGGTAACTACTGGAGCGTTCACTCTGGTCTGTTTATGCTCTCCGCCTCAAATCCTACCAGTCCGAAACACATCGGTGACTATGTGAGCATTTCCTCAATCTGCGGAGACACCGTCTATTGTATTGGTACTGATTCCGAGTTTGACTGGAGCGTTCCTCACTCATACAAAGGCTGGACTGTCAAAAACGGCACTAAGTCCGACTGGAATACTACCATTGATGTTACAACTCCTTATAGTCTGCTAGTATTGAATGCCGACGCTTTCCTTGTTGGAGATGCAGGCGACTATTTCAACCCGGGCAACGTTCTGTGCTATAATAAAGGAAGCAAACTATGGAGCATCGCCGCCGGTGTATGCCCAGGACACTTTGCCATCTGGTAGTGCAGAGATTATTCTTCATAGCATTTTTCATCACGGTATCCGCTTCTTGGTCAGTGTCTGCCCAGGAGGCGGATACACTTGCTGCAGCTGAGGTATTCTCCGTAAAAGCCTATCCCGTCGTAAAAGCCTCTGAGGAGGTCCATCTCTCCCAAGCCGTTGCCGTTCCAACACAAATGGCTGATATCATCAGTAAGTTTACCGGCGTACAAGTTAAGGACTACGGCGGTGTAGGTGGACTCAAGACAATCAATGTCAGAAGTCTTGGAAGCGAACACGTAGGTATCTTTCTGGATGGCATCCAAATTGACAATGCACAAAACATGCAAGTTGACCTGGGCCGTTTCTCAACTGAAGGGTTAAGCGCAATTTCACTCTACAATGGCCAAAAGACTAAAATGCTTCAAACTGCTAAGGAATACGCATCCGGAGCGGCAGTTCACTTAGAAACCCAACGCCCTTCATTATCGAACGGCCAGGCAGGCAAGGTGAAACTAAAAGCAGGTTCCTTCGCCACCATCAATCCATCAGTCCAGTGGGACAAAAACCTGGGGAGGATCACTCTTCGCACTGCCGCTGAATTCTTGACCAGTAACGGCAAATACAAGTACCCCTATTTTGACACCACCCTTGTCCGGGAAAACGGAGATATCATGAGCCTCCGTCTGGAAGCAATGCTCTTTGGCAACTCCAACATAAAAGTATCCCGGGGACGCTGGAAATTGCATTTATATTCTTATGGTTCTGAACGGGGTTTCCCCGGACCTGTTATACGCCGGGCAATGGGGTTTCCTTTCAGTGCCGAACGCCAGACAGACCAGGACCTGTTTATTCAAGGCGATTGGCACCAAGACTGGACAGTGCGCTACTCAACTGCCTTCCGTTTCAAATATGCTAATAATTACACCCATTATGACACTCACCCTGAGAAAAATCCGATGGCACTCCCCTATGATCTACACTACAGGCAGCAGTCGGGTTATTTCTCGTTGGCTCAGTCTTTTGTTGTTTCCAGTCCCTGGTCAGTTGATCTGAGTACAGACATTCAACATAATTCGTTGGATAGCGATGTCGGCCAGTTTGTCACACCCATTCGCACTGTTTTCACCGGAGCCCTGGCCACACGCCTTGTATGGGATCGTTTCCGAGCCGCAGCCCATCTTGTCTATATGGGTTCCTGGGATAAGTTCTACACGCCAAACGCTGGCGGCTGGACAAGGGAAAATATGTATCGAGATGCATGGATGCCCTCTCTGAGCCTTTATTATGCTCCAGTCAAATGGATTGAGATGGACGTATATGCCAAACGCAGCAATCGTCTTCCATCTTTCAATGATTTATACTACTCCCAGATGGGCAATTCCAACCTTGTGCCGGAATCTGCCATCCAATTCGGTGCAGACATTCGCTTCAAGCATCGCATCAATGGATGGTCTGGAGAGTTACGGCTTTCTCCCTACTACAATCATGTGAATAATAAGATTGTTGCCATTCCCACTTCTTCCCAGTTCCGATGGACCATGCTGAATATCGGCAAAGTGGATATAACGGGACTGGACACTAAGGCCGATATAGCGTATCAGAACAAAGACGTAGTACTCAACCTAGTCCTGAGATATACTTTCCAGCAGGCGCTTGATCACAGTTCAAAGGAAAGTCAGACCTGGGGAAACCAAATCCCCTACATACCTCGTCATAGCGGAGGAGTGGATTTCACGGCCAAATGGAGAGAGTGGGCATTCTGCTGGGATACGGTCATTACCGGAGCCCGCTGGTCAAGAACGGCCAATATACCGGATTATTATATCGAGCCTTGGACGACTACCGACCTTTCTTTCTCAAAAACTTTCCCCTTCAAGGATAACCGAAACCTAATAGTCAGTCTTAACTGCAAGAATTTATTTAATCAGCACTATCAGATTGTCCAGGGATATCCCATGCCTGGCACCAATCTGATGGTTACCATTGAATACACCTGGTAGGTTCTTCTTTTTATTGCAGTACTAATTTATTGCAATGCCGTTAGGCTTCTAGCGAGCACAAAAAAGTAATCTGACAAACGGTTCAGATAGGCCAGTTCTAATCCATCAGCTCCAATCTTTACAGCCTGCCGCTCCGACCGTCTGCAAATTGTCCTGCACACATGGCAGTTGGAAGCCGCCATATTTCCCCCAGGGATTACCCACTCCCTAAGTTGCGGCAATTCATCTTCGATTGTCTTAATTTCAGCCTCCAATTCATTCAAGGCTCTTTCTGCCAAACGCGGAAAGGAAGGCTCCCCAGGGCAAGCAAAAACAGCTTCTATCGTGAACAAATTCCGTTGAATCTGCATTAAGAATCCTCTTGTCTCATCTTCTGTGGAGAGACTATCGTACAATACACCAATGAATGCAGACAACTCATCTACAGAGCCATAGGCCTCCACCCGGTCATCGCACTTCAATACTCGCTTGCCGCCGATTAAGGAAGTCTCCCCTTTATCCCCTTTCTTTGTAGTAACAGACATCTTTTACTGCATTTGATCAATTATTTTCTTGTATCGGTCTGGTGTATAGATGATATTCCCTTCATCATCAACAACACGTATACCGCCATTCTTGATTGCAGTCCTAAACTGAGTTGCCTTGGTGAAGTTCCTGTTCTGATCCATTAAGTAAGGCACAGGTAAGAATCCCTCTACAAACACCTTATAGAACCCTTCCGGGGTATAAAGATTAGGTATAGCCTTTTCTAGTAATCTAATTGACTCAACACATTCTTCATACAAAGAATCGGCACGATCCTTTACATCCGGATCATGTCTCATATCTGGAATCTTACCCAACTTGCGCGCAAGCCGATACTCATGTAAAGCAGATAATGTAATCTGGATGCTTTCTTTGATTACGGGAGGGGTAGCAAGGCGTACTGCCTCGGAATAATTGACGACATGAATAATCTCAGGACTATTGTCATTACCCGGGTCCAAATCATCCATCATGCAAGTCACTGCTGCCAATTGAATCTTTGCATATTCGAGATCTGGCGCAAAATAATCGAGCCCCGCACGTGTCTGAAGGCTGACTTTGAAATTGGAATCCTCAAGACTCCTAACCAACTTGACCATCGTCCTTCCCTTGGCCAAGTCTTCAGCGCCCCAAGTATATTTAGGTGTATTGAGCATATTCTGAAGCACCATGTGTCTAAGTCCCATCTTCTTACAAGCTTTCGCCGCGAGGTATCCGGAAATAATGTAAGTAACATCATCGGCCCCACGGAAAGCGAAGTGGTGCGGTACATTGGGCTCAACAGGTTTATTCGTAGAAACAGCATAGCGGACTGTCTCAAAATGCTCTTTCAGATTGTCAAGCAAAGTATTGCTTCCACGGCCATCCAGTTCATCAAACCACCAGAATGAAAGTGCATGCCAAGAGATATTGAGCGAGCGTTCATGAATTCTGGCAAGATCCGGGACATTTTTGGTTCCAGAATATGTTCGGACAAGCATCGGAGAAGCATTGTCCCTTATTATGCTATACTCAACTTCAGAGTTTACAGGGACACCTCCACCATTAGGTAAATCTTTCCAGTCTTCCCCAAAATGCGATTGGGTAAGTTGAGAACTGCCAATAGACAAAACATCCAATAGTCTTGACTGGGCTAAATCTTTAATCCAGGAATTATACTCCTTCAAAGCTTCCAGTCTATCCGGATTATATGGACCGGAATGAGTACGGATTATTGGAAGAGAATGCTTCTCTTTAGCATATTTCAAACGCGCCACAAACGTATCCTGACGCGTTCCGCAAGTAGGATAACCATAATGATCCTGATACGGCTCAAGACGCCATCGGCCACTTTCAATCAGTTCTTTTGCAAAAGCCCAACGCATATTATCATAGGCATTGTCCTGAATCAGAGTATCCGGAAGGCTTTCTTCCGGAACATTGAGCATGGTCAAAGATTCAATAGGTGTTTCATTGCCGGGGAAAACCAGGACCGAACCATCTGTCTTTCCCTTTACACGGTCACAAGTGTCCGGTAAACCTGCAAAGAAAACCTGGGTCAGCGGTCCGCCATCTTCTGAAAACATCTTATCCGATTGAAGACGCTCATACATTGACATGAAATAATCACACCCCTCAACCGGGTCCAGTCTATAGCTGAATCCCAGTCGGGTTATATGCTTCCCGAGTATCCACTTCTTCAACAAACCATAATTGTTCAGTTTCCTCAGATCCTGAACGGCTTCGTTCACGTCATCTTTTGCCACATATACCTTATAGCCACAATCCATCAGCAAGTTGGCAATAGTAAAAACGCCCATTGTATGGACATCCACAAGCGGCTTAATAAAACCGAACACGTCGGCGCTCTTTACTTTCTCTTTCATCGTGACAAGAATTCTATGATCTCCTCCTTTGATTTACCGGCAAGGCCAAGGTGCTCAAGCGTACGTCCTTTCTTTCGGAAATCAATATCCAACAAACTCCCGCAAATCTCCACCATCGAGCGCATGAGGGGCACTGGTACTCCGGCGACTTCTCCCAATTCCATCATAGGAAGGACTCCAGTAGGGATATCCTCAGTTAATTGACGGGTGAAGATTGTAGAGGGAGATTTAATGTCGTGATAAGCAGGATTGTTAACCATCTTTTCACAGAGTGTGTTTCCCGGAGTTCCCGGGTAAGCAAAACTAATCCAGTCACTGACACTTAGCAATTCAACGCCGTATGCCTTACCAACAGCCAGACGCTCCCTGTCAAACTTTTCAATAAAGTCTGCAATCTTTGGTGTCATGTCCCGGTAGAACCAGAACACAGAATTGCGTTCAATGGTAGCAGCGTTGAACATCAGCACACACGGATGGAACATGGCTCCAATGTTTTCGAGTGATGTGCGCAGCACATTATCCGCTGCACAAAGGCTGGGATATACCGGATTAATAATATCCAGCACGTGTTGTGTGTCAGTTGCCGGAACGGCTGAAAGGAGAACCTTGTCTTTGACGCCAATGATATTGACAACGCCATCTTCAACAAGTCTGGCAGCATAAACCAAGGTTTGAGCCTCGGCTACATATACCCGTGCTTTGCAACCACAGGCATCCAAAGTACGCTTGAATTCCAATGCCCCACCTGTTCGGCCAGGATTCAGAATCACTATTTGACCATCGGCCAGGTCACCGGCGATATCACGGGCAACCATCGCGTGAGCGTTTGCCGTAGTTACGACCATGATGACATCCGCCCCCTTGACCGTGGCGTGAACGTCCATCGACACATTTGCCAACTGTCCCACTCCTTCTATCTCACCACATAGACGAATCTGCCTGGTCTTAGCCAGAATCTCAACCTTATCCTTGACAATCTCATAGAGCCATACCTCATGGCCCTGCATCGCAAGCCATCCTGCGATAGCTTGACCGCCGTTTCCGGCACCTAACACTGCGAATTTCATAATATCATGGTTTATCTTGAGAGATAGGCAATAATCTCGTCTTTAGTTTTTCCCGCAAGGCCCAAATGCTCAAGGGTTCTGCCATCCTTACGAAAATCAATACGTAATAAACGACCGCAAATATCTATCATTGAACGCAAAAGCGGCACTTCCACTCCAGCGGCTTCGCCTAACTCCATAATGGGGAGAACCCCCGTGGGTATGTCTTCCGTCAACTGCCGGGTAAAGATGGAAGAAGGGGATTTAATATCATAATATGCTGGATTGTTTCGCATCTTTTCACAAAGTGTGGTCCCTTCTGTGGCCGGATATGCGTAACTAATCCATTCATTCACACTCAGCAGGTCCACGCCATAAGCTTTTCCCACAGCCAGCCTTTCTTTATCAAACTCCTCTATAAAAGCGGCAATTTCCGGCGTCATATCCCTATAGAACCAGAATACATCGTGTCTTTCTATGGTAGCGGCATTGAAAAGCAACACGCAAGGATGGAACATGGCTCCTATGTTCTCCAACGATGTTATTAATACATTTTCGGCAGCACAGAAGCAAGGATACACTGTTCTGATCTTTTCCAATACATACTCCGTGTCTGATGCAGGGACAGCTGCCAAAGGCACTTTCTCCTTAACGCCGATGATATTGACAACGCCATCTTCTACGATTCGGCATGCGTACACCAGAGTTTGGGCTTCTGCAACATAAACCCTTGCCTTGCAGCCATTCTCATCCAATGCACGTTTAAACTCAAGAGCGCCGCCAGTGCGACCAGGATTGAGAATAATAACCTGATTATCTTCCAATACATCCGCTACCGAACGAGCAATCTGACCATGGGCATTGGCCGTGGTAACAATCATAATTATACCAGCCCCTCTTACAGCCTCATGGATATTAGCTGTATACTTCTTGATGCGTCCCTCTCCTTCAATGGCACCTTGTAATCGAATAGTCCCTTTGGAGGACAGGTTTTCTATCAAATGAGCATTACGACCATACAATGTTACTTCGTGGCCCTGCATAGACATGAATCCTGCCAAAGCCTGACCACCGTTACCTGTTCCTATAACCGTTATTCTCATATTCTAAAATGCTTGCGCTCTTTCTTTAAATAATCCCTATAGGACATTCTCAGTCTGAATTTCAGAATGAAGTTCAGATTCTTTATTTTTTTTTCTACGGTTCTGTTAGCCACAAATCTCAAGTTAGGCTGAGGTTTAAACCCTAAAGAATAGTGCAAATAAAGCGATTCCTTTCGTTTAAACAAGATGGCCGATTCCCCATATTTCACGCCCATTGCAGCCAACTGGGAAAAAGCAAACAATATACACAACCTGCCATACCCCTTTCCCTGCGAAGATTGTGTTACACCTATTCTAAAATCGCCGCCCACCTTAGGATTAGTAATATACAAACCGAAAGATACCGTGGCAACAGGCTTACCGCTTCTTGTTTCATAAAACAAGTATGTTTGCGTATCTTTCATGAAACGATGATTGGCCAAATACTGTCTGGCCGTATCAACCGTAAAGATGCAATCATCATAGGAAGTATGGATAATGCTCATCCACGTCTCCAGATCGACATCGCTATCGTAATCTATTTTTTTTGCCAGCAAGCCATACTTATCTTCCAAGGTGCGGCTATCAAGTTCAAATGCTTTTAATGACGCTTGCAGATATACTGTACCATTGAATACCGTTGAAATAATTCCCATAACTCATTTCTATTTGAATAGATCATGACGCATGATATCCTCGCCCCTATCATTCAAAACACGTAAAGAAGCATTTGCCTCAGCCAACTTTTTCTCAACTTCTTCCTGTGTCGCTCCAACAACCAAGAATCCCGCTGCCCGGTCACTGCTTGTATTTGATTTCTCAATCACTGAGTCAGCCCCCCTGTAAATAAAGAAATCCAAAATCACGCCTTTTTCTTTGAGTTCATCCAACCCTTCCACAGATTTATACACACCAGGGGAACAGTAGATGTAACTCATGATTGCGTTATTATATTGCTTCATAGGATTCACCGTCGGCTTATCTCCCATCACCATCTCCACATAAACCTTCATAATATTCACGCCGGAAAGCACTTGTATCAAGCGATACTTTGAGCCGCCTCCCATACGGGCGCTGAACTCAAGCACATTATAACTATCCCCTTTCTGAATCATTTGAACAAGTAGCGGAGTATCGTGAAGATTCCAGGCATCGGCAATCTTCTGACAGATTTCAAGCACCCTTTCTTCCTTATAATCCGAGGGCGCCGGATAATAACTCTGAATAATTGTGAACGAATCCTTGTTTTCCCGAATCTTCTTGGATGCCGTTATAGAGAGTAGTTTAGCAGTGGCACCCTCCACATACACATCCACCGAAAGTTCCTCTCCTTGCTTGAATTCCTCAATTATCACATCGCCCGACAAGGAATACTGAAACGCCTCTTTCAACGCCTTTTTCATGTCAGCCGGAGTAAACACTTTCTTTACCCCCTTTGAGCCGTTACTGTCAACAGGTTTCACCACCAGCGGATAGTCAAAATCGGGCACGTTTCCATCCCACGTTTTGTCAATATAGATATGCCTGGCTGTCGGAATACCAGATGCCACCATCTTCTCCTTCATAAAGCGCTTATTCGTAAGGTCTCTCACGTCCTGTTCACTCAAATAGGTAGGCAGTCCCATTTCCGTTGCAACGTACGCCATGGTGGAAAGAGGCTGGTCTCCGCAAGCGGTAAGGATATAATCTATCTTTTCCTCCCTGGCAGCCGCTAAAACTGCGGCTTTGTCCATGGTACTTATTTTCAAGAACTTATCCGCATAAGTAATAGCTCTTACCTTATCAGACATGTCCACAAGGATGATTTCCACATCACTCTTGAAATAGCGACGCAGTTCTTCAATAAGCGCTATCTGGTCATTACCGCCAGCCAATATCATTACTTTCTTCATATCAATTATCTCCAGTAAACGGCCCTGTGGTCAAAATAATATCTTTGGATGTAAGGACATTCTTGATGGTTAGAAATATCGTTTTGAGATCAACCCAAAGGCTGCAGTGGTCAACATACCAGACATCCAGTTTAAATTTATCCGTCCAACTTATAGCATTACGTCCATGTACCTGTGCCCAACCGCTAATCCCTGGCCTAACTTCATGACGACGATGCTGCTCCTCACTGTACAGCGGCAGATACTTAATCAATAAAGGACGCGGGCCGATGAACGCCATATCACCCTTAAGAACGTTGATTAACTGAGGTAGTTCATCAATTGAGAATTTCCTGATGATAGCACCTGCTTTAGTCAATCTTTTTTCTTCTGGGAGGAGATTGCCATTTTCATCCCGCTCATCGGTCATACTCTTGAATTTGATGCATCTGAATATTTTCTCATCCTTCCCCGGCCGATCCTGATAGAAGAACACACCCGCACCCTTATTGGCAAAGTGCAGGATGATTGCTACAATGATTAAGAACCAGCCAATCAACAGCAAGGCTATCAATGCAATTAGAAAATCAAATACCCGCTTAAAAAAATGTTTGTACATTATTTTTATTTCTTAAGACCCTTATACGCATTCTCAATGACATCAGCCACCTTCGCAGCCAAAATACTCTTGTCAAACACCTCTAACGAAAGCTTACGGGCATTTTCACCCCAACGTTTCAGGGTTTCTTTTTCATCTTTGTAACGAATCAACTCCTCAGCAAAGTTCTCCGGGCTATCTGGATCCACATAGAAGCCACAATCATCTTTTTCCACCAAATCTTTGGTCCAGCCAGCAGAATTAACAATAATCGGTTTCCCCGCTGATAATGAATCGAAAAGTTTGTTTGGCGAGTTTGTTTTTAGGATGGGCAAGTTCAAAAAAGAGGTCATACTTGCGTCGCACAGATTCACTATCTCGGATAGAGTGGCCATCGGATGCAATCCTAAGAACTGAACATTCTTTAATTCTTGTTCTTCCACTTGTTTCTTTAGGATTGGCTCTGTCGCGCCACTGCCCATAAAGATAAAATTAACATCGTTAATACCTTTATCTTGAAGAATCTTTGCTGTATCAATAATGTATTTTAGCCCATTGGCACGCCCCATTGAGCCAAAATGCACCACATTGAACTTTGTAATGTCTACTCCGTATTTATTTGCGACCTCCATATTGGGTTCATGCGGGAAGAACTTATCCGGCTTCGACATATTCGGAATCATGCTTGTCTTTTCTTTCGGTGTGCCTGCTGCTATCACCCCTTCCTGCATACCTGGCGACAGAGCCACTACATGCTCTGATCTTTCATAGATATGCCTTTCCAACCGGCGAAGATACCAAATGGCATACTTATTTTTGATGGCTCCAATCTGTATCGGAAACTCCGGCCACAAATCACGCACTTCAAACACATACGGCCATTTTTTCCTGGCCTTTATACGCATTGCGATATACCCTACGGTTAGTGGAGTTGACGTAGCGTATACCATATCTATGCCCTTTTGCTTTACCCCAGTCTTAACTGCTAATCTTATAAAATTCAAAAAAGACAAAATCTTTCTTGGAGCTGACATATAATTGCTATAGGAGTTTTTCACATAAATTACGTGAATACCATCTATATCCATCTCACAGGGATCTGGATGAAGCTTGGAATTTGTCGATGTAATCATCGTAACTTGGTGTCCCCGTTTTACTAATTCTCTTGAAATCCAATACGACCTGGTGCCACCCGGCTCCTTGGGTGTATTAAAGTACTGGTGAATGTAAAGTATGTTCATTGCTCTAAAAAAAGTTGAATAGATTTATACTCATTGGATATAACGCCATAACGTCCGGCAAAGAATACTTTGCAGACTTGTGTTTTATCTTTTGGCATATTGACAATAACACTTCCTGCAACCTTGTCTTCAGAAGTTAATGGAAAAAATTGATTTGGTGTAAAAGTATTACAATCACTAAAGGAAATATACCGCGGCACTCCATTTGTACTTGAATAATTAATTATCAAATTCTTTCCATTCTCTGTCAACGACACATTCGCCTCAATGATTTCAAAATGTATAGCTCTCGACTTTTCCTTCCCATTAACAAGGTAAGCGGCATAATCCCCGAATGGGAGATTATCGTATGTTAAAGATTCGCGGTTAACAACATTCTTTGAGTCAAAAAAAACACCGTCTTTATATAGTTCCAGAACAAAGTAATTACTATTAAAAATGGAAAAAGCAACCGATTCTCCTGCACGGTAGCACACATTATCGCCTCGTGTAGTACAAAAATCAACGTTGAATATGAAATCATCCGGGTTTTCTTCCACATTAGGTATTTCATCCATCTTCATATATTGATACATCACCCAAGAATTAATACTCCACCTCTGCAGAAACTCTTCAGCGGTATAGGTTCTAAAAGAAGTGATTCTTCTATCTGACTCTAATATTTGGACATACTCGACTCTACCGCCAGTATCAATCCACACCTTGGTAACGACCACGACATGAGATCCCCTTTTAAGCATTATACAACCAGGCTTTATTTCACTGATATCCTGGTTTTCAACCTTCTGAAATTGCTCAGGAAAACTTGGATAGAGACGTGTTGAGAAAGGGCAACTCAGCCCTAACGCATAATTTACTGTGGCGCTGCACACAGTTCCGTAAAATGTACTACAGTTAATACCATGATAAGGAGGCTTACTGGCATCCTCCGTATAAAGCACACTATTGGGGTTACGTATAGCGCTTAGAAAAGTGTAGAATGAAACATGAATCCCAATAAACTTGTCCAATTCTTTCACTGAAGAATAGGGAATACCCGTATACTCTTCGCCAGCATTGTAAAAACCACTAGCCCAGGCAGAAGGAATCAACCCAAGCGGCGTCCATTTTACGCCTGAGATTAATTTACCCCTGGCAGTAAGCCTTTCATTTTCTAGAATTGTTCCTGAATAATCCGTTGTTTCTTCTGGCAATTGTAGTACCTTTTTTTCACAAGATTGTAAGATAAAAGGTATTACCATTACAATACTAATACAGAGCAATTTAAACCTAATACTCATTGATAGTGCCCATATTTAGCGATGTCGATGTTACATACGCCATACCCGTTTTCTTTACTCCTGCTTTTTCAGCTAATCTGATCTTACCTTTTTAAAGAATCAAAAATGAATGCAATAGAGTCTATCCTTTTTTTATCTATCTTATCATTCACTATTTGCCAATCAATAGGGCTTTGTACATCTTGTAATGTCATTCCCTTATGATAGACTCTATCCATTAATCCGAAGTGTGTCAGGAGCGTTTTTAACCGCTCGTCTTTCCCATCATTTCCTGTAAGGAAGCATACAAAAGGTTTGTTTAATATGATTGCAAAACAGATGCAATGGAAAGAAGCAGAAACAACCATTTGAGCCCCATCTACATTCGCCAGAAACTCCTGGGGGGACATATCATATTTTACTTTTACAGAGGGATTAAAGAAATCTGCTATGCCTGTAAAACGTGATAGTTTATGATGCTTAATTCCATGCATGTTATAACCTGTCTTCAGGAATTTGCCCATCTGGTCTTTACGGTTGGTATAGCTAAACAGATATTTACCTCCTCTTTTCTTATCTACAATCAACTCCTGCCACTGTTCTTTCTTAAGTAAAAAAACAGGGTCCAAAACTAACTGTGCATCACGTCCAGTAAGATCTTTTATAATACTCACCCCTGACAATTCTCTTGTCGATAGATGCGCTATACGCATTAAATTTCTTGCATAGTCGTTTTTTATGTACTCAGGCACTTCCAACAAACCGAAACTAGAAGCGTAGGACATAGTTTTCTTTTCGTCTTTTACGAAACTTAGCATATACGCGATATCCTTTCCATTATTACCCGGGTTCCAAACCTGATCGCTACCAACAATAAACATGTCGTACAATTCATTAACGGCATCAAGTTCTTTAATGTCATAATATGCTTTTGGGGAAATATGGAGATATTCCTTATTGAACTTCTCAAATTTTCTCTTTCGCATATTCATCATCGGCACTCCAAGGGCAAAAGCCATTGCTTCAGCGTATTTCTTTCTCTTCATACACACTTTCACCTTATATGGCATGTCATAAACCATACGCCGTTGATGATTCTGATAGTCAATATATTCCGCATCATAACCTTTACTTACAAGAAACTCCTGTAAAGCATACGCCTGCAAGGCAGCACCAAAGTTAGCTGCTGTATGAAAAGATAACAAACCAAGTTTCATAAATAATCCTATTGATAACAGTTAGAAGTATATTCAGGAATAACTATTTAAACACTTTTATCTCAAGATTGCATTTCTGTAGAGTCCATCGATGCCATCTCTTAGCCAAATTAATTAAAGCAATTACATCATCCGCCGTCCCATTTTGATCATTGCTTATCCAATTGTTTGTTTTTTGGGAATAGCAAGCACCTCCGATTCTTTTCCCGCGAAGGAAACGCATGATGTATTTGTTGTTCTTATTAAAAACACTTCCGCAACTTGGCTTATTACCTTCTTGGCTCGCTTTCACCGTATCTTTTCGTTTTTGAATCTGTGCCGTAACTTCTTCAACTGATGATGCTTTCATTCGAAATGTCGCAGATAAGATTATCCCCTTCAGCTGATGAAAAGGAGAACTCCGATAAGTCCATTGACTCTTTTCCACTGACATTGTTTTAATCTGCATATCATTTAGATCAAGATACTCAACGGACTCCAGCCAATCGGATATCTGTTGATGATGTTCTCTCCCTCTGCCTGCATTCATATATACAATGCCACCAATACTCGCAGGAAGAGAGAATAAATACTCAAAACCACCCAAAGCATGTTCTTTCCCAAAGAGTATCAATTCTTGTATGCGCACAGAGCAACCCGCCGTCACGGTTCTGTCGGCATTTAGCACAATCTCGTTATTCACTTGCATCAGGTTTACGATAGGTTTCTCTACCCTCGATGAGAACACGACATTGCTACCGCCACCCAAAAAATAACAGTCGCCTTTTACCTGCTGAACAACAGATTGTAATTCAGCAACATTATCGGGAGTATACATTATAGCCCCAATACTATGAGTACGCATGGTGCTATATTTATACAAATCTATTTCCTTATCTACTCTCATCTTGACGTCTTAAAATAACTTTTCCTTTAATTCTTTGAAGAACGCAGTGTTAACATTCACTGACTCTATTTTATCTATCCCCTTTAGGTTCCTTCTAAAAACACTATACAACTCATCATTGATAGAATCAATCATCTGGGATACAGCTTGATCATCCATAGCATTTACTGCAAAACCAATATTATACTGTTTGACTTTTTTCTCCAGAATAGTATTAGTGCTGACGATAATAGGGGTTTCAAAGAACATCGCCTCATATATCTTATTTGATTCGGCATATCGGACATTGATGCCTGCACTATCATAGGTACTTATAACAAAATCTATATTTGAATAAATCTCTGGCAGGTCATCAGGATTACAGAATGGTCCATGAACCACTACATTTGAATAATTGGAAACTGCCTTCTTTTGTTCTTCGGTAAAATAGTTAAGTGTTCCATAGAAATGGAATTCATGCTGAGGATACTTCTCAGCTATCACCCGGCACATATTGAAAATTGATTTGTAACGTGCATTCCCGGTAAAGGCAAAACGAATATGATTCGGATTAAAAGGTTTCTTTTCAACAGATGGTAAACTCAGACAAGCAGCGTTCACTTTATTGGGAATGATGACAATATTAGATGGCACTTTCTCTCCATAATAAAAGTCCGCGAACCCCTGAGACGTAAAAACTGTGATAAAAGATCTCTTTATAATTCTTTTATTGACCCAAATAACCAACTTACGAATAAGCGGATTCTTCGAGCGTTCAAACAACATATCTGACTCTTCGTTGATAAACAAAATCTTCGGGATTAGCAGTGTAATGAACGATGTGTTAATGGTAAAGAAATAGAACAATGTCTCCTTTTTGTCATACCTATTGATAACTTCTTTCAGTTTCCTATAAAATAACATCAACCTTTCTCGGTAGCTCAGCTGATGCGGATAGTTAGGAATTGTCGCCAGTACATTATAGTAATAATCCGCATTCCTGGTGTTATCTATCTTTACATTATCAAACTCGAATCCATACACATCCACATCAAATCCATTGGCAATAAACTCCTTGATTCGCTTATCAACCCTTGGAACCATCGTTCGTACAACAAACACAACTTTTCTAATCTTACCCATAATAGTTTTCTTTTTTACTACTCTATTCTGAATTCACCTTTGTAGATGTTTTTCAGAAGCGTTATCGCCACCTTTTTCCGCAAACAGAAAAAGCGCCCATTGGACTTATATTGTTAATTCTTAATTATTTTCCATTAACGGCGTCAGTTGGCTAACGTTCAGCAAAAACCTCAACATTCCAGTTCTCTTTATAATAATCTATAACCTTTTTAAGTTGAATATCATTCTGATTATTCCATAAATTCTGTTCTGCCAACTTGGCGCTATTTTCAATTGAAATTGGCAAAATATTACCGTTTTTAAGCATTGAAATCCTAATACCAGAAAACCGTACAACAGCATTGAGCCAAATATCGTCAGCAATCGGAGTCAAATCCATTGCCAAATCAATATTAGTACAAATGTAATTTAATTTGGAGACATCTATTAACGTCCCTCCACCTGAGCCAAAAAACAGATTTGGAGAAGTGGAATAATGAACCATCCTTTTCCATTTTCGATATGGTAATATCTTTCCATTTTCAAACCTAATTTGGAAACCATAGTTACAAACAACAGATGACTCACCTTTTAAATACTCCTTAATTGATTTTTCAATAATATCTGTTGGGTAATATAAATCATCATCAATGAGAAAAACCAGAGAGTTCGGATTCTCTCTTATTACATAGTAATATTTCTTGTGGGAACGAATATCCCCTTCGACCAATCGAATCTCAAATAGACCACTCCTGCGAGAAAGGAGTGACTGAGGTATGCTTTCCTCTGAAGGGAACTGCTCTTTGGAGAGCCAAAGTATAATTCTTGCCGGTTGGTAGGTTTGTCGCATCATACACTCTACCACTTGCCATACTGTATTAATACGCGCTGGAAATGAAGTGAAAGAAACAATCACTTTAATCTCTGATTGTTCATATGTAGGATGAGATGTCTCCAGGTACTTTGGCAAAACCACATTGGCACCAGACCGAACAATCTTACGCAAGGGTGACAAAACCCAGTATGGGACTCCGGGGTAATTATGGAGTACAGAATATGTCTTTGTATAAAAATTCAGAGCATTCATCTAGCTTATTCTTTTATTACTCCTGATTCTCTGTATGCGAAACAATACAATGACGCAAGAAAAGCCCACAAGGTAGGTTGTGTCAAATAGCCACTATTGATTATTCCAATAATAGGAAACGTCAGAATTGCTTGGTATAAACATATTTGTTTATTTTCATCTGAAACATGCTTTGTACGCCTTAAAAGGTTTAATAGTGCTACTACAAACACGATAAAGAAGAAAAAACCATATTCTGAAAATAATTCAAGGAAAACATTGTGGGCGACCGTTATGCCCCCGCGTGCATATTTTTCCATCGCATACTCCAGACCTCCCGCACCACAACCTATACCAAAATACTCTCCAATCACTTTGAAAACATTACCCCATATTACAAATCTGCTTTCTTCTTGGAATGTGCCTTGCAAGGAGCTTCTCACTATAAGTGTGTTCAAAATGACCGAACCATAATAATACAGAAGAAATCCAACCGCTACTATAAATAGAACTATGATGAAATTGAACTTTTTGAGTTTAAAGACAGAATAAAAGAAATATACAAACGCCATTACACCGATAGCCAAAACTCCTCCTCGAGAACCATTAAATAACACTAAAATGACCAACATGGTCATAGCAATCAAAGACAGTGCCCGAATAATCTTCTTATATTTTCTATTATTGCTTCCATAAAAAATGAACGGGAAAAGAAAACACAAGTAAGTCACATAAGTATTTAGATTATAAAACGTTGCAGCAGCGAAATATCTAATATACACCTCACCATCTACCTTCCCAGCTTTAGCCTCATCCCTTTTACCAACACTCAAATGTTGATCCGTAGCCAGCTCCCAAAAAGCGATAATAGCTGTAATAAAGAAAGCAACTAAAAAACCAAAAACAATCGCCTTAATTGGATTATGAGCCTTCGCTGAAAATACTATTATATCAAAATAAAGAAGCAAATGTGCGACATTATAGAAAGCGGCAATAAACCCTTCATAGAATCCAGCAGGTGTCCATAAGCAAGAAATAAAACTATATGCAATGAATAGAACGGCGCAAGTAATTATGCTACTTAGCTCCTTTCTATTTGTAGTTGAAAAAGCAGAAGCACAAGGGAGGGAGAAAGCCATTGCAAGAATACGGGGCACCTGTAAAGCCCCGAACAAATTCCCCGCGGCTAACGAAGCTATCAGTACAAAAATAAAGACATCGTACTTATTGTACTTCCTATTCTTGGTCATTCTATAAAAGTGAATTTAACAAAAAGCGTATTGAACTGGTACGCTCATCTGAAATAAGACTGTTGACTGCTGAAAAATCTATAGTTCGTTCCAATTTCTCAAGTAGATTATCTGTCTCAATATCTAAGACTAGCCTGTCTTCAAGGCTAAATCTTCCCATTAATGATTGGAAACGGGCTATTCCACGTTTAGAATTTCCAATTGAAATAAAAGGTTTATTAAAAAGAATTGAAAAAACCGTACCATGAAAAGAGTCAGTAATGACATACTTGGATCTGTTAAGATTATGTATCCAATTATCAACAGATGGATATACGCCTCTTATTTCCTGGCTTATATCAACGCGATTGCCCCATACTATAGGGAGTCCCAACTTGCTTGCCAAATCATTAATTGCAGCTGTTTTTTTCTCATCTACATCAAGAATGTATGTAAAAAGAACTGGTTCCTCACCAACCCTATTCTCTGCAGCCTCGATATAATCGTTGGGAGATAGCAATAGTGTTGGATCAAGCACCCATTGAACATCAATACTGAGCCTTTCTTTGCATAATGCAACCAAATAATCCTCGCGAACAGACATGCCACTAAACTGTTTTGCCAATTCGCCACACTCCTTTACCTTCACAGGATTATATAAAAAAGAGGAGTGATTGCATGAAGCAGCATACGTAACCCTTTTGACTTTAGGCCGATGAACAAAATCTAAAAATGAAGCCGGACAATAATAATCCTGCCACACCTGATCACTTCCAACCACGTATGCATCGAATTGATACTCCTTTTCTATTTCTGCCAATTCGTCAGAGAAAACACGCTTTGTCAACTTGATATTCCTATCAATGAAACTTTGAGTTTC
>Ga0265298_10003139_pt1 | contig 22209 bp, 15 predicted proteins | sample AusTroGonzalo_MG_3_FD_193486 | JGI IMG/M metagenome (GOLD analysis project Ga0265298, IMG submission 193486) | Bovine rumen microbial communities from tropical cattle in Woodstock, Queensland, Australia - Gonzalo_01 | ecosystem: Host-associated > Mammals > Digestive system > Stomach > Rumen ...
TCTTCGCTGATCTGTGACCGTGTAAAGGCCCTTGATGACTCCATCGTAAAGGTCAAGACCTACATAATGGACGAGTATCTGACGTGCGACATATACGTGAAAGACGGTTCTGATGCCGATTTTGAGACTAAGATCGCAGAATTGAACGCGAATGTGCCTAAATACGAGAGAATTATGAGATATTATGTCAAAAGTTCCTCTGAGCTCCTCAAATAAAGTTGTGTTGTTTTTTTCGGGATGTAGTGATAGATTGAATAAGATAGAAAAATATTGGGGAATAATATGAAGCATTCAGGTAATAAGAGAGCCGATAACATAAAGGTTCATTCAAAGCTGCCGCCTGAGGCAGCAAGACAGGAAGCAATAAGGGAAGCAAGGCCGCAGGTCAAGCCTGTTGTGGCCCCGATGGAAGAGATCCCTTTCGATTCAGAGAAGTTGACACTTGGCAGACCCGGCGATGTCGTAAGGCCTGCGGATGATCATGTCCCTGAGGAAGAGAATTTCTTTGTGGTACAGGGTTTTAAGCCTGTTGAGTATGACGAGAAGGCAGCTCCCATTAAGGAAGATGACTATGATATTGATGATGACGGTGACTTTGAAGAGGAAGAACCCGAGGTTGAAGAGGTCCTTCCGGTTGCCGTAAAGAAGCCCGCTCCCGAGAGGAGACCTGTTCCCGAGAACAGACCTGCTCCCCAGAGAAGACCTTCGCAGGACAGAAGGCAGGCACCCGCCAAGGCTCCTTCCAAGGCTAACAAGAATGCGCGTCCTGCAAAACACGTCAAGAAATCCAAGAAGAAAAAGCGCAAGACAGGCCTTATCGTGCTCATAATCGTTCTTTTATTGGTCGCCGGCGTAGGTGTTGCATCTTATTTCTATCTCAGGAATAACGGTTACAAGGGTACTTACGGCGAGTGCACATGGACTCTCTCCAAGGATGGCGTTATGCACGTAAGCGGCAACGGCAGGATGGAGGGCGAGTTCCTCGTATCCTTTGGCATCGGCAAGCCTGATCCCGCTACCGTTAAGGAGGTAGTGATCGAAGAGGGCGTTACTTATATTCCTGACAGGGCCTTTGAGAAGATGACAAACCTTACCAAGGTTACGATCCCTTCTACTGTTGGTGAGATCGGTTCCGGAGCTCTTAGCAGGTCTTCTTCGATCACCAGCATCGAAGTATCTGCTGATAATGCGACTTTCTCTTCTGTTGACGGAAATCTCTATTCCAAGGATCAGGATGAGCTTATCGCATATGCTTCAGGTAAGACGGATTCTTATTTCGAGATCCCTGAGACCGTTGCGACGATCGGTCCTGAGGCTTTCGACGGTTCGGCCAACATTGAGAATGTATATTTTGGAACGGAACTCCAGTCCGTTGGTTCTCTTGCATTTATCAATTGCCCCAAGCTCTGGTCTTTTGAGGTCAATAATGATAATGCTTATTTCAGCGTATCTGAAGGCACGCTCTTCGACGCTACGGGATCTGAACTTATCAGATTCTGCCCCGCTTATTCTGATACACAGTATGATTTTGCTCCCAACACCATCAAGGTTGCTCCCGGTGCGTTTGAAGGATGCAAGAATCTTGTTACCGTGAACTTCTCTGACGGCTTGATCGCCATCGGCAATTCCGCGTTCTACGGATGCACAGGCCTCGTTACGGCTGAAATGCCTGAGAGTGTTGCTTATATCGGCGACAGTGCCTTTGCAGGATGCACGTCACTTACATCTTCAACGATACCTGCCGGTATCACGAAGATCCCCGGCAATATGTACTGGGGCTGCACATCCATTACCAATATCGTTCTTCCTGAGAACGTTACAAGCATTGGTGAAGGTGCTTTCGCAATGACTTCGATCTCACAGATTGACATCCCGGTGACTGTTGATACTATCGGAGCTAACGCTTTCGGTGGATGCACGGGCCTTACACATGTAAGTCTCCCCGGCGGCATCGAGGAAGTTGCTGATTATACTTTCAACAAGTGTACGGCTCTTAATGATGTTGTTCTGCCTGCTACGATCAAGTCCATCGGATATGCGGCATTCAACGGCTGTACTTCACTTAAGACGGTTACATTGCCTGATTCAGTTACCAGCGTTGGTGACTTTGCCTTCTACGGCTGTTCGTCACTTACTGACATCACGATCGATACTGCCATCGCATCCATCGGCAAGGCTGCATTTGACGAGTGTTCTTCACTTGCCAATGCGAACTATGCAGGTGGTCAGTCAGGCTGGAATGCAGTTACTGTAGCTGACAATAACAGGCCTCTGTTAAGCGCTCTGAAGTATTCTTAAATTATCAATTATATTTGCTGATCAATGAGCCTTTACAAAGTAAAGGTTATGCTATAATGATTCAAGAATGTATTGTTTTACGGGGGTTATGTAACTGATGGCAGCTAAGAAAGCCTACGGAAATGAGAGTATTTCCATGCTCAAGGGCGCTGACCGTGTAAGGAAGCGTCCTGCAGTTATCTTTGGATCTGATAACCTTGAAGGATGTATCCATTCATTCTTCGAGATCCTGTCGAATTCCATTGATGAAGCCAGGGAAGGATATGGAAATCAGATAATTATAACAAGGTTCAAGGACGGTTCCATTGAGGTCGAGGACTTCGGAAGAGGAATACCGCTTGATTTCAATACCAAGGAGAACAGGTATAACTGGGAACTTGTTTACTGCGAGCTTTATGCCGGCGGTAAGTATCTCAATAATGCAGCAGGCGATTATGAGTATTCATTGGGTCTTAACGGACTTGGTGCCTGCGCGACGCAGTATGCATCGGAGTATTTCGATGTTACGGTAATGCGCGACCATACTAAGTACACGATGTCTTTCCGTAAGGGCGAACCTGTTACGGAACTCATGAAGGAACCTTACAGGTTCAAGAGAACGGGTACGATCCAGAGATGGAAGCCTGATACGGAGGTCTTTACCGAGACATTTATCCCGCTTGAGAATTTCAAGGAGATCATCAAGCGCCAGTCAGTTGTCAACAGCGGCATTGAGTTTATCCTCAAGGATGAATTGTCCGGTGAGGAGTTCCATTATCTCTACAGCGAAGGTATCAAGGGTTACTGTGACGAGCTCTCTGATATGAGGGGATTTACTGACTCTTATTATTTCACCGGTGAAGGCAAGGGCCGTGATTCAGATGACAGGGATGTTTATAAGGTCAAGGCTGAAGTCGCTTTTTGCTTCAATAATGAAGTCAATGCCATGGAGTATTATCACAACTCCAGCTTCCTCGAGCACGGCGGTTCGCCTGATAAGGCTGTCAGATCAGCTTTCCTAAGTGAGATCGATAAGCAGATCAAGTCGAGGGACAAGTATAAGGCTAATGAGGCGAAGATCACTTTCCAGGATATTGCTGATTCATTGATCGTAATCACGAATACGTTCTCTACGCAGACTTCTTATGCGAACCAGACGAAGAAGGCCATCAACAATAAGTTCATTCAGGACTACATGACCCAGCTCATCAGGAATAACCTTGAGATCTGGTTTATCGAGAATAAGCAGGCTGCTGACAAGGTCATTGACCAGGTGCTCGTTAACAAGCGTTCCAGGGAGAATGCGGAGAAGACGAGGGTTAACATCAAGAAGAAACTGATGGGTACCATCGACATCAACAACCGCATCAAGAAGTTTGTCGACTGCAGAACGAGAGATGCCAATATCAGGGAACTCTATATTGTTGAGGGTGATTCAGCTTTGGGTTCCGTTAAGATGGGAAGAGATGCCGAATTCCAGGCTGTAATGCCCGTCAGAGGTAAGATCCTCAACTGTCTCAAGGCTGATTATGCAACCATCTTCAAGAGTGAGATCATAACTGATCTACTTAAGGTGTTAGGTTGCGGTGTTGAGATAAGCGATAAGCATAATAAGGACATCAGCGCCTTCAACATCGAGAACTTAAGATGGAACAAGATAATAATCTGTACCGATGCCGACGTTGACGGATTCCAGATCAGAACGCTCATCCTTGCGATGATCTACAGGCTTACGCCTACATTGATCGAGGCAGGTCACGTCTATATTGCTGAATCTCCTCTGTTTGAGATCACATACAGACCCAAGGGTAAGAAGTCTGATCAGGAAGAGACATTCTTTGCTTTCAACGAGAAGGAGAAGGCTGAGATACTCGCCAAGTATGATAACTCCCAGCTCAATATCCAGAGATCCAAGGGTCTTGGTGAGAATGAACCTGAGATGATGTGGCAGACGACCATGAATCCCAAGACGAGAAGGCTTATCAAGGTTTGCCCCGAAGATGCGCAGAAGACAGCTGAGATCTTCGATCTGCTCCTTGGTGACAACCTTGCAGGACGTAAGCTCCATATCGAACAGGACGGACATCTGTACCTTGATATGCTTGACATTGGTTAATTACGGAGACAAATATGGCTGGTAAGAGAAAGAAAAATGAAGAGATAAAGAAAGACTCGCTCAAAGCAAGGCTGACTGATGAGAATGCGGCTGACATGCCCGCAATAGATCAGCCCATAACGGAGATGCTCGAGATCAACTACATGCCTTATGCCATGAGTGTAATAGTATCCCGTGCGATCCCTGAGATCGACGGCTTTAAGCCTTCACACCGTAAGCTTTTGTACACGATGTATAAGATGGGTCTTCTTAACGGCAACAGGACCAAGTCTGCCAATGTTGTAGGTCAGACGATGAAGCTCAATCCCCACGGCGACCAGGCCATCTACGATACGATGGTCAGAATGACAAGGGGCAACGGCGCACTCCTTCATCCGTATGTTGATTCCAAGGGAAACTTCGGTAAGCAGTATTCCAGAGACATGCAGTGTGCTGCCCCGAGATATACAGAGGTCAGACTCGAGAAGATCTGCAGTGAGATCTTCAAGGGCATTGATAAGAATGCCGTAGACCTTGTTGATAACTATGATGGAACTCTTAAGGAACCTGTATTGCTTCCGACGACGTTCCCTGCGATCCTTGTTAACAGCAACCAGGGTATCGCCGTAGGTATGGCTTCCAACATCTGTTCTTTCAATCTGAAGGAAGTTTGTGAAGCTACTGAGGCTTATCTCAAGGATAAGAACTGTGATCTGCTCGAATTCATGCCCGCGCCTGATTTCTCCGGCGGCGGCATGATCCTCTACGACAAAGAGCAGATGAGACAGATATATGAGACAGGTAAGGGCTCCATTCCGATAAGGAGCAAGTACACGATCGATAAGAAGAATAACCTGATCGAGATCACGGAGATCCCTTATTCCACAAGCTCTGAGGCGATCATCGATAACATTGCCGATCTTGTTAAGGCTGGCAAGGCCAAGGAGATCGCCGACATAAGAGACGAGACCGACCTTGATGGTCTCAAGATCACGATCGACTGCAAGAGAGGAACGGATCATGAGGCTCTCATGACAAAACTGTTCAGGTTCACTAAGCTGCAGGATACTTTCGCATGTAACTTCAATATCCTTATCGACGGATCACCGAGAGTCATGGGTGTCAGGGAGATCATCGACGAGTGGCTGAAGTGGAGAAGAGTCTGCATTACAAGGGAACTTGAGTTCAATCTGAATAAGATGAAGAAGCAGCTCCACCTCCTCGACGGTCTTGCTGCGATCCTCCTCGACATCGATAAGGCCATCAAGATCATCCGTAATACGGAACTCGAGGAAGATGTTGTTCCCAACTTGATGAAGGGCTTTGACATCGATAAGGAACAGGCTGAATACGTTGCAGAGATCAAGCTCCGCAATATCAATAAACAGTACATCATCAACCGCATTGCAGACAGGGATAAGCTCAAGGAAGACATCGCTGATACTGAGGATCTTCTCGGAAGTCCCAGAAGGATCAATACTCTCATCGCGAAGTCCCTTAAGGATGTTGCAGCAAAGTTCGGTCAGCCCAGGAAGACTGAACTCATCGCTAATGAGTCCGTAGAAGTATTTACTCCTACAACGCAGATCGCTGATTACAGACTGCACCTGATGCTCACAAGGCACGGTTATCTCAAAAAGCATTCACTTGCTTCCATGCGTAATGCCGGCGAACTCAAGACGAAGGAAGATGATGAGATCTTCATCGGTTATGAGACTGAGAACAAGAGTGAAGTTCTTTTCTTCACGGACAAGTGTAATGTCTATAAGGCGAAGACATACGATTTTGCAGATACAAAGCCGGGTGACCTCGGTTACTATCTGCCTTCAGAACTCGGTATGGAGGACGGCGAGAATGTGCTGTTCATGATACCGACGACTGATTACAAGGGTAAGCTGCTTATCGGTTTTGAGAACGGTAAGGCTGCGCTGTTCCCCTTATCGGTATATGAGACAAAGCAGAACAGGAAGAAGCTTCTGAACGGTTATTCCGACCTCGCGAAAGCGATCTCCTTCATGCACCTTGAAGATGATGAAGATCCCGATCTCGTAGCAAGGTCTGACCTCAAGAAGGCAGTTGTATTCAAGGCTTCACTCATCCCGCTCAAGTCGACAAGGACTACGCAGGGCGTGCAGCTCCTTGCTTCCAAGCGCGGATCGAAAATGGTCGAGATCAAGAGGCTGTCTGACGTTGGAATAACTGATGCCGAGTACTACAGGATCAGGAAGATACCTGCGATCGGCTACTATATCAAGGAAGACTTCCTGGAGAATAAGCAAATCGGCATAGAGGATCTGAATTGAAGATATACGGCGGCGATAATATATATGCAGACAGGGCGGATTCGGGCAATGCACTTGCTCATAAGGTCTTTGCGGTCCTGTGCATATTATCGGCAGTCGTAATGACGGGCGTTTATTTTGCGATCGAAGGTTTCTCAAAAGGCAGTGATTCTGTTATTCCCGCTTTCGAGCAGGCGATGAGCAAAGGCGATTACGATGAAGCACTTGATATCTACAGAAGCGTTCAGGACAAGGTGTTGTCGAAGTCTCCGGAAGAAGCCGAGAAGATGACAGATGAGAATAACCAGCTGTCTGAGATGGAGCATCTCGTCGGCCTCAGAGTTGATGATATCTGCAGTAAGATCAGGAATTCCAGATATGAGCCTTCTTCAGAGGATGCTGCGTTCCTTGGAGGAATGCAGGAGCTTACGACATCGCTTGTATCCTCTTGGCTTAATGATCTTTGTACGCAGTTCCTTCTCGGTAAGATCGAGAAGCCGGATATCACTTTCGTATTGAACCAGATGGCGCCCATCGGCAACTTTGCAGCTACTGTAAGGACGATGCTCGGCGAACTTGACATGATCGAGAAAGCGACAGGTGACGTTCAGAATGCGGAGAGGCATTTCGACGACGGCGATTACATCACGTCGGTTAAGACGTATAAGCAGGTCTTAACGCGCAACAAAGGCTTCGTTTATGATTATAGTGAAGCCAGGCTGGCTGAGATCATGGAGATCATGTACGAACCCATGGTCGAGAGCGGGGAGCACCTGCTCGATAACTTCAAGTACTATTCTGCCGAAGTCCTTCTCTCTGATCTGGCACAGATATTCCCTCAGGATGCAAGAGTTGCCAACGATCTGCTGACTGCGACTTCCAACACGCATGAAACTGCCGTGTACAAGGGCAAGATAGAAGTTCTCTGCGTACGTAATCTCATTGCTGATAATGAGATCGCAGCTACTTTTGGCAAGTCCGTTTACGATAAGTCTTTGACCTGTGAAGAGTTCGAGAAGATGCTCGATCAGCTCTACAAGAATAATTTCTGTCTTGTTGACGCCGAAGCCTTAACGGATCTGAGCAACGATACATATCTTGTTGAGAAGGATCTCATCGTTCCGGTAGGCAAGAAGCCTCTCATCATCGTTGTTGAGACGCTTGATTATAATGCGGCTAACTACGGACAAGGCTTCAACAGAAGGCTTGTTTTGAACGATCAGGGTCAGGTGTGCAGCGAATACATTGACCATAATGGTGATGCCGTCGTCAGCAGGACGAGGGAAGCCATCGGTATCCTTGATAAGTTCGTTGAATCACATCATGATTTTACATACGACGGAGCTAAAGGCGTTATCTCCATCGCGGGATATGAAGCATGCTTCGGTTATGTAGTATCCCAGGATGAACTTGAAGACCGTAACCGTGCCCTGTCAAGAGCAGGTTATCCGACCGTTGACTATACTGCAGCAGAACTCAAATCCAACCAGGATGCCGTTAAGGCCATAGCTGAAGTGCTCAAGGATACCGGTTGGAAATTCGCTTCTTCAACATATGGTTACATCAACGCGAAAGCATCTGACATGAAGACCATTCAGCTTGATATGGGCAAGTGGATGGATCAGATCGAACCTCTCCTCGGAGATACTCACATGATCGTTTATCCGAACGGTGACTATATCTACGGAACCGATCCCAAGGCCGTATGGCTCAAGGAGAACGGCTTCAGGATCTTCTTCGGCCTCGGTCCGAGACCTTACTATACCTACGGAACAAACTACCTGTACTATGACAGGACTTTGATAAATGCCAAAATACTTGCAACAAGCGACCTCAAGAGATTGTTTGACGTCAATCTCATACTGGACAAGCACGATAAAACATAAAAAAAGTGAAAAATTTACAATTATGCTTTATAATTATTATGTTATATTATGCATTCTAGCGGAGGTCCATTATGGCAAAGCCCGACAGACTTACTCAATACGCACAGGAAGATGAGATCCTTTGGCAGGACCGTAAGAGATATTTAGGTCTTCCTTTATCATTCACAAGATACAGTTTCGACGAGAACAGATTCTATCTTAAGAAGGGATTCATCAACATCGTAAGGGATGAGATCCTCCTTTACAGAGTTCTCGATGTAACTCTCAGAAGGTCTCTCGGACAGAGAATGTTCGGCGTTGGTACGATCATCCTGTCAACGGCTGACCAGACACTTCCCACGATGAAGATAGAGAGTATCAAGGACTGCGAGAGAGTTTACAGAGCTCTCAGCAATATCGTTGAGAAGGAGCGTAACGAGAAGCGTGTTCTCGGTAAGGAGATGTTCGGTGCTGCCGGATTTGATGATGGTACACCTGACGGATTTATGGATCATTTTGACAGCGGTATTATCTGATATCAGAAGAGGCGTTTATGGAAACAAGACTTGACAGGTATGAAGGTGCAAAAGAGAACAAGATCAATCAGCTCCGCATGCTGATCGAAGAATCTGATAACGTGGTTTTCCTCGGTGGTGCCGGTGTGTCCACAGAGAGCGGAATACCTGATTTCAGAAGCGGTGAGGGTATCTATAACCAGGAGAGCGGTCTTAAGTACAGACCGGTTGATATCATCTCCCATTCATTCTTCATGGAGCATCCTGAAGAATTCTATGATTTCTATAAGCGTAAGCTCCTCTATCCTAATGCCAAGCCCAATAAGGCTCACAAGGCACTTGTAAGGCTTGAGAAGCAGGGCAAGCTCAAGGCCACCATTACGCAGAATATCGACAACCTGCATCAGGAAGCAGGAAGTAAGACTACGATAGAACTTCACGGATCTGTTTTCCGTAATTACTGCATGGAGTGCGGCAAGAAGTTCAAGATGGAATACATCATCGAGCATGAGGGCGTACCTCATTGTGATAAGTGCGGAGGCATGATCAGGCCTGATATAGTTCTTTACGAAGAGAACCTCGAGCATGAGAATGTTGACGGCGCGATCAAGGCGATCAAGAAGGCTGATCTTCTCATCATCGGCGGTACTTCACTTACAGTTTATCCTGCGGCTACATTCGCCCAGTTCCTTAAGCATGATAAGGTGGTAATCATCAACAAGAGTTCCACTTATCTTGATCTTCAGGCTCTTCTGACGATCCATGACAGCATCGGTGATGTGCTTGACAGTGCGATACCGAAGACTGTTACGGCCAAGAGTTCTTCCAAGAAGACTGCTGCCAAGAAGACAACTGCAAAGAAGACCACAGCCAAGAAGACAACAACGGCTAAGAAGACTACTGCTGCCAAGAAGACTGAACCTGCCAAGAAGGCAGCAACGGCAAAGAAGGCTGAACCTGCCAAGAAGGCAGCAACGGCAAAGAAGGCTGAGCCTGCCAAGAAGGCAGCAACGGCTAAGAAAGCTGAACCTGCCAAGAAGGCGGCAACAGCCAAGAAGCCCGCTGCAGCCAAGAAGCCTGCGGATGCCAAGAAGTCTTCCGCTAAGAAGAAGACAACCAGTAAAAAGAGCAAGGAATAATATAGAATTTGTCAGAACCTAAAATAGAACGCTTCGAGAATAGAAGTAAGGAACTCACGGCGAAGATATCTGATCTTGAGCACAAGAGTATTGTGCTGAGCTGTTTGAGGTTCTTTACATTTGTGGCTGCAGTTGCCTGCGGCGTATTTGGGTTTGTTTATAATCTTCCTCAGCTTCTTATTGGAGCAGCTTGCATGCTCATAGCTTTCGTTGTGCTCTGCATCGTTCACGGCAAGGTCTTATCTGACCTTAAGTTCAACACTGCGCTCTATAGTGTAAATGCAAAATACATCTACAGGATCACCGGAGATTTTGAGGGGCTTTATGAGACTTCAATGGCTGGCTATTCGAAGTCCGATGAGAAGGCTCTCAATGCAAAGATCAATACAGGTGAAGAGTTCTACAAGTTAGACCACGATTACTGCCAGGATTTCAGTCTGTTCGGCAAGAAATCGATCTTTACTCTTCTTAATACTTCCGAGACTGTAATGGGCCGCAATAAGTTTGCCCACGGCCTGCTGTATGCTTCTGTTGAAGAGAATAAGGATGCAAGTATCCCTACGATCCAGGAAGCAGTAAAGGAGATCTCATCTGACATGGAATTTCTCCAACAGTTCCAGGCTACAGCCATGCAGGGAGCTCTCCGTTATACTACGGAAGACATGGATACTCTTTTTGAGACACTGACACCCATGAGCAAGGCCAAGAAGATAATCTATAAGATCATTCCTCTTCTGTGGCTGATCCCCCTGGCTTTTATCTTCATAGATGTGACGCTCGTAAGACCAATTCTCTTTGGTGTTATTATCGTGAACCTCATATTCTGGGGCGTAGGCCTTGTTAAGAACAAGGAGATAATCCCGTCTTCGCTTACGATCCGCAAGTTTTGTTCTCTTCGTGATCTTTATTCGATCCTGGAACAGAAAGAGTTTAATTCAGAATATTTACGCAAGCTCGTATCCTGCGGCAATACCTCCGCGAAAACATCGGAGATACTCGGCAAACTCTGTTCGATCCTGAACCTTGCAAACTTAAGGAGCCAGCCGCTCTTTGCACTGATCCTCAATGCAGTTTTTCCGCTTGATCATCTCGTGTATGAACTCCTTACCGGATGGAACGAGAAGTATGGCAAAAAGCTTGGTTCAGTCATCGACAACATAGGTGACATTGAATACCTCTCAAGTCTTTCGCAGATGACTTTAACTGCTGATGAATATGTCTATCCTTCGTTCATTGACAGCATCAGTGCAAATGATAATGCTTATTTCGAGGGGACGGATATCTGTCATCCGCTCCTTTATCCTGATACGAGAGTATCGAACTCCGTTACTCTTAATTCCAATATCGCTCTCATCACAGGTTCAAACATGTCCGGTAAGACGACTCTTATCAGGACTGTAGGAATCTGTGCGCTCCTGGCATACATGGGAGGTCCCGTTCCTGCCAAAGAACTTACCTTGGGCAAGATGAGGATCATATCATCCATGCGTATCGTTGACAGCCTTGAAGAGAACATGAGTACGTTCAAGGCAGAACTTGTAAGGATCTCCGGAATAGTAAGCGCAGGCAGGGAAGGGGATCCGATACTGTTTCTTATTGACGAGATCTTCAGAGGTACGAATTCAGATGACAGGACAGCAGGTGCCCTGACTGTTCTTAAAAACCTTTCAAAACCTCATATTTGCGGTATGATGACTACGCATGATTATGCGCTCATAGATATTACTGAAAACAAGCTTGGCGGTATTGTGTACTATCATTTCAGTGAGAGTTACAGTGACACGGGAATATTATTTGATTATAAGCTCAGATCCGGTATCTCGCGTTCATCTAATGCACAGTTCCTTATGAAGCTGGTTGGCATAGATAAAGGAGACGAACAATGAGATCTTACATCGATCAGACAAACTTTTTTGAAGGCAATGACCCAAGGGAATTGATCAAGGAATACGGATCACCTCTTTATGTGTATAACGAGAAGATCGTAAGGAGCAATTTAAGGAGACTTAAAGGACTCATAACAAAGTATCCTTACAAAACGAATTATTCAATGAAGGCTAATTCGAACCTTGCATTGCTCAAGATCGCATGTGAGGAAGGCCTTAATTGTGATGCGATGAGCGAAGGTGAGGTAAGGCTCCTTCTTAAGGCAGGATTTACTCCTGACAGGATTTTTTTTGTTCCTAATAATGTGTCTGAAGACGAGATGAGATTTGCCGTAGATAACGGCATAATGACGAGCCTTGACAGCATCGATCAGCTCGAGCGTTACGGTAAGATAGCGCCCGGCAGCAAATGCGCCGTAAGGCTTAATCCGGGTGTCGGTGCAGGTCACCACGAGAAAGTGGTTACTGCAGGTAAAAACACCAAATTTGCGATTACTGATGATCAGCTCGATGAGATGTTCATGATCGCAGATAATTATGATCTCAAGATCGTAGGCATCAACCAGCACATCGGTTCTCTGTTCATGGATCCTGAGCCTTTTCTTGCTGCCGTTTCCAATCTCATTCAGATGGCGAAGAGGTTCGATAAGCTTGAATTCATTGATTTCGGCGGTGGATACGGAGTGCCTTATCACAAGGTCTCAGAAGATGAGCAGCCGTTTGATTTTGATTCTTTTGAGAAGAAGTTTGAGAAGCTCCTTGATGAAGCCGTTGAAGAGCTTGGTTATACACCTTTGTTCAAGACAGAACCGGGAAGATTTGCTTTCTGTGAAGCCGGTGTCTTGCTCGGTACGGTTCATGCAGTTAAGTATAATGCAGGGAAGAAGTATGCCGGTACTGACATCGGCATGAACATCCTTACAAGGCCTACGCTTTACGGTTCATGGCATGACATCGAAGTCATTCACGATGGTAAGGTTACAACAGAAGAACCCGAACAGATAACTGTTACAGGTAATATCTGTGAGTCTGGCGACATAATTGCCAATGAGAGAAATCTTCCCAGGATCGTAACTGATGATATCGTTTGTGTTCTTGATGCCGGTGCTTATGGTTATGCAATGGCTTCCAACTATAACATGAGGCTTAGACCAGCTGAAGTGCTTATCACTCTTAATGGTGGTGTTAAGCTCATCCGCAGGCGTGATACATACGAAGATCTGTTCAGAAACCTGGATGTTTGATATGTATTAATAAAATTAATACATTTTTGCCACAATTTCGTCAATTTTTATTGCTTGAAAGCTCAAATTATCTTATAATAAATTAATTAATTAGAAGGTATTTGTATAAATGGCTTTAGAAGAACTTGGCAATTATAAGAATCTTGTCGTGGATTACTCTGTTATCAGGGAATTCGGCGGTACGGCTGTTTTCTGGGAGTTCATGGACAGGATCACCAGGACATCACCTGATGTCTATGTAAGTGCGTCTTTTAAGCTGTTGCATTACTGTATAGTTCACCAGGGCGATTCCAAGGATGATGCTGCGCAGAGCGCGATGAAGGAATTCTGTTCAATGCTCCTGCCGCTTCATAAGCTCCATTCAGTTCAGACAGCTGATACGGTTGAATTTATCAAGACGATTGAACCCATTAATGATTGCTGTATCGTACTTGCAAAGGACGGCATATTCTCGAAGAGGATCAGAGAGAAGAACATCAAGATCGATAAGGACATTCTTGTTCTTACTCCTACTGATTACTGCGTTTTCCACGGTTCTGAAGAATTCATCAATGCCGTACCTCTTCCTGAAGTCAGTAAGATCGCTCTGAAGAAGGCATATCTTGATTCTGCAGCTTTCTGTAATGTCGGTGATAAGGTCATTACCGGAAGTGATAAGCAGCTCGAGCTTACAAAGAGGATCAGTTCCGGCGCTGAAGGCATGGTCTTCCTTACGGATAACAGACTCAAGGTTGCCAAGATCTATCACAAGAACGTTATCACGCCCCTTAGATGGAGCAAGCTTACTAAGATGGTTGCCATGGGTATCAAGAGTTCTGGCATTTGCTGGCCGCAGGATCTCCTGTTCTATAAGGGGGTTCCTGTTGGATATACGATGTTCCTCGGCAAAGGCAAGACTTTGGGCAATATTTTCGACGGGCCTGATGCGATGTTCAATAATTTCCCTGAGTGGAAGAGAGAGGACATTGCGGCAACACTCATCAACCTAATTGAGAAGTATCTCTACCTGCACATGCACAACATCATCGCAGGTGACATACAGTTGAAGAATGCGCTCCTGTATTCTTCGAATGCTGTTTATCTTATCGACATGGACTCTGTTCAGGTAGGTAATCTCCCTTGTCCCGTAGGTACTGAGGAATTTACCGATCCCAGACTCTGGGGCCGTGATTTTGCAGGGTTTGTAAGAAGGCTCGAGGATGAGGATTATTCGATCGCGATGCTTGTTTTCTCAACTCTCTTCTGCGGACTGCATCCATATGCAACGCGTAACGGCGCAGAGACGTTGAGAGAGGAGATCCTTGAGAGGAACTTCCCGTATTTCCTCGATAACTCTGAAGAAGAACATATCCCGCTCGGCGGTTATAACTATATCTGGCAGTATCTGTCACCTACGCTCCGCACGATGCTCTATAACACTTTCAAGCTCGGAAGGTCATATGAGGCTTTGCAGTGGTATGAGGCTGTTCTTGAATACAAGGACAATCTTGCCGGTCATAAGTACGAGGATCCCGAGGCATATAAGATGTTCCCGAAGATGGAATACCATGCGACAGTGGATGCGGAAGAGAATACTCCCGGTGACCGCAACAGCGTAGCTCCCGGTGTTAAGAAGAGATTTAATTCACTTGCTGAAGCAAGACAATATTCGTCGGGAATACATAATCCTTTTGCGGCTGCAGCAGGCAGCAGCAATCCCGGCATGAGCGGCAGTGCTTTCTCAAGACCTACCGGTTTTGATTCACCGTCTGCCGCAAACAACAGTCCGTTCGTCCCTAAGGCTGAAGGCAATGTTCTCAAGCCCGCAGCTCAGCCGGATGCTAATCAGGACCCTAAGAAGAAGAGATTCGGTTTATTCTGATCTAAATTTTGGAGGTAAATATGTCAGAGAATTTCAGTAGTGCGGATTTTGGTAACAGCACAAAAAGAAGACTTCCTATCTGTTTCTGCCTTGATACATCAGGCTCAATGATGGGTAACCCGATCAAGCAGCTCAATCAGGGACTTGCAAACTTCCTTGCTTCGATCAAGGCAAATGATGATACGAGATCTGCAACTGATATCGCGATCATCACATTCGGTTCTTCGGTTGAGATCGTAATGCCTTTCGGTAAGATCTCCAAGGATAAGAGCCTTCCTGAGATCTCTGCTTCAACAACACTCACTCCTATCGGTGAAGGTGTCCTCACAGCTCTGGAGCTCCTTGATCTCCGTAAGAAGGGCTATAAGGAGATGGGTATCAAGTATTATCAGCCCTGGCTCGTTGTTATTACTGACGGTGCTCCCCAGGGACCCAACGCCATGGCTAACTATCATAATGCCGTAGCAGCATGTAATGAACTTGAGAAGAACGACAAGCTCGTAGTATTCAATATCGGTGTAGGTAACGGTGTAGACTTTGATCTGCTCAAGCTTCTCTCGGTTAAGCGTCCCGAGCCTATCTCCGTTAATTCTGCTGACTTCGGTAAGCTCTTCGAATTCCTCGGCTCTTCGAGTTCATCTGTCGTATCTTCAGGCATGAATGATGATGCTCTCTACAACATCAATGCAGAGCCCGAAGGTGAATCTGTCGGAGTTGACGATTTCTTCAATTTTGTTGAGGACGAAGAATAATGAGCATTACAGTCGGTAACGTAACAATAGTCGGCCAGAAGCATATCAACAGAGGTGTTCCTTGTGAAGACTCATCGATCGCTGTTCAGAAGAATGGTGTAAGTGTCGTTGTTGTTGCTGATGGTGCCGGTTCCAAGCAGTACACGCATGCAAGGTTCGGTTCCAAGGCTTGTGTGGAGGCGATATCTGATCTCATGTGCGAGCATTTCGATGCGCTCTATAATGAGAACAGGGAAGCTGCAATAAGAAGCCTTGTCATCGCGAGGATCCACATTGCTTTTGCGGATCTTATCAAGGAGATGGAACTCGAATCAATGGAGCAGTTGTCTTGTACGCTCCTGTTCTGTGCCGTTAAGGACAGACGTGTGCTCGCAGGTCATATCGGAGACGGTCTTATGGTAAGGGTATCATCTGACGGAATAAGTCCTCTTACGATGCCTCAGAACGATCCTGCTGGACATACATATTTTGTAACGGCAAATCACGCAGCTGATTATCTGCGTATCGTCAAGACAACAACTGATAATCTCCATGCCGTCTGTCTTATGACTGATGGTGTGCAGGATTCGGTCTATGATGAGAATTCCGGTCTTGTTAAGCCGGTTGTTGCCCGTATGGCAGAGACGTTTGCCGCAGGCCGTGAGAATGGTGAGAATGAGATCAAGGGCATCCTTGAGAAGTTTATCGTTGGTGCGAGCAATGCAAGTGATGATTCATCATTTGGCGTGCTTTACTTTGAGGGTACGAAGGCTCCTGATACGAATGCTCTCAAGAATGGTGCTGATGCTTTCCCGAGATCTGAAGATACATTCAAAAAGCTCCAGGAAGAGATGGTCCCTCAGGTTAAGAAGGCACGCAACATCATCGTTGAGACTAACATCAACAAGGAAGTTACTCCTTCGGCTCCCGTAAATGAGGAAGACCATATCGCGAAGGGCAAGGCTGCAGATAACGAGGCTCAGGCTCCGGAGACTGCAGAGAAGATCGAGAATATCAAGGAGACCGGCAAGAAGACTTCAATGATCTATCTTGGCGCTATGATCTTTGAATTCCTGGTCATTGTAGCGTTGGTAATATTACTGTTTCTTAAAAAATAAGGTAGCTGTCTAGAGAGGTGCTTATGGAAGAGAATGAACGTAAATACGAGATCCTTGAAGGTGTAAAGGTTCCTGATTTTAAGACTCTTAAGGAGGCTTCATCAGATTTTGCTGAATCCGGCGTCGAGGATGTCGAGATCACGAATAACGTCCGGACATATGATGCAGTTGCCGCTTCAACTGCTGACCGAGTTAATCCTGCTGAGATCGAGAAGCTCGTTGCTCTCGGAAGTGAGGTTGCTGAGAACGAAGAGAGAGCATCTGCAGAGAGTAAGCGTAAGATGGCTGAGATCATGCAGAGAGCCGTTACGCAGTCTGCTTCAATTGATGATCTCAAGAAGTCTGCAATCCAGCATGCCAATGAAGAGAAGCTTGCTGAGATCGAGCGCCGTGAGAAGGAAGAGAAAGCACGTATCGCTGAAGAAGAAGAGAAGAAGCGTGTCAGGGAAGAGAGACGTGCCCTGCAGCGTAAGCAGCTTGAAGACGCCAGAGCAAGAGCTCAGGAAGCTGCGGCAAGTGAAGAAGATGAGGTTGAGCCTGAAGCTGAACCTGAAGCTAAGGCAGATCCTGAAGTTGAGCCTGCCGTTGAAGAGACTGTTGAAGAGGCAGTTGTTGAAGCACCTGCTGCTCCCACGCCTGCACCCGCACCTGTTGAAGAGGTCGTTCCTGACGTCGATATCGATGCTACCGGTGTTATTTCTTCTGATGAGGAAACATTTGAAGATTTCGGTGAGTTCCTCAATGATAATAAAGACGATAACTGATTAGAACTGAGGTTTACAAATGGCAGATAAAAAGAAGAGTTCAAAGGTTAAGAAGTCAGACCTTATTGCTGAGTTTCCTAACCTCTATAAGGAAGCGTCAAAGTCAGACATTGAAGCAGCCATGGCTTTCGCTGAGGATTATAAGGCTTTCATAAATGCATCCAAGACAGAGCGTGAGTTCGTAAGGAACAGCATCGAAGCATGCAAGGAGCTTGGTTTTGTCGATATCGATACCAAGAAAAAGCTCAAGGCAGGAGATAAAGTATATAAGTCTGTTAAGGGCAAGGGATTTGCATGTGCCGTTATCGGTATCGAGCCTTGCACAAACGGCTTTAACATCCTGGGTGCTCATGTTGATTCACCCCGTCTTGACCTGAAGCCTAATCCTCTTTATGAAGAGAATGAGACTGTCTACTTTAAGACTCATTATTACGGCGGTATCAAGAAGTATCAGTGGACGACCATCCCTCTGGCTCTTCACGGCGTCATCTATTCAGCAGATGGTACGGAGCATATCGTAAACATCGGTGAAGATGATTCTGATCCCGTGTTCTATATCACTGATCTTCTGCCTCATCTTGATAACCAGCAGATGAACAAGAAGGCTTCTGAGTTTATTACAGGTGAGGAACTTACTGTAGTCGTCGGCGGTATCCCTGTAAGTGACAAGGATGCAAAAGAGCCTTATAAGCAGGCTATCCTGGAACTCCTTAATTCCAAGTACGGCATTAAGGAGAAGGATTTTGTAACTGCAGAGATCGAGATCGTTCCTGCTGCAAAGGCAAGGGACTGCGGTCTGGACAGAGCGTATATCGCTGCTTACGGTCATGATGACAAGGTTTGCGCTTATCCCGCGCTCATGTCTTTGTTAACACAGGAGAAGCCAAAGAGAACTTGCGTTACGATCTTAACTGATAAGGAAGAGATCGGTTCTTATTCGAATACAGGTGCGCAGTCTGCTATCTATGAGAATTTCCTCATGGAACTTCTTGCAAAGAATTCAGGCGGCATCGAGAACTTCAACATGCTTCTCTACCGCAAGGCAATGGAGAATACAATGATGCTTTCTACTGATGTTACATCAGGTTATGATCCCAAGTATTCCAATGCTTTCGAATCACGTAATACTGCATACATGTCACACGGCATTAAGATCGAGAAGTATACGGGTGCGAGAGGCAAATCAGGAAGCAGTGAAGCCAATGGTGACTTTGTTTCCAAGTTTACAAGGATACTTGCTGAGAATTCAATCCCGTGGCAGACGGGCGAACTTGGCAAGATCGATAACGGTGGCGGCGGAACGATCGCTGCTTACATGGCGAAGACAGGTATGGATGTTGTAGATTGTGGTGTACCGGTATGGTCTATGCATGCTCCGGTTGAACTTATCTCAAAGATCGATCTGTATTATCTCTATCTGGCTTATAAGGCGTTTATTGAGAATATCAGATGAGTCCGTCCAACAATACAGGCAAGACAAAACGTACTGTTGAACGCAAATTTGCTATCAAGAACAGTGTAGGAAGGATCGTAATCATTGCGGCCCTTCTGCTGCTCCAGATAGCACTTTTTGTTTTTGGATCCATTTTTCTTTTCAGTAAGTTCCCGCTGCTCATATATATCATGTATGGTTTGGGACTTCTCTTTGTCGTAGGGCTCAATGCAATTGACCATACGAATGACATCAAGCTCGTATGGATCATAATCATCATGACATTCCCGATCCTCGGAATAGTTCTTTACATCCTTTTCCATTACTCTCCTGCGATGCACGTGATGAAGAAGAAGAACAAGAATTCCGACAACTTCATGCTCGAGAATCTTAAGCTTGATGAGACATACCGCAATGCGCTTAAAGATGAGGATCCCCATCACTATTCGATGTTCAGATATCTTAATGACTGTGCTCATTATCCTTTCTATTCACAGACGGATACGAAGTTCTACGGCAATGCCAAGGAATGCTATGATGCGATGATAGAAGACATCAAGGAAGCAAAGGAATTCATCTTCCTCGAATATCATGCGATCGAGAACAAGGAGTCATTTGAACCTCTTCATGAGCAGCTGGTCGAGAAGGCAAAGATTGGCATTGACGTCCGTGTCATCTATGATGATATCGGCTCATTCGTATTCGTAAACTCCGACTTCAAGAAGATGCTCGAAAGCGAGGGCATCAAGTGCTGCATCTTCAATCCCATGAGTCCTGTATTCAATGTCTTCATGAACAACAGGGATCACAGGAAGATCTGCGTCGTTGACGGTAAGATCGCTTATACGGGCGGTTTTAACATCGCAAACGAGTATTTCAACATCACGAAGCCTTACGGTGAGTGGTGTGATACCGGTCTGAGGATCGAAGGTCCCGCAGTCAAGAATTTCACCGTAATGTTCATGACCATGTGGGAGCTTTACGATGATACGATGGATGAGGCAGACCGTAAACTCTTTGCCAGTGACATCACGCCTTGCGGTGAGACCGGTTTTGTTGCTCCTTATGCTGACAGCCCGCTTGATGATGAGCTGACCGGCGAGAACGTGTATATCAACATTCTTTATAATTCCCAGAGGTATTGCTGGTTTACGACCCCTTATCTTGTTATCTCGGAGAACATGAGACGTGCCATCAGCCTCGCTTCCAAAAGAGGTGTTGACGTCAGGATCGTAACTCCGGGAATACCTGATAAAGTTACGGTCAATAAGCTTACGAAGTCTTACTATTCTTCGCTAATTGCAGACGGTTGTAAGATATTTGAATTTACTCCGGGATTCCTTCATGCCAAGATGTGCATATCTGATGATGAGACTGCAGTAGTTGGTACTATCAATCTTGATTTCAGGTCACTGTTCCATCATTTCGAGGATGCCGTCCTGATGTACAGGACAAGCTGCATTCCTGAGATAAAGAAGAGTTTTGACGAGATCATAGAGAGAAGTGAAGATGTAACGGAGAAGTTTTCGCGTAAACCCAATGTGTTCATCAGGATGGGACGTACGATATTAAGGCTCGTTGCGCCCATGCTGTAAAGGAGGTCAGTATGTCATTTGTAAACATCATCGAGAAGAAGAGATATGGCGGTGAATTGTCAGATGAGGAGATCAGGTCATGGATCACCGGCATAACGGAAGGCAGCATTCCTGATTACCAGACATCGGCGCTTCTCATGGCGATCGTCCTTAACGGAATGAATGCCCGCGAGATGACTACTCTTACAATGGAGATGGCCAACTCCGGATCAAAGCTTGACCTGTCTTTCTGCGAGGGGATTCCTGTTGATAAACACAGTACAGGTGGTGTCGGTGATAAGATCACACCTTTGCTTTTGCCCCTTCTTGCAACGTTTGGCGTTCAGAGCGTAAAGCTCTCAGGCAGAGGCCTTGGCTTTACCGGCGGAACGATCGATAAGTTTGAATCAATTGTAGGTTTTAATACATCTGTTGCCGTTGAGGATTTCCCGAAGCAGATCAGTGAGATCGGAATGGTCTTGTCAGGCCAGACACCTGATCTGGCTCCTGCTGATAAGATCCTTTATGCACTCCGTGATGTAACGGGTACTGTTGATTCGATACCTCTTATCGCATCAAGCATTATGAGCAAGAAGATCGCAGGCGGTGCCAAAGCGCTCGTTCTTGACGTTACATGCGGAAGTGGTGCTTTCATGAAGACTCGTGAGCGCGCTGAGGAACTTGCACGTGCAATGATCGACATCGGCAAGCTTGCCGGCATCAAGACGGTTGCAGTCGTTACTGACATGGACCAGCCTCTTGGAAGGACATGTGGAAATACTCTCGAAATGCAGGAAGTTATGGAGATCCTTACCGGTAAGGGTTCTGAGGATGTTGTTAAGGTCTGCGTTACACTTGCAGTCAATCTCATCAAGCTTGCAGGTAAGGACGGTGGTCTTAATGATGAAGAGCTTTATGCTGAATGTGAGAGAAGACTTACTTCAGGAGATGCGTTGGCACAGTTCATCACATTTGTTTCAACACAGGGTGGAAGCATTACCATGAGAGGACCTGAATACAGGGAGCTCCCTCATGAGGCTCTGCGCGTCACATCACCCGTTGAAGGTTACATCAAGAGCATCAGGACTGATAAGATCGGAAGTATTTCCGTTGAATTGGGTGCAGGCAGGAAAGCAAAGACAGACAGCATCGATTATGGCGCAGGGATCTGTTTCTATGCCAAGGTTGGTGATAAGGTCAGAAGAGGAGATGTCATCTGTTCTCTCTGCCATGGAATAAGCCGTAATGTATCTGAGGATCTTCTGTTCGATCTCATGTCGGAAGTAATGGATTGCTATGAGTATTCTGAAGAGCCCGTTGAGAAAAATGATGCCGTAATAATGGTTCTTGATTAAATCTTTATATATCTGTATAATTAGAACAAATGTTTATTTGGGGTTATTATGGCAGATAGCAACAGACAGGT
>Ga0265298_10003142_pt1 | contig 22196 bp, 14 predicted proteins | sample AusTroGonzalo_MG_3_FD_193486 | JGI IMG/M metagenome (GOLD analysis project Ga0265298, IMG submission 193486) | Bovine rumen microbial communities from tropical cattle in Woodstock, Queensland, Australia - Gonzalo_01 | ecosystem: Host-associated > Mammals > Digestive system > Stomach > Rumen ...
CGCCGTAAAGCCGAAGAAGCTGAACGCAAGAAACAAAAGCAACTCCTGCTTGAAAACAAGAAAGCGGAACAGGAAGCAGAACGTCTTCGCAAAGAAGAAGAAAAACGAGCTAAGGAAGAAGAAAGGCGCAGAAAAGAAGAAGAGGCAGAAGCAGAACGTCTCCGTCTGGAAGAAGAACGGGCAAATAAAGATACTGAGGACGAAATTGAAGCGGAGGTCATTGATGAAGATGAACTTCCAGAGGAAAACATATCTGAGGAAGATACTGATGAAAACAAGCTTTCCGAAGAAGAAAATCAGAATAAACAAGCTCAATATAAGATCATTGACGCTTACAGTCCGGATAAATTAAAGGAACGTGAAAACACATCCATACTTCCCTCTGTCCGAACTGCTGAAGATTATCAGCTGCCCTCTACAGAATTATTAAATCCAATTGAACCTCTTGAATTTGAGGGAGAATCCGAAGATGAAATGACTCAGAACGCAGAAGCTATTCGCCAGACTTTGGCTGATTTTCGGATCGAAGTCGAACCCGGTCCTATTACACGAGGTCCCTCTATTACACTATACGAATTTATTCCGGCCAGAGGTGTAAGAATGTCCCGATTCACAGAATTGAGCGATAATATTGCAGCTGTTCTCAAAGCTGTCAGTATCAACATATTGGCTCCAATTCCAGGAAAAAATTCTGTCGGCATTGAAGTACCTAATAAAAACAAAGTACCCGTCATCATAAGGGAATTATTGGAATCTCAGGAATGGTCTAACACCAAAGCACGTCTGCCTATTGCCTTGGGTAAAAATATCTATGGTAAACCGGTGATTGCTGATTTGGCCAAGGCACCTCATTTGCTGGTTGCTGGCAGCACAGGATCCGGTAAGTCTGTTTGTATCAATACAATCATTGTCTCTCTCCTGTATAAATTCTCACCGGAGCAACTTCGTTTTATCATGGTAGATCCTAAGCAAGTTGAACTTCAACAGTACAATGATCTACCACACATGATCATCCCTGTAGTCACTGATCCCAAGAAAGCGGTTTTAGCTCTTCAATGGCTTGTAAACGAAATGGAAAAACGCTACAAACTGTTTGCTAAAGTGGGTGTTCGCAAAATCGAAGAATTCAACAAGCGCATGAGCAAACAGCAAATGGCCTCCCCTACCCCGGATCCAGAAGAAACAGAACAGGAAGAACAGGCTCCAATCATCGAAGAAGAAGCTGAAGCTCTTTCCACAGAAGAAGAGTGTGTGGATATGGAAAAAGAAATTTCTGTTCCTCGTGATGAGGAAGAAATTCCCGATAAATTGGGATACATCGTTTTGATCGTGGATGAGTTGAATGACTTGATGCTTGTTGCAGGCAAAGAAGTAGAAGAACAAATCATGCGCATCACTCAACTGGCACGTGCCGCGGGTATCCACTGTATCATCGCCACACAACGCCCCAGTGTGAATGTGATCACTGGCGTCATCAAAGCTAATATTCCCGCGAGAATTGGTTTCAAAGTTTCCAACCGAGCTGACTCCAACACTATTCTGGATCGTATTGGTGCCGAAAAACTTTTAGGTAACGGAGATATGCTGTTCCTGGCACCCGGAACAGACAAGCCAGTCCGTATCCAAGGCGCCTACGTTTCAGATGACGAGATCAACAGCATTTTGGATCATATCAAAACTCAGGCTCAGCCGAATTTCTTTGAAGATTTTATGAAGAAGTTAGAGCAACCCGCAAATGAAATGGGCGATGAAGATGATGGTGAAGATGAGGAGCTTATTCAAAAATGTATTGATGTGATCTATTCTCAGAACAGAGCCAGCACTTCCCTGCTCCAGCGCGCTCTGCGACTCGGCTATAACCGTGCAGCGCGTATCATGGACATTCTGGAACGGCGTGGCATAGTCGGTCCCAGTCGCGGTTCTAAAGATCGTGAGATTCTGTAATAAACCATAACAGACTAACAACATAAGTAAAAAATCCTCAGATGAATCTCTGGGGACTTTTACTTTTAGTCAACAGGGAGTCATGAAACATTCTTAGGCGGATTCATCACAATCAACACCACTGCTGTAACAATCAAAACAAGACCTATTCCCAGAGAAAGTGTGAATATTTCTCCGAAGATAACCACTCCTATCAAAACAGATGTTGTCGGTTCTAATGCACCTAAAACAGCTGTCGTTGTAGGACCTACATAGCGAATCGCCAATGCTGTTGTAAAAAGAGAAAGCACCGTGGGGAAAAAGGCTCCTAAAATCACACAAGTCCATCCTGTAAACGTTGTTAATCGAGATAATGCACTAACAGGATTGGTACAAACAGCTGTAAGCACTAAACCAAACACAAGAGTGTAAAAAGTTAAAGTTTCAAAAGTAAGCTCTTTAAGTCGTGAAACTTTAACCTCAACCAAGTATATAGCGTAAGTGAGTGAGCTCATTAGTACAATGAATACTCCAAATAACGTTACTTTTCCTCCGCCACTGCACGATAACACACCTACCCCCAAAAGCGCAGCCAGAATGCTGGCAACTGTGGGAATCGTTATTTTTTCACGGTACCCAACAACCATAATAGCAGCTACCATAATTGGATAGACAAATAAGATCGTTGCCGCAATACCAACATCCATCTCCTTATAACTTTGGAAGAGTGTGAGAGAAGACCCACTCATAAAAAATCCGGCAATTATCATCAAGAATAGATATTTTCGAGGCAAAAACAAAGATTTCCCGTAAAACAGCATTACCGCTGCCATCATCAGAACTCCAAAAAAATAACGGCAAAAAACCGCTTCTTCCACAGAAAATCCCAAGTGATAAAGCGGCAATGCGAATAGTGGATTCAAACCATAAAATGCTGCAGCCAATGCTGCATTGAGAATACCCAGCCAACGCTTGTTCATGCAGTCACAATATCTATATCACCCCAGAATTCATGGCAGATTTCACTCCAATGCCAATTCTTCCACACTCGCTGTTCCAGTTGTACCCAGCTTATGCACTACAATAGAAGCCGCTTTCATGGCAAGTTGCATCGCTTCTGAAACCGAAGCTCCACATGACAAAGCCATTGTTAAATTCGCTGTTACTGCATCCCCTGCCCCCACGATATCAATCGGACCGGGACGTAAACAAGCAGGCTCATGAAAAAATCCACCTTCCGGCAGTGCGGCACAAATCCCCTTTTCCGCCAATGTAACAAAAACCGGATATTGATTTTTACGAGCAAGTTCCTCTGTCATCGCTCGCATATTTTCAAAACCCTCCACAGTTTGACCGGAAAATTTCCTCAATTCATCACGATTCATTTTAAAGATCATTCGAGGAAAATGCCCCAGTCCCAGACGGCTGTCTCCTATGCAAGGAACATGATATTGTCTGCACAACTCAACTGCCCGTTCCAGCACATAAGCTCCCAATACTCCAGTCTCCGGCAAATCCACCTGTTCCATGAAAACACAAAAATCGATTTGCTTTATCACTGATTGAAGTCTTTCAATCAAAAGTTCTTGTGTGCTCTTTAATATGGAATGACGGTTTTTTACGTCCAGCCGATTCAACTCTTCCGGAGCGTGTCCCGGATACATCATCAACGGTTTATTATAAGTCGGTGTATGGATCAAATCATCTTCTACCCAGGCATCCATCCGGCAATTCAAACGAGTAAGCCCACGTCTCAATTCCCAGCCCTCGCCATCACAACCACACACACTCACAGGAAAACAAACCGCCCCTAAAGCACAAAGATTATTGAGAACAGTTCCCGCACCGCCAGGCTGACAACGTGTACGCACAATATTTCTAACAGGCAGCCCAGTCTCAATCGAAATCTCTTCCAATGCAGGATCGATCTCAAAATACCTATCCAAACAAAAATCGCCAATGACCGCGATCCGTTTTCCGGTATAAAGAGATGTCAACTGCTGAAAACGTTCCTTATCCAAATCAGAATAAATTATTATTAAAACTCACTGCCGCTGCCGTCATCATGCAGAAAAGCGCTTGATTCTGACAAATCTGAAGAGGAAGACTCTTCTTTCTGAACAGGACGTGTACCTAAGCGGTTCAGCAGATTGTGAATGAAAGTCGTGTTATCACAACAGACATATTTCATGGTACCTCCCATTCTGGAAAAACTCTTGCAGAAACGCAAATAATAAGCCGGATTCGTCTTTGGCGGCTCTCCATGAGCCCAATCCCAATTACCTCCTTCCTGCAAATCCACAACATAAAAAGAATGACCTGTAATGGGAGGACGTTTTGCCTGGAATCGTAGATTATGGACGACACTCAAACTTTTTTCAAACACCTGTGGAGCCATAATCGCCGAACCAACACTCAGTACAACTCCATCTGTAAGATTCTCAACAGATGCGCAGAATTTTTTGAAATCGATACCACCGGCTCTCCCCACAACTGCGCCATTATAAAGAGGATGAACTGTAAAAATATCATAGCCAATCCCAGGATGAACTGTTAAAGGAACTCTCAATTTCCAAGCATTCCCGGCAACAGAAACCGGTTTGTACTGGTGACGGGTACGATGCCGTCCCGCAGGCAGTCCCATGTTTATCGCTGCCAATAAATCCGCACGTGCCGCCGTGTTAGGATCCGTCGGATAACGACAGATCTTTTCCATCAACTCCTGAGCATCCGGCACAACTCCCCCATTCTCCATGGTCCAGTACCCCAAAGACTCACCAAATCCCCATCCATTCAGACCACCTGTCATAAGTGACAAAAGGATATTTTTCCCGGTTTCACTCCAGGCACCAAAAACACCATTTGCTACATTATCCTTTACACTTTCAGTTGAAACTCCCCCGTAAGCAAACTCCCAATCATGGATCACTCCCGCACCATTGGTTGCCAGATGAGTGACCCAACCGCGCCGCATCAACTCTATCAATAATGCAGATCCTCCATTTTTGATCAAATGTGCTCCATACATCAGAATAACTGCCGCATTTTTCTCACGAGCACGCTTTACATCCTCAACACAACTTTCCAACAAAGGTTCTACATTTACCGGACAAGGCTGAGGAGATCGTGACGGAGGAATTAATATATCCTCTAATCGAGCCATACTTTTGCGTTTAGCTAACGGAAAGACCCTCACGTTAGCTGTGTCCAACTCTGGATATAACGATTCAAACATTACTTCTTTTCTCCAAAAATCAAATTAACTAAAAGTTCCGCCTCTGAATAATCAGGGATCACCATTCGGGCTCCAGCTTCAACCAACAAACTATCCTTAAATGAATTGACCCGACCACTCCCTTGATAAGGCGGTATATCAATCCAAGACTCATCACTAGCCACGGCAATCGGAAAACCACCGATTTTTGCCGTTTCATTTATCTCCACATAACCATCACCAAAAGCAACTAATTGCTCTGCCGTCATTCCCGGTTGACTCATTATCTTTTGGATCACTTGCACTTTTGAAAAGCCGGGGCGATAAGAAAAAATTTTATCACCAAAAAATTTGCGTAACCCCAATTCATCCATCTCAGGTGAAACGATTTTCTCATCCGTTCCACTGGCAAGCCAGAGCTCCAAACCTCTCTCCTTCAACAAACTCAATATTTTTAACGTACCCGGCACCAACACACTTTCTACACTGCGCTCACCCTTCAACACAGCGTCACGACGACGATCAGTCACCAAACGCAGTCGGCGAACAAATTCTTCTGTGGCACTTTCTGGTTCAATGAGATTGCCACCTCTCTCCTTTAAACGTTCATTGAATCTTATAAATTGGAATACTGTTGGCTTGCCATTTTGCCTCATCATGTCATCGGAAAGCATCGCACTCAATTTTGGTTCCGATTCACCAGGCAGACGAGGTATCTCGGATAAAAAAATGGAAAGCATCAACTCGCTCCAACCTCCTCGCATCAATGAAATAGTTCCATCCAAATCAAACAGAACATGTGTTGCTTTCGGGCACAACGGCTGTCCCGGCACAGGCTTTACACCGTGAAAAAATGAAAAATAAGAATAAGAATTTTTTGAATCTGTCATAGTGGTCCAAACTGAAAACGGAGAGTCTTTGTTATCACGACTCTCCGTTTTTAGATCAAACGTGAACTATTTTAACACAGTTTTGATCGTATATTTACCAGATCCCAGGATCTGTGTATTTCCATCCGGAATTTTGACTGTAGCCGTCGTATTAGCCGGGATTTCTATATTCCATACGAAATCCTGTCCATTACGTTTCCAGTTACTCACTATCTTCCCATAAGGAGTGTCCTGTGAACACTTCACGTAATCCAGACCATCTACAAGATAAGGCTGTAACGTGATTTCCTTATAGCCGGGAGCCGCAGGTTTGATACCGCCCAGATATTGGTAGAACCAAACATTCAAATCTCCTACCAGCATGACATGGTTATGAGAATTCATGCCCGGATTTGCAGTATCACCATTCCATAATTCCCAAATGGTTGTCGCATCATGTTCCACCATATAGCCCCAACTCGGATAATCCGTATTAGTCGCTAATTTCCAGGAAATATCAGGCCGTCCATTATCAGAAAGAACTCTGTTCAAATACTGAGCCCCCACCAAACCTGTTCCGATATGCCCTTTGGTATGAACCATGATTTTATCAATTAGCTGATTGAAAACAGCTTCTTTCTCTCCAGCCGGCACCATATCAAAGAACAACGGCAGAACACTGGAAGTCTGAGATCCATTGTCAAAGCACTTCTTCTCCGCATTGTAGTACTTCTTGATGAATGCTTCTTTCATTACATCAGCCCGTTGTGCCCAAACTCTAGCATCATCATTCTTATTGAGCAACTTGGCATATTTTTCCATCAAACGCAAATTTCCATAGAAATAGGTGGTGGCAAGTACGCCTTTCGCCGTTTGACGCAATGGATCCTTTGAGTGGATTAATTCCGGAGATTCCGGAGGGCAGCACCAATCACCGTATGTATCTTTTTCAATCACGCCTTCTTCGGTAACATATGTCTGCATGAGATCCATCCACTTCTTCATACTGGGATAATGTTCCGCAACCACTCCAGCATCTCCATACAGATCATACAGCATTTCGGGAATGATCACCGTCGCGCTCGGCCAAGTTACATCATCATTGTACAAAGTCCAGTAATTCGGAGAAACATCAGATACGCTTCCGTCTTCTTCCTGGGAATCCGCCATATCACGCAGCCATTTGGCATACAAAGGAGCTATGTTGAAAAGCAATCCTTCACCGCGACACTCCGCAGCACGATCTCCCAGCCAACCTAAACGTTCATCACGCTGAGGACAATCTGTCGGCATACTGCGATAGTTGCCGCGTGTACCCCAAAAAATGTTATGCGCTATGTGATTCACCATCGCATTGGAAGTCTCAAAGGTGCCAATTTGATCCAAATCATCATGCACTACACATCCGGCAATATCGCCTACTGTTAAAGTACCAGGATAATTATAGACTTCCACAAAACGGAAACCATGATAAATAAACCTCGGTTCATAGACTTCCGTAGTTCCGCCCTTCAGAATATAACGATCTGTAACCTTTGCGGAACGCAAATTATCCATGTATAAAGTTCCATCGGGTTTCAGTGTTTCCGCATGAACCAGTTTGATCTCAGTTCCAGCAGATCCCTTGACCTTGAGCTTACACCAGCCCACCATATTCTGCCCCATATCAACAATATATGTACCACGATCCGTTCGTGTTACACTCTTTGGTGTCAGCACTGTAGTCACACGGATGGGAGGCATCATCTGCGCCTGTACCTTGCCTGGTGCGATTTTGCCAGAATCCAATTTGACCGCTTTTTCCCAATTGGAGGCATCATATCCTACTTTATTCCAGCCTGGAAGCTCCATTCTGGCATCGTATGTTTCCCCATCAAACTCATTATTATAGCGGATGGGACCTTTTTCTGTGGCATTCCAGCTTTCGTCTGTAACCACTTCTTGAATACTTCCATCATCATACTGGATGCGAAGCAGCGCACGTGTCACAGGCTGACCATAATGCTTGCCGACACGAGGATTCGTATAACGTCCATTCCCTAGGATCACACCCACGGCATTCTTACCATTCACCAAATCTTTTGTAATATCAAAAGATTGATACAAAATGGTTTTCATATAATCCGTCACCGCATGATCCAGCACATGATCTCCTACTTTATCTCCATTCAGGTAAAGTTCAAACAAACCCAGTCCCGTGATATGAGCTACCGCGGACACCACTTTTTTATTCGGATCCAGTGAAAATTCTTTGCGGAACATCAAAGCCGGCAAATTGGGTAAATTATCGCCAACTTTCATATCCGTCCAAGGAGATGCTCCTATTTTAGCTTCAGCAACAGTCTTTCCCCAGTCATCTTGTGTCAACTGAGCAGATCCCCATCCCGCGGGTTTATCTTTACAGGATTGCCAGGTATTATCTGTAGGTATCTGCAAACTAGTTCCATCTTCAAAAATCACTTCCACAATAGCCGCCAAAGCCGCATAACCATCCCGGCCATTCTCTGCCGCTACAGAAATAACATTCTCTCCATCAGTTATGACCTTGGTCAAATCGTATCCACCGGGTTCTCTCCATGCATAGGTATTTGATTTCCAATCATGATTTTTACCCACCAACTTTCCATTGAAATAGCAGTCATAAGCATCATCCGCGGTTATTACGACAAATGCGCTCTTCACTTTCTTGTCTGATGGAAGCGAAAAAGATTTGCGGAAATAACGAACACCTGACGGCAAATTCTGAGGTTTTCCTTCCACACCTTCTTCGGTCCAGATCCATTGAGCCTTTTCTGCAAAACCTTTTCGAGAAAAAGCTTTTCGGCCAGAAAGATATTCCGTATCCATACTGATCCATTGAGCGTTTTTCCAATCAGCCTCGCTGTCTGGGCCATAACTCCAGGATGCTATGGGACTCCATTCAGAAACCTCACCGTTTTTATCCCACACACGTACCTTCCAAAATACTTTCTCCAAACCTCCCGGACGCTTTCCAACATATGGGAACAGATGGGACCAGTCACCTTCTATCCTTCCGCTGGAATAAAGATCCGCTTTCTCTGGTGTTAAAAGAGCTTCACTTGAAGCCGCCAAAACTTCAAAAGCCGTCTGTTTTTCATTTTGAGCATTGGATTTCAGCTTCCAGCTTAAACGGGGTGAATCTGCATTGATCCCTACCGGATTTATCATAAACTCACAGCGCAGATCATCTAAACTGACTGTCGCATTTGCACTTGCGGCCATTGTCACTAATAAAGCTAACAGGCCGATATTCCTAGAAATATACTTCCTTCTCACGAAGAAAATTGAACCACAAAATTCGGTTAAAAGAAAGGAAAAAGAATCCAGAACATAAAAAAATCACTGTGTTTAAGGCAGTGATTTTTCTTAAAAATTAAAATAGAATGTAATATGTTTATTTTAAAGCTTCTAATGCCTTTTCAACATTTTCATAGATCTCAAAAATCTTGCTCGCACTTGTTATCTCAAACACAAGCTTGGGCTTAGGCTGTAATGCAGCCAGAACAAACTTTCCCCCGGCATCAGTAAACTCTTTGAAAAAGCGAACAATCAACCCCAGTCCAGTACTGTCAATGTATTCCATTTCAGAACAATCCATAATAATTTTCTGGAATTTTTCAGAAAAGCCAGCAGTCTCAGATCTAAAAAAGCCATCGCTTCCCACCGTTAAACGACCTTTAATCGAGACTACCAATATCCCATCAACTTCTTTACTAGTTATTTGCATTTATTACATTTACTTCCACAAACAGCAATTAATCGCCTGCCTAACCACTACAGACGCGGTATATGTTAACAGAAAACAAAAACAATTGCAAGCTTTCCGCCAATAAATTAAAAATCAAGAAACCCCGAAAAACAAAAAAATCAAAAAAATACTTGATATGTTTCCTTCAAAAAGGCACACTAAGCCCCGCTTTTGCCGTGCGTGGCAAAGCATAGGTGGCTGGATAGCTCAGTTGGTAGAGCAGAGGACTGAAAATCCTTGTGTCCCCAGTTCGATTCTGGGTCTAGCCACCATTTTTATTTTCTTATTTCACTTCCCTTCTTATGCTAATAAATTCCTTAAGAAAGTATCACTTAGTAATTGACATACGCCTAAAAATTTGATATATCTATCCATCTTGATACGTTAATACGTTATCAACCAACAAAGTCTTAACTTGTTATGAGCAACAGATATCTTTTTTCCTCTGAGTCTGTCGGAGAAGGTCATCCCGATAAAGTATGTGATACAATTTCTGATGCGGTTCTGGATGCCTGTCTTGCGCAAGACCCTATGAGCCGTGTGGCTTGTGAAGCTTTTGCCAAAAGTAATATGGTCGTTGTGGGCGGTGAAATCACAACTCAGGCCAAATTTGACTATAATGAGATCATTCGCAATGCTGTTCGTGAAATCGGTTACACTCACGATGACGATGTTTTTCATGCGGACAAAATCTTTATCGTAAACATTTTGACAAAACAAAGTCCGGATATTGCCCAAGGTGTGGATGAACGTGCCGCCGAAGGAAAAGAAACGGCTGAAATGGGTGCCGGAGATCAAGGTCTGATGTTCGGTTATGCGTGTGACGAAACTCCGGAATTGATGCCTGCTCCTATTATGTACGCGCATCTGCTGGGACGCGAACTGACTCGTCTGCGCAAAGCCGGCAAAGCAGAATGGCTGCGTCCGGATGCCAAATCACAGGTCACTGTGGAATATGTTGATAATAAACCGACACGTATCACTAACGTTGTAATCTCTACTCAACACTCTGCCAGCGTGGATAATAAGACGATTCGTGAATTCATCCGTGAAGAACTTATTAAAAAGACTCTTCCATCCCATCTGCTGGATGAAAAAACTCAATTTTTGATCAATCCTACCGGACGTTTTGTAGTAGGTGGACCTCAAGGTGACTGTGGATTAACAGGCCGTAAGATCATTGTGGATACCTATGGTGGCATGGGACGTCATGGCGGCGGAGCATTCAGCGGTAAAGATCCCAGCAAAGTTGACCGCAGTGCTGCATACATGGGGCGTTATGTGGCAAAAAACATCGTAGCCGCAGGTTTAGCTACACGCTGCGAAATCCAATTTGCTTATGCCATTGGTTATCCTTACCCGGTCTCCGTAAATGTAAATACCTTTGGAACCGGCCAAGCCGATGATTCTGCTATCACTAAGCGTGTATGTGAAGTTTTCGATTTTCGTCCGGCAGCTATTCTTAAACAGCTCAATCTGCGTCGGCCTATCTATAGCAAGACAACCAATTACGGTCATTTCGGCAAAGTTGATGACGTAAAATCCATCACATGGGAAGCCACCGATAAAGTAGAAGAACTCAAGAAAATTTAATCAAAAAGAATTATGTCAGAAAATTGTAAATCTTGTTCTACAAAAAAAGATTATAAAGTAGCAGACATCTCGTTGGCCGAATGGGGGCGTCAAGAAATCACCATGGCCGAAAATGAAATGCCCGGTCTCATGGCGCTACGCGCGGAATACGGCAAAAGCAAGCCTCTGGTCGGGGCTAAGATCGCCGGATGTCTGCACATGACCATTGAAACAGCGGTACTTATTGAAACTTTAGTTCATTTGGGCGCGGAAGTCCGTTGGTCCAGCTGCAATATTTTCTCCACACAAAACCAAGCCGCGGCGGCCATTGCTGCAGCCGGGATCCCTGTTTTTGCATGGAAGGGCGAAACACTGGAAGAATATGACTGGTGCATTGAACAGACTCTTCACTGGCCTGATGGCTCCCAGCTGAATATGATCTTGGATGACGGTGGCGATTTGACCAATGCTGTTCATGATAAATTCACTGATCTGCTGCCCGGCATTTATGGACTCTCAGAAGAAACAACCACCGGTGTACACCGTCTGATCCAGCGTGAACGTTTTGGGACCCTGAAGGTTCCAGCTTTCAATGTGAATGATTCCTGCACAAAAAGCAAATTTGACAACCTTTATGGTTGCCGTGAATCCTTCCTGGATGGTGTCAAACGTGCCACAGATGTGATGGTCGCCGGCAAGATCGTTGTTGTTTGCGGTTACGGTGATGTCGGCAAGGGCTGTGCGCAAAGTGCCCGTGGAATGGGCGCTCGCGTCCTCATTACCGAAATTGATCCCATCAATGCCCTGCAGGCCGCCATGGAAGGTTATGAAGTCGTTCTGCTGGATGATGTTTGTAAGATTGGCGACATCTTTGTAACTACTACCGGCAATGTGGATGTCATCACCCGTACTCACATGGATCAAATGAAGAGCGAGGCCATTGTCTGTAATATCGGTCACTTTGATTCTGAAGTGGATGTCGGATCCCTTTACAATGACCCGTCCATCAAACGGATCGTTGTCAAGCCACAGGTTGATATCATGGTTTGGCCTAATGGCAAACGACTGATCGTTCTTGCTGAAGGCCGTCTGGTCAATCTGGGCTGCGCAAGCGGACATCCCAGTTTCGTCATGAGCGCAAGCTTTACCAATCAGGTTTTAGCTCAAATTGAAATGTGGCAGAATCGCGGTACCGGCAAATACACAAATAAAGTGTATATTCTTCCAAAAATTTTGGATGAAAAAGTAGCTCGTCTGCATCTGGGCAAACTGGGAGTCAAACTTACTAAATTGACTCAAAAACAATCTGATTATTTAGGGGTTCCTATAGAAGGACCTTATAAAGCCGAAAACTACCGCTATTAATAAAAAAAGAAATTTAAAACATGAGTCGTTCATTTCATGTAGCTGTCGTTGGTGCCACAGGTGCTGTTGGTATTGAAATGCTCAAGACACTGGAAAATAGAAATTTCCCAGTAGGAAAATTGACACCTTTGGCTTCTGCTCGTTCCGCGGGTAAAAAACTAAAGTTTCGCGGAGAAGATGTCACTGTCCAGGAATTGACTGAGAATTCTTTCTCCGGTATTGATATTGCTCTTTTCAGCGCGGGTGGAAGTGTATCCAAACAATTCGCACCAATCGCCGCTAAAGTCGGTTGCGTTGTCGTAGATAATTCCAGCGCGTTTCGCATGGATCCCAATGTTCCTTTAGTTGTCCCTGAAATCAACGCAGAAGATATCAAGGCGCACAAAGGGATCATTGCTAATCCGAACTGTACCACTGCCATTACCTTGATGGCACTCTACCCCATGCATCAGGTGTTTGGAGTCAAACGTATCTTTGCCTCCAGCTATCAGGCTGTCTCCGGCACCGGTGTTAAGGCTTTGGTTGAACTCCAAAATCAGGTAGAACAGATCGTTACCGGCAAACCGGTTAAAATTGAAGTCTATCCCCATCAGATCGCCTTTAACGTTCTGCCGCATATTGATGTCTGGCTGGATAATGGCTATACCAAAGAAGAGATGAAGATGGAAAATGAAGGGCGCAAAATTATGCATCTGCCAAGTTTTAAAGCAAGTGTTACCTGCGTCCGGGTTCCGGTTTACAGAGCTCATTCCATTGCCGTCAGTGCAGAATTTGAGAAACCCGTCTCTGTAGAAGGTGCCAGAGAAGCCATTCTCAAAGCTCCCGGCATCGACCTTATGGACGATCCGCAAAACAACGTCTATCCCCTGCCGCTGGCGGTAACAGGCAAGTATAATTGCCAAGTAGGCCGCATCCGCAAAGACTGTGCATTTGATAACGGCTTGTGCTTCTGGGTAGCGGGAGATCAACTTCTCAAGGGAGCGGCGCTCAATGCAGTTCAGATCGCGGAAGAACTGGCAAAGAATTGGTAATAGGTTTTATGCAAAAAACAAAAAAGAGATGGAGATTATTCTTCATCTCTTTTTTCATTTTATAGCAAAATCTTTTACTGTGGCTGCATGGCCAGCCACAAAGCCCGATAATATCTCATAATACGAACCGGATCATTGTTTTCCGGAATTTCCGCCAATGTATATCCACGAAAACCATCTCTCACCAAATTCGCAAACAACTTTCTCCAGGGATAGCGCTCATCCCATAGCTCAATAATATGGCAGATTTTGATCTTATCTTTGACCAGATTGTAATTGTAATCAAAACCTTCTCCACTTAAATCTTCCATATTGGAATTCCAGCATATATTCGCATTAGGATGATCGGCGACATCTAGGATCACTTTCATATTGGGGAGCAAACAGGTCTGACCGCCATGAACTTCCATACGAATATCAATACCCAGATTCCAGCCAAAAACAGCCACTTCCCGGAAGGCTTTTCCAATCTGTTCTAATGTTTTCTCTTTGGGTACACCGGCGGGCAATCCATTGGGACGCACTTTCACCGCGGAAGCCCCAACATCATGTGCCAACTGGATATACTCTTTAGTCTCACGAATATTCTTAGCAAGCACTTCTTGATCTGGCATTTGAAACTCAAACGCACTTCCGAGACTGACTAAGTTTACCGGAGAATCCGCAAATCTCTTTTTGACATCCGCACGCTCCGAATCGGAAAGATTGATCTCCACCTTGTGCGCATGAGTTGTACGCAGTTCAACTCCCTCAAAACCGGTTTTCTCACAATTACTGATCAATGTGGGCAAATCCATATCTTTACCCAAATTATAAGTGACTAACCCTAGTTTTAATTCACCCTTGGCATGATTCCGTTTTTCCTCAGCAACACAAAGATTTACACTATTGGCAACGGATGCCGTGGCTGCCAATGCTCCTAACTGGCAGAGAAAATGACGACGATTTGTTTTTTTCATATTCCGTATTCGTTTATCTGATTGTTTTCTATCACAAACTTAAACACAAGTCCCTCTTTACTATTCATCTTTCATGATTCTTTCAAGAATATTCTGCTTTCTTTGAGTTTTTGTCTCAAATCTTCCTCAAACAGAGATTATTTTTGATGTCATTTTCACACAATGAAAAGGTTTTGATTGATTCCAATCAAATTTTGCAATACAGTTCAATTCATGTTAAGGAACGTACTATTGTACACCATGGGGCTTGCTGTTTTGAGTCAAGCCAATACACTTTGGAGCGCAGAAACTTCTGCCACGGAAACGACACCATTGATTAAATGCACCCCCTATCTTCAAGCAATGGATCAAAATTCCGTTACTGTTGTCTGGCATACCACCCGTCCTTCCATCTCCTGGGTCAATTATCAAGAAAAAGGCGTGGACGAAGAACCAATGACAGCTATTTCTTCCACATACGGATTGAAAGATATAGGCTTCATCCAAAAGATCACGCTGAAAGATTTGAAACCGGGCACCACTTACACTTATGAGATCAATTCCAAAGAAGTCACTAAGCTGGAACCTTATAAGTTTGATTTTGGTGCGGAAGAAAGCATGAAGGACAAAAATGGCAAAACATTTACTTTTACCACCTGGCCGGATAAAGCTGACACTTTCTCCTTTGTCATGATCAATGATCTCCATGATGACAACACCAAACATGAAAAGCTGTTGAAAGCCACTGGTGCCGATACCGCGGCATTTATTTGTTACAATGGAGATATTGAACCGGACAAGATGAACGACAACGATATGTTCACTAAGTTTCTCAATGTTCCCATCAATACTTATGCCTGGGAAAAGTGCTTCTTCATGCTGAGAGGAAACCATGAAACCCGCGGCGCTATGTCCCGCAGGATGCATGATTATTTTCCGACCAAAACAGATCAGTTCTATTACACATTCCAATATGGAGATGTTTTCTTTGTAAATCTGGATTGTGGTGAAGATAAACCGGATAAAAATAAAGAATATGGCGGACTGGTGGACTTTGATTCCTATCGCACTGAGCAGGTGGAATTTCTCAAAAAAGTCGTCAAAATGCCGGAATATAGGAAGGCTCGTTATCGCGTTTTCTTCTGCCATATTCCCCCTGTAGGCGGCAAAGACAGCGACCTGATCATCCGTAAAACCAAACTGGACGGCACTGTTGAAGATTCCAAAGTTCTCGATGGTGATCCCTGGCATGGCGATCTGGAAATCTATAACAAATTCCTACCCTTTATGATGGATAATAAAGCGGATCTACTCCTCTGCGGTCACTATCACAGATTATTCAATACCGACTATATTCAAAATAGGAAAGTTCTTCCGGTTCTGGTCAACAGCAATGTACACGGTACCCGTGTGGATGTCACACCTGAAAAGATCACCTACCATATCTTCGATCAAGATGGTAAAGAGATTTTCTCTAAGGATATACCAGCACGAAAAAAGAATAGATGGAAAATTTTCTAATTAAACTGTATTAGTATTATGAAAAATATCGTTAAAATGGATAATGCGTTTGGCGGCAAGGGTTTTGTCACCCTTGAATGCCTGCTGGATGAGAAACAGTTAAACAATAAATGCGGTCTATATGCCCACGCTATCATTGAACCGGGTTCTACCCTGGGATATCATGAGCATCATGGTGAAGCCGAAGTCTACTACATCCTTTCCGGCAAGGGAATGTACAATGACAACGGCAAGAAATTTGAAGTCAAGGCGGGTGATGTCGTTTACTGCGCGGACGGCAGTGGTCATGGCATTGATTGCATGGGCAATGAGACACTGCATTTCATGGCATTGATCATCAAGGCATAATCATTTGATCCAAATAGCAAAAGAGAGACCCCGCAAAGAGGTCTCTCTTTCATTTTCCTCACAAAAACACTTACAAGGCTAAACGGAAGAATAACTTCCCGGCTGTGGTACTTATAGAATCCGCCTTGAATATGTTGTATTTATTCTGTTCCTGAATAAATTCCTCTGGAACGGATTGCCATTCAATAAGATCCTGTGAATACTCCAACATTCCGTTCATTTCTGTCGGCCACTCTAAAAGCAATCCGTCTTCCCCTGTACAATAGTGAATATCATGGGCATTTAATACGGTAGTAAAAGTGGACATACTTTTTAAATAAGGATAACCATTATTAAAAGACGAAGTCATTCCCCAAACAGAATTGAAATCCCATCCCGCATAGGAATTGCGCTGTTTCATCTGTTGGGTAGTCAACCCCAGATTTTTACCAAAAGAGGTATCATTACCTATGCAAATATCCAAACCGCTCAACTGCTTATCCCAATAGGAGTTGCTGATATCCCTACCGCTGTACCCGGCCAGTCCGCCTACATTTGACTGTCCATATACATTTCCCGCGGCATAACATTGGTCGATGGGATTAGAACTCTGCCCAGCCAGACCACCAACTCTATCAATGCCGGAAACCGTTGTCCTCGAATAACAAATAGAAATTTTTTCATGACTCCATCCAGTCAAACCGCCCGCGTATGTTCCGTTATTATTCGCGACACTTCCAATGCTATAACAATATGAAAGAGTGCTTCCTGCTAAGTTCTCGCCAACAATGCCGCCCACATAATTTGCACCATACACGGAAATCTGATCCGCACAGCTCTTGGAGATCGGAGTCTGATAAGATTGTCCTACAATCCCCCCGGCGTAATTCCCATAACAGGAAATGTTACCGCTAACTTTGCAGCCGGTCACACTGGAACCATTCATATACCCTGCCAAAATTCCCGCGTACATTTGCCCGGAAACTGTACAATTTTTCAAATTCAAATTCTCAACGCTTCCGCCTTCCACATATCCCAACAGCCCCACATGCGGACTCATCCCTCGATTGACATACAGATTGCTGATAGTGTGATTCTTACCGATGATTTTTCCACGGAATTGACTGTATTGACTGCCGATTGGCTGGAATCCCTGTCCACCATACCATGAGGAAGTTTCTCCGGCATCAATATCATTAGCAATTTCGTAATAAGCGCCTTGCGATGAAACAACATTCATACTCATCCACAGGAGATTTCCAACAGACTTGATTTGATATGGACTGGCTGCGCTTCCTGCGCCTTCCGGTTGTTCCGTCGATTGGGCTGATGCTGAAATAATTCCCAACATCCCTATACATAAAACACTTAAAAGAGTTTTCATGAATTTCCTTTTGATATCGTTCATACTCATTAATAGCCGTGACACCTGACGGCATACATATTATAGCACAAATTTTTCAAATTTCCACCGCCACTCCGTTTTTTCTGCAAAATAAAGACGGCCTTCCCTCTTTTGGAGAGAAGACCGTCTTTGTTTCAACCGAACGTATTATCGTCCGGTTCGTGTTTCTACTTCAGCTTATTCAACCAGTCTGAAGTACGCAGTGCCGGATTCACCATTGTAGATGTAGCCCTCGTTGGAAGCATTTTCAATCCTGATCCACGGTCCTTCCGCAGTCTCTCCGATTTCAAGTTTGCCTTTTTCCCAAGTCAGGATTAATCCCAGATCTGTCATCTCGAAGGAGAGAACAGGACCCGTCGGAGTCTCGCCACCCATACCCTTCTTGTAGATGGATTCGATCTGATCCGCGCTCAGCGCGTAGCCGAACACCGCAGGCTCATCAATATCGCCTTTGAAGCGACGGCCGCTGTTCGCAGCGTCACCACCGATGCTGAAGGCACTGGTCAGTTTCGCAGGCGCGTGTGTAGCAGTATTCACTGCTGATGTCAGATTGCCTTCGGAGTCGCCCAAATAGAAGGTCGCTTCTGTTGGAGTCACCACCATGGCAACCATATTCCACTCACCATCCGTGAGCTGCAGTCCGGATCTGTAATTGTACTGAGTATCATTCCAGTGATAGCAGAGCTGATTATCTACGAGATCGATACCCACCGCGCTGTTACCACGGTCAAACAGGATGCCTGTGTAATTGTTGATCGTTCCATCGCGTTTGATCCAAGCCAACATCGTCATATTATCACCGGTGAAGTTCAATCCAGAAACAGCCACATAGCTGGTGGCATCGAATGTCACCGCAGTATCGGTGTCGTTGGCGATCGCACCTGCCGCACCCAGTGTCTGAGCCTCGTTGTAAGTACCAAGGAAACCACCGGCATATTCTGCCGCTGTCGTTCCTACAGTCTCACCCAGTCTCCAGTAAGCCAACGGATTCATGCTGGCGACCAATGCTTCATAATCACTCTTGGGCTGATAGAAGCTGATCACCGCAGGTTCGGATTCGGTCTTGCCGTAAGCATTGCTGACTACCGCTGTCCAGCTGCCGGCATTGTTTTCACTGCGAGGAATGCTCACAGTTTCACCTGTGAACGCGGTTTCCACACCATCTTTGTACCAGGCCACAGAGAACGGAGGTGTTCCCGCCGGGACTACAGAAAGCTGTACTGTTCCTCCATTGGCATACACATTGGCACCCACCGGCTGCGTTGTGATCACAGGTGCAGCACCGGGACCATACTTGCCAACATTGTAGAGCAGATTGATGTCTTCTTCTGTCAGAGCTGTTGCCAGCACTGCCACGTCATCAATATCACCACGGAAATAATCACCGGAAGAACCGAATACACCACCGCCGCCAATATTGATAAAGTAGCTCTTTCCTTCAGAGTTCATCTTGCTCGTTTTGGTATTATCATACGCGAGCAGACCATTCAGATAGAGCTTCTCAACCATAGTCGTTCCATCCCAGCTATAAGTAAGAATGATTTGTGTCCATTCATTGTCCACAAAGTGATGATCGACTTTGATCTGACCGGCACCCGGAGACCAGGCTTCGATCTGATTTACATTGTTGCCGTCACCAAACTCCAACTGGTCATTTTGACCAAAGTAGCCGCCGCGTGTCGTGAATTCACCATAAGCAGAACTGCGTTTGACCCATCCGACTACAGAGAACTCACCGGCTTCAACCAACGAATTCAACTGAACAGGTGTAGAAATATACGTATCGGTACCATTGAAATGGATCGACTTACTGGTATCTTCCGCAATAGCACCTTCATACTGATTTTCTGAAGTCAAGTTGTGATAGACACCATCATTGTGCGACACATAATCCACAGCAACACCATCTGCGATATTGTCATCGAAGCGCCAGAAAGCGACCGGAGCGAAACCAACGATCAGTTCTTCATAAGCGCTTGTCGGCTGATGATATTCGAGCTTCGCTACTGCAGAAGTCGCTTCACCAGCGGAGTTCTTGGCAATCGCCTGATAATTGCCGTCCGCACCTGCTACACAAGCCACATCCAGTGTCAGACCGGTACCGACTTCTTCGCCATCCCTGGTCCAGGTCACTTCGATAGGTTCAGTTCCCTTGACTTCCACCGTCATGGTCACGATCGTAGAATCGATCTGATAGACCGTAGCTCCAACAGGATCCAGAATGAATTCAGGCTTCACATCACCTTTCTTCTCATCGAAGCTGTTGCCGTTGATGCCCGCGTAGTAGATACTGCGTGCGTTGACGTCGCTCAGAGCGGTCTTCCAAATGCCCATATCATCCATGAGCATTTCCACACTTTCACCGTAAACACCTGTCGCCGTCTGACCAATGTTCATCATATAGGAATAATTATCCAGCCACATATCACTGACAACGACACTGCTGATATCCGTAGTGCTGACTAATTCGCCATTCAGGAAGACTTTCATCGTCTTGCCCGGATCCAACACAAACACCAGGTGATGCCATTCACCTGACGGCATCGTATTATCCGGACCGTATTTATTGACACCGGTACTATCATTCCAGGACTGAATAGACCATGACCACCCATTAGGTGCATAACCAGAACCCGCGCCTGTATATCCAGGAGCCAGAGTAAAGCCCTTATTGCTAAAGGAATTCTCTGTATTGCAGAGCCAAGGCAGATCATTAGGAGCTTCCGTGATGAATTTCGTCCAGAACGCAACTGTGAGCGGTTCTGTCCCCAGATAGAGCGGATTATTAAAAGCCACATAATTATAAATGCCGTTTTCAACATCTGTCTTGATGACAACAGATGAACCGATCATACCATCTGTGAATCCGATACCACTAAATGCTCCGTCATAACCACCATTGCCGTTGACAGAGGAATCATCCAAGTTGTTGTCGAACTTCAGGTGAGTCCACAGCTTGTATTCATCACCGGTCAGATCCACAGAGGTCGGTTTATAATACAGAGCTACAGTCGCTTCTGTGCTGACTGCTGTGCCAAAATCATTACTGACAGTCACTTGATAAGTTCCTTCATCAGCTTTTTCACCAGCGAGAACTAATGTCGCCGTATTCTCACCTTCAATGATTTCACCATCTTTTGTCCACACGTATGTCAGTGGAGCTGTACCAATCACGCTGACAGACACAGTGATCGGCTCGCCTACAAAGCCTTCAGCATCCGCGGGCTGTGTCTTGATCACAGGAGCGCTGCTTGTACCGGAGAGACCGGCTTGATAGAGCTGAGTGACTTCTTCCACAGTCAAAGTACGAGCAAAGACCACCGGCTCATCAATAACTCCTTTGAAACGACGAGTCGTGAGAGATCCTGCCGAATCAATATAACCACCAATGGCAAATTTATCTGTCAGACGGGCATTATCATGAGTTACCACATTCTGAGCGGACTTCAAAGTGCCGTTCTGATCGCCCAGGTAGAAGGTCGCTTCAGTCGGGCTGACAGCCATCACAACAAAGTTCCATTCACCATCAGCCAAAGCCAGACCGGAACGGAAATTGTACTGGCTATCATTCCAGTGATAGCAAACTTGATTTTCAGCAATGTCTATACCAACCGCGCTGTTACCGCGATCGAACAGGATTTCCGTGAAATCCACCTGTGAACCATTGGGTTTCAGCCAGGCCGCCATCGTGATCGTGTTGGACTGCAGATCCATGCCGGTCGTTGTCACATAGCGTGTACCGTCAAAGAGAACCGCTGTATCACTGTCACCCTTCAACGCACCGGCTTGTCCTAATGTTTGACCATTATCATATTTGCCATTGAAAGCATTGATAAATTCCTTCGCGGTCGTACCGGATTTCTCACCAAAACGCCAATAGGCATAAGGATTCAGAGAAACAACCACACCTTCATAACTGTTCGGATCAGGTTTACGCAGAGTAACCTTGGCTTTATCACTCGTAGCGGTACCGTAGTTATTGCTCACCACAACGTGGTAAGAACCCGTATATTCTTCAGTGAAGTATCCGGTTAGCGTATCGCTTGTAGCATCTTCAATAACAGTACCGTCTTTGTACCATTGATAGCTCAGCGGAGAAGTTCCGCCAGCTGTCACAAACATAGTCCATGTTGCATCAGGATTTTCATAAGATTCTACGTCTGTCGGCTGAATGGTGATTTCAGGTGCTGATCCCGGACCATAGAATCCCTTGAAGTAGAATTCCTGGATATCGTCCGCGGTCATGCATGTGTCGAACATCG
>Ga0265298_10003143_pt1 | contig 22192 bp, 24 predicted proteins | sample AusTroGonzalo_MG_3_FD_193486 | JGI IMG/M metagenome (GOLD analysis project Ga0265298, IMG submission 193486) | Bovine rumen microbial communities from tropical cattle in Woodstock, Queensland, Australia - Gonzalo_01 | ecosystem: Host-associated > Mammals > Digestive system > Stomach > Rumen ...
GTCGGAGCCTCGAGCAGGTCGGCGGCGACGATCGGCTGCGTCCAGACGTGGCCTTCAACTATGTTCTTTATCGTGCTGACGTCCGCGAGTCCGCCTATTCCAATTCCTCCACATGCGAGGTTCTTGACAGTAGGCTCTATGAACCTGACGAAGTCAAGGGAGTCGAGATATGTCCTGTTCCTTTGATAGACCGGTCCTTGGTACATCATGGAGTTCATTGCCTCGCAGATGTAAAGCTTCTTTCCAGAACCCATCCATGCAGCTAGAACACTTGATACAAAGTCATCAGCAATGCCATTTGCCATCTTGCCGACGATGTTGTAGTCTGCCGGACAGACTACACATACATCAGCCCATCGGACAAGATCTATATGCTGGACTGGATGTCTAGCTTTGTCATGCCAATCTGCTATCTCATGAGTTAGCGTATAGTAAAAAGAGAAATGGCCAGTATAGAAGGATTGGCAGAATGAAACATTAGTGTCAGCCGCAGTAGATAGACTGCCTTTGCTGTGCATCATCATTTCTCCAGCAGCTTTAGTCATGTAGTGCTTGACTTCATGGCCTTCTTCCTTGAGCATGAATGCCAGCTTGTGGGAAAGGTAGGCTGAGACCGACCCGGTTGACAGAAGCAGTACTTTCATGCCACTATCCCTTTCTTCGCCTTGTATTCTGCCATGCACTCATCGGCTACAGCCTCCGCAAGGCAGTTTGCGGTCTTAGGCGTGCGCTCGGCTTTTGGCGGCTGCTTAACCTCTCGCCATGAATAATGCAGAACATCTTTGTCGTTCTGCTCTTTGTCTCTGCTCATTATCAAAAGCTTGTGGTCATCCGCCTTGATATCACGAAGGTCATTGCCGATGACAATATCTACTTTCGTCTCTTCAACCTGCTTTGTCATAGCTGCAATAAGCTCTTCTTGAGTTGAGTCAACAAGAAGCTTGAATCCGCAAATGACCGCGTCCGGAGCCATCTTCCTCATGATAGGAAGAATCTTCGGGAGCTTGACGAGCTTGATGCACATGTCGTCTTCACGGGACCTGTACTTGCCGTCGTAGTAGTTAGCGACGCCGTAGTCCGACACGGCGGCCGCCACGACGATTATGTCGAACTTCTCCTCGGACAAAAGCTTCTCAATGCCCGCCTTGTACTCGTCGAACGTGGAGTACTCAACGTACCGCATGATGTTGATGCCCGCATCGAAGTATTCGTTGTCTATGTCTTGCCGCGACGGCATCTTGGAGCCTTTGGCCATGAAGAAAGTGATTGAAACGTCTTCTACGGCGTCATTCACTTTATCGTAGAACGCGTCGGCTATCTTCGAACCGAACGTACCGCGACTCATGTTCGTTATCGACCTTACGCGGTCGATCGGGATTTTCGTCCCGCCTGATGTTATAAGTATTTTCATAGTTTACGTAAACTCCAGAGTCCACTTGCAGAACCAGTCATCGTCCGGGAGGGCTTTCACCACGCTGCTCTTCACAGTGTGCTTGACTGAAACCTCGCCATACGGGTCATAAAGTTCTTTCTTGCCATCCACCTCTTCTTTCACGCCGATTCTGACCACGGCAACCTCATCCATAAGGTCGGACGGAATGCATTCCTCGATTCCATTTGCGATTCTGGAGCACGAATCGCCCTCGTCGTCATACTGCCCAAGGTTCAAGACCCCATCCTCAAACCAGATGTACTCGATTCCCCAAACGGGGTCTTCTGCACCTTCCGCCACGGGCATCACAGAAGCATGTTGGTCTTCGAAGTCCTTGAGGGATTGAATGAGCTGCCTGAAAGTAAGAACGCCAGACTTGGTATTCTCCTTTTTCTCTTCAATGACGCCTTTTACCATAATCCTTCCAGCGACATCTGCCCGCAGCTTGTCTGCGTCGAACTGGAGAAGAGGATTGTCCGGGTCGTCGTCCCATGACGGATCGTCGTCGTTGTTCCCGTACGCCGCCTTCTCCTTTTTGTTGTAGACGTTGCCGTCTTTCGGAATATACGCGCGCAGCTCTCCCTTCTGCCCGATATAAAGGACAAACACGAGCGGATTCTCCCAGTCTCCGCCGCATGCGCACCACGCAACAGGAAACGCGGTTCCGCCGGTGCCGATCATCTCGAAATGCTCAAGCGACTCGGTTCCTGGCATTTCATATTCGCCGATGTAATCTACGTTCTCGGTATCGACCTCTATCTTGGACAAGTCGTCGCGCACGGTATTCTGAACGGTCCAGTCTCCATTGAAGAAATCCCACAGCGGATGCTCTTCTCCGTCGCAGTACTTCGTGAGTTTCCCGCCGTCTGCGCCGCGTTCCGCCATTTTCCTAATAAGGGCTTTCAAATCGTCGATTGTCTGGTTTGCTTTCGCGTATCTTGGCATGGTATTTCTCCGTTACAGCTTGCTGCAGAAGTCAAGAAAAGCTTCATCAACTTCTGGCACATTTAACTTGCTCCAGTATGGAGTCTCCTTTAGATTGTAGTCATAGCAGACTGGACTACACAAGAAGTCTTTCTTGTCAAAGTGCAGAATGTTCTCTTTCTCAAAGTAGTCATAGTCTTCAGGAGCTTTGTGGCCAGCAGACTTCCATGCTTCCCACTGGATACAGAATGCGGCAACCATTCTTGTGTTGTGGGACGCTCTGTCGATTGCTGACTTCTTGTCTTTGTGGGTTGGAAACTCCTTGCTCAGCTCATACTTCTGCTTCTCACAGTTCCACTCAAACACATCATACATCTCAACTGCGCCAATATCCACTTCTCTAACTTCTCGAACGCTGCCGATCTTTGACAAGTCAATGAGCTCATCTCTTCTTGCTTTGTCTTTCTCAGCGTCTTCCTTTGTGTCAAAGATGACTTCGACAAATGACTGTCCATTAGCTGGATTCACAGCATACACTCCAAACTTTGGAGTTCCTGTACTCTGACTTCTTCTCACCACCGGAAGATGGAGATCAAGTGGCACCAATGCACGAATTGTCACAATGTGGTCAAGCAACGCATCCAAGTAGTAGTCAATTGCATCTTTTGTGAGATCCTTCTTCTTCGAGAGAAGCTTGCCAACGCCAACTGCGGGCTTACTGTACTGATTTCCGAACTTTGCTTTGTGCGCAAAGTCTGGACCGTACTCTCGCTCAAGCAGCTTGACTACCTCATGCCGTTGAGCATTGTCCATCTTAGACCAGTTGTACGCGGCATAGTATGTGTCTAGAGTATTGCGTTTCATAGTCAGCTCCTCACTTTGCGCTTCTGTTTTCGTACGCGGCCTTGTAATCAAATCCTTCGTCAAGCCATTCGATAGGGATGTTCATGTCTTCGTAGTAGTATTCGCCTCTGCAGACTGACTCGTATGTAGCCTCTATGTGCGTATCGCCGACCATAAAATCGGTCACGCAGCGGCACCGGAAATCGCTGGTCTGCTCGATGATTTCCTTGAGCTTCTGCTTGATCTCGGTCTCATATCCCTGCACCGCCTTGACGGCAGCTATCTTGTCTCGCATCTTCATTTCAAGCCTCGACGTTTTCTTTCATACGCTGCTTTGTAGTCGAATCCTTCTTCCAGCCATTTGATTGGAATACACTCACTGTCATATCCATCCTCTCCACAATAATTCCACAGATATTTTGCTTGAATTTCATCACCGATGATTTCGATGCCGCATACGGTTTGACAGTCTGGATCAGAAGTGCCGCGGATTATAATCTCAAGACGATCGATTAGCTCGTCCTGGAAGCCTTGTACTTTCCTGAGCTCCTCTATCTTCTCCAGCATCGTCATGTCATTTTCCTCAACTTGTTTGGATCAACCCAGTACCAGTTGCCGTTCCATTCAACTCTCGTCCATGGACCGCCGTAGAAGTTGCAGTAGTTCTCTTCGATAATGTCGACTTCTGCGCCTTTCGGGATGTTTGGATACTTCAAGGCTAATTGCGTCTTCCAATCCTCATTAGCCAGCTCTTCAATGGCTATCGCCTTGCAAATGGTTTTCATGTCAGAACTCGATAATTATGTCGTCGTCTTTAGCGTACCTGAACTCTTCGTCAAGACGTTCCTTGATTTTAGCCTCTTTGTCTTCAGAATCCTTAAACCATGAGCGCAAAGACTCCTCGGACCTTTTCTTGGCTTCAGCGACAGTGCAAATTGCGGGATTCGGCAGGTCAGGAAGCTGCTCGATATACGCTAGCGAATTCTGTTCATATGCAAGAACGCACGCATCAGGATTCTGCGTCGCGAGATAGTCCATCAGCTTCTTTACGGTTAGCATCTTCGTCCGCGTCGTAGTCAACCTTCTGCGGTTATCAGCCAAAGCTTTCCGCTCCTCGTCAAGACGCTTGCTCTCCGGATGCTCGAGTATCTCGCCTATGGTCTTGCCCTTCATGCTTTCCATGAAGTCGTGTTCACGCTTCTTAAGCGCATCTTCTCGCTTTTCAAGTTCTTCTAATTCTTCTGCCATATATCGCCTCAGCTTTCGTGCTTAGACTTAAGCGGTATCTTGCGGTTGTTGTACAGGTGAATCGCCGACAAAAGAATCGCCGGCACATTGCCTGCGCATGCCCGCGCTTTTTCAAGCGTGTCGTTGAAGAATACGTTGATATCCGTCCACTTGAAATCTATCTTCTCGTGCTCGTCGAGCTTCCTGTCCACCTGCACGAACTTGGCGTACGACATGTCAACCCAGTAATAGTGCATCTTGTTCGTCATGAACGCCGGGTTCGGGTTCGTGACTCCAAGCGAAATAAGCTGCGTTTTTGGCTCTAACAGCCTTATGCCCGTCTCTTCTTCGAGCTCGCGAACTGCGGCACATATAGGCGTTTCTCCGTCTTCGACCATGCCACAAGGAAATTCTTCAATCTCGCAGTTAGACCCGTACCGGAACTGCCGCTCGACCAGGACCTTATTGGGAATACTGTCCGTCGCGATTATCGTGACCCAGTCCGGCGCGCGAACCTTGACAGGCCTGAAACCAGCTTCGACTTCCGGAGCAGACACGACGTCGAAGATCGGCGTATGCAGAAGCTTCTTCTCGCGGAAGAACATGTTGGAGACCTCGTCGATATACAAGTCAACAGGGTAATTGCGGTACTTTTCACGGAAGTATGATGCAGATATCTCGTCGTATTTCTTGTCGATGCGAAGCGTTTCATGCGGTAGCCATTTCGGAATATCTTCCTCGCAGGCTCTGCTATTGGACGGCACAACGACTATCTGCGCAAGCTTCATGATAGCCTCGTGTTCGGCCCAGCTTCCGAAATTCACGGCCTGATCTGCGCCGATAATGACGTACGGCCTTATACATTCGGGGTGCTCAAGCAGGAAGTCGACAAGCGTGTCTATGAACCTGTGGTTGTTCGAAAGCCTGGTAAAGAGATTCGACGACACTGCGCACACGGACCGCAACCTGAGTTCCTTGTCCCAGATTTCCCACCTGGACTTGTCGAAACCCTCCATCATGGCGTTGATGGTCTTGATTTTCTCTCTGTCACCGAGCCACGGAAGCTTGTCCACGCGGTGATAGTCTACGGCTGTCGGAATAATAAAAACCTTCTCGACATCCATAAGGGATGTACAAGCCGTTTTTACAATGGCCCTGTGCGCCGGCGTAAATGGATCAGCTGTGCAGCCGAATATCGCGTATTTCCTGCTCATGGTCTGTATTATACCAGACCAGGCAGTATACGCAAAGTGAAACTGTCAATCGTCTTCTTCGTCGCGGGCGTACCAGCTCAAGTATATGACGAGCGCGATAATGCCTAAGACAAGAATAATCAGCAGCACAGGCCAAAGCAGCGCGACAAGTGTTATCCATACGCCGAACTCTCTTGCAAGACCTTCTGGCTTATTGGTGCTGTCAAAAACTGGATCATTTTCTCGTCGCCAAATACACCATCCGCCAAAGCCAATTACTATGAAAACGCCTATCAGGTAGATTGTAGACAGCATATCATTCGCCTCTCAGCCAGCAGCATCCGTTTTCGTTCAGCTTCTTCAGACGCTCGATCTGGCGTTCTTTAGCCTTGCGCGGTTCGTCGCCGGACATCTTGTTCCTGTAGTACTCGACCATGTGCTCGCACTGCTCGATGTCTTCCGAGAGGTCATAAGCAAGGCTGGAATCTTCTGAAATAGGGTAAAAGTAGTCGAACTCGTCGGCGCAGCCTATCACGACGGAATTCTCTTTGAGTTCACCAGACTCGACAGCTTTGGTCAGCTTGTCGATAAGCTTCCTGACGGTCATCCACTTAGAAGGATCTTTCAGCTCCATCACTTGGTCCCTTTCCCAGTCTTGCCGGTCTTCCAGAACGAGGAGAAACTTCCTTTCTTCCCGTTCTTGACCCAGATGCCGTACACGGTCTTCACGAGCTCCTGCTTGGAGTCACGCTCGATGTTTCCCCACTTCCACTTTTTGCCTACTTTGTGCGGCATCGCTTGGTTCCTTTCAAGTCTGATTCGATTCTAAGCCTGTTTGCGTTGAACCCGTTCACGAACACGGCGCCTTTGTTCTCGAGGTTCTCTATGCAGTCCCAGAGATACTGGTCGTCGTGCTCCGGGTATATCATATACTGGCTTCCCTTGATGTAGACGTATGTACCCGACTGCGCCAGCGTCAGCATGTCGTTTCGGCGTCCGCAGAAAAGCCGGTTGTACCAGTCTGGGTCAGGCTCCATGCCGCGGTTCTGCATCTCTCCAAGGACCAGAAGATGGTACTGGTACAAAAAACTGTTGTCGTACTTGAACACGTAGCCGACCATTCCGTTCTTAGGCTGCTTGCTCCATTCCTTGTATGGCGTATGCCTGAGCTGGCAGACTTCGCGGTGCAGACCGAGCAGCTGAGCGTCTGGAAGATAGTGTATCAGCTTCTGGTGCCAAAGCCTCACTTATTCTCGTGCTCCTTCTTATACTTTATCGCCTTGCTGAGAACCATCATCCGCCCGTTCAAGTCGGCGAACCCTATGTCAGCCGCGTATATGTCGCGATAGTACTCGTAAGCCTTCTCGTCGTCGCCGGCGTCTTCCGCGCAGAGACCGAGCTGGTACATGACCTTCTTCTTCAACTCGTTCATGGTCGGAAGCTGGCTGAGCGCGGTCTCAAGCTGCATGACGCCGAGGTCCGTCTGGCCCTTGTTGATGAAGCATAGCGCCAGCAGATACAACGCGTCAAGCCTGTCTTTCGGGGACTTCTGCGCAAGCTGCAGATGCTCGATCGCCTCGTCGTACTGGTCGTATTTGCAGTACAGAGATCCAAGCTCGTACCTGAGATGAAGATCGTTGGGATATTTCTCGACACGTTTCTTAAGGTCCTCGAACATGAACTTATACTGCTCGCCGAGAAGGTTGTTCGCCTTCTCGTCGTCGCCAGCGTCCCGAGCGGCCTTGATGTCGGCTTCATACTTGGACAGCTTCGCGGTCGAAAGCATCCTGTCCAGCTCCGGGTCAGCGCCAGTCACGGTCAGCGCCGATGTCAGCGCGTCGATCGCCTCTCCGAAACGTTTGGCCTTCATGTACGTTCTTGCCAAGGCCCTGTACGAATTGACGTCTTTCGAATTCTGCGCGATCCTGGAAAGATACAGCTTCGCGACAGTATCGACATCTCCGTCCGCGATGTTCGCGGCGTTCTGCATGTCAAGCTGCTCCGCCTGTGTCTTGTCCTTGAGAAGATCCCGCGTCGCGCCTTCGCGTCCGGCGTTCTGCTCCCATCCGTCGGCTATCGTGCACTGGGCCTCTGCGTTCTTGAGCAGCTGTGCGATTCGCTGGTCTGACGGTGAATACTCCAGGATCTTCTTGTATACGTCGCGAGCTTTCGTCCACTGTTTCGCGAGCTTGTAGTACGTCGCGGCTTTCTCAAGAAGCTTGACGTCGCTCGCCGGAGAGTTCTCGCTGACGACCTCCACAGTAAACGCCGCGAGCTCTGGCATGTTGGCCTGGTTCGCCGCCGTCACTGCCATGTCGATATAGACCGGGTTGAAAGGATTAGCCTCGAGCAACTCCTCTACGAGATTGAGCGCTTCCATTCCCTTGCCAGGTTTTCTAAGAAACTTAGCCGCGTGCAACTTCTGCAGGAACACCTTCATTTCACGGACCCATACCGCGAACTTGCCGAACTTCTGCGACTTGAAGAGCGCGATCTGCGTCGCCCGGAGGTACTTTCGCGCCGGCATGTACTTCGGCTCGAACGTCAAGACGTCTTTCAAAAGCGAAAGAGCGAGAAAATACCTGCCCTTCTCCATGCACTGCACGGCGCGGTTGGTAAGATTGTGCGTTCTCTGTTCGTTAGTGTTCATGTTCTGTCTCTGAATCCTATAGGCAAAGCAGTCGGATATACTTTGGTTCCACAGCCTCGCACATCCACGTACCGTCGTTTCCAGAATGGTAGAACACGGCGCCGTCCCTGTGCATCTGGCCGGCCTGCACTTCGAAAATCACGGGCTGGCTGTCATGGCGCTTTCCGACCCTCACTGCCGTATCGAGATCCGACGAAAGATGGACATACTGCCTGTTCATAGGCTTCAGTCCTTCTCGTTCGATCGAGCTGACGAAACGCCTCGCGGTGCCGTGATATAAAGTCTCGGGCGGAACAGACGGCTCGAACTTTATCTTCTCGGCCGTCGAATGCCCGTATGTCGCGCGGATCTTGCCGTCCCGGATTTCGAAACGCTTCTTGTCAGACCCGGCGATAATCGCCGCTATGTCAGCCTTAGTCAGGTAGACCGGCTGCCTGTGCTTAGCGAGCGCGGCTATAAACTCGTCGCAGTCGACCCATCCCTCGGAGTCGAGCGTAAGCCCGAACTCTGCCGGATTGTGCCGCAGCGCATAGGAAATTGTCTTGCTCGCTTTGACCTGTTTGTCTGTCATGGCATACTCCTTGATTACCAGCAATGTGCGCCGCCGAGCATAGCCGACATCCTGCACAAATCATCAACCGTAATAGGCTTTTCCATCGCCTTTTTCTTCTCTTCCTCTGTCTTGGCGTTCATTACGTCAGGTCGAGCAAGCTTCATTGCCTTGTCGATACCAATGGTAGAGTCAAGGTACTCGTATATCCGCTGTCCAGCGCCCATAATCAAACTCCTTTGTAATTTCCGTAATCCTTGCGGACCTCAATTTGACGCTAAAACTACATTGCATGAATCAGAATAGACGTTTTGGTCCCAATGCTTCATGGCATTTGTAAACCATTTCACCTGTTCGATGTTTATAGGTGAATACTGATGGTAGTCAATGCCTAAATCAAAGCCATTCTTCTTGACAAACGAACGTCCATGGATATGGCCATACAGAATAATGTCGCTTGGTGACGCTTTTATCTCGAAGTCGTTGGGCTCGTGCACGACTACATACGATTTTTCGCCGGCGTGGAACCTGTAGTCGTGGTCGTACAGCCTTATGTCTCTGCCGCTGTCTGTCGCGGCCTGTTCGATCTGCTGCACGATTTTCCTGTCGTAGTTTCCCAGCACCCACCGCAGCGTCTTGAAATTGAGAAAACTGAGAAATGGCTTGAGCATATCGACTTGTTCAGGATCTATGAAATCGCCCGCATGGATTACTTCGTCATTCATAGTGACGCGCTTATTCCAGTTGGAGATCATTTCGTAGTCCATCGACTGAACGTCGACGAACGGACGTCTCGACAGTTCAAGCGTCCTCTGCTGGGAAAAATGCGTATCAGACGTAAACCACGGCCCAGTGCTTTTTCCCAACATCATAACTGCCCCTCTCAGCACTCCATCAAGCGTGCTGTAGCGGTGCTTGCCCTGCTCTTTAAGCTTACACGCCATGTATTCGTTGTGTTCTGCGCCGTCAGGCCATCCTACGAAGACGCGCGGCTTTTTGTACCATTCGCCGAATTCGTAGTTCGTGGTCCTGGCCGGCCACGTGTCGCTTCGCGGAACCCAGAAAACTATGGCCGACGCGATATGCATGGCGGCCCTTTCCCACGCGACCTGCTTTTCTCTCGCCTGCTCCTGGGTAAAACCGAATTCCTCAGTCATCTGCTTGAAATAGGGATTAGTCGGAGTTATTACAGTTCCGTCGAAGCCCATCTGTTCAAGAATAGAAAACGCGTCATGCCGCCAGTCGGTGCCAAAGTCCGACCGCGGACACGGTCCGGCCAGAAATATCGCGTTTCTACACCCGTAGAACGTATTGAATTTTCCTTTGGCGGGATTGAACGGTTCTATGATTTTCATCATCAAGCCTCTTTGTAGTTTCCGTAATCTTTACACACCTGCAGGACGTCGCTGTCGAGAAAGAACTTGAAGTCGAGATTGGCTGCGGTCTTAAGCTCCAGCTTGACGCCCTTGCTGTTCTGCCAGCCGTGCAGAAGCATAATGGCATTGCAGGTCTTCTCAGCTTCTTGCTGTTCCGCGACCATCTTGTCGAATACCGCCTTGTCGCCGAGTACATGTTCCTTCTTGTACTTCTTGCAGATACGCACGGGGTTGACTACGTCGACGCCATACTGCTTCAAAACGTTCTCGATGAAGTTGAACTTGTCGAAGTTGAAGTTCTCATGCCCTGTCATCGGTCCCGACAGGAATATGCGAAGCTTGTCCATCGTCAGGTCCTTTCATGACGGATACGCCAGTCGATGCAGCGCTTGAGGTACTCTACGTACTCGTTGTCGCGGCACATTCCCTTGCCTTCGACGTCGGAGATCTTCGCGACTGGCGCGCCGTTGCACTCGACTATCTTGTGTACGATGTTCAGCGCCGGAACGCCGCAGTCGTTGGCGAGCCATGTGCCGATGCCGAATGCGACGTTGGTACGTCCCTGGAAGTGCTTGTTGATCGTGATCGCCTTCTCGAAGTCAAGCGAATCCGAGAACAAAAGTGTCTTCGTCTTAGGATCGACACCGTACTTCTGGAAGTGCGCGATAAGCTTCTCGCCCCATGCGATAGGGTCGCCGGAATCGTGGCGGACGCCGTTGAACAACCTGGTATACGTCTTGTTGAAGTCCAGCAGGAAGCAGTCCGTCGTGATGCAGTCCGTAAGCGCGATTCCGTTGTCGGTCTCGTACTCCTTCGTCCACGCCTTCATCACAAGGCGGTTCACGTACGCCGGGTTGTACTCGTGGTGTCCCTGCATAAGCTGGAACATCTCGTGCGCCATCGTCCCGACAGGCTTAACGCCGTACTTCTTGGCAAGGTAGACGTTCGAAGTCCCGACGAACCCGGGAACCTTCTGGTCGACGATGTACTTGATCAGCCAGTCCTGCATGTTCTTCGAATAGCGACGGCGGAGTCCGAACTCGGAAAACACGATCGGATCGTAATGCGAAGCCGCGTACTCGTCGAGCTTAGCGAGATAGTCAGGACTGCCCTGATACTTCTCAGTGATTGCGTCGACGTCTTCCTGCTTCTGGAACTTGTTGAACTTCTCCATCGTACGCTTCTGGAACTCGATGTCCTTGGCGCCGGGGCCGTAGGTGAACGCGAAATAGACTTCGTTGACGATCGCGAGAATCGGAATCTCGTACTGCGAGACGTTGACCTGGAAGCCATGGCACTCGATCGCGAGTCCGCAGTCGTTGTACGCCTGGATATTGCCTTCGTTGATGAGAATCTCGCTGCGACGGGGCTGCCAGCCGCGGAGATAGTCAATAAAGTCGTCAGTCAGCCAGGGAAGGTTTTTCCTGAGGTACTGCAGCTCGTCCTCGGTAAACCGTAGCATGCAGTAAAAATCGATCTGCTTGCGGATCTCGGCAACCATCTCAGGCGTGAACTTGACGCCTGGATTGCGGCACTTGAACGCCCATACGACGCGGTCCTTGTTGAACTGGTGCAGGAACACCTGCCACATGTTTATCTTGTACTGGTCGGTTTCGATCAGCGACGTGATTACCGGAGGGAGTGTCATTTCGTAGTTCATGGCCATATTATACCGCCTAGGCTATCTCGCGCAAGGTAGAAACTCCGGATTTGCGCCTGTAGAGCTCTTTCATGGACGCGTTTACTGCGTCCGCCAGCCTGTTGTACTCCCCGTCGGTCCTGGGCTTGCCGTAAATCGATTCCAGACATTCCCCGGATGAATCCAGTATGATTTCATACCTGAACCGCCGGCCTCGTACGGCCTCGTCACGACGCTCTCCGAACCATATATGCGGAGTCTTCCCCTCTCGCGAAGGGAAGACCACGTGCCGCAGCATGTCTAACTCGTCTACGCCAGACACGCCGTTCCTGCGGCAAGGCTTACGCTTCAGCCGGTTCTGGAACTGCAACCAGGTCATGCTTCAGGATCTCCCTGACTTCAGTAACGACTTGACCAAGCAAATTGCGCCCGAGCCACATATTCTCGTTGTCGAGAATGCACTTAGGGGTACCAAGACCGAGCCCAATACCCCAGATTCTGTCAGTAGGAGAAGCCTCGACAAATTTCTTGCCGTCGAACTCAGGATCCAGCAGCTTGGTCTGCAGGTCGGCATCCTGCCTGTACTTCTCGATGTTGACTTCCTTCATGTAGGAGTACCTGACGCGATCCCACTCCGTCTCGTCGAAATTCTCGACAAGCCTTCCAAGATGCTTGCACTTCATCGGATCGTTCTCGACGAGCAGAATAGCCTCAGCTGTGCGCGTATCGCCGAAGTGCATGGCTTTCGCCCACATGAACGCCTGCTCTGTGCAGAAGAACCTGAGTCTCTGGCCGAAAGCTTCCCACTCGAAGCTAGTCTTCTTGAAATTGCTCGGCCATTCTGTAAAGAAAAACACGTGAGTGTCTGTGATTATCATGATGTCTCCTTAGTCTTCGTCGTCTTCGTCGTAGGACTTGCCTGACAGCTTGGCGATAAGTCGGGCAGCGCATTCCAGAAGGTCTATGTGCAGAAATGCCCTGCATGCCATGTTCACTATGAACAGCCCGAATACGACTTCGAGCGCCGTCGTAACTATTCCGTCTACCATAGCTTACTCCCAGTGGCCGGGCACGAACACGCGCTCATACCTCAATACATTGCCGAGCGCGTCAAGGACCGGCCTGTCCTCGTAATGGTCTGGAACCCACACCGCGTTCGCGACAGGGCCGACAACTGCAGGTCTCGTATGATGGTGGATTATCGCCGGCAGAAGCCCTATTCCGAATCCTGTCCAGAACGGATTTGACCAGTGATATGCCGGTGGCGGCCTATGTACCGGCCTTGGCGCAGGACGAGGAACCGGCCTCGGAACTGGCCTTGGCGCTGGGCGTGGCGCAGGCCTAGCATGATGATGGTATATCGGCCTGAAAGCCGGCCTGAAAGCATGTGGTATCGCAGTCGCGACGCTCGCGGCAAGACAACATACTATAAACGCTAGACTTCTCATGTCAACTCCTTATTAGCTGATGATGAACACGACATTGCCATTAGGCGCAAGCGCGACACCTGGAATATCCTCGCCAGCTTTCAGCCTTGCGACCATCTTATTCCAGCCGGCTTTCTTTTCTTCTTCTGTCAGCTGCTTGAAACTCGCGACATCCTTGTTAAGCTCCTCGAAATCTTTTCCGTATCCATTCGGCATGACTTTCAGTCCTTCTTTCGCCGCAAACCTGCTATACCGCTTGAACTCCGGCGTATAATGTTCATCCCCGCGCTGATATGTACCAGCGTCTATTATGCGCTTCATTGTTCCTTTCGTGAAGTCGTAATAGTGAATCATCTCGTGCATCATACATGAAACGGCGAACTTGAATGCCATCTTGCCATAGCTGTCAACGACAAAAATCGTATGCTTGACAATCTTATTCTCTTCTGTCTGGTACTGCGGAAGGTACATCGCGTAGAAATCGTACTTCGCATCATCTTGCTTGCCCAGTTGAACTAGTATATCGCGAAGCTCCTGTATCGAGCAGATACAGAAGTTTATGCGCTCAAGTTCATTCCCGAAAAAATATTCGTTCAGCACATCAAAGATCGTAAAAATATTCCAGCTGTCAAACTCGAAATCGCTTTCGACTGAATTGATCTGTTCTGGCTGAAAATATTTCTCAAATGTCTGGAATAAACCAAGCTTAGCTTCTTCCAGCGTCCTTGATATTTTCGGCGATCGATCAGAATATGGCTGATACAGACTCCTCATGTCATATATTTTACGGTTCCAGCTGGCCGTAAATATCAGCGTGAAACAGTTATTCGCAGTTCTTGCCGTCTTTGCCGCATCGATATGCTTCGCGGGATACGACTACAGGCCTGACTTCCAGTTCAAGGCTGAGTACGCGCTTACGCCTGCAAACCAAGAAAAGCTCTACATCTCAGACATAACAGACTTCAATGAGCTGATAGACTTCAGGGGAAGCTTCGTGGCCGAGCTCGCCAGGTTTCTGGTCCTGGGCTTCGGCAGAGAATACAACTCCAGGATAATGATAAAGCCCTGGTTTAGTCTCGATCCCGAGAACAAGAAACCAAAGGCTTCGCTTATCTACTGGCAGTACAGCTTCTGACAGCTGACGATTTGACGACTTGAATGGTTGTCCCGGCTGGATTCGCACCAGCGCCAACGGGATCAAAGCCCGGTGTCCTGCTGCTAGACGACAGGACAATGCAAGATGGTTGATCCACTTCGATTCGAACGAAGATATACCGGGTCAGAGCCGGATGCACTGCCATTGTGCTATGGATCAATAAATGGTACCAGCGGGTGGAATCGAACCACCGGCCTCTTCCGTGTCATGGAAGCGCTCTAGCCGTCTGAGCTACGCCGATATAAAATTGAAATCAGGCTACTTTAGTGACGATGGCCGCAAGAAACGAGATAAACTCGTCGCGAAGATCGTCAAGACTGATGTCAGGGTTTTCCACAAGCCTGTCGTGGATATCCTTAGCCTAAACGGCGGTGTCGCCTAGAACGTATTTGGCGAGCTGCTTGGTCGTAATGCCGCAAGACTTAAGCGTATCGCCTGCCTTGTCAGTGGCGAAAAGCACATCGTCGTCTCCGATATTGCCGTCTTCGATGAGCGGCAGTTGAGAAAGCTTGATCTTCTGGCTCATAGTCTTAATCTTCCGTTGTCAATTGCCTGCCGTCTTCATCGGTGACGAGCATATCCATCTCGTCAGTTATCTCAGGCGCTGCGTCTTTATCTTCGTCAACCCAGCTGCCCGGCGCGACGGTACGTCTGGCCTGCTGGGCAAAAAGCCATCTGCTCAAGGCAATGCGCCTAAGCTGGTCTATCTTCGCCCATTGTAGCTACTGTGTCGTCAACATAACGTCTTTATTTACTTGACAGCATACGTTTCAAATGGCGGAGCGAGCTGGGTACGATCCAGCAGACGCCGTTGCCGACGCCACCGGTGTTCGAAACCGGCGCGATTATTCCATTTCTGCCATCGCTCCTCGAAATTTGGCGGAGAGGACACGTTCCGATCGTGCGTGGGCTGTTAACCCGCTTCGTTTCCGGCGAAGCCTGTTTGCCAATTCCAGCACCTCTCCATGAAATCAAATGGCGGAGAGAAGAGGATTCGAACCTCCAGGCCAGCGTTTCCGCCGACTGGCTCCTTAGCAAGGAGCTGCATTTACCAACTCTGCCACCTCTCCGTAAATTGGCGGAAGCGGAGGATCTCGATACCCCACCCGGTTTTAGCCGGTACTAGCGGTGTTCAAAGCCGCGGCCTTGCCTTTAGGCTTACGCTTCCTAAAATGGTCGATTCTGCAGGGCTCGAACCTGCAACTTCCTCTATGTGAAAGAGGCGCGCTAACCATTGCGCCAAGAATCGCAAATGGTGGACCCGGCAGGACTTGAACCTGCGACCCAGTGATTATGAGTCACTCGCTCTGACCGTCTGAGCTACGGGTCCAAGAAATGGTTGGCGCTGAGGATTTCGAAACCCCGACCCGCTGCGTGTAAAGCAGCCGCTCTATCCTCTGAGCTAAGCGCCAGTAAATCCTAATGGTGTGCTGTTACGCCAAAGGTGGCGATACTGAAGACCGCGCTAACCGCATTTTCACACGACCCAAAGGCTACGCCACTAACTGCTGTTTGGCCGTCTCAAGCCGGCTATTTTCATATAGCATGCAGACGCGCTGTATACGTGCCGTGTTACGGTTCCCACTCATTATAAGATGGCTGCCTCGAAGCCCACTTTCCATTAGGTCAAAAGGTGGAGGTTTTCGCGGTATGGACCCTTGCGGCTTGTTCAAGACCAGTCTCCCAGCCCTCAACAATAGGGTTCGCTTCACCGGGCGGTCCATAACCTGCAAACGACCGGCCTGCCGTCTTACCCAGCCCTAGCGTAGTCCCTAACCTGCCTAACCGACGGCTCGCACGCCGCGCCAGCGTCTGCCGTTTATTCCCGCGAGGGAAATCAAATTCACGAAATGGTCGGCCGAGGAAGAGTCGAACTTCCGTTAGATGTGTATCAGACATCTGTTCTACCGTTGAACTACCGGCCGTAAAATTTTGGGTCGCCGTGCAGGTTTCGATCCTGCGGTCTCCTCGGTCACAGCGAGGCGTCTTCCCAGCTCGACTAACGGCAACATCTTAAATTCTGAAGCAGGGTCACCGATGGAAACTCGCCTCTGCAGCGGCTACCGTCTCCGTCCTATTACAGGGCTGGCCAGTGTTTTTTGCCAGATACCGCCTCCCGCTCGGAAACCCGACACTCAACCCTCTGGAAGAGGGGTAGGCCGGCACCCTACGATGAACACGGGAGTTGAAATGGACCACCGAGCTGGATTCGCACCAAGCCTATCAGGTTTTGCAGACCCGCACCTAATCTACTCGGCCATCGGTGGATGAAAACGCAGCTGGTGATTTTAAGCCCACAGGCAGGGATGCTTTTTCTACTCGCCAGTTCTTTGACTGCTCCACCATTGAGTCTCAACCACATATCGGATTCCCACGCTGATGGCAAAGGTGGCGCGATACCGGTACACCGGTCTGCATCATTGGCTAGCCACACGAATCACCTGAACCTAAATGGTGTCGGCCGATGGAATCGAACCATCCAAAAACGCCTTATGAGAGCGCCCCAATAACCGCTCTGGCAGACCGACTTAAAATGGTGCCTGTATTGCGGGCATCTACTCCGCTGTCTCTCTGCTCGCGTTCTTCCCTTGTGATCGGGCGCGAGACCAAGCTACCGGTTCACGGCCGGGTGAGGACCAGTTACCTCCGTATCAAGGCATTAGGAAATCTTACTCGAATCACCATGATTTGGTTCCCCCAAGCGGAGTTGAACCGCTCTCCCCAGATTAAAAGTCTGGTGCACCGCCGCTATGCCATGAGGGATTATGGAGTAGTAATGCGCTCCATCCGTTTTCGTCTGTTCATGGTATTCTCCTTGTTTAAGAATCGCCAGACTACCACCCTATGCGCCAAGGCTCGATGTCCTTGCTAGTGAAGGGATAGCATCACGTCACTACCGCAATGCGTTCATCCAGTAAATGGTACTTCCACCCGGAACTGCCCCGAGATATGCGCCTTAAGAGGGCGTGGTCTTCTAGTTGACTTATGGAAGCATGAAGATGGTACCTCGAGCGGGAGTCGAACCCGCAACCCACAGATTAAGAGTCTGCTGCTCTGCCAGTTGAGCTACCGAGGCATTAGAAAAACAAGACGCGATTTTTTCGTTGCTCTACCAGGTTGAGCTAACGCCTTGTTGCCAAGGCGCATGGGATTTGAACCCATACCAACGGCTTACCAAGCAAGTTAGAATGGCAGTTTGCGTCTTTGAAGCTGGAGCATCAGAACGGGCTCGAACCGTCAACCTCCACCATGGCAAGGTGGCGCTCTGCCAATTGAGCTACTGACGCATTGAAAGGATGGACGATCAAGGACTTTTACCCCTCCTAGTGTTATCTCAAATGCAGCATAGTACTCTGCTTGCATTCTACATCGCACTAACTATCCGTCCACATAGAGGAGCTTTCTACCAGAGAGCGACCCTGGCATTGAAATGGTGCAGGATTTGTTTTCTAAGGCTACCTGCAAGTTCCCCAACCATACCTGCTGAACAGGGTTTATTCGCGTATGGCATCCCATCTAGGACTACGCTACATGGATATAAGCTCCACTGCTCTCTGGGCCGCAGTCATCCCAGCTCAGCCTGCCACGTTCGCAGGACTTCAAAATGGAGCACCAGGCGGGATTTCAACCCGCGGTAGTCTGCTTGGAAGGCAGATGCCATAGGGCACTAGGCGACTGATGCACGTAAAAGAACAAGATGCAGGATTCAAGGCTTTCTTTACTGTCCACGCCCTGGAGAAGGAACTCGACATTCGACAGGATTGAACTGCCAGCACGGCGTCGATGACCGCGTATCAGCGAGGCGGATCCCGTCTCGTTTCGTTACCCGTTGGTTTATAGGATTGCAGTGTTGCATCTTTGAAATGGCGCTTCTCCCCAGATTCGAACTGGGAACGACGGGTTCGTAGCCCATAGGTTTATCCGATTAGCCTAGAGAAGCAAAATGGCCGCGCTGACTGGACTCGAACCAGCATGCGTCCGTTTAGAAGACGGATTCACATCCGTTGTGCCACAGCGCGAAATTGGCACGGTCCGGTGGAGTCGAACCACCCTCATCGGATTTGGAGTCCGAGGCACATCGCCACGAATACCAGGACCGTATAAATCTCATGGTGCCTGCAGCAGGATTCGAACCCGCAACCCGAAGGACCTGCTCCTAAGGCAGGCGCGTTTGCCAGTTTCGCCATGCAGGCGTTGGTAGACCAGGTCGGATTCGAACCGACACTATACGCGCTCTGAACGCGTTGCCTCTGCCAGTTGGGCTACTGATCCATCTGGTAGCCGAGGCGGGAGTCGAACCCGCAGAATGTCGCTTCTTTTGAGGAAGCCGGCTGTGCCAATTCGCCCACTCGGCCGTTTGGTAGGCGCACCTGGATTCGAACCTGGAACACTCGGGGTTTAAGCCCGATGCCTCTGCCAGTTGGGCTATACGCCCGTCTAAAATGGTGCACCTGAGAGGATTCGAACCTCCACGCCGAAGCACTACCACCTCAAGGTAGCGTGTACTGCCAGTTTCACCACAGGTGCATTGAAATAGGATCTCCTGCCAGACGCACCAAGCTTTTTCTGTCAGTTCAAGCTGATATTGCAGACGAATGCCCGGGGTCGATTCGAACGGCCTCCAGACCCGGAATTCTACCGAGTCTCACAGCTTTAAGAAATGGTCAGTCCGACTGGATTCGAACCAGCGTAAACCTGTACCCGAAACAGGCCGATGACCAGGCTATCGAAACGGACTGTCAAAAGACATGATGCGCCCGGCTGTTCAAGGCCGGAATTCTGAGCCTGAGTTCTGCCAATTAAACTACAGAAGCTTCCGTAGAGGCTCCCGGCCGGACTCGAACCGACATTACTGGCTTGGTGTCGAATATGTGTTCGCTGTACGCATCATTGAAATGGTCGTCAGGGTTGGACTCGCACCAACGTTGTTTCTAACGTCTGTGATTTACAGTCACAGGCCTTCGCTACTCAGCTGCACCTGACGTCTGAAATTGCAGAGCGTTTCATCGCTTGGGCACTCACCTCGGAGAGGGTCTGCGGCGCATTCCAAGCGGAAGCTGGCTGAACAGGCCTAGGTTCCTGCAACCCCTACGCACAACTTCCTGCAGAATTAAGAGTACGCGACGCGTTTAGAGTTTCGAACAACCAATATTCGCATTTCCTTGTAGGATTGCTGCTTGCGTCGCTCAAGAGGACAAGGCGCGGTTTTTGCAATACAGATGTTCTAGCCAGCTGAACTACGCCCAACGTAGACTGTGCTGGGCGGCCGGACTCGAACCAGCGACTCTCTGTTCCCAATGCGTGAATCGCTGCACGCGCCTTTGAAATTGAAGGAGACTGCTGGTGCTGACCCAGCCTTTCCCAGCCTTGAAGGCCGATCGCCGTACGCCGACGTTAGTCTCCATTGAAATCTTCTAAGACCGCCTTCGCGCTTGCGGTCGAAAGCCAGCTCCTGGGCCGTGACGCGGCCTGCCAGATGAAAGAGTAACGCGGCAGGCTTCTTCGTTGGCGTCAAGGCTTGTGCTGCCCAGCATTTTCGGTGCACTGTCATCCGGCGTCGCGCCAGCAGGCCCTCGGCTCCGTTTACGGTCAGGCTTTCGAACTCGGCGTTCTACCGGCCGTCGCTCCGCGGCACGCGTACGCCGTGCCCGGCTACCTCAGGAATTCGGCAAAAAGACAAGACGCGTTAGCATGTACGAATTAACAGTTCGTGGCTTTAGGATTGCTGGGTGCGTCTTTTAAGAGGACACGGCACGAAAATAGGTCGGATTCGAACCGACGACCTCCGGCTTTATCAGGGCCGGTGCTCTACCCCTGAGCTACTCTCCCAAATGGTGGAAGACTTTATCATAGCTGCGTGTGCCGTTGAAATGGTCGGAGAAGCCGGTAGTTGCACCGGCGCCTTCTGGGCCCAAGCCAGGCGTGCTACTCTTATACCATTCTCCGTAAAATTATTTTCTGCCTTGGTGCCAACCTATAGACAACCAATGCTAAAGGCTTGTTTTCTAAATGTACATAGATTCAATACCATTTGAAATCCAACAATATAACAAACTTGAATGCTTTGGATCTTTAACTGGTTTCTTTGGTTTCTTTCCTCTTAACCAACCAGATGGAATTTCCTTATTCTTTGGCCAAATTTTACATTCAAGTGTTTTAACATTAAAAATCCAAATAGAGCCTTTCATTCTATTGAATTCTAAAGATTGCATTTTTGCAGACATTATGGCCGATGTCCAATGTTTTCCAGTTGTCCCATGTTTTTCAGGACAAGCTTTATAACATTTTTTTAATCCATTCGATATAGCATTTGAAAATTCATTCGTATGACAGTATTCTTTAGAATTATGTACCCAGTTAAAAAGCTATTTAGCTTTTAGTTCTGGATCTAATTCACGCTATGTATTAATATAACTCCAACCACCATCGCCACCAACATTAATATTGTAGGTGTCTTTCCTTGCGCAGAACGCTTCAGTCACAACTGACTTCTCGAGAAGATTCATCTCTTCTTCATTCTGAAGCTCAAATAGGATCTTAAACTCGAAATTCTCAAGCCCGTATTTCTTAATGGCAGCTCGAATAAGATTACCGCTACCAAAATAATTGTCTTCAATGTTTGAAGTAACGTGCTTCCCAATATAAATCTTGCCATTGACCAAATTGGTCGTCTAATAGACAAGATAACGCTTCTTGTTTGTGTTCATTGTTTTTACCTTTATTTTTCCGACGTTATTCCACTAACGTCAATAATATTTACATCAGAACCCGGATCTGTTGGGTGGAACCATGAGTCCGGGCAAATTGGTGGACCTGCCGGATAGTGAGTCCGGGTCCGAACTTCCGTCGCCTTCGACTGTCATACGACCGTTTCCGGGTTTCCGTTTAGGCAAGACATGGGCTGACCCGGCGCGCGACTTTGCGCCAATAGCTTGCCGATCTGGCTTTGAGTAATCCCGTCAGGAGAACCAGAGAACTCCTTACGGGATGCAGAAGGTCTTGAACCTACTCGCGGACCATCTGCGTCGTCCGCTTTCGGCTGGCTTAAGCAGCCATGCGATACTCGGTGTTGCCGTTTATCAGTCGCCTGCTTTTAAGACGTTCAGGCTTGGTCTGGTCGCTGTCTCGGTTCTGGTCAAGCCCGTCGAATCTTAAACAGGCCCTTCGAAATTGGCGTCGCTGGAGGGAATTTCACCCTCCGTCTCTTGGGGATTTCAGGACTTACTGCTGAAGACTCTAGTCATACCGTCCGATTCTTGCAGTCCCAGACGATACCAATCAGCAACCCCTACGCGGTCACCTGCCTCCCCAGGAAAAACACTGCAAGTATTGCTTCCCGGCTTCTGTGACACTAACCCCGCGCCGTTCCCAGCGCGATTCTCCCTTTGTTCTGTTATGTTTGAACTATGCGACATTGGTGGACACGTCGGGAGTCGAACCCATCTGCCTTCTTGCAAAGGAGGCGTGCTGCCGTTACACTATCGGCCCTCAAATGGTGAAGCATGACCGGATTCGCACCGGCACATGGGCGGCTCGACACCACCTGCTCATTTACCTTAAGCTACATGCCTCATTGAAATTGTGGACACGCCGCGAATCGAACGCGGGTCTCTTCGTTGCGAACGAAGCATTCTACCACTGAACTATCGGCCCATTTGTAAATTGTGGACACGGGGAGAATTGAACTCCCATCTCTTCAATGCCATTGAAGCGTTCTACCGTTGAACTATCGGCCCATTGAAATGGCGGTGCATCCGAGTGCTGCCCTCGGGACA
>Ga0265298_10003145_pt1 | contig 22162 bp, 20 predicted proteins | sample AusTroGonzalo_MG_3_FD_193486 | JGI IMG/M metagenome (GOLD analysis project Ga0265298, IMG submission 193486) | Bovine rumen microbial communities from tropical cattle in Woodstock, Queensland, Australia - Gonzalo_01 | ecosystem: Host-associated > Mammals > Digestive system > Stomach > Rumen ...
CTGGTGCACGGAGACGCCACGCCGGCCAACTTCTTCTTCGGAGACGGGCCGCATGTGATCACGTTCGACCTGGAACGGGCGGCCTGGACCGACCGTCTGTTCGATCTGGGGAGGCTCACCGCGGAACTGCGGCATTTCTTCTTCCGGGCGACCGGGAATCCCTGCGCGGCGGAACCGTTCATCGGACATTTTCTGTGGGAATACTGCGGCCATTTTCCCGACCGGGAAAGCGCATTCAGCGCCATAACGGCCAGACTGCCGTTCTACATGGGGCTGAATCTGCTGCGGATCGCGCGCAATACATATCTGGATCACCGCTACCGCCGGCAGCTGATCGAGGCGGCGCAGACGTGTCTGGACCGGAGGACGCCATGATCCGGGGACTGCTTTTCGACCTGAACGGGACCCTGATCGACATCCGGACCGATGAAGGGGATCCGCAGACGTGGCGCACCACGGCGGATTTTCTGGGCTATCACGGAGTGAGGATCACGCCCGAACATCTGCGGGCCCGTTACACGGAACTGAACCGGAAACAGCGCCGGGAAAGTCCGGAACCGTATCCGGAATTCGATGTGGTGAAAATCTTTCTGGATATCATCGCAGAAACCGGACGGGCAGCCGGAACGGGCAGACTGGGACGATGCTGTGCGCAAGTCTTCCGCGCTGCCTCGCTGCGGCAGCTGGTCCCCTATCACGGGACGGCGCGGATCCTTGATCAGCTGCAGAAGAAATACCGGCTGGCGGCGGTATCGGATGCGCAGAAACTGTGGGCGGTCCCGGAACTGCGGATGACCGGTCTGGACGCGTTTTTCGATACGGTGGTGATCTCCGGCGATCTCGGATTCCGGAAACCGGACTCGAGATTGTTCGAAATCGCGCTCCGGCGGCTGCGTCTTGCGCCGGACGAAGTGATATTCACGGGCAATGACATGTTCCGCGACATTTACGGAGCGCATCGGGCCGGATTGAAAACCGTGTTCTTCAAAAGCAATCAAGGGGATCACCGCTTTCACGGAGCCGATCCGGATTACATCATCTACCGGATCGAAGAACTGCCGTGCGCGATCGAATTCCTGAGCGGCAGCCCGCCGGAGTCAGACTGAAAAATGCAGCTGTTCATCCTCGATCACGATCCGGGGCGGGTGCCTGCCATGCTGTGCGATGTGCATGTGCGCAAAATGTGTCTGGAAACCGCGCAGATCCTGTCTTCCGTGATCCGGCGCCAAGGGAAAAAACTGCCGCCGGGAGTGCCGAAACCATATAATGTGAATCATCCGGTGATCCGGGCGCTGGATACCGCGCAGAAAATCAACTGGGCGGTCCGGTTCAATACGGCTCTGCAGCGGGAATATTATCGCCGGTTCAGGAAAAAACACGCCTACTTCGATCTGGCGGAAATCTACCATGCGATCCTGTTCCGGCCGGGAGCGACCATTCTTCCGGTGGGCTGGACCTTCGCCCGCGATTTCAAGGACGTGACGATCAACGAACCGGACATTGTCCTGGCTTACCGGGAATATTACCGGCACAAGAAAAAAAATCTCCGCCGCTGGCATTATACCGGGACCGGGGAGCCGGACTGGCTGAAAGAATAAGGCTTATTTCTTGCAGGTGCGGTATTTTTTCAACAGGGTGAAGAGCTTTTCACGGAAAGTCATAAGACCTTCAAAATGGAAATCGGCACACTCCGCATACTCATCCGAATCCGGAAAGGTTTCCCGGAGCGTTGTGAACAATCCCATCAGCTCGTTGACATCGGCGAGCAGACGCTTGACCAGCGCGATCCGAAGCGGGACATAATCGTCATCCGCCATGTCGATCAAATCGCCGCTGCGCGCCATGATCTTGCCGTAGAGACAGAGGATCCGGATCGCCGGAATGGTGATCTTCGGATCGGACTGAAGCGCAAAAAACTGGGCCCAGAGCCTGGATAGCCGGCTGGCGGCAATATAAAATTCGGCGCCGTCCTTTTTCTGCCAGTCCTCGGTGAAATCGTCTTCCGATTCGAAGTCATCTTCGAAGATATTGTCCAGGAACGTGCCGTTGTAATCGCCGTCGGGCGGGACCAGACCGGGCTTTTCCTTGAGATGCTTCATGATCACCGCGTCTTCGGACGGCAGATCGATATAGCGGGGCAATTCATCCATGTAGGCGGCCACGCGCTCGTCGTCCTTGCGCAGCTCCTTCTCCCAGTCGAATTCGTCCCAGTTGTCTTTCAGGGAACCGGGCATAAAGTCATTTCTCCGTCTTCTTGGCGGCTTTCTTCTTCGCCGGAGCCTTCTTCTTTGCAGGTGCGGCTTTCTTTTTCGCGGGTTTGGCGGAGCTGGCCTCGGCCGCGGCGGCACGGCGTTTCAGGGCCGATTCGATCCGTTTGACCGCATCGGTCTTCGGGGCGTCGTTCCAGAGTTCCTCCAGCTGATACAGGTCGCGGCTGGAGGCGGTCATGATATGGACCATCACATTGCCGAAATCGACGATGATCCAGCCGCTTTCGGGCGAGCCGTCCACGTGCACGGGTTTGACTTTCAGCTTTTCGAGCACGCCACGCTGAATGCGTTCGGACACGGCGCGGATATGCGGTTCGGACGTCGCTGTGCAGAGAATGAAATAATCGCTCACCGCGGAGACCTCGGAAAGGTCGAGCCGGATGATATTTTCCGCCTTGCGGTCGTAGGCGATCTCTTCGCAGAGTTTCAGCAGTTTTTCGAGTTCGGCATTGATTTTTTTGGCCATGACAACCCCCTGGTTAATGATAAAGTCCATGGGAAGTAATATACTCCGCCACGGGCGCGGTGACAAATGAGGAAACGGTTTTGACGCCGTTTTTTTTGATAATTTCCCGGATCTGGGTGGAGGAAAGCGGGAATTCGGGCGAGGAAACCATCAGCGCCGCCTGCAGCCTGGCACATTCGGCTTCGGACCAGTGCTGCCGCAGTTCCGCCGCGGTCACCGGCTCGTTCCGGCGGGGATACACGATCAGCCCGAACCGTTCCGCCAGTTCATGGGCATGATACCACAGATGCAGCTGCCGCAGGCTGTCCGAGCCGATCAGCAGCAGGATCTCGCCGTAAGTGCCCATGGCGGCGAGTTCGGTCAGGGTGTCGATCGTGTAGGATTTGCCCGAACGGTGTTTTTCGATATCCGAACAGGCGAAACCCGGTTCGCCGGCGATGGCCAGACCGACCATGGCGAACCGGTGTCCGAAGGCGGTGATCTGCGCCGCATCCTTGTGCGGCGGCACGGGGGCGGGCACGAAGAGGATCCGGTCCGCCCTGCCCTGTTTCAGCACTTCCCGGGCGAGCGCCAGATGTCCGGTATGCACCGGATCGAACGTTCCCCCGAAAAATGCGGTTTTCATCGGGCACGCTCCCAGGTTATTTTTTCGGTTCGATCACATCGAATCCGCAGTAGGTCCGCAGCACTTCCGGAATAACGACGGAGCCGTCTTTCTGCAGATGGTTTTCGAGGAAGGCGATCAGCATGCGCGGCGGGGCGACCACGGTGTTGTTGAGCGTGTGCACCAGATAGTTGCCTTTTTCGCCTTTGGCGCGGATGCGCAGACGGCGGGCCTGGGCATCGCCAAGAGTCGAGCAGGAACCGACCTCAAAATACTTCTGCTGGCGCGGAGACCAGGCTTCCACATCCAGCGATTTCACCTTCAGGTCGGCGAGGTCCCCGGAACAGCATTCCAGAGTCCGCACCGGGATCTCCATCGAACGGAAGAAATCGACCGTGTTCTGCCAGAGCTTGTCGAACCACATCATGCTGTCTTCGGGCTTGCACAGCACAATCATTTCCTGTTTTTCGAACTGATGGATGCGGTAGACGCCGCGTTCCTCGATGCCGTGCGCGCCTTTTTCCTTGCGGAAGCAGGGCGAATAGCTCGTGAGGGTGATCGGCAGCTGTTCCTCCGGCACGATCTGGTCGATGAAACGGCCGATCATGGAGTGTTCGGACGTGCCGATCAGATACAGGTCTTCGCCCTCGATCTTATACATCATACCGTCCATTTCGGCAAAGCTCATCACGCCGGAGACCACATTGCTGCGTATCATGAACGGCGGGATGCAGTAGGTGAAGCCGCGGTTGACCATGAAATTGCGCGCATACGCCAGGATCGACGAATGCAGGATGGCGATCTTGCCGGTCAGGTAATAGAAACCGTTGCCGGCCACGCGGCGGGCGCTGTCCAGGTCGATGCCGTTCAGTTTTTCCATGATCTCGGGGTGATACGGGATCTCGAAATCAGGCACTTTGGGCTCGCCGAAACGTTCGCGTTCGACGTTCTGGGAATCGTCCTTGCCGATCGGCACGGAACTGTCGATGATGTTCGGCAGGACCATCAGGTCCTTCGTAAGCTCCTCGCCGACCCGGTTCTCTTCCTCGGTCAGGGAAGTGATTTTGTCGCCGTCCTGAGCAACCTCTTTTTTGACCGCCTCGGCTTCGTCACGCTTGCCCTGTTTCATCAGGAGCCCGATCTGCTTGGAGGCGGCATTGCGTTTGGCGCGGAGATTTTCCACCTCGGTCTTGATGGCGCGCAGCCGCACGTCCATTTCGATGACTTTGTCGACAAGTTCCAGTTTCTGGTCCTGGAACTTCTTACGGATATTTTCCCTGACGATTTCCGGATTATCCCGGATGAATTTGATATCCAGCATGATTCACCTCAGAACTGGGGCAGCGGGAAATTGGCGGTGAACGCAACAACTTCCTCTCCGATCTTCGCAAGCGCGGCATCATCATCCTTGGCGGTGACGGCGCGGTCGATGAAGTCGGCGATCTTGAGCATTTCGGCTTCCTTCATGCCGCGGGTGGTCACTGCCGGGGTGCCGATGCGGACGCCGCTGGTCACGAACGGTTTTTCCGGATCGAACGGGATCATGTTCTTGTTCAGGGTAATGTGGGCCTTGTCGCAGGCGATCTGGACTTCCTTGCCGGTGGCGTGTTTCGGACGGAGATCGACCAGCATCAGATGGTTGTCGGTGCCGCCGGAAACGATGCGGAAACCTTTGTCCTTGAGCGCCTGGGCCAGCACGGCGGCGTTCTTCACCAGCTGCTGCTGATAGGCTTTGAATTCCGGACTCATGGCTTCCTTGAAACAGATCGCCTTGGCCGCGATCACATGTTCGAGCGGGCCGCCCTGCAGACCGGGGAACACTTTGGAGTTGATCGCCTTGAGGTATTTTTCCTTGCAGAGGATGAGGCCGGAACGGGGACCGCGCAGGGTCTTGTGCGTGGTCGTGGTCACGACGTCGCAATAGGGAACCGGGGACGGATGCAGTCCTGCGGCGACCAGACCGGCGATGTGGGCCATGTCGACGAAGAGATAGGCGTTGGCCTTGTCGGCGATCTGGCGCAGACGGGCGAAATCGATGATACGCGGATAAGCGGAAGCGCCGGCCAGGATCATGCGGGGCTTGCATTCCATCGCGAGACGTTCGATCTCGTCGTAATCGATCATTTCGGTGTCCTTGTTGACTCCGTAGGGAACGATGTTGAAGAGTTTGCCGGAGAAGTTCATCGGATGGCCGTGGGTCAGATGTCCGCCGTGGTCGAGGCTCATGGACAGCACGGTGTCGCCGGGATTGAGCAGGGCGAAATAGACGGCCATGTTGGCCTGGCTGCCGGCATGCGGCTGCACGTTCGCGGCTTCCGCGCCGAACAGTTCGCAGGCACGCTTGATCGCCAGTTTTTCGATCTCATCGACGAATTCGCAGCCGCCGTAATAACGCTTGCCCGGATAGCCTTCGGCATATTTGTTGGTCAGGACGGAGCCCTGCGCGGCACGGATGGCCGTGCTGGTGAAGTTTTCGGAGGCTATCAGTTCGATGCCGTCATGCTGGCGCTTCGCCTCTTTGTCGATCCAGGCGGCGACTTCGGGATCGGCGGAACGGATCGCAGCGATGTCGTCATACGTTTTGGTTTCGGCTTTTTCCAGGCGGTTGATATGGCGCTGGTCATTGCTGAAGGGGGAAGAGGTCCAGACCGTGATGATCTCCTTGATCGCTTCGAGATCAAGGTAGTCGGCGGGGATCACGAGCACGTTGGAGCAGTTGTGGTCGCGGGAGGCTTTCGCAACTTTGGTGCTGTGGGCGACGACGGCGCGGACGCCGTGGAACCGGTTGGCGGTGATGCCCATGCCGACGCCGGAACGGCACAGCAGGATCCCGCATGGCAGTTCGCCTTTGGAGACCGCCGCGGACATCGGCGCGCCGAAATCCGGATAGTCATCCTTCGGATCGAGTTCGAACGGACCGAAATCCTGCGGCTGGAATCCCAGCGTACCGAGGAAAGCGATCAGTTGTTTTTTCAGTTCGAATCCGCCGTGGTCGGACGCGATTCCGATGGCGCCTTTGGGCGCGCTCTGCCAGTCAATGATTTTCTGCATTTTTGTTCTTCCTTTGGTTGGTTGTGTATTTTCAATGAGTGAATTTTTCAGGTTTTCAATGGCTTCCCGCATGACGGAGAAACATTGGGCGTAAGTTTCCACCGAAGAGCCGAAGGGGTCGGGGACATCGCCGTCGGGACGGAGCTTGGAATAGTGCATGAGCAGACAGGATTTCGGGGCTGCCTCGGGGAACAGCGCAATGATCCGCTGGAGGTGGGAGCGTGTCATCGCCACGATCAGGTCGGCTTCCGCCGCCAGATACGAGGTGAACCGCCGGGAAGCATGATGCGAAAGATCGCCGCCCGCGGTCCGGATCACTTCCTGCGCCTGAAAACTGGCTTCGTCCCCGGCATACGCATCCAGGCCGGCCGACCGGATAGTCCAGTCCAGCCCGTCGCGGGCACAAAGCACCTTCAGCCAGGCTTCCGCCATCGGACTGCGGCAGGTGTTGCCCGTGCAGACGAATAACACGTTCTTCATGCAAAAAAATCCTTATTTTTCTCAAATCCCGGTTGAACTCATCCATCCGGGAGAGTATTTTAAATAGCAGGTAAGTAATATAACACCAAAAACGGAATTTTCATCAGCAATTATGCAGAATTTTGAGAAATCATTGGAAGAAATCCATATTTTGACGGATCAGTATGTGCTTTTCCGGGACATCTGCCCCATTCCGGCGGGCAAAACCGTGGAGCTGGACCTGGGCTGCGGCAAAGGCGGCTTCTCCGCCGCGCTGTCGGCGAAATACCCGGACCGACTGATCCTGGCGGCGGACATCATGCTCGGACGCATGCGCAAGGTCAAGAAGAAAACCGACCGCACCGGCAATCACAACGTCTGCTGTCTCCGCACCGAGGCCCGTTATCTGCTGGGATTCTGCCTGCCCGACCGCTGCATCGACCGTGTCCACATCCTCTGTCCCGATCCCTGGCCGAAGGACCGGCACCGCGGACACCGGCTGCTCTGTTCCGATTTCATGATGCCGGTCAATCGAGTGCTCAAGGAAGGCGGGATTTTTCATTTTTCCACCGATGATCCGGAATATCTGGAAGCGGTCGCAAATCTGGTGAAAACCTCCGGTCTGTTCGAGGAAGCCGGTCCGGAAGCGATCGCGGATGTTTCCGGCGAAGAATTCCGCACCGAATTCGAACGGGACTGGCTGGCGCAGGGCAAAACCGTGCCGCATCTGGCCTGGCGCGCCCTCAAGCCGGTGTTCATCGGCGCGCATTGAGGAGATCAAGTCATGGAACTGCTGGCTCCCGCCGGAAATCTGGAATGCGCCCTGGCCGCCTTCGATGAAGGTGCGGACGCAGTTTACGCCGGACTGAAAAAATTCAACGCCCGCGAACGCACGGAAAATTTCACCCCCGAAGAAATGTCTCAGCTGATCGCCTACGCGCACAAGCACGGCAGACGAGTTTACGTGACGTTCAACACACTGATCAAGGAAAACGAACTGGACGAGGCCGCGGCGGAACTGGCGCGACTGGAAACGCTCCGTCCGGATGCGCTCATCGTGCAGGATATCGGCGTGGTCAGGCTGGCACGGCGCTATTTCCCGAAACTCACGCTCCACGGTTCCACGCAGATGAGCCTGCATAATTCCGCCGGACTGCAGTTTGCGAAAGAGATCGGGCTTACCCGGGTGATCCTGGAACGGCAGACCACCCTCACCGAGCTCGAAATGATGCTGAAAACCAAACCGCCGGTGGAAGTGGAGATCTTCATTCACGGCGCATTGTGCTGCTGCATTTCCGGAACCTGTCTGCTTTCTTCGTGGCTCGGCGGCTGGAGCGGCAACCGCGGCAAATGCAAACAGCCCTGCCGGCGGCGTCACCGTTCCGCGGACGGCAACGGTTTTTTCCTTTCCGCGCAGGACCTGGAAACGCTGGAGATCCTGCCGCAGCTGATGAGATCGGGCGTGAGTTCATTCAAGATCGAAGGACGGCTGCGCCGTTCCGATTATGTGTCGCACGTGGTGGCGGCTTACCGCATGGCGATGGATGCCGCGGCGCGGTCTGACGAAGATTTCCGCGCAGTCCTGCCCGCCGCCAGGGCCCGGCTCGCCCGCACCCTCGGACGCAAATGGTCGCTCGGATATTATACGCCGCAGTCCGCGGGAAATCTGATCAAGCATGACTCGCTCGGCGTATCCGGACTGCTCTGCGGCAAGGTCATCCAGACGGCGGCCAACGGTTTCACGGTTTCCGCCGGACGCCCCTTTTTCGAGGGCGACATGATCCGGGTGCAGCCGCAGAGCGGCGATGAAGGACCGTCCTTCCGCATCACGAAAATGAGCGTGCACGGCCACGGCACTGCCAAAGCGGCGCGAGGCGACGAGGTGTTCATCCATTCGGACAAGGCCATCCCGAACGGCGGGCTGGTCTACAAAATCGGCGAAAAGACTCCAGATTATTCCGGCCGGATCGCCGCATTGCCCCTGCGCAAGCCTGTTCTGGATCTGGGCGTGGTCATTTCCCGCACCGGCTGTCAGGTGACCGCCGGCGGACAGGTCTGGAATCAGGAACTCGAACTGGAAACGGCCGCGAAACAGGGACTGGATCCCGCCCGGATCCGGGACGAATTCAACCGTTTCCAGTCCGACCGTTTCGAGCCGGGGAACATCGAAGTGGAGATCCGTGACAATCCGTTCCTGCCTGCGAGCGTGCTGAAAAATCTCCGCAAGAGCTGGGAAATGGCGATCCTGCCGGATTTGCCGGCAGCAGTTTCGGCCGAATCGGAACGGGGCCTGGCTTCGTTCCGTCAGGAATACGCGGCGGCGGAACGGCGGAAACCGGACGGCGGGGTTCAAATCTGCGCAGCGGTGCCGCGAGGGAAACGTCCGGTGCTGCCGAACCATTGCATGATCGTCCGCGAGATCGGCGATTCCCCTTCGCCGCACGAAGAACTGCTGCTGCCGTTTTATCTGCCGGAATCCAGTCTGGAGAAGGTCCGCGGACAGCTGCGTGCGTGGTATGAAAAAGGCGGACGCGTGGTGCGGATCTCCTCATTGAGCCATCTGGCGATCACGAAAGAATTTCCGGACCTGATTCTGAAGACCTGCATGCCGCTCCCGGTGTGCAATTCCCTGGCGGCGGCGGAACTGGCCGACCATGGGGTAAGTCTGGTCCAGGGGTCGCTGGAACTCGGCAAGACGGAATGGGCGGAACTGGCGAAAAAATCACCGCTGCCGTGCGAACTTTACTGCTACGGCCGGCCGGTGCTGCTTTCGACCCGGGCAAATCTGCCCGTCCACGGCGTAATGAGCGACTCCAAAGGCGAACGGTTCCTGGTGGAAAAAAACGGTATTCTGACGCAGGTCATGGCGGAAAAAGTCATGTCCGTGCCTTCCCTGCCGCAGGCTGCCGCGCTGTTTTACGATTACCGGCATGCCGACGGCCGGGAAAAGGACCTTGCCAAGTTCAATTATGATGTTTCTCTGGCATGATTGCCGGCATTTCGCCGGAAGAAAGACCGACCCGGCACTTTGGCATAGTCCGGATAACGTTTCCTTACCTCCTCCGGCGTATCCGGCGGGATATACTGGAAACGGTGGTAAAGCCAGCAATACTGTTCCGGCGCCATGCGGATGAAATCGGCGGTGATGTCGGTGATATCCTGGATCAGTTCCTCGTCGGTCTCATATTCGGCAGCCGGTTTGGGCAGTTCACGTGAATAGACCTTGCAGGTGTCCGGGCTGTCACGGATCACTGCGCCGATAGCGATATAACGGTTGCCGCCGTTCGCGCGGGCAAGCACGGCAGGCGCCCGGCTGACAGGGATCTTCAATCCCATGAAATCCACAAACACGCCGCCGTTGCGCACCTTGGTATTCTGGTCGATCAGGATCCCGACGATCAATTTCTCATCCAGAGCGTTCTTCATGGCGCGGGCGGCGCCTTTGGCATAAATGATCCTGACATTGCCGCAGCGGCGGCTGCTGGAGAGGATCCGGTCGAGGAACGGCAGACGGGCAGATTTCACCACGACCCCGATCGGCAGTTTATAAGTATAGGCAAGGACGCGGGAAGCGAACTCCCAGTTGCCGAGATGCGGCGTGAGCAGAATGGAGCCCCGTCCATCGCGGGTAGCTTCGATAGCCCCTTCCACGGCCCCCCGGCAAGGGGAGATATCGACGAATTTTTCAAACTGTTCGGGATGCTGCATGATCCAAACGATCTCGCAGATCGTCAGTGCAAGATTCTGAAGACTTTTCCACGCCGTTTCACGCACTTTTTCAGGAGGCATTTCAGGAAAAGCGGCATGGATGTTCTTGATGCAGAGATTCCGGAGATAGGGGACCGAATGCATGACCCAGGCGCCGATATTGGAGAAATTCCGCATAACGCGGTGATTCATCGGAGCCAGGATCAACATACCAAGCCGAATTACCAGATAAAGCAGGAAACCGGCGATATAACGGAAGGGACTCATGCAGAGCGAATCCTTTCTGGTTTGGAATAGTCAGGACTTACGATGGCGTCTGCGGGGCAGCGGGCCGCATTTCGGTTTGCCGCCTGCAGTATGGATCCCGTTGGCGAACAGGACATCCTGCTGATCGGACGCCGCGATATTCAAGGCCAGACGCAGCTGATGTTCTTTGGAAACATTTTCCTGCTGGACGGCCGGAACGATCAGTTCGAAAGAAAGGTCTTTCATGATGTAAACCAGACCGCAGCCATTGAGCGGATAATCGGGCGCGACCGTGTTTTCGGGAACGATCAGGTACATTTCGGAAGCGGCTTTCGTGCGGAGCAGACGCTCGAGCCGGGTGCCGTGATACAACGCATGTTCGAGCTTGCGGATCTTCTGCAGACATTCCCGGTAGGCCGGATTCTTCGACAGCTCGTAATTCCAGTCGGAAAATTCGGAGAACAGCTGGGAACTGTCCCGCAGTCCCGGTTCGGTCCGCCGGATCTCCTGCTCCAGGACTTCCCGTTCCATCCGAGCGATTTTCAGCGAATCGAAAAGATCATTCTTTCCGTCATCGGGATCCAGACCGGACTGGACCTGAGCGATGGCGGTCCGGGTGATCCGGCCTTTTTCCATCCAGAACGCTGCGGCATCCGCCCGGCAGTGTCCGCCGGCCGCGGCATCGATCGCGAGAGCAGACGGCTCCAGCGAGGCGAGGAAAGCCATCGCCGCACGTTTCAGCTGTTTCGGGGTCAAGACTCGGGGTGATTCGGAAACCGCCGCTTCAGCTTCGGTTTCAGTTTCTGCGGGTTCTGTTTCAGCAGTATCCGTCTCCGCGGATCCAGCTTCCGCGGGAGCGGGCTGCATACATTCTGCGGACGGTTCGGCGGAGGCGGCGGGAACTTCTCCGGCCGGTCCTTCCGCGGGCAAATCGTCCGCAGGTTTTTCGGAGGAACGGATCTCCCGCAGGAATTGGTCCATTTCCTCTTCTTCAGTCAGATCGGAATCGAAAAGCCCGGGCGTCAGATCGTCCTTGGCTTTCCGATCCGGGGTTTCACCATGGGAGGTTCCGCGGTCGGAAAAATCTTCAAAATCAAAAAACAGCTGGTTATTATCTTTTGAATCCGGCATGGTGCAAACCTCCCATGGTCAAGACAAGACGGTCAGTCTTTCTTTTCTTCTTCGGCGGGGGCATCCGCGCTGTCTTCGACCTGGAGTCCTTCCAGCGCGCTGTCGAGGACCGAGCCCATGCTGACCAGGTCTTCACCCGGTTTGAGCGCGGCGGCAACTTCTTCGCCGGCAGCCTTCAGATCGTCTTCGGAGAAGCCTTCTTCCAGAGCCTTGATGCTCAGTCCGATACGGCGTTCGTCCTTGTCGATCTTGATCACGCGGGCTTCGATCTCCTGGTTCAGCGCCAGTTTGTCTTTCACCTTGTCGACATGATCTTTGCTGATCTGGGAAATGTGGACCAGACCGTCGATCTTGCGGGAGAGTTCGATGAACGCGCCGAACTGGGTGATCTTGGTGACTTTGCCTTTCACCACATCGCCGATCTTGTAGAGTTTTTCGATTTCAGACCACGGATCGTCTTCGGTCTGTTTCAGACCCAGGGAGATCCGCTGCTGGGAAGGATCGATATCCAGGATGACCGCATCGACTTCTTCGCCGACCTTCAGGACTTCGTTCGGGTTGTTGATCTTGCGGGTCCAGGACATGTCGGACACGTGGATCATGCCGTCGATATCGTTTTCGATTTCGACGAACGCACCGTAGCTGGTCATGTTGCGGACCTTGCCGTGGATCTTGCTGCCGGCAGGATATTTTTCCGCCAGGACTTCCCACGGATTCCGGGTCTTCTGACGCAGTCCGAGAGAGATCTTCTTGCCTTCCTTGTCGATTTCGAGCACGACAGCTTCGACTTCTTCGCCGACGCTGACCACGTCACCGGCCTTGGTGACGCGTTTGGTCCAGGACATTTCGGACACGTGGATCAGGCCTTCGACGCCTTCTTCGATTTCCACGAACGCGCCGTACGGCATGATGTTCACGATCCGGCCCTTGACTACGCTGCCGACCGCATATTTGGATTCGACGTCATCCCACGGATTCCTGGTTTTCTGCTTGAGGCCGAGGGAAACGCGCTCTTTGGTGAAATCGATATCCAGGACCATGACTTCCACTTCCTGACCGATCTCGAGCATTTCGGACGGATGATTGATCCGGCCCCAGGACATATCGGTGATGTGAAGCAGACCGTCCACTCCGCCCAGATCAATGAACGCACCGAAATCGGTGATGTTCTTGACCTGGCCCTTGCGGATCTGGCCGATTTCCATTTCCTTGAGCAGAGCGGCCCGACGGTCCTTGCGGGATTCTTCCAGCAGGGCGCGGCGGGAAACCACGATGTTCTTGCGTTCCTGGTTGATCTTCAGGATCTTCAGGTCATATTCGTTGCCGATGAAATCGTCCATGTTCTTGACCGGACCGATATCGATCTGGGATCCCGGCAGGAAGGCTTCCACGCCGTTCAGGTCGATGATGATGCCGCCTTTGACCTTGTGCTTCATGAGGCCCTTGATCACGCTGCCTTCGCCGTATTCGGAAGTGATCTTTTCCCAGGCGCGGATGAAATTGGCCTTGGAAAGGCTGATTTCCGGCATATTGTTTTCGTTTTCGATCGCTTCCAGATAAACATCAAGCTGATCGCCAACCTGGACTTCTTCCCAATTCCGGAAATCCGTGCTGGGGATGAATCCTTCGGCCTTGTAACCGATGTCGAGCAGAGCTCCGTCCTGACGCTTTTCAACGATCTTTCCGCTTACGATCGAGCCTTCGGCAAAATTGCCGCCGCCGGTCGCACCGCTCAGCAGTTCTTCCATTGAGAGTTTGTTGCTCAGATCGACGTAACTTTTGTTGGTTGTTTCTTCTGTTGCCATTTTTTTTCTTTTTTGGTTAAGTTGATTGCATTAAGAAAACACCCTGCACACCGGCGCCGCGCCGGAATGCACCTTCAAATATATCAATATAGCATACCTGCCGCCGAAAGTCAAGTCCAGGCCGGGGAAAACCGCTTTTTTTTCGTTTTTTTTCGATTCCGGGCTTGATTTTTGCCAAAAGCGCTGTATATTGTCGCCTATTCTGCCCGATGGTGTAACGGTAGCACAACTGATTCTGGTTCAGTTTGTCTTGGTTCGAATCCAGGTCGGGCAGCCATTTTTTTAAACCGGTTTTTCCCGAGTCAGGCAAAGAAAGCCTTTATTTCATCCAGCCGTTTTTCGGCCTGCCGCCGCCCCAGGTCATAGGTTTTCTGCAGCAAATCAGGATCGCGGGTGATCCGTTTTATCGGGAGCGGCGATCCGGGACGCATCAGCAGGACCCGGCCGGCGGCTGCCTGTTCTTCGACATACCGGACCGTTTCGTTGTATTTCACATGCCGCTCTTCCATGGCCCGTACCAGCTGGGGATATTTCCGGTAAATGAAACGGAGCAGCGGCATGACCGAAGACGGTTTTTTGAGATATCCCGCAGGCTGGGTCAGGATCACCAGATTCCGTTCGTATCCAAGGCTTTCGAAAAAACGCAGCGGGATGGAATCCGCCATGGCGCCGTCGAGATAGCGTCCGCCGCCCACGGCAACGATCCGCGAGACCAGCGGCATCGAACCGGACGCCCGCATCCATTCGAAACACTCGGGGTCGGCGACAGGACAACGATGATATTCCGCTTTGCCGGTCAGGACATCCGTGCAGACCAGATAAAATTCCGTTGGATCGGCTTCATAAGTGGCGCAGTCGAAGGGATCGAGTTTATCCGGCAATTCGTGATAGCAGAATTCCGCGCCGAACAGATCGCCGGTCCGGAGCCAGGACCGCCATGAACAATAACGCGGATCGCGGCAGTATTTCTTATTGTAGCGGATTGCCCGGCCGATCTGTCCGGACTTGTAATTACAGCCGAAAGCCGCGCCGGCGGAAACCCCGATCAGGCCGTCCGCCCGGATCTGATTTTCCATCATCACATCAAGGATCCCGGCCGAAAAAAGGCCGCGCATGGCTCCGCCTTCGAGCACCATTCCGGTTTTTCCCATTGTTCCGCTCCGATCTTTCCGTTTTCCGTAATATACCGCGTCAGATGGGGAATTTCAATTTTTTTGGCGGCCGGCTCTTTTTTTTTCGGGTCATTGTGCTATATTGTTTTACAAACGGGAGGAGTTATGAACAGGATAACCATGACAATACTGCTGGCCGCGGGACTGATCTTCACCGCAGCCGGGGACGACTTCGAAGATTTCATTCAGGTCTGCGCGCGACTTTCCACCAACTACAACCGCGGAGTCCAGGTCAAGGGAACGCGGTTCGACAAGGAATATCAGGCGAATATTGAACACATGAAAACCCTGAGCCAAAAGATCCAGCCGGTCATCCGGCGGCTGGGGATCGGGCAGGACATCGATTTCAACATGATGGCATCGGAACTGGAACATATCTATCTGGGCAATCAGAATCGGTCCGGCGTCAAGGGAAGCGAAAAACTGCATGCCCATTCGGAATCGCCGGAGGGTCTGCTGAAAGTCCTCACCGCCGATGTGAGAGCGCTGCGGAAAATGGAATTCACCACCGACGACGGCGGATCCATCAAATCCTCGCTGGAGACCAGACGCCAGCTGTTGGAATTCCGGCGGCTGGTCGATTTTTTCAAACAGAATTACTTGAAAATCTTAAAAAACCCGCAGAAAAGAGACTATTCCCTGGAGCGGATCTTCCAAGTCCGGATGCGCCGGATGTCCGCCCTGTCGGCCAACCTGATGGAGATCGCCAGAAGGAACAATCCGGACACGCAGTCCAAAATCAACCTCCAGAACGAAACCTCCGAACTGATGAAAAATTACGAGGCCTGGCTGGAACTCAAACAGAAAAATGTCTCGAAAAATGTCTCCAGGAACCGCAAAGGACGGCGGAATCCCAAAAATACCAAACGTCTGGACGGGTTGAACACCACGACCGCGGTTCAGACTGAAATCAATCTCAGTCTGAGAAACATCAATGACCAGCTGGCGCAATGGGAACATGCCGGATTCAAAACCGACGGTTTCATCAGCAAAAACCAGAAGAGCGGGACCGATGATTCCGATCCGGCCTCGGTCATGAACAAAGCCGATGACAAACACAGGAATTATTCCGCGATGAGCGAAAAAGATCTCAATGCACTGCTCATACAACGGCGGAAAGAGATCATCAAGAGCAACCGCTCCATGGACGGTTTCGACCGTGATGCCGAACGGCAGTTCGTGCTGACGCTTTCCCGCGAAGACAAACGCTCCTACAATGAATTTCTGCGCCATTTCCAGCAGCAGGGCTATTCTTCCGAGCAGGCCGTCCGCTACGCAGTCCTGAAGGCCAATACCAAACTCCAGCTCGAAGGCAAGCCGCTGCCGGCCAAGGAATTGATCCGCATGCTGCAGGCACTGGACAAGGACCAGGAACGCCGGCGTGAAAAGAAAGACGTGGAGTTCAAACTGGAATCGTCCAGACTGGAAAAATGATCGAAACAGTCGGTTTCCGTTGCATCAGAAACAGCCAAACCGGCCTCGTTTTTCGGCTGAAAAGTTGACAAAACGGCTTTCCGGCTGTATTTTACCAGGTCAAAATCATAATTCGGAGAAATATATGACTATGAATGAAATGCCTGGTCCAGACCATAACGTATGGCCATTTAAGCTCACCGCGGGAAAACTTGCCGAGATCCTGTTCTGGGTGCTGGCGTTCCTGCTGCTGTTCCTGAATCTGGGGATCGGCGGGCTGCGCGGTTCGGAAGGACGCTGGGCGGATGTTGTCCGCCTGATGATCCTGAACGGTGATTATCTGCATCCGATGATCAATTATGAGGCGTATTTCGACAAGCCGCTGGTCAGCTACTGGCTCATAGCGGGTCTCAGCCTGATCACCGGCAGTGTCACGGAACTGATGATCCGTCTGCCCAGTGCGGCAGCGGGTCTGGTCACACTGTGGGCGACGCGGCTGATCGCGAGCCGGTTTGCCGGCAAGGCCACCGGAATTTTCGCCGGCTGGATCCTGCTGACGGCTTACAGTTTTGCCTTCTGGGGCAGACTCGGCGAGGCTGATATGCTGAACCTGGCGTTCAGCACGCTGGCGGTCGGCTGGTATGTGGTCCGGCGGGACAAAACGGATTTCGGCTCGTATCTGCTGTTCGGACTGCTCTGCGCGATCGGCGGACAGACCAAAGGGCTGAGCGCGATCGCGGTGCCGGTGCTGGCCGTCCTGGCGGATATTGCGATTACCCGCAACTGGAAAAGACATCTGAACCGGAAACTCTTTGCCGCCGGTCTGGTTTCGCTGGCAGTTTATCTGCTGCCCTTCCTGCTGGCCTCCGCCAAAAAAGATTATGAGGACAGCGGTCTGGCACTGGTGTTTCAGGAAAACATCCAGCGTTATTTCAATTCGCTCGACCACAAGCAGCCGCCGTATGCATATTTCATCCACCTGCCGCAGCTCATGATGCCGTGGACGCCGATCCTGATCCTGGCGATCATCGCCTCGGTCAGGAACTGGAAAAAAGCAGATCATTCCGAACGCTGGATCCTGATCTGCATCGCGGTGATTTTCGCCGTGTTTTCGATCTCGGATTCCAAGCGGGTCTATTACATTCTGCCGATCCTGCCTTACTGTGCGATCCTGTGCGCAGTCTTTCTGCAGTCCGAAACCACCGGTATTCTGGAAAAGCTCAGGAATATCGTGCTGAAGGTTTATTTCTGGCTGATCCCGACCGCAGCCGCGGCGCTGCTGGGCTTGACCGTTTACGGTTGCATTTTCGGCAGGAAAATACGATTGATCCGTTACGGTCTGCGTGAAGGATCGCAGCTGGTCCTGCCGGTCATGCTGCTGACGGCGCTGATCCTGCTGGTGATCTGGGCGCTGTTCTTCCGCAAGCTGGCTCCGCAGCTGTTTCCGAACCGGGAAACCGGGCGGGATTTTGCCGCCTGCGCCGGCGCGGCCTCCGTGCTGCTGATCGCCTTTTTCGGCATCGTCATGCCACTGACTTCGGAAATGTTCCGGACCGAAAAACCATTTTTCGGACAGATCGTCAGTCTGGCGGAAAAATACCGGATCCCGAAGGACCGGATCTATTTCTTCCACCATAATTACACCAACGGCAGTTTTTACCTGAAGCACGAACGCAAGATCAACGTGCTTGACCATGAAGACACCGCGGAAACGGAAGACTTGGGCAAGGAACTGGCAAAACTGCTGATAGACAGTCAGGGACAGCGTTTCATGGTGATCGGCCAGCTTCGCTATTTCCGGAAAATCAGTTCACCCGAACTGCGGCAGCAGGTCCTGGACCGTCTGAAAATCATCGAACCGTCCGGCCCGGCAGAAAATCCGAAAAAGAACGGCAAAAAATACGCGGTCCTGCTGCAGGAATGATTCATTCCGGCAGGAACACGCCGACCAGGAGTCCTTTCCCCTCGCCGCCGCGGCAGACCGTAATGATGCCAGGAGCCTCGTGTCCCGGCAGTTTGCAGGCATAGGCCAGCAGGGCATCGGGCTCGATCGCGCCGGCGGTGCGGACCAGGTCGGCAAATTCCTCGTCCGGCAGGGGAACCGGCAGCAGGGTCCGGAACGTCTCCGCATCTTCCGCCGGCTTTTCACTGCCGGAAAACGCCGTTCCGAAAAACATCTTCAGGAATACCAGCAGGGCTTCCGGCTGATCGAGCCGGTCGGCGATCTCCTGCACCAGATTCCCGGGCAAGGAGCGCAGTGTACGGTCATCCTGCTTCCGGGAACGCAGTTTCCGGGAAGCGATCCAGATCAAGACGACAGCCGCGGCAAGACCCGCGAGCACTTTCAAAACCGGCATCCACATCATGAAACGGCCTCCTTTTTACCGAAATATAACAGCAAAGTGGAAAAATACAACTTTTTTTTCGGAATAAGACGCTTTTTCAGGATTGCTTTTTGCGATTTCCACATTATGTTATCCTATATTTGCTCAATACGGAGACGGCATCATGGATTTTCTGGAACAGCTCAAGGACTTTATCAATACCAACGACACTTTCGGCAAAAGCAACCGGATGCAGCTGGAAACCGTCAGAGAAGGCTATGCGGAGGCCGTAATGGAAATTACGGAAAACTCCTGCAACGCGGTCGGCACGGTCCAGGGCGGCGCCATCTTCACACTCGCGGACATGGCCTTTGCCGGCGCGGCGAATTCCTTTGGCGACAAATGCGTGGCAATGAGCGCGGCAGCCTCGTTCATCCGGCCCGGCACGGGAAAACAGCTGCACGCAGTTGCCCGGGCGATCAGCAAGGGCCGCCGCTCCTGCGTCATCGAAACGGAAGTCCGCAACGATGAGGGAAAGCTGGTGGCAAAATTCCAGTTCACAGGGTTCTTTTATGAGAAATAGGTCATCCGGAATCAGTTTTTTTCAGGAATGGATACAATAAAACGCCTTCCGCTGCGTTAAAAGGCTCAGAACGAGATCAAGTCCGGATGAATCAGAAAATCTAAAAAGATGGAGAAAGAATCATGAACAGAATCACGACAATGCTGGTTGCGGCGGGATTATTGACCGGAAGTCTGCTCTTTGCGCAGGAAAACGGACGGAGGAATCGCGGACAGAACCGCGGCAATCGGCCGCCGATGCAGATGCAGATGAATGAGGAAACCGCCAAAAAGTGGACCGATGTACAGAAACAGCTGAAAGAGAAATATCCGGAAAAATTCGCTGAAATCGAAAAACTGGCCAAAACCAATATTCCGCTGGCCATGCAGAAGATGAACCAGCTGGCCAGAGAAGCGAAGATCTCCACTCCGCGCGGCGGTTTCGGCGGCGGTTTCGGCGGACGCGGCGGTCGAGGCGGTGAAGGCTTCGGCGGCGGACGCGGCGGTCGAGGCGGTGAAGGTTTCGGCGGCGGACGCGGAGGGTTCGGCCGGGGTGAAGGCTTCGGCGGCGGACGCGGCGGTTTCGGTCAGCGCGGCGGCGGTTTCGGCGGCGGTTTCATGAACCCCAGAGCCGAAGCGGAAAAACAGATCAAGGAAAAATTCCCGAAAGAATTTGCCGCGATCGAAAAGACCAAAGAACAGGCTGAAGAACAGCTCCAGGCCCTGGCCAAAAAAGCAGATGTGAAGCTCCCCATGACCCAGGAAGCCATGATGAAAAAGATGGCCGCCATCCGGGAAAAATACAAAGCGGAATTCGAAGAGATCAACAAGCTGAGACAGGAAGATCCGCAGGCTGCCCGGGAACGGACCGCTGAAATCTTCAAGCGTGAAGGGATCGAAATGCCGATGATGGGCATGGGCGGTTTCAGACGTCCGGAAGGAAACAGTCAGCAGCAGCGCCAGCCCCGCCGCGGTAATTCCGGCCAGGACATGCGCAAGAAAATGGACCAGATCCGGAAAGCTTATCCGGAAGAAATGAAGAAAATCCAGGCTCTGCGTGAAGAAGACCCGCAGAAATTCCGTCAGGAAATGAAGAAACTTGCCGACCGCTACGACCGCGAGCACGGCGGCAAATAAACCAACTCAGTGAGGACGCCCCCGGATGAAATTCTCATCGATTCATGAATTCGCCGTTCTGGATTTCTCTCCCTCCGGCATCAGAGGCTGCTGGTTCAAGAGAAAATCGGGGCGTTTTTCGCTCAAAAGCCACGCCTCTCTGGCAGTCCATGCCGAAAATCCCGCCGAAGACTGGAAAAAACTCCGCAGGGAATTGGGCTTCGGCAGCGACTGCATCATCTTTCTGACCGGCAATATCGGCGACGACAGCGTATTCTACCGGACCGTCACGCCCGATCTGCCCCCGAAAGCCATGAAAGATGCCCTTTCTTTCGAACTCCCGGGCCAGCTGCCGCGGGAAGTCACCGATGAAGAGATCCAGTTCATTCCGGCCGGCCGGCTGCCGGACGGATCCGAATGCGCGGTCAATGTTTACGCTTTCAAGCCGTCCGGGCTGGATAAAGTGACCGCGCTGATCTCCCAGAGTCTGAAGAAAGCGGATTATCTGCTCTATCCGCTGCTGAGTCTGAAACTGGATGATCCGCCCTGTTTTCTGCCGGAGCTCGAACCGGATTTCTTCTTTGCCGACGGGCAATGGCATGACCGGAGCAGCTGGGACGATTCGATGTATGACCCCTGGGAGAAACAGTTCCGGGAATTGTTCGAACTGCCGGAACCTTTGAATTTTCCGATCCGGGATTATATGGGCTGTCTGCTGATTGCCCGGCTGGCCGCTTCGGCGGATTTTTCCGCTCTGCAGGCCGGGATCCGCATCCTGCCCCGCAAGTTCCGTCCCGGACGGCTGCGCAACCAGCTGAAGATCATGGCGGTCCTGCTGGGTCTGCTGGCGTTCGGGCTGATCTGGGAACACGGCGGCAACCTGATCCGTTCCAGCCAGGAACAGGGCAGACTCGCCGCCGAAAAAGCCAATCTGGAAAATCAGATCCGCAAACTGCGGAGCAAGCTCAAAGCCGGGGAAAAGGAACAGAAGGAACTGACCCGGGTGCTGAACCAGAAACCGGGCGACAACAACCTCGTCGAACGGATCGCCGACCTTTCCCGTCTGTTCCCGTCCAACGTGATGGTGCAGAGTCTGCGCTGGTCGGACAGTTCGGTGGACCTGACCTTGCGCAGCGAAGCGGAAAACCTGAATCTGCCGCAGCTGCTGAAACCGCTGACTTACTGGAAAGTCGCCCAGCTGCAGGAACGGCGCAGAAACAATGACGTCACCCGGAACATCACCTTGAAACTGGTGCCGGCAGGAGGAGATGAACCATGAGCTCACCTGCATTCAAAGAATTCATCAAGACTCCGAAGGGCAAACTGGTCCTGGCTCTGGGCGCCATGCTGCTGAGCTGGATCTTTCTGTTCCTGAATTTCGCCGGTTCGTCCTCGATCGCACTGCCGAGCGATGCCCGCAAGGCCGAGCTCAAGCAGCAGATCCGCAAGCTGCGCACCGAACTGCAGGGACTCAATGAAAAACAGGCGCAGGCCGACCGCGTGAAAAAACGGTGGCAGGAACTGGCCATGAGCAGCTGGCAGCCGTCGCAGAACGGCGATCCGGAACTGCTGCTCCGCCAGATCGTCGAAAACGCCGCCAAGAAAAGCGAACTGAAGCTGAACAACCTCGGCACGGTCCGGATCAACCGCATCAACCAGGATTTTTCCTTTGCCGAACTGGATGTGTCCGGCAGCACTCGGCTGGCGCCTCTCACCAATTTCGCATATGAGATCCAGAAGATCAGACCGGCCATCACCTGGCGGCGGTTCTCGGTCTTTGTCATGATGCGGCGTCCCCGTCCCGGCAACAACCGCACCGTCTCCAGCAATCAGAAC
>Ga0265298_10003146_pt1 | contig 22155 bp, 23 predicted proteins | sample AusTroGonzalo_MG_3_FD_193486 | JGI IMG/M metagenome (GOLD analysis project Ga0265298, IMG submission 193486) | Bovine rumen microbial communities from tropical cattle in Woodstock, Queensland, Australia - Gonzalo_01 | ecosystem: Host-associated > Mammals > Digestive system > Stomach > Rumen ...
TTGTCGGAAAACACGGAATCTTGCGAGATTTTGTTAAATTTACACAGACATATCAGTATAAAGTTGAAAACGAAATAAGAGTTGATCAGAAATGCCAGCGCCTGGTCAGTCCCGGTCGGGTATATTTGTGTAGATGATGAAAATTCGAAAGATTCCGCTGTTTTTCGTTTGCATATTGCTGTTCGCAATTTGCTCACCCCTCCATGCGGCTTCGGAGTGGAAAGTGATCCATTCCGGAGAGCAGCGGTGGGTGATGCTGATGGCAGACCTCGAAAAGGCCTCATCCTACATTTGCCTGGAGTGCTTCATCATCCGCGATGATGAAGCGGGACGTGCCATCATCGACATCCTGATGCGCAAGGCGGCGGAAGGCGTCGAGGTTCGCATGCTGTTCGACGACATTTCCAACTTCTTTTTGCCGAAGCGCTTCTTCCAGGAGATGACGCGGACCGGTGCCGAATTGCGCTTCTTTACCGACCTGGACCGCTGGGATGCGCTTGATGGCATATCCATTAGGGACCACAGGAAAATCGTGGTGATCGACGGAAAGGTAGGCTATCTGGGGGGCATGAACCTGAGTGATGATTACCGTTACAACTGGAAAGATACGGACCTGAGGGTAGAAGGTCCGGTCGTGGCCGACCTCGAACGCAATTTCTATATTGTCTGGACGAGCGCTGGTGGCAGCGGAAGTCCCCATCCCGCCCCGTTTCCACGCTGTTCGGAGGATCCCGTCGAAATCATTGCCGGAGGTCCTGCGTATCCCGTCTTCGTCAAAATGTATCTCAAACTTTTTGAAGAAGCCAAGGACTATATCTATTTGCAGACACCTTATCTCTGTCCGCCCGATACGTTGGTCAAAGCCATGAAAGCTGCGGCAGACCGTGGCGTGGACGTGCGGATACTCATCCCGCAGAAAGCTGACCTGTCATTTATGACGACGGCCAACAAATCCTTTTACAATGAAATGCTGGAAGCCGGTGTCCGGGTCTTCGAGTATATCCCCAGTTTTGTCCACAGCAAGGTTTTCAGCTGTGACGATCGTCTGTGCTGGATCGGTTCGGTCAACTTTGACAACCGCAGTTTCTATCTTCTGTACGAAATCGGTGCATTGATCCATGACGCCGAGACCGCGGCGGCAGAGAAGTGCTGGTTCCTGACCTTGATCGAGGACTCCCATGAAGTTACCCTGGAGGAAACTGCCGCCTGGTCGAAACCCCATCGCCTGCGTAATCGATTCGTCCACCGCTTCAAATCCCGTCTGTAGGTAAAGATTTCTCCTCCCGATTTTCGTTTCGTCAGTCTAAACCAATCTATGTCGCTCCGCGGAGCGCCTTTACGGACAGGTGGTGACGGGATTGTCGCAGAGTCGGTCGGTGTTGATCCAGCCAGTCAGCTTGCCGTAGCGGACCTTGACCCATTCGCCGCCCGCGGCCAGGTCGACGGGGCGGACCAGCGCTTCCTGCTCGTTGATATGCCCCACGACTTTGGAGGTCGCGTCCGGGGAAGCGTAAAGCGGCTCTGGCTGGCCGTCATAATTCCGAAGGGAGACACCGAGTACGGAGGAGTGGATCCATGATTCGGTGGGCAGCGGGATGGGCTCCGCCTGGTCTATTTCGTAGAGAACGCTGTTGTAGACCTGCCACCAGCCGTCGTCGGGATTGAATACATACAACATATAGGAACCCGGTTCGGTGATCTGATAGACGACCGTGCCTTTCGGTGCATTGCGGATATTGGTGACGCCTTCGTCGGAGATGAAGCAGTAGAAGCGTTCCACCGTTTTCGGTGCTGAGAAGACGCCATTCCCCTGATAGAAGAGTACATCGGGTTCCGTCGCATCGGTATTCCACAATTCGATGTTGGCGCCCGTCTGGGGCAGGGCGATGCTGTCGTAGCCTTTCACCAAATCTAGCAGCGGGTTGTCGAGGTCAGGATTCAAGCGGCTGTCTTCGGGGTCATAACGATAGACCATCAGCAGGGGATGCTCGTCCTCATAGTAGTTGAACATCTTGACAGCGACCAGTTTGCCCTTGTCCGACAGGTTCCAGTAGCACATCTCCATGATGACTGTCGCATCGGAGACGAAATCGATGGAGCAATAGCCGTGGGTGCGGTCCATCACATATTCGTTCACGTCTTCGTTCTGGTATCCCGGTTTCTCCAGATAGTTCCGCAGTTCATCCATCAGGCCCTCTCCGCGGAACGCGCGGGCGACCCCGAGTGCCAGCTCCTGTATTCCGGCCTTCCCGTTCGTGGTGGGCACGACGATGGAAGCCTTCATCCACTCGTTGCGGATTTGTTTGACAGTAAGATCCTGGTCCTGTGCATGGACGTGGATACCGATGCCTGCCAGCAGAATAACAAGCAGAAAGACTCTTTTCATATCCATTAGTCTTCGTGCAGGCCTATCGCGCTGGTAACCGGTAGGGAGAAAGCGATGCCCTTGCTCTGGGTAGACAAACCGGCATCCTGATAGAGCTTGTGAAGCACATCATCCTTGATTTCCTTGGGAACGATGGTCCAGAGGATCTCCTTGTCCGGTTGGATGGAGATGTTATAAAATTCTTCCGCTTCGGGATTGGCCGTGCCCCGCGCACGGAGAATCGTGCCGCCCGTGGCGCCCGCTTTTTTAGCTGCTTCCATCGCCTCCACGGCGAAACCTGCATTCACGATGCAGAAGATCATTTCATATTTTTGGCTGCTCATGATTGGTGGACAGTACGTTTATCGTTGCTTAAAAAACCGTAGACGAGAGTGCCGATGAGGCTGGAAAGAGGCGTGGTGACCGCGATACCGCCGCCACCCTTGAGATTGTTGAAACTGTCGTTCAATGCTTCCAGCAAGTCCTTTTTCTTGTCATCCCGGACTACACAGAAAATGGCGGCACGGTTGGACTGGTTGAGACCAAGATAGTTCATGAGGGCGTTCTCCGAGGTACCGCTGGCCGGCATGGAAAGGTAGAGATTGACCTCGAACGATTGGATGAGGTTGGTGTAGAACCGGACCTTGTCCGAGTGGACGATGGCGATGAGCAACTCCAGCTTGGAAGGCGCCAGGTTCTTGGCATAGGTCTTTGTATTGTTCTCTTCCATGGCTACTCGAAATAGATGATTTGTTCGTCGTCAGCCGCCAGGATCCTTCGCATCGCTACGTGACTGCGGACACGACGGTTCACGACGGCGCGGAAACCGAGGGTCTGGATGGTGATGAGTGGGGTCATGGCCACCATGGCTACGATACCGAAGGCCAGCGAGAGCACTTCCGCTTCGGAGTGCAAGGACATGCAGGCGCCGATGGCCATCGGGAGGATGAAGCTGGAGGTCAGCGGTCCGCTGGCTACGCCGCCGGAGTCGAAGGCAATGGCCGTGTAGAGCTTGGGTACGAAGAAGGACAGTCCCAGCGACAGCAGGTAGCCCGGAATCAGGTAATACAGCAGTGAGAATCCGTAGATGATGCGGATGACGGACAATCCGATCGAGATGCCTACGCCAACGGAAAGGGCAATCATCATCTGGCGGCGGGACACCTCGCCGTTGGTAATGGTTTCCACCTGCACGTTGAGGACGTGGACAGCCGGCTCGGCAAGCACTACCACGCATCCGATGATGAAACTCAGTATGATGAGATAATACTCATTGAACTGGGCCAGGTCGGTGCCGATCCGGTAACCGACGGGCATGAAGCCTACGACCACCGAGGTCAGGAAGATCACCAGGCCTAAAAAAGTGAATAAGATACCCAGACCGATGGATATGAGTTGGTGTTTGGGTAGCTTGAGAATCAGGAACTGCAGGATGACGAAGAAGAGCACGATGAGGATGAGCGACTTGCCGACTTCCCCCATGGTCCTGATCAAGTCATCCCAAATACCATCTGCCACAAGTACGTCCATCGAGTAGTCCGGGACGGTATAAGTGAGGTCGCCTTGGGAGCCGATCGACAGCATGAGAACGGCGATGATCGGCCCGATGGAGCACAGGGCGATGAGGCCGAAACTGTTCTCATTGGCGTTGCGCCCGCCAACGGTCATGGCGATACCCACGCCGAGAGCCATAATGAAGGGCACGGTGATCGGTCCGGTAGTGACGCCGCCGGAATCGAAGGACAGCGGCATGAGATCGCCTTTGTCTGCGCCGAAGAGTACGGCGGCCAGCGAGAAGAGCACCAGGTAAAAGAAGAGCAGCTGGCTGGTCAGGTCAGTCCGCTTGATGATCTTGAGCACGGCCAGCAGCAGGAATAATCCAACGCCCAAGCCTACCGTCGCTATGAGGACCGTACCGTTCATCAGTGAGCTGACCTGTTCGGCCAGCACGGAAAGATCTGGTTCGGCAATGGTGATCATCAAGCCCATCAGGAAGCTGACCAGCAGGAGGATGGGGGCTTTCCGGCTCTTGGTGAGGCCTGCGCCGATGAAATGTCCCATCGGGGTCATGGCCAGGTCGGCGCCCAGGTTGAACAGTCCGATGCCCACAATCAGCATCAGGGCGGAAATGCCAAAGACGGCCATCTCTTTATCTGTCAGTGTGACGAGTGGCGTCAGGGACAGGACGAAGACGATGACACCGACAGGAAGGACGGATGTCAGGGCCTCCTTGAGTTTATTAAACAGTGCTTTCCCCATGTTCTACAAAGATAAGGAAAACTCTGATTACTTGTCCCTTTTGCCGGTCTTTATTTTCTCCGGCGGAATTCGGCGCAAGTGATGGCGGTGGCAACGGCGACGTTGAGGGATTCGCTGGTGCGGGTGTCGGCGGGGAAGGGAGGGATGAAGAGCCGATGAGTGACGGTTTGGGCGACTTCGGGCGAGATGCCGTGGGCTTCGGATCCCATGACGATGATGCCGCCTGCTGTCAGTTCCGTCTCATAGATGTTCTGTCCGTCGAGGAATGTGCCATAAACCGCCGGGCATTTGAGATAGGAGGCCAAGTGGCCATAGTGTATCCGAACGCGAAAGATGGCGCCCATGGTGGCTTGGACGACCTTGGGGTTATAGCAGTCGACGGTGTCTTCCGATGCCAGGATATGGTGGATGCCGAACCAGTCGGCGATGCGGATGATCGTGCCGAGGTTGCCGGGGTCGCGGATTCCGTCGAGGGCCAGGACGAGTTCGTCGGGGGCGATTTGCGGGGTTTCGGGGGTGGGTTGGCGGAGGATGGCGAGGGCGGGTGAGGGGTGGGTCAGCTGGCTGATGCGGGCCATGGCCGTTTCGCCGATATCTTCGATGCGATAATGGGCGACGACGTCGAGCCCCGACCGCATCGCTTCTTCCACGAGCTTTTCTCCCTCGACGACAAACAAGCCCCGTTCATCGCGGAACTTCTTTTGTCCCAACGCCTTGATGTCTTTTATTTCGTTTTTCGACAGCATCTTTATTATGGCTCCGCTCCGCTCTGGCATTTGCTCCGGAACCGTCTCGCTCCGCTATGCTAGCGATTTTTGTACATATCGTCGTAGTAGTTCTGGTAGTCGCCGCTGGTGACGTTGTCCATCCAGGCCTGATTCTCCAGATACCAGCGGACTGTCTTCTCAATGCCCTCTTCGAACTGCAACGATGGCTCCCAGCCCAGTTCTTTCTGCAACTTCGTCGAATCGATGGCGTACCGGAGATCGTGTCCGGCGCGGTCGGTGACATAGGTGATCAGGTGTTCGCTCGTGCCTTCGGGGTTGCCCAGGAGGCGGTCGACCGTCTTGATCAGCACCTTGATCAGGTCGATGTTCTTCCATTCGTTGAAGCCACCGATATTATAGGTTTCGGCGGTCTGTCCTTGGTGGAAGATCAAGTCGATGGCGCGTGCGTGGTCTTCTACGTAGAGCCAGTCGCGGACATTCTCGCCCTTTCCGTACACAGGCAGCGGTTTACTATGGCGGATGTTGTTGATAAACAGCGGAATCAGCTTCTCGGGGAACTGGAACGGGCCGTAGTTGTTCGAGCAGTTGGTCACCACCGTCGGCAGGCCGTAGGTATCATGGTAGGCACGGACGAAGTGGTCGGAAGAAGCCTTGGCGGCGCTGTACGGGCTGTGCGGCTGGTATTTGAGATCCTCCGTGAAGAATTGTGTGCCATAGGCCAGGTGGTGCTGGCCGCTTGAAGCTTTCGTCGAGAACGGCGGTTCCACGCCTGCCGGATCCGTGATCTCCAGGGCGCCATACACCTCGTCGGTCGAAATGTGGTAGAAACGTTTGCCTGCATACTTTTCGGGCAGCGCCTCCCAGCAGAGTTTCGCGGCCTGCAGCAGCGTCAGCGTGCCCATCACATTGGTCTTGGCGAATGTGAACGGATCCTTGATGGAACGGTCCACATGGCTTTCGGCAGCCAGGTGGATCACGCCGTCCACCTTCTCTTCCTGCATCAGCCGCAGGACACCTTCAAAGTCGCAGATGTCCATTTTTACAAAACGGTAGTTCGGCTTGTCTTCGATATCCTTGAGATTGGCCAGGTTGCCGGCATAGGTGAGCTTGTCGAGATTGATAATCCTGTAATCAGGATACTTGTTGACGAAAAGGCGCACGACGTGCGACCCGATGAAGCCGGCGCCGCCGGTAATGAGGATGGTACGTTTCATATCAGTTGAGCAGGAATGTGAATGCAGTGATGGCGGCGACTTCCTTCTGGAATTCACCGGTTTGGATGTCGTAGCGGTAGATCGTTCCCTTCAGCGGCCAAGCCGGATCGGGCTTCTGCAGGACAAAATGGTAGTCACCCAGGGGCTTGAAATAGGCCGGGAGGGCATCGATGAGCTGCTGCGCGAAGGCGGGCGTATCCTCGATGCAGAAGGTATGACGGGCGAGCTGGCGGGAGGTCGAGAGTTCGATGTCGAAGAGGTTGATCTCCTTGGAAGCGTGAATATCTTCGTTGATGACAGCCAGGCCGCTTTGTTGGGTAGAGTCGGGAGCCGGAGCGTAGAAGACGGCCCGGATGGTGTTCTTGTGCTGGATCTTGAGTTCCTTGAAGGCTTCGAGCACTTCCAGGATGGCCGCACAGGCCGCAGGATCGTCGAGCGAAGCTGAGATCATGGATAGGGGGGCGTTTTTCTCCTTGCCCGGGAACTCGGCCACCATCGTTTCGCCGCCATCGGATTCGATCGTCCAGATGTCTTTGGCATTCAAGTCTTTGGACAGGACCAGATCTAGGTAGTCCAGCTGCGTGTCGCCTTGGTATTGCTGTAATTTTGCCGTGTAGGTATCTTCTTTCCCGTTGAAGAACCCGTCAATCTCCGCGATCCGGGCTTCGGGGGTGATGGTCTTGCAGGAAGCCGCCGCCAGGACGACACATGCCAACAACAATATACGTTTCATGTCTTAACTCCTTTTTCCAAAAATGAACGTTCCAATCCGTACAAGAGTCGTGCCCTCTTCCACGGCCAGCGGCCAGTCTTCCGACATACCCATGGAAACTTGGTCGCAGTCCGGAATATCGGCCAGCCGTTGCGAGAGCGCCTTCAGTGTCCGGAATTCGCGCCGGACTTCTTCCATATCGTCCGTGAACGTAGCCATGCCCATCACGCCCCGCAGGCGGACGTTGGGATACTTGTCCATGCGCCGGGCCAGCGCCTCGGCTTCTTCGGGCAGGAAGCCCTGCTTCGTCGTTTCGTTGGCGATATGGATCTCCAAGAGGCAGTCAATCCTGCGGCCCAGGGTGCGGGCTTCCTTGTCGATGGCGGCCAGCAGGTGCTCCGAATCCACGGAATGGATAAGGCTGACCCATGGGAGGACCAGCTTGACCTTGTTGGTCTGCAAATGCCCGATGAGATGCCACTGGATGTCGCCGGGCAGGACCTTTGCCTTCGCGGCCAGTTCCTGGGGCCTGTTTTCCCCAAAAATGCGCTGACCGGCACCGTAGGCTTCCAGAATGGCTTCTGCGGGCTTGAATTTGGAAACTGCCACCAACTGGACGGTTGATGGCAGTTCCTGTTTCAGTTGTCGGATGGCGGAAGCGATGGACATGGTCTATTTCTTCTTGTACGACTGTCGCATCTGCTCCTGCTGAGCCTTGTAAGCCGCATCCAGCCGCTGCTGGAACTTCGATTTCTTCGGCGGTTCCTTGGAATTGGCCTTCTTCTTCAGGTTCTCGTAGATCTTATCCTCATCGACGAACCATTTGCGGATGGCCCAGTTCTGGCCGATGGTGATGATGTTCGAAAGCAGGTAGTAGTAGCTCAGACCGGCGGACAGGTTGTTGCAGATGAAGAGCATCATGATCGGCATGAGCCACACCTGCATGAATTCCATGCCGGGCATGGTCTGCGTACTGGCCTGCTGTGACATCGTCATCTTAGAATAGCCCCACATGGAGATGCCCATCAACAGTGCGAAGAGCGAAACGTGGTCACCGTAGAGCGGGATCTTGAAACCGAAGTCGAGGATCGAGTCATAGGCGCTCAAGTCGTGGCACCAGAGGAATCCCTGCTGGCGCAGCTCGATGGAGGCCGGGAAGAAGCGGAACATGGCCCACAGGATCGGGAACTGGAGCAGGATCGGCAGACAGCCGCCCCACATGTTCACGCCGGCGCGCTTGTACAGGTCCATGGTGGCCTGCTGCTTCTTCAGCGCGTCTTCCTGTTTGGGATATTTCTCGTTGATCTTGTCGATCTCGGGCTTGAGTACGCGCATCTTGGCGCTGGACGTGTAGGACTTCCAGGTGAGCGGCGAGATGACCAGCTTGATCATGATGGTCAGGATCAGGATGATCAGGCCGTAGCTCGTGATGAAGCGGCTCAGCCAGTTGAAAGTCGGGATGATGATGTAACGGCTGATGGTGCCGATGACCTTGCCGCCCAGCGGAATAATCTTCTCAAAGTCCTCGTGGTAGCTCTTCAGTGTGTAGAAGTGGTTCGGCCCGAAATAGAAGCTGAAAGGGAGGACGAAGTCGGCGCTGCGCGTATCCAGTGCAACGCTCATCTCGGCGCCGGACTGCATGAGGCTGCCGTCGCCGCTGTCCTCGGGATAGAACTTGTTGACCAGCTTACCGGCGGGGAACCCGTTCTCGGAAACGAGGATGGCGGAGAAGAACTGCTGCTGGAACCCGAACCAGCGAATGGAGGAGTTGAAGCTTTCCTCAGCGCTGTCACGCCGTTTGGCCAGCGTCTTTACTTCGTTGTTGGCCAGGTACTTGTATGCTACGCCCGAGTAGTTTCGTTCATTCTGGTAGCCCTTCTCGAGCCGGGGCACGTCAAGCACCCATTTCAGGGTCATCTGGCCGGTGCGACGGTCGAGGACCTGGTCCATTCCCACAAAGTGGAGATGATAGCCGAGCATGTAGCTGCCCGATGCCAGCGAATAGACGGCGTCCACCCAGGCATTCTCCTCGAACTGCAGGCGCAGGGTGAGGGTGCTGTCGGTACTCTCGACCGGGCGGAAGTGCAGGTCGCTGGTATTCAGCCACTGGTTGGTGTTGAGTTCCAGGTCGAACAGGCTCTTGTTGGGCCGCACCAGGAAGAGGGCGGCGCTGTCATACGTGTAATAATCCTTGATCCGCACCTCATAGGGCTGTGCGCCTTTAGAACTGATGCGGATGGCAACCTTGTCGTTTTCCAGGGTGTACCAGGTGGTTTCAGCGCGGCTGGCCTCGTTGAGGAACGCTTCCTGATAGTCTTCCGGGGTTTCCAGGCCGCCGGGAAGGTCTTCCACGGCGAGGCTGTCGGCGGCGGGTCCGGCGAGTTCGCCACTCTCGATCGCGGCTACGGTGGCCAGGCTGTCGCGCACCAGCGCTTCCTGCTGCCGTTTATTGAATTGCCGCGTGTTGTACCAACTGAACAACAACAGGATGATGCCAATCAGGGCAAATCCGGTGATGCTGCTTCTCTTTTCGTTCATGCCGGGTTATTCTTGCTCGTGCTGACGGTCGAATTCCTTGATTTCCTCTTCGAGTCCGGCGAGTTCCTGTTTGGCGATTTCGATCTTCTTGTGCAGTTCTTCCAGCAGGGCATCGGCATTCTTCGACGCGGCGAAGAAGCCCATGTTGTTCTCCCAGGTGGCGATTTCCTGCTCTTTCTTCATGAATTTCTGGACAAGGCGGTCGCGTTCGCTGCGGACGGTGCGCTCGGCCTTGCCTGCGTAGCGGCTGCCGGTCTCGCGGAATTCGGCGAATTTCTCACCGATCGCCTTGCGGAACGCATCCTGGATGCGGGCCTTCTCCTTGAAGGGCACGAAACCGATGGCATTCCAGCGCTCCTGGAATTCACGAAGGGCTTCGCGGGCCTCATCCTTGCCTTCCACGGTGAAATTGCGGACTTCTTCGATGAGGGCACGCTTCTTCTCGAGATTTTCGCCCTGTTCGGAGTTCATGCTGCCGAAGTGTTTGTCGCGATTGTCGAAGAATGCGTCACAGGCGGCGCGGAAACGCTTCCAGACCTGCTCGGATTTCTTGCGGGAAACGGGACCGATCTCTTTCCAGGCTTTCTGGAGTTCGATGAAGTCATCGGAGGTCTTCTTCCAGTCGGTGCTGTCCTTCAGGGCCTCGGCCTTTTCGCAAAGCTCGATCTTCTTGGCGAGGTTGTCCTGCATCTGGTTCTTGAATTCGGAGTAGAATTCCCGCTTCTTGGCGAAGAAGTCGTCGCACGCGGCACGGAAACGGTCGTATACTTTCTGGTTGTCTTTCTTGGAGGCGAAGCCGATCTTCTTCCATTCCTTCTGGATGTTCTCGATTTCCTTGGTCAGGGCATTCCAGTCGGTGGAATCCTTGATCTCGGTCTGGGCGATGGCTTCGACCTTCTCGCAAAGGGCGCTCTTGGCCTCGAAGTTTTCCTTCTGGTTGCCTTTCTGGCTCTCGAAGAAGGCCTGGTGTTTCTTGTTGATGACGGCGGTGGCAGCGCGGAAACGCTCCCAGATGGACTCGCGGAATTCCTTGCTGACCGGACCCAGTTCCTTCCACTGCTCGTGGAGTTTCTGCAGGGTGCGGAAGGATGCCACCGCATCTTCCTCATCGGCGAGGCTTTCGGCCCGCTCGCAGAGTTTCTCCTTGGCTTCGAGGTTTTTCTTGAAGTCGAGGTCGCGGAACTCTTTGTTGATCTTCACATAGTCGTAGAATTTCTCCACGTAGTGCTGGTAGGTGTCGTATAGGTCCTTGACCTTGGCCTGCGGCACAGGGCCCAAAGCCCGCCAGCGGTTCTGGATCTCGCGGAAGCGGGGGAAGGTCTCCTTCAGGTCTTCGCTGGCTTCCACCAGTGCCTTCAGGTCTTCGATGACGGCGAGCTTGGCCTGGTAATTCTCCTCCTTGTTCTTCTCCAGCTCCTGGGTGTATACGGCGCGCTTCGTCTTATACTGGCTGTAAAGATCTTTGAACCCGCGTTCGATTTCGGCAAAGGGATTGACGGAGACGGGTTCGTCGGCGGGTGTCTCTCCAGCGTTTTCCGTCTCGGCAGCCGGCTCTCCGGCAGCTTCGGCGGGCTGTTCGATGCCCGAGGCGATCTTTTCTTTGCGCAGGTTCTTGTAGAATGCGGCCTTGATGGCTTCCGCATGCTTGTAGAGCTGCTGCATGTTCTCGCCGTCGATCAATTCCTTAAAGGTGTCGACAATCTCTTTGAGACCCTGGTTCGAAAAATCCACTTTGGCGTTCTCCGGCTGGGTCTCCGGTTCGGATTCGGCGGCCGGCGCTTCGACGGTTTCCACTGTCGATGCGACCACTTCTTCCTTGATTTCTACAGGCTGTTCCTCGATGGGAGCAACCGGGTTAAGATCTTCACTCATGATTTTTACATTTTTGTTGTAACTTGCAAATATAGTCTTTTTTTCGAAATATTCACTAATTTTGCACCCAGCGTATGAGAATCGATATCCTGACCGTCGTACCGGAATTGCTGGAGAGTCCGCTCGGCTATTCCATCGTGAAAAGAGCCTGTGACAAAGGGCTCGTAGAAATCTATGTCCACAATATCCGTGAATATGGCAAAGGCCGCTGGCGCCAGGTCGACGACTACAGTTTCGGGGGTGACGCCGGTATGGTGATGATGATCGAACCGGTCTTCACGCTTATGGAGAAATTGAAGGCGGAGCGTTCCTACGATGAGGTCATCTTCACCTCTCCCGACGGAGAACCGTTCACGCAGGCGGTAGCCAATGAGCTGTCCATCAAGGAGAACATCATGATCTTGTGCGGCCACTACAAGGGTGTCTACCATCGTATCCGCGAGCATCTCGTCACGCGCGAGATTACTGTAGGTGATTACGTGCTTTCGGGCGGGGAGATTCCGGCGGCCATCATTACGGATGCCGTGGTCCGGCTGCTGCCGGGTGCGCTCGGTGACGAGACGTCCGCGTTGTCGGATTCTTTCCAGGACGGTCTTCTGGCTCCTCCTGTCTATACGCGGCCAGCCGAGTTCAACGGCTGGAGAGTTCCGGATGTCCTTCTCTCCGGCGACCCCAAGAAAATCGCTGCCTGGCAGGATGAACAGGCGCTCGCCCGTACGAAGGCCTTGCGTCCCGAGCTGCTGAAGTAGCATTTTTTGTCTTTTTTGCTTTTTTCAAGACGTATTCTGCGGTTTCGTGTGTTTCTATGATGGAAACCAAGGGAAACTGATGGAAAACTCGCTATCTTTGTTTGCGATAATGTTATTGTAGGTGTATCAGGAATTGGATGAGCAGGGTCTGGCCAAGCTTTGCTCTGAGGGAAACAGAATGGCGGAGGAGGAGCTGTATAGACGATATGCAGCGAGGATATATACACTCTGCCGCCGGTATGCCGGTTCATCCGATGATGCCAAGGACCTGATGCAGGAGGCGTTGATCAAAGCACTGGACAAGATAGCGACTTTCAAGTTTAGCGGACAGGGTTCCCTGTACGGATGGATCCGTCGGATTGCCATCAACCTGGCGCTGAATCAGATCCGCCGCCAGCAGTGGCGAACGGTTTCACTGGATTTCCGCGTGCAGGATACCATCCCGGAGCCGACAGAAGAGGAGATGGAGACAGTGCCGCAGGAGAAGCTGCTGGAATGGATATCCTCCCTGCCTGATTTGAGAAAGGCCGTCTTCAATTTGTACTGTATTGACGGGTATTCTCATAAGGATATTGCGCAGATGCTGGGAATCAGTGAAAAAGGCTCTGCCGGCGTGCTGGCGAAAGCGCGGAAACAATTGAAAGAAGAGATCAGACGATACCTAAAAGACACGGAATCATGAAAAAGTGGGAAGACATCATCAAAGACCGGCTGGAAGGGTACGAGAGTACGCTTCCGGAGGGAAGTCTTGCCGATTTTCGTGCCCTTCGCGATGCGGGGAAGACGCCGCATCGAAAGAAGGGATATCCGTGGATATGGGCAGTGTCCGTAGCTGCCGCGGCGGGTCTGGCTGCCGTCCTGTTCCTCCGCCATCCGGAAATGCCTGCCACGGACATCCGGATCATCGAGGAACCGTTGGCTCCAGTTGCATGGACGGATGATCTTTCCGCTGAGGCCGAGAGGATGGACCTTTCACGAATGGTTGCCCAGGCCGTGATGCCCAAGGCGGTGGCCCCGCAGCCAGCAAAGGAAACAGCTGTCTCCATGCCGGCTGCAGAAGGAAAAGAGGGGAAAGAGGAAAATGAGGGGAAAGAACCTGAGACAAAGGAAGATATCCAGCCGTCGGCTGTGGAGGAAGCGTCTACGGACGCCCCCGTCGTAACCATCGAATCCCCATCTGTATCTGGATCTCCCTATCTGCCTGAAAATAAGAGCTCCCGGCCTGTGATAGGGGTGGTTCTTCCTGCCGTGGGAGCTGTTGCAGGCGGTGGCCTGCTGGCGGCGCTGGTGCCTTCTTTCCTGGGTGCGCGCGCCGAAATGGCGCCTGGAATCCGAAATGAGCCGGATCCTGTTGCCGCGGAACCGGGCCAGCATCAAATGGTTGATGCGCCGACAGGCGGCTATACCTGCCATTTCCCGTTCAAAGGCGGACTGTCCGTCGGAATCCCTGTCGCAGAGCGATTAAAGATCACGACGGGACTCGAATACAGCGTCTATCGGTCCGACGTTACTTATTCTTTATCCGGGGAGAAGAGGCAGTATGCTCATTACCTGGGTGTTCCTGTGCGTCTGGACTGGACGCTGGCCTCGATTAAGTGGCTGGATGTCTATGTGGGGGGCGGCTTTGCAGGGGATTACTGCGTAGGAGCGACGCTCGCAGGTGAGCGCATCCGGAAGGATGGCTTCAGTTTTTCTCTTCAGGGAGCAGGCGGTGTTCAGTTCAAAGTATCCCGGCATTTCGGCATCTATGTCGAGCCGGAATTGAGTTGGACCCTTCCCGCTCAAAGCCGGGTGTTGGAAACCTACCGGAGTCAGCATCCATTCATGTTCTCTGTTTCCACCGGTGTCAGAATCAATCTTGAAAACAAATGAATAAACATAACTCAACGATGAAAACTTTCAAAATGTGTGCTGCCGCTGCAGCGTTGATCCTGGTGAGCGCCGCTTGCGGCGAACTGATTGACAGGGACCCGGATAATCCGTATAAAGCTTTGGAACTCACGACTAAATCGGTCGAATATGCCCGTCAGGGGAATACGTTTGCCATCGACTTTATCGACCGTGTGAATACTGCTGAAAACGGGGATTTCATCATATCTCCGCTCAGCATGCAGTTCCTCCTGGGATTGCTGCTGGACGGCGCGCAGGGCCAGACGGCGGAAGAAATCTGCAAGGTACTGGGCTACGGGGCCGGAGAAACGGCCGCCGTGAACGAATACTGCCTTTCCATGCTGGAGCAGCTTCCTTCCCTCGACAAACAGACCAAACTGTCCATCGCCAACGCTATTTTTGTCAACAACAAGTATCCGATACTGGACAGTTATAGCAGTACGGTTGGAAAGTATTTCAAGGCGGAAGTGTCCAATCTGGACTTCTCGAATGCTGCCAGCTCCCTGAATACCATCAACGGCTGGTGCTCCCAGAAGACGAACGGAATGATTCCGAAAGTCCTGGACAAAGTGGAGCCGGGCATGCTGGCTTATCTTTTGAATGCCCTGTATTTCAAGAGTGAATGGAAAGACAAGTTCCCCAAGGGCAACACGTCCGATGAGACTTTCACGACCGAAAACGGCCAGCAGAAAAAAGTACCGATGATGAAGAATGGAAAGAGTTATCCCTATCAGGATAATGATGACTTCCGGGCTGTGCGTATTCCGTATGGGAACAGTGCATTCTCCATGACGGTCATTCTTCCCGCAAAGGGAAAGACGCTCTCCGGTGTAACCGCTGCGATCAAGAAGGCTGACTGGGAGACGTTCACCCACTCGATGGTTATGTGCGACGTGGATTTGTGGCTGCCGAAATTCGAGACGAAATATGAGAAGAAGCTCAATGATCTCCTTTCCGATATGGGGATGCCCACCGCCTTCAGTGCATCGGCCGATTTCAAGGCGATGTCCAATTATGCGCTGTGCCTGAGTTTCGTCAAGCAGGATGCCATCATCAAAGTGGATGAAGAAGGGACGGAGGCTGCTGCGGTTTCTTCTGCCGGAATGAGGGCGACTGCCGTTGCTCCTGGTGAGCATGTCGTTTTCCACGCCGACCAGCCTTTCCTGTATTTCATTACTGAAACCAGCACGGGTGCCATCCTCTTCGCAGGTAAATACACTGGTAAATGAAACGACTCATCCTCACGACGATAGCCCTGGTGGTGGCAACTACATCCTGGGCGCAAGGACCGGGCTCCTATAAGAAGGTGGAGAACAACTTCCTGATCGGTACCGGCCTGTTCGGCGAGACAGGGAACCGGGCGCAGCGAGTTTTTCCCGGGGCCGTGTTGCGCCTGTCCTATGGGCTTGACGTGCGTGTGAGTGAGCCATGGTCCGTGATGCCGGGCGTCGGCATCCGTGCCCAGCTGGGTGAGATCAATCACTTCGGCTGGGTCGGCGGAGACCCGGACGGTATGGCGATGGCCGATGTGTTCTGCCAGGTCCGTTACCATTTCGCTACGGAAGGAACCCGGATGGTTGTAGGCCTGGGACCGCAATGCTCCTACATGGTTTGCCCGGACACTTACTACATCGATGCTGATCCAAACGATCCGAGGAATGGCAAGGAAAAGTTCAAGAAATGGGACATCGGCCTGCAGCCCAGCATCGTATTCCTGAGCCGGGGACACTTCCAGTGGGGTATCGAGGCCAGTGTCGGCCTGCGGAACATGCTGCGTCAATATCCCGAGTATGACGTGACGGGCCGCGTCCATCTGCACAACATCATGTTCATCTGCGGCTGGAGATTTTAACAATTGAGTATTATTTATAATTTATATTTGGATATGAAAAAGGTTACAGCAATCATTGTTCTCGCTGGCGTCGGGATGGCATTTCTCGCCGTTTCGGCGTGGGTGTTTTTTTCCCGAGGGGAAAACGCAAAAGCCATCAGGGCCAAGTATAGACTGGGTGGCATCATGCTTACCTGCCTGACCATGCTGTCAGCCGCTTCCTGCGGGGATGGTATTGGACCTGGACCCTTCGTAACATGCTATGATCCTGTTGTGAGCGAGCGTACTGACAACCTGGTTTCACTGGACATCAAGCGTCGGGATACTTCGTACAGATACAACGAGATAAGCCCTGGTGATACGGTTTCCGTGCTTATCCGGGTCCCCACCTATAAACAGTATGTTTTGCGGGTCATCCTGAACAATACCGCTGGAACGGAGTTGCAACGGGCGAAACTGGTTGTCCCGGAGGCTGCCGAAGCTTCTTTTGAAATGCCTCTTTCGCAGACTGTCACCCATCGTGGTGAGGCCTTGCTGGAGGTCCGGGGCATCCTTCAGGAATCGCCCGAAGAGCTGTCAGAGATGTCGTATGCCAATATGGTGATCAATATCCGTTGATGGCACGGTTCCATATAGACAATACCGTTTTTGAACTCACGGGAGCCTGCAACCAGTGTTGCAGGTTCTGTTATAATTATTGGCGGGGCGAAGATGCTCCCATTGCGGCGCCGGATCCTGCCCGGGCACGCAAGACCTTGAGAAAACTGCTCTCACAAGCGTCGGTCGGCACGTTGTCTTTTTCCGGCGGAGAACCGCTTCTGGTCTCCAACGTGCTCGATCTGGTGCTTCATGCGCGGCTCAAAGGAAGCAAAGTGAATGTGCTCACCAACGGCACGCTCCTGACCGCTGAGAAGTTGGAACATTTCCTGAATCTGGGTGTCGGCGCTATCCAGATTCCTCTCTTGAGCGCTGACGCTTCCCGCCACGAATATCTGACGGACCGGCCGGGTTCCTGGGAGAAGGCATCGGATGCGCTGCGCCGCGCCGGTCACGCAGGCGTCGGTGTGGCTGTACTGGTCATGACCCGTGTGAACATACCGGACGTGTCTGAAACACTCCGTCTCATCAGGGATTGTGGCGTCCGGACCGTGATGGTGAACCGCTTCAATATCGGAGGTAACGGTATCCGGAATGTCCGTGAACTCGTGCCGGATCAGCAGATGCTGTCAGCTGCATTTGCAGCCGTTGAGGCTTTCGCCGCCGCCCATCCGGATATGCATTTCGTGAGTGGTGTATGCACGCCTCTCTGCCTGCTCGACACGGCACTATATCCGCATATCCGTTTCACCCGATGCAGCACGGATCTCTCCGGCAGGCCCGTTACGGTAAACTACCAGGGTGATGTCCGCTTCTGCAACCATTCTCCCCGGGTATTGGGGAACATTTTCGACAGGCCGTTGGGCGACATCCTGACGGACCCTGCGCTTCATACCTGGTACGCAACTGTGCCGGACGCTTGTGAGAAGTGTGAGCTTCTCCACCAATGCGGCGGCGGTTGCCGTGCTGCCTCCGAGCAGGTTTACGGTTCCTTTTCCCGCCAGGATCCCATCCTGGACGCCGTAAAAGGGGAGTGACGGCAGTACTGTTTTTCGGCACGGCGATTGCTTTGCGTGTGCGGGAAAATATGTATTTTTGTGTTCGATTATGGCTTCAAAGAAAGGCAAAATACTGATTGTAGACGACAACGCCGGTATCCGCCAGGCGCTGAAGATATTGCTGCCACTGCATTTTGCGGAGGTGGAGACGCTGCCGTCGCCGATGACGCTGGTTAGCACGCTGGAGCGTTTCCGTCCGGATGTTGTGCTACTGGATATGAATTTCAACACGGACATCAATACCGGAAACGAAGGGCTCTATTGGGCTGGGGAGATCAAGCAGATGATGCCGGAGGTGGAAGTGGTCCTCTTCACGGCTTATGCCGATATTGCTCTGGCCGTTGAAGGGATGAAACGTGGTGCATTCGACTTCATCGTGAAGCCGTGGGATAATGAGAAGCTGGTGGCTACGCTCATAGCGGCTCGGGATAAGGCCCGGAAGGCTATGGGCAGGGATGCCAAGAAGGAGGAGGAGAAGGCGGCGCCGATGTATTGGGGCTCTTCCCGCGCTATGGCCGTGATCCAGAAGACGGTTGATAAGATTGCCCCAACGGATGCCACAGTGCTCATCACCGGCGAGAATGGTACCGGCAAGGATGTGCTGGCCCGGGAGATTCACGCGCATAGTCTCCGGAGCGAGAAGCCGATGGTGGCTGTTGATGCCGGTGCCATAACTGAAACCCTCTTTGAGAGCGAGTTGTTTGGCCATGTGAAAGGCGCTTTCACTGATGCTCATACGGACCACGTGGGCAAGTTCGAGCAGGCCGATGGCGGGACGCTGTTCTTGGATGAAATCGGCAATATTCCGCTGCATCTGCAGGCCAAGCTGCTGCGTGTGATCCAGAGCCGTAGCGTGGTGCGGGTTGGCGGAAGCCAGGCTATCCCGGTGAATATCCGGCTCATTTGCGCTACCAATATGGACCTGGAGCAGTTGGTCCGAGAAGGCCGGTTCCGTGAAGATCTATATTATCGTATCAATACCGTCCATATTGCTCTTCCGCCCCTGCGGGAGCGCAAGGAGGACATCGTTCCGCTGGCAGAGCGCTTTATCGGCCAGTTTGCCGAGAAGTATCATCGGCCACTGACAGGGCTGGATGATTCGGCAAAGGCGGTGCTGGAGGGCGGCCGCTGGAGTGGCAATATCCGTGAGCTGCAGAACTGCATTGAGAAGGCGGTGATCCTTTCTGAAGGGACTACGCTCACAGCGAAGGATATCCAGCTGGAGCAGGCGAAGGCCGGGGTTCCTGCCGCTGGGACGCTGAAGGAAGTCAGCGATGCGGAGGAAGAAAGACTGGTCCGCGAGGCTGTCCTGAAGAGCAACGGCAACATCTCTGCTGCCGCAAAGATGCTGGGCATCAGTCGGCCGACGCTCTACGCCAAAATGAAGAAATACGGGCTATGACCTTCACCATCTGGCATATCATCGGAGCGTGCGTCATCGTCGCTATCATTGCGGCGGTGATTGCCACCATCCGTACCAGACGGAAGGATATCAAGAAGGTGGCCTATATGATGGATGCCTTGGAGGACGGCGAGCTGAACTTCCGGTTCCAGGACAAGAACAAGTTCAACCGGACGCTGAACCGTATCCGGACCATCTTTGAGAAGCAGCGTCAAGCCCACGAGCAGGATTCTTGGACGAAGCTGATCCGCGTGCTCACGCACGAGATTATGAATACGGTTTCACCGATTGCATCCCTTTCCGACGCTTTGGCGAAGTCGATGGATGAGAATGGCCATAGCGAGCTGGACGTTAAGTCGGGGCTGGATACCATCAGTGACTCTTCCAAAAACCTCATCAAGTTTGTGGAGACCTACCGCCAGCTCTCCGGCGTGGCCAGGCCGTTGCGAAAGGCTGTTGACTTGCAGGAGTTGATGGACCAGGTCATCTCCCTGAACAGCGAGTATGCCGCCTCCTGCGGCGCGACCTGCGTCTATCGACCCGAAGAGCAAGACCTGATGATTTACGCCGATGAAGGGCAAATCTCGCAGATCTTCATCAACCTCATCAAGAACGCCCTCCAGGCGGGGGCAAAACATATCGTTATTTCGGCCCGGATGGGCAAGGAGGACGAAGTGATTTTTCAGGTTGCCAATGATGGTGCGCCTATTCCTGTATCCTCACAGGAACAAATCTTCGTCCCGTTCTACACCACCAAGAAGGAAGGATCGGGCATTGGCCTTTCGTTGGCCAGACAGATTATGCGGCAGCATAATGGCACTATCGACCTGGTGCGGAGTGATGTAAACCAGACGGTGTTCCAGCTTATTTTTAGATAGAGCATTATATCCTTTCGGATGTAATTGGCGCCTTTTTCTTAAAATTACATTCGTTGTGATGTAATTTGAGAATTATTTCGTATATTTGCATCCGAACGAATGTAATTATGAATAGTAACGTCATATCTTCGACATTGAAATCCCTGCGGAAGGAGCACAATCTGACGCAGGTGGACCTCGCGATGAAGTCCGGCGTAGGCCTGAACTTTGTCCGCGAGCTGGAGCAGGGCAAGGCCACGGTCCGCCTCGATAAGGTTGCCCAGGTGTTTGATTTGTTCGGATACGAACTGGTCCCTCAAAAGAAGGTTAGATGAGTAAAGCATTGATTAAATTCAAAGGGAAGGCAGCCGGCATCCTTGAAGAAACGGATGAGGGCTATGAGTTCCAATATGACAGGGAGTATCTTGCTGATGCGGCCTCCAAGCCCGTCAGCCTGACACTTCCATTGTCGGAGAAGCCCTACAAGTCTCGGGTTCTTTTCCCGTTCTTCGACGGCCTCATTCCGGAGGGTTGGCTTTTGGACGTGGCCCTGCGCAATACGGATATCAGCGAGTTGGACCGTTTCGCTTTGCTGCTTCTGTGCTGCAAGGACTGCATTGGCGCAGTAAGTGTGATTCCCATAAAGGAGGACGGTGATGAGTAAGTGTTTGTATTGCTATAAGGAACTCGGCCCGGGAGAGGTCGATTTCCACAAGGGATGTTGCCGGAAGTTCTTCGGGACTGCCTCTGCTCCTTCATTGGATTATACTCGTGCGCAGATGGATGAACTGGCCGCCCAGGTAATCCAGTCGCAGACCACCCTGACCGGCGTCCAGCCCAAACTGTCGTTGAATCTGGATAAACATAAGGATTCCCAGAAACTCACCATCGTGGGCCTTTGGGGTGATTATATCTTCAAGCCCCAAACGGAACGGTTTGCGATGCTGCCCGAAAACGAGGATCTCACCATGCACCTGGCCGAAATCGCAAAGTTCAAGATCGTTCCCCATACGCTCATCCGGATGAAAGACGGCAGCATCGGCTACCTGACCAAGCGAATCGACCGGAAAGCCGATGGAGAGAAGATTGCTATGGAGGATATGTGCCAGCTTACCGAGCGCCAGACCGAGAATAAGTACAAGAGTTCCTACGAGCAGGTAGGCAAGGCCATCCGGAAGTATTCGACCCATGCACAGTTGGATATGGTGGATTTTCTGGAGCTTGTGTATTTCTCCTGGCTTACGGGGAACAACGATATGCACCTGAAAAATTTCTCGCTGTATTCTCCCGCCGGCGAGCCTGTCCTCACCCCGGCTTACGATTTATTGAGCGCCGTATTGAGTAATCCTGCCGATGACGAAGAGTTGGCACTCAATCTCAATGGGAAAAAGAAACGGATGAAAGATGCTGACTTTAAAGCCGCATATCGTACTTGTGGCGTTCCTGAAATCGTCTTCGACCGCGTGAAGAAGAAGTATTTGGATCTCCTTCCCAAGTTTGAGGAAGAGATTCAGTGCTCATTCCTTTCTGATGAACTCAAGACTGCATACATTGAGCTTCTTCACAAGAGGTTAATGGTATAAGCGTTACACCTCCTGCTGGAGAGTGTAAAGTACAAAGTGTAAAGGGAGTGTAAAGTTTTGACAGGCTTTACACTCCTTATTCTTTTGTGTTTTATCTGTAAATCAATGCGTTATGTGGTTTGGCACGGGGAGTGCTTGCATTTGGCATAGTGAAAATGATTTACACGATGATCAGGAATTTTTTTATATCGTTTTTGTGTGTGGTCTCTCTGGGGCTTGCGGCAAATGCGCAGGCCCCAGAGGACGGCGGTGTAATGACACTGCACGACTGCATGGCCTACGCCATTTCCAACTCCACCAAAATCCGGATTCAAGAGGCTGAGATTGGGGATGCCCGCATCGCCCGGAGGGATGCGGCGCTGAAGCTGTTTACCCCGCAGATTAATGCGCAGACCTACGCCTACTACAACTTTGGCCGCAGTATTGATCCGCAGACCAACACGTATTTCAACACTACGTCGTTCCACAACAACTATGGCGTGAGTGCCGGTTACGACCTC
>Ga0265298_10003148_pt1 | contig 22147 bp, 14 predicted proteins | sample AusTroGonzalo_MG_3_FD_193486 | JGI IMG/M metagenome (GOLD analysis project Ga0265298, IMG submission 193486) | Bovine rumen microbial communities from tropical cattle in Woodstock, Queensland, Australia - Gonzalo_01 | ecosystem: Host-associated > Mammals > Digestive system > Stomach > Rumen ...
CCGCACTGATGAGCGATACCTGGATAAAGACCTCCAGGTGGAAATCATCCGGCCAGAGGGGACGGATGGGCCTGTCGATGAGACGGGCTATGAGGACCTCGTAATCGGAGGGTTTGCTCTCCCTTTTGAGAAAACCGCCGGGGAAACGTCCTGCGGCGTAATACTTCTCACGGTAATCCACGGTGAGGGGCATGAAGTCGGTGCCCTCTTTTACCTCTTTTGCAGCGCACACGGTGGCGAGGAGCATGGTGCCACCCATTTTGACAACTGCGGAACCGTCGGCCTGCTTGGCAAGTTTGCCGGTTTCGATTTCAATCACGCGGCCGTCCGCGAGTTCAATCTTCTTGTTGATGATGTTCATTACTGTTTTCCTTTACGTCTTTTTTCAAAAAAAGGATGGCTCCCCCGTTGGGAGCCACCCCATAGATTTTCCTATTGTGATTATCGACGGAGGCCGAGCTCCTTGATAATGTTACGGTATCTCTCGATGTCAACTTTCTGGAGGTAATCCAGAACCTGACGGCGCTTACCGACGAGGCGGAGAAGACTGCGGCGCGTTACGACGTCCTTCTTGTTCTTCTTGACGTGCTCGGTAAGGTGAGCGATACGGTAGGAAAATAGAGCAACTTGACTCTCAGGAGAGCCGGTGTCTTTATTGGACTTCCCGTACTTCGCGAAAATCTCTTGCTTTTTCTCAGGCATTAAATATTCAGCCATTGCGTGCAAAAGTATTAATAAGGTTAATGTGCTTGGAGGCCACCGTGGCCAAAAAGCCTGCAAATATAGGAATATTTCTTCAATTATCAAACAATAATATCCAAAGAATCAGGCCTTGAGCACCGCTGCGCCTATTTTACAAACAAATTGGTTCGAATGTTACATCAAAGCCTTCTTCCTCGTGCTAAATTCGCACATTGGTTTATCAGAATCAAATACTAACACATAACGAACATGAAAGAAAAAGATTATTTACCCCCTAAATGCAGTGTTCTCCTTGTAGAGCATTTTTCTTGCGTCTGTGCATCCAACGGACAGGATATTACTTCTTCAACCGAGGATTTCGACGTCGATCTTGTTGAATATTAAAAATCGAAAACATATGAAATATCTGCACTATCTTTCCGTTGCGTTTGCCGTCACGATCCTTTCGGCAACCGCTTGCAACAAAGAGATCAATCCTGCCGAAACCCCTTCCGATTCCCAGGAAACCATAATTCCCGACGGATTTGTGAAGATAGCGGTAGTCGCAGGCAGTGAACAGGCCACCAAGACTTCCGTCAGCGACGGCGGATCAGTCACCTGGAATGCCCTGGACGAAGTGAAATTCCTCTATACCGGAGGCGACTATGCCGCTTCAACAGCCACATCCGGCGCCAGCGCGACCTTCTCGGCCATAGTGCCCGAAACAGGCGACTTGTATGCTGTTTATCCGTCTTCCATCGGATCCCTCACGGATGGCACCATCTCGGTCTCCATCCCTTCCACCCAGGACGGCACATTCGCCAACGGCAATTTTTCCGCTGCACAGGTAAACCGTAGCAGCAACTCCGCAACTTTCCAGAACATTACAGCGTTCCTGAAGTTCACGGTCTCCAATTCTTCCGTGAAGCGCATTGATGTCGAATCTGCCGATGACAGCGGAGCCCACCTCACTGGCGATGTAGACGCAACCTTCTCCAACTACAACATCGCAGTGAGCGAAGTCAGCGGTGGCGGCGGACGCGTAAGGCTTAACATCGACGAGCCCGGTACCTACTATGTTGCCGTTGCTCCCGGAGTCACCCACAGCGGACTCAGTATTACCTATTACACAAAGGACGGCGACACTTATACGGCTCTTCCTCCGTACTATTATAATAAGTCCATTACCTTTACTCGTAACAGCATAAAGGATTTCGGCGATCTGTATCCCAACCCCGGCCATCTTTATGTGAGCGTGAGCGGCTCCGGCAACCAGAGCGGTTTCACCGCCGCCAACGCCATGAGCTTCGAAAAGTGGAAAACTCGCGTTGAAAGGACGTCTACTGATGATACAAATGCCAATGTAGCCCAGCGCAAGGCCCTTCTTGGTGTTACCTACCATTTTGCTGCCGGGACATATCCCTTCACAAGCACATCTCCTTTAGTGGTTGGAGGCTACTATGGATTCCATTCCACTGATAGTTTCACCATTTCTGGAGAAACAGGCACCATTTTCTCCGGTGAAGTATCAGGTGCCGCAACGGGCAGCATGTTTGATATGAGGGCCGGTATACTCAACATTGAGAACGTCATCTTCGAATATGCGGCGGCTACAGCCAATACAACCGATGGCGCCATCTACCTGCACAATGCCGACGCAACAGTCAATCTTGTCAATTGTACTTTCCGTAATAACGGCAACAGTTCCTATATAGGCGGCAGCCTTGACTTGAAACAGGGAACAATCATTGCGACGGGATGTACTTTCTCCGGCAACGGCGGCAAGCAGGCTTCCTGCCTGGAAATGAATTCTTCCCAGGCCAACGCCAGCTTTACCAACTGCATCTTTGAGAATAACACAAAGCAGTGCATGCGTATCAAAAACGGCACCGCCTCATTCACCAACTGCACCTTCTCCGGCAACCATGAATCCGGCTATAGAGGCGCTGCCGCTGCCCTCCTGCTTGAGAGTGAACAGACCGTGACATTCACCGGCTGTACTTTCAGCGGGAACTATACCGAGGCGACCGGTGAAAGCAATGCAGGTGGAGCCCTCGACCTTGAAGGAATCGGTACATATGATTTCACCGAGTGTGTGTTTAGTGAAAACCACACAAAGACAGGAACCAGCTGGGCTGGCGACTATGGTGGAGCGGTGACCGTTCGCGGAAGTGCCATAGCGCGCTTCAACCAGTGCCGTTTCGATGGCAACTACGCGACTGTCGGTGGTGCCTTTGAGATGAAATCAGGCACAGCTACTACCTATATGAATGCCTGCGTATTCTCCGGTAATCACATTACCTACCGTTATGGTACAACCATAGTTGCTACTGGAGATGCCGGTGTAGTGTGTATGAACAACTGTACTTTCGCTGATGATTCTTATGGTCCGAATGTTAATAGCGGAAAACAACTTTGCTGGATCTGCCTGAAACTTAACGGAAGTGATCAGTCTCTGGTCATGAGCAACAATTCGCTCATAGGAAACCTTCACAAGTCTGCCGGGTTGAATGACTGGAGTGATGCTGGAGCCGGTCTTCTCCGCTTTGACGGCGGCTCCGGAAATGCATACCTTATCAATAATATTATCGCTCCTACCTCACAGGGTAAAGATACCAAGGCTATCATAGGTGAAAGCTCCACAACTGTAGCAATAACCGCTGTTTCCAATAAGCAGTACGCTTATACCCATTCAGGTACCTACACTGCCTCCGGCGAGAATGCAACTGATTATAAGGGCACTTCCGACTATTTCGGCGGGCTCTCCTGGACCGGCGGCTCTTCCTGGAACGACACCTACTGGGGATGGAACGGCACCCTCGCAGGCGGCAGCAACACCAACAAGGCTACGCTAGCAAGCGTGAATACTGCCATCCAGAACGCCAATGCCGACTTCTACTCCTGGCTGAACTCCATCGGAGCCCTGAACAAGGACGGTCGTGGCAAGACCCGTGGCACCAGCACCTGGCCGGGTGCCTATGATGGAACCAACAATTAATATTGAATGAAAAGACTTCTTGTCGTTCTTCTATGCATTCTCGGGATGGTGCTCGGCACCGTCCCGATGTTTGCACAGAACAATATCCGGCTTGAAGGGATAGTATTGGACAGCACTACGGGAGAGCCCGTCATAGGAGCGTCGGTTCTTGTCAAAGGCACATCCATCGGCACTGTAACAGACCTTGACGGCCATTTCTCTTTTTCCGTTCCGGAAGGCAGTCTCCTGGAAGTAAGTTCCATCGGCTATGAAAGTTACGAGTGGCAGGCATCAAAGGAGGATAGCAATCTGACTTTATCCTTAAAGCCCTCTGCAGAATTCCTGGACGATGTGGTAGTGGTGGCCTATGGTTCCGTAAAAAAGGCCAACTTGTCGGGTGCCGTTGATCAGGTATCGGAAGAAACCTTCCGCGGAAGGCCCACGGCAAATGCGACCCAGATGCTTATGGGAGCCATTCCCAACCTGAACATCAACCTGGAGAACGGCAAGCCCGGCCAGAGCGCCGATTACAACATCCGCGGAACCACTTCCATCGGCAGCGGCGGCAGCGCCCTGGTGTTGATCGACGGTGTCGAGGGAGATCCGGCGTTGCTCAACCCCAACGACATCGAGAGCGTATCTGTGCTCAAGGATGCGGCGTCCGCTGCCATCTACGGTTCACGGGCGACCTTCGGCGTAGTTCTGATTACCACCAAAAACCCGGAGAACAACAAGGATAAGTTCACCCTTACCTACAGCGGAAATCTCTCCGTCCTTCAGCCGACCAATATCCCTGACATTATCGACGACGGCTATATCTATTCCCGTATTTTCTACGAGGCATACACCAATTACAACAAGACCTCCCCTACCGGAATCAACAAGAGCCAGCCGTTCTCGGTAAGCTGGATGGATGACTTCCGTCTTCGCAAACTGGACAGGAATCCGCGCACCACCACTCTGGAGTCGGATGGATCGTATGTCTATTACGGGAACACCAACTACTATGACGTCCTGTACAAGGACAACGTTCTCGCCCATTCACACAACCTCTCCGCATCCGGAACGGAAGGGCGCCTGAGCTATTACCTGTCCGGCCGCATCTACGACTACAGCGGTTTGTTCAACTTCAACCCTGACGTATACCAGACCTTCAACATTCGCGGAAAGGCTTCCATGAAGCTGTTCTCCTGGCTGACCATTACGGAGAATATGTCATACGACTACGATTCGTATCATATCCCGAGCAGTTGGAGCAGCGAAGGCAAAGGTAATTTCTGGCGCTCCATCAACGATGAAGGGCATCCTTCGTCCGCACTCTTCAATCCTGACGGGTCTATGACCGCTTCGACGGCATATGCTATCGGAGGCCTCATTACCGGCAACAATTATGAAGACCGCGTTGTAAAAACGTTCAAATCCACTACCGGAATCAAAGCATCGTTCTTAAACAACACGTTAAGGCTGAACGGGGATTTCTCCTTCCTCGAACGGGACAAGAACGAAAGCACCAAACGTTCGGCAGTGCCTTATTCCACCCGGTTCGGCGAAACCCTGTACCTGGGCAACCCCTATGAAGACGACACGTTCCAGGAGTACGACAGCATACAGCACTATCTGGCCACCAACGTTTATGCCGAATACGAGAACACTTTCGCAGGCAAGCACTGGTTCAAAGCCCTCGGCGGATGGAACTATGAAGAGCGCACGAACAAGGGCGTCACGGTCAAGCGCAACGGACTGCTTACCCCCGATGTCGACGCCCTCAACCTGGCTATAGGCGATGCCTTGCAATCTTCTTCCACCGGAACGAAATGGCGTGTCGCCGGCTTGTTTTTCAGGCTGAATTATGGATTTGACGAGCGTTACCTGCTGGAACTCAACGGACGCTACGACGGTTCGTCCAAGTTCCCAGTTAACTCGCAGTGGGGTTTTTTCCCTTCTGCATCCGTAGCCTGGCGTGTCTCCAAGGAGCATTGGTGGCGTGTAAATCCGGAGATAATTAGCAGCCTGAAACTGAGGAGTTCGTTAGGAGAACTGGGCAACGGTAACGTAAGCCCGTACAACTACATGGAACGCTTCTCTTTCAGCAACTCCGGACGCTTGCTGGACGGAGAGAGGCTGCGACGCTACACGGGAATCCCATCCCAGATACCTGACAATCTCACCTGGGAAACCGCACGCACCCTTGACTTCGGCGCAGATGCAGGCTTCCTTGGCGGACGGCTGGAACTCACGGCCGACGTTTACCGCCGCTGGACCTTGAACATGTACACGCAGGGCCCAACGCTGCCTGACACTTATGGAGCTTCCACCCCGAAGGGCAATTACGCCGACCTTCATACTGACGGTTACGAGTTGACTCTCGGATGGCACGACAGTTTCAATCTTGCCGGTAAACCGTTCAACTATAACCTGAAAGCCACCCTGGCCGATTCCCGGGCCTGGATTGACCGCTACAACAACCCCACCGGAACCATTCACAATTACGAGTACTATGAAGGAATGGAAGTCGGCGATATATGGGGCTTCGTGGTAAACGGGCTGTTCCAGAGCCAGGACGAGATCGACAACTGCTATGGGCCGGGCATCCCATATGTGAATACAGCAGTACGAACATCCGTCGATTACTCCACGCAGCCCGGCGACATCAAGGTGGAGGACCTCAACGGCAACCACAGAATCGACTTCGGGGCCGAGACCCTCGACGAGCCCGGTGACAAGACAATAATAGGAAACAGCAGGCCCAGATACCTGTATTCCTTCAACTTCGGTTTCGACTGGAACGGTTTCTTCTTCTCCGCCTTTCTGCAGGGCGTCGGCCATCAGGACTGGATTCCCAGCGCAGAGAGTTCGATATGGGGCCCGTACAACCGTCCTTATGACCAGGTCCCCAAATGGATTATCGGCAATTACTGGACAGAGGACAACCGGGACGCGTGGCTGCCGGTGCTCACCGGTTACTATCGCCCCTTCTACTCGGGTTACGAAACAACCCGGTATATGCTCAACGCAGCCTACCTGCGTCTGAAAAACCTGCAGTTCGGATGGCACATGCCGTCAAGATGGGCAAAAGCCATCAAGATGAGCGACATCAGCATCTATCTGTCAGGAGAAAACCTGTACACTTGGTCTCCTGTCTATGAATGGACCCGGGACCTGGACATCGTAACTGCGCCCAACGGCTCTGATTCAGACATCAGTTCCGACAGCGTCGGCGACGGTCACAACTATCCGTCTATGCGCACTTTCAGTCTCGGTCTAACCCTAAAATTCTGACGCAGATGAAAAAGATTATCATATCAGCCATATGCGCAGTATCAGCGGTATCGTGCTCGCTGTTCGAACCTTTGCGGGTTCAGGCAGACAAAGCCGACATCTTCGGTTCGGAATACGGTGTTCAGGCCTACTCATGGTCGCTATACAGCTGCCTGCCGGGGCTCAGCTCCGCTCCTATACAGGAGTCCGGAGTCGTGGACTATGCAGGATGCCGCGCAATGAACGTATATTATATCGACGGAGCTTTTACCGCAGGCCAGGAAACATCCTGGAGCTGGAGCGACTTGCGCAGCGTCAATTATTTCCTTGACGGTCTCGCCGACAAGGAGATCTGCAAACTTGACGACGCCACGCATGCCCATTACGAAGGCCTGGGCCGCTTCTTCCGCGCCTGGTTCTACTACGACAAACTCAAGACATACGGTGGCGTTCCATGGTTCGACCATGCCATAAGCAGTACAGACTATGATGAGATGTACCGCGACAGGGATAACCGCGATATTGTCATCAGCAACATCATTAACGATCTTGATTTCGCGGCGGAAAACATCCGTACCATATCATCCGCAGGAAACACGCTCATTTCAAGTTGGGCAGCTTATGCCCTTAAAGCCCGTGTGTGCCTGTTCGAGGCCTCATATAGGAAATACCATGATATGACGGGAGAACTGCCGGCCATACCTCAGGACAGCAAATACACTCCGCAGTTCCTGTATTCACAGGCTTCCGCCGCAGCGCTTGCCATCATTTCTTCCGGCGAGTTCACCCTTAATACGGACGAAGGAGTCAAAGGGGCGTATCGCGACTTGTTCTATTCCGAAGATGTCATGACCAATGAGGTCATCCTTGCCCTGGGCGCAAGCGACTCGGAAAAAGCATATGGCGAAGCAAACTGGCGTTTCTTCTCCGGTTCATACGGAAACAGTTACTGCGGCTCCAGGGCATTCATCAATACGTACCTGAACGCTGACGGCACACCGTTTACTTCCATTGCCGGATATTCAACCAAGAGTTTCCAGGAAGAGTTCACAGGCCGTGACGCCAGGCTCGCCCAGACTTTCATGGGCCCTTCGTACAAAATCAAGAGCGGAAGCAACAATGTCAGGATGGCACCCGATATAGTCAATACCGTTGCTCCTACAGGATATCATATCATAAAATTCGTCCTGGACAGCAGCTGGTATAACGACCGCGCCCGCAACATCAACAGTTTCCCGCTGATCCGATATGCAGAAGTGCTCCTTATCTATGCTGAAGCTCGCCGGGAGCTCGGAACCCTTACGGACGCCGACTGGGCGGCCACTATAGGCAAACTGCGCCAGAGGGCCGGCATTACCGGTGGACTATTCACGCGGCCCACTACAGTTGACACATATCTTCAGCAAACATTCTACCCCTCGATTTCCGATCCCGTGCTTCTGGAAATCCGCCGGGAGAGAGCCATCGAACTCTTCTATGAAGGTTTCCGCCGCGACGACCTCAACCGCTGGGGATGCGGAAAACTTATAGAAACCCTTCCTTGGAGCGGAATCCACTTCCCCGCCCTGGACACTCCCGTAGATGCCAACGGTGACGGCACCGCCGATTATTACTTCTCCACCAAGAACAATTCGGAGGTCACATCATTATATAGGAATATCCACGTGAAGATCTATCCCGAGGACACATCCGAACAAGGGCTTCGTGCAATTGCCAATCCCGAGGGCGGATTTGACCTTGAATACCGACTGTCCGTCAACAGAAAATGGTATGACGACGACCGCCAGTATACATATCCCATTCCCGCCAACATTGTGTCCGATTATCAGTTGCGGGGCTACACATTGACTCAAAATCGCGGGTGGTAATGAATATCAAGCAAATACTACTTATTACCGGACTTCTGGCGACAGTCTGTTCCTGCTACAGGAAGGTGGATTTCGACCCTGAGCCCTGGTATCACGACGACAGCGACAACGACAGCCGCGAGTCCGTTTGCGTGATGTCTTTCAACGTCCGTTACCAGGCTTCCGACGATACCGGAATCAAAGCCTGGGACAACAGGAAGAATGGCGTGTTCGAAATGCTAAAGTCTATCCACCCTTTGACTTTCGGTGTCCAGGAGATGGATGAAAAGCAGCTTGCCGACATCCTGTCTGGAATGCCTGAATATGCTGTAGTACAGGGCGAATGGAGCGGAGTCATCAACAGCGGCGCCTATAATTCAATCTTTTACCTTAAAGATTCCCTTGACGTGGAGAGCAGCGCCACGTTCTGGCTCAGCGAGACTCCCGACGTTATCAGCGCGGTGCCCGGCTGCACTAATTACCGTATTGCCACCTGGGGCGTTTTCCGCAACAAGAGAACAGGCACCAGGTTCCTGCATCTTAACACTCATCTTGAGAACGGTTCGCAGATCAAGCACGACAACATCCGTTACCAGGAAATGGTTGCGCTTACACAGCGTATGGGAGAAATCAACACGGAATCCCTTCCGTGGGTCATGACCGCCGACTGGAACACCAGTGAAAGCGACCCCATATTCAACACGATAATCGAAGGGCTGGGGGCGTTGAGCGCCCGGGCTACAGCCAAAAGGTCGGACAACAGCCGCACGTTCAACAACTACGGCACAACATCCACTGCGCAGTACGACCATATCTTCTACTCAGGTTTTGCCACGGCATCGGAATTCAAGACCGTTACCCAGCGCTGGGCCGGTCTCGCGTTCATTTCAGACCATTACCCCGTTTATGCAGTATTGAGATTCAATCAATGAAAAAAGCATTTGTCATATTATCTTTCGCCATTGCCCTTCTCTCCTGCCAGAACGAGAAGCAGCTCACAGTAAAAGCTTTCTTTTCCACCGACAAGAGCGAATACGGAATTGACGAGCCGGTTTTTATAACCAACGAATCCGTCGTCGAGGGCGGCGTAATCGGCATATGCAAATGGGAGTGGGGCGACGGCAACGTCTCCTTCCTCGACAACATAGATGTCATTTCGTTCGACAAGGCCGGAGAGCATGAGATCAGGCTCACCGTTTATGCTGACGGCGGAGGCGGAATGGATGAATACTCTTCAACCGTCACCATAAAAGATGAATACCAGGCGGAGGAAGGCGTTATATACGTAGGCCCTGCAGCTACCGGTACAGCGGATGGCACGTCGTGGGACAATGCCATGTCCGTGAGCAGTTTTGCTGCGATACTCGCCGGCAATCCGGAAGGATGGAACGGCAAGAAATATTATATCCAGGGCGGAGAGCATGTTCTCAGTTCCGACAACACGATTGCCCTTTCCGGTCTTGCCGGGCAGCGCGCTTCCATTACTATTGTCGGAGGTTTCAAAGGAACCGGGGATGAAGAGACGACGACTCTCAGCGGAGACGGCGTCCAGGCGATACTGGACATAGAAGGTGCTGTAGATGTGTATTTAAGCAGACTCACATTTGCCAATGCCTCCGGAGGAGCCATTAAGGTCAAAGGAAACGAAAGCTACCTGGAGCTCAACCGCTGCACTTTCACGGGATCCAAAGCCGACTTCGGAGCTGCGCTGCAGATTTCATCCGGCTCCGTCATGGCCATGAATACCGGTTTCGTATCCAATTCAGCATCATCCGCAGGAGGCGCCATCTGGGCATCCGGAGGAACCACCGATTTGCTGGCGTGCACCTTTACCGGAAACAATGCACCTGCCGGAGGAGCAATCTTCGCAGAGGGCGATGCCGTACTGAGACTCGCCAATCTAGAAGAGAAGCAGAGTTCTTTCTCTTCCAATGCCGCAACCGCAAACGGAGGCGGAGCACTGTACATCCAGGAGAATGCGCAGGTCGAGATTAACGATGTTATCTGGAGCGACAACAACGCATCTGCGGAAGATGCCTGCGGAGGGGCCATCTGGAAAGAAGGTCCGATAGAACTGGTGATCAACGGAGGCTCGTTCTCCGGCAACAACAGCGCCAACACAGGCGGAGCCATGCATGTCGCCGAGGGAGCCGTCACCCTGAACGGCGTGAAAACCATTACCGGCAATACCGCCAAGTACGGCGGTTGTATCTCCGTTGCAGGTTCGTCATCGCTCAACGTGAACAATTGCACGTTCAACAACAACAAGAATACTGCAAATTCCACCCGTGGAGCAGCCATATACGCAAAGAATACCTCGTCGATAACCGCAAACAGCTGCACCTTCACCAAGAACCTGCTGACAGGCAATTCATCAAAGGGCGGTGCAGTTTACACCGAGAACTCGGCATCTTCGTCCTTCACGTCCTGTTATTTCGGCGTGGCTTCAGACACCAACAGCGGCAATGCGGTTGCCACAGGCAGCAGCGGCGGCACTGCAGGAGCTTTTTATACCACATCTACAGGAACAAGCAATTTCTCCGCCTGCAATTTCTATTATAACGAAGGCCGTTGGGGCGGTGCGGTTTGCGCCAAGGGTGAGAATGTCTCCGTCAACTGCGACCATTGCACATTCGCATTCAACGTGGCGGCTACGCAAGGCGGAGCATTGTTCTCGCAGGGAGACGGTTTATTCACCGACTGCATTTTCCGCTCCAACAAGGCGACCGGCACATATGGCGGCGCCATTGTGTTTGAAACGATATCTTACCGGAGCACGGTAAAGTTCGACGGCTGCCTGTTCGACGGAAATTACAGCCCCACCGGCGGAGTTGTTTACTGCAGGGACCAGAACAACCGCACCTCGTGCTACATGAACGCTTGCGTATTCTCAGCCAACTACATTACAAGTTCGTCGAAGAAGGGAACGACCATATTCATGGAAAACGGGACTATGTGCCTGAACAATTGTTCGTTTGCCGACAACACGTTCGGCAACGGATGGAACGACAATGACTGCTGGATCCGCATCGAAGGAGACGCTACCAGGTTGGTACTGTCAAACAGCACCCTTCACGGGATTGTCCGTGGAAAGGAAAGGCTGGAGGCGACCGGCACCGATAATGCGGGACTCATCAGCGTCACAGGTTCGGGAAGCCACTGTTTGGTGAACAATATAATCTCTCCCCTCTCATATTCCCTTGATGGCAGCGAATACACGAAGTGCTATGCAGTTTACAGTACGGGGGCTGCATCTTTCAACGCCACATCAAACAAGACAGGAACGATTATGGCCAACGGTCCCTACAGCAAGAGCGGGACCGAGTCCAATGACTGCAACGACGGCAGCAAGCTGTCAAGCAACCTCGGAAGCGACGATTGGACGGAGGGAAGCACCTGGACCAACCCGTCCGACCATTTTGGCAATCTGGCCTGGACTCCGGGCGTCTCTGCCAGCGGCAGTTATTGGGGATGGAACGGAACGATCACAGGTGCCGGCAACCCAAGTATGGATACCCTGGAGAACGTAAACGCCGCCATAAAGAATGCGGATGAAGGATTCCACTCATGGCTGAACGCCACAGGTGCGCTGGCCAAAGACGGCCGCGGGCATAAACGCGGTTCTACCACGTGGCCGGGAGCGTTTGACAATGGACAATGATAATACTTTTGATCGATGAAAAGATATTTCCTTTTACTCTGTGCTGTTTGTTGCGCAATGGCTTGCGACAAACAGGAGATTGCGGAAGATTTGCTGAGGATTGAAGCCGGACTTCCTTCTCAGGCGACAAAGACCGCGCTTGGTGAAAAGTCGGGCAGTTCATGGCCTCTGCTTTGGAGCGAAGGAGACAGGCTGATGCTTAACGGCGTAGCCTCCTCCGCCCTGTCGGCCGGTGACGCCGGCGGGTCGTCCGCCACATTCAAGTTTTCGGGAGTCGGAGGTGCGTCAGTTTGGAATTATACATACTGCGGCATAGAGGGCAGCGACTGTATGGTAACCTTCCCTTCCGCCCAGTCAAGCAGCGACGGCAACATTTCCGTCAACACGCTGCCGATGTATGCTTCCGCTTCTTCAGTTTCCGGAATAACTCTCACGCCACTTGGTTCTGTCCTGAGGTTCTCTTTCACCTCGTCATCTTCTGTTACGGTGAGTCAGATCCAGGTAAAGGCCATAGGAGGCGAAAACATCTGCGGCAATTATTCGATAGGCAAGAACGGGAGCGGTCTCCTGAACGGCTCTCTGAGCGCATCAGGTGACAACCGCGACAATGTTGTAGTCGCCGCGGGCGTCGCCCTGTCGTCTTCTCCGAAAGCATTCTGCGTCGTTATCCCGGCCGGCACATATTCGGCAGGGTTTCAGGCCAGCATCACCGCGTCAAACGGTAAGATCATGGAAGTGTGGTTCAACACAAAGAGCAACAAGACCCTGTCGGCAGGTACCCTGTATGATTTCGGAGAATCGTCCTTCGTTCCCATGGGCTCATCAATCATGACAGTAAGTTCGGCCGAACAATTCACAGTCGATACAGTCACATATTAATACCTTCCGCGATATGAAACATAAATACATACAGCCGACCACAGCTACCATAGAAGTGATAGCACAGGCGATTTGCCAGTCTATACAGCAATATCAGCTGGAGGGGGATTCCTTTGATTCTGATTCCGACTAACAAACCATGCTTGACAAGAAAATGAAAAGGACATTATCATATATTATTGCTGTAGCCGGAATAATAAGCCTGCAAGCTTGTTCCAAGGAGAATCCTACAGATGAAAAACCGAATCAGGATAAGATTATACTCAGCGTATCCTTACCCGACAACGATACCAAAACCTTTCTCGGGACTCCCGACGGAGATGGCAAAGTCGACGTCCTGTGGAAAACAGGCGACCGCATATCCGTAAACGGTGTCCTGTCCGAGGCGCTGACTTCCTCCGATAACGGCAAGAAGGTTGTCAGCTTCACTGTTGGCGGTACGACTTCAGCACCTTATAAAGTCCTGTATCCCGGCACAACCGCAGAAAACGCAATCGAACTGCCTTCCACCCAGTCATATGTGGCTAACAGTTTCGATCCGTCCGCAGGCGCCGCCTACGGCAATGCTGTCCATTCCGGGGACTCGTACAGTGTATCCATGCTGAATTTCTGCGGCCTTATCCGCTTCGCACTCACCGGTTCCGCGACCCTGGACCGCATTGAGCTTAGCGCTCTCGGATCGGAAAAGATTGCCGGCAGTTTTACTCTCGCCACTGATTCAAACGGCTTCACAGGCGGCTTCTCCGGAGGAAGCAGCTCCTCGCTGACATATAATTGCAACGGACAGACGCTCTCCGGAACGGCCAAGTATTTCTACATCGCCATTCCTGCCCAGACATACAGTTCCGGAATGGAAGCCCTCGTTTATCAAACAGATGGCCAGTATATGCGCCTGAAATTCTGGGGAAGCGGGAAGAATCTCTCGGGATCAAGTATTATCACTTTTGATGAAAAAGCTTATGCCGCCGGGCGTGTGGATATTCTTGGAGAACTTCCGCAACTGCCTCAGCAGAACCGTAACTTCGACACTCATATTACGGTTGGTAATTATAACATATGGACAACCCTTATGAGGAACCTTTACTACGACAATAGGAACAATTCCTCCAGCGATTATTACAGCGGAGAAGGCGACGGTTATTTTATCGACAATGACCCCAGGCTCTGGGCGACGGCAAAAACTTATATGGCAAGCGTAATTGCAGACATAGGTTATGACGTTTTCGGTGTTAACGAGGTTTCGCCCCAGATGAAATCTGAACTCCCGTCACTCGTCAGTGCGGAGGGCGGAGATTTCACCTGGAAATTCTTCCTCAACAGCAGCACCAACGATAATGCAAGCCCCGCTTCGGATGACGAGTACGAGGCCATCGTCTATAACAACAAGGTTTTCACCTGCGGCTCAACGGGCAAGTTCTGGCTTACCGACAAGGATTACGGTCTGCAGCCGCACCAAGGAGTCACATCCGTAGGGAATGACGGTAATTACCGCATGGTCGTATATGCGTTCCTTACTCATAAGGTAACCGGCAGGACTATCCTGTTCTGCAACTGCCATGGTCCTCTCAACGATGATGTCAATGAATGGTCAGGGAATATCATCAAGTATAGAATCACCGGCCAGGGTTCGAGCTCAGGATCTCAGTCTTCGACATATCCCATCAACAAAAATGGCTATCCTGTGATTTTCGTCGGTGACCTCAATGCCGCTCCTTCTGAAGGCCTGATGTACAGCAAACTGGCCGCATTTTGGAATTGCGCCTATGACAAGGCCCTTGAGAACGGAGTGCTGCCTCAGAGTGAGATAGACAATCCCGGCACTTGGGAAAACTGGCGCATGCAGCAATCAATGCTGAAGAGTGCAGACAAACGCATGGACCATGTTTTCTACTCCTCTGACTTCACGGTAATCAGCTACAGGACAAATCGTTTCCGCTACAAGGCAGCATACAGCCCGGCAGCGTCAGGCTACAGAAATTTCTATCCATCGGATCACGTTCCGACTATAGCCGTACTTTCGCTGTAGCACAGTATTTGGGATAGTAACAAACCGTCCGTTCTCCCTTCCGTGCTATGGGCACCCTACTAAAGACCATTTGCAAGTCATTGCTGTTTGCGGCTCTTATAAGCAGCTGCTCTGAAGGGAAATCCTGCTTTGTCGATCCATTCATCGGCACAGATTATACAGGACACACCTCCCCGGCAGCCTCATGTCCCTTGGGAATGGTCCAGCCCGGGCCTCAGACAGGCAACTACCTTTGGAAATACTGCAGCGGGTATAATTACTCCGATTCACTCATTCTGGGCTTTACCCAGAACCGGCTCAGCGGAACTGGCGTACCTTCGCTTTGCAACATTCTTCTGATGCCGTTTTCAGGAGAATACGGGCCCGACTTTGCCAGCGCGAAGTCGGGAGAATACGCTTGTCCCGGTTACTACAAGGTCGACCTGCCGGACAACAGCACACACGTGGAAATCACCTGCTCTCCACGTGTGGCCTGCTATACCATGAAATTCGACAACCAGGAGCGCAAGCTATTTCTCAATCTTCAGAACATTCAGGTACGCGACCGCAAATCACCTCCTTCAATGAAGAAGGCTATACGCGAATGGGATGGTTCCCAGCCCGATGAATACACCCTCCGCGGCCATATCTCAGCTTCCAGCTGGGTGTCTTATGATTTATGGTATGAGATTGTTTTCAACCAACCAATAGCGCAGATTGATACAATTTGCATCAACAGTTCTTATATTGCACCCGCATACGTTCTGGAGTTTGATGCCGGCCACAAGCTGTTGAAGGCAAAGATCAGCATATCATATACATCTGCCCCCGGAGCCGTTGCAAATCTGGAAGAGGTACCGGACTGGGACTTCGCCAGGGTAAGGCGGAATGCGTCCAAAAGCTGGGAGAGAGTATTCAACCTGATAGACATAGATGCCTCGGACAGCATTAAGACGGCCTTCTACACGTCAATGTATCATCTGTACCTGCAGCCGAACATCATCTCCGACAGGTGCGATTCCATACGATATTCCACTTTCTCGCAATGGGACACTTTCAGGGCAGCGGATCCACTGAGGACTATACTTACGCCTGACATTGAGGCCGACATCGTTAACAGCATGATGGCAGAGGCTTCAGAGCGCGGACATCTTCCGGTATGGGACCTCTGCGGCAAGGACAACTATTGCATGATTGCGAACCATGCCGTACCCACCGTAGTCGATGCCTGCCTCAAGGGTCTGCCCGGCGTGGATCCTCGTAAGGCGTATGCTGCAGTCAAGGCGTCACTTACAATTGAGCATCCCAAGTCCGACTGGAGCATATACGACAAATTCGGCTATCTGCCATATGATTTAATCAAAGTTGAATCGGTATCCCGTACCTTGGAGTATTGCTATGACGATTGGTGCGCAGCGCAGCTGGCGAAAGCTCTTGGCGAAGAAGAGGATTATGAGTTCTTCCTGAACAGGTCCCGCAATTACCGGAACCTCTATGATGCGTCCTCAGGCTTCTTCCGCGGCAAGGACTCACAGGGGAGATGGAGGGAGCCCTTCGAGCCTTACCGCTACTGCCATGAGTCACATCTGGGCGGAGACTACACAGAAGGCAACGCCTGGCACTACCTGTGGCATGTGCTGCACGACCCGGAGGATTTGATTGAACTTCTGGGAGGCAAGGAGCGATTCGTCGCCAGGCTGGACACCTTGTTTGGCGTGAGTGTGCCCACGGAGATGACAGGAGAAGCCTCAGATGTTACCGGCCTTATAGGACAGTATTCACACGGCAACGAACCTTGCCATCACGTCATATACCTGTACACCCTGGCCGGGCGGCAGGATTTGGCCGCACTGCACATACGCGAAGTGTTCCGGGATTTCTACCGCAACTCCCCCGGCGGCCTCTGCGGCAATGACGACTGCGGCCAGATGAGCGCCTGGTACATATTCTCCGCTCTCGGTTACTATCCGGTGAACCCCATCAGCGGGGAATTTGTACCCGGTGAACCTCAGGTACGCAAAGTCCTAACGCCTCTCCCTTTCCTTGAATTCTCTCGGCGTCATTCCGAACTGCTTCTTGAAACACTTTGAAAAATAAGAATGAGAGGTAAAGCCGACCCTGTATCCGATTTCTGAAACGTGGACGTCTTCACTATCCATTATCAAAGCAGCCGCTTTAAGCCGGTATAGCATTACGTACTCGTTAACGGACATGCCGAACAACGCCTGCATCTTTCGTTGAAGTGAAGACTTGCTCATACCCAGGGCGAATGCTATGTCTTCCACTCTGATGGTTTCGTCGTCCAGCCTTTCTTCCATGAACTGTTCGAGCTTCTGAATCAGTTTATCCTCAAGCTTCGAGTGCGGGACGGAAGAGCTGCCAACGAGCGGCTTTGATGAATAATATGCCTGAAGACGGTTCCTGTTCTCGATGATACCCTGCAACACGGCCACAAGGTATTCCGGAGCAAAAGGTTTCTCCACATATACGTCGGCGCCATACTCCAAACCCTCTACCTTCGATCCGGTGTCCACCTTAGCCGTGAGGAGTACTATTGGGATATGACAGATGTTGATATCCTGCTTGACTAAACGACATAGTTCGAAGCCGTCCATCCTTGGCATCATCACGTCGCTTAAGACAATATCCGGAATCCGGCCATGGCCGTTAATGATGTCAAGAGCCTCCCGTCCGTCCTTCGCTTGCTGAATTGTGAAATAAGGAGACATGATGCTGACGAGGAAGGTGCGCATATCATCATTGTCTTCAACAATCAGCAGACATGAGCTGCGGCTCTCTGAATCCGGATACTTCTCAGTCGTGTATGTACGCTGCGCCGGCTCCTTGTACTCGGCTTTGACAGGAGGTTTGAAATCAAATGCTGCCAGGGGGACTTCAAGGATGAACCTGTTTTCAGAAAGGTCGGAATCCATTTGGAGCGACCCGCCGATAAGAACTGCCAGGGAGCGGGCGGTATACAGTCCGATGCCAGAACCACTGATGTTGTGTTTGCCATCCTTGTAGCGCACAAAAGGCTTGAAAATGCTCTCCCTCATATTCTCCGGAACGACGGAACCATCGTTTTCGCAAACAATACGGACACTGTTTCCGCTTGCCTCCATAGTCAGGACTATGTATGTTGCAGCATATTTGAAAGCATTAGTAAGCAGATTGCTGACGATACGGTCCACTGCGTTGGCGTCAGTCACGGTCTTTACTGGCTGTTCCGGAAGAATAAGCTTGTAATCGATACTCTTTTTGCCGGAACTTGAGTTAAAACGGTCGAAGACACGCTTCAGGACGGCTGACAGGTTGCACTCTTCGGGGTGGATAGTATAACCTTGCTTTTCTATGCTTCTAAAGTCCATCAGCTGCAACATCAGCTCGTTAAGCCGTTCGGTATTGCGGGATAGAATGTTGATATCTTCCAGCACGGAGACATCGGCACTCTTGGACATCTTCGTCCTGATAGACTCGGCAGGAGCCGTAATCAGTGTGAGAGGAGTGCGGATTTCATGGGCGAGGTCAGTAATGAAATCCAGCTTCGACAAGTACAGGTTCTTGGCATATTCGGCTTCCAGCCTGTTGGTCTCATCCTTTATTATCTTTGCAGTCTTCCGTTTGGTGAGCGTAACAGCCAGAACTACTATGGAACAGAGCAGTACCAGATAAACCAGCCATGCCCACCATCTTAAAAGCAGCGGCACCTCAACCGTGATAAACAAGCGACGCTTATCCAGGACCTCTTTATTGGGGACGCTCTGAAGATGGAGTTGCAACTCATAATGGCCAGAAGGCAGATTATTGAAAGCCAGTGCCCCTCCTTCCAACTCTTTCCAATTGTTTATATCCATCTGGGAGCAGCGCCACATTATCTTCGTATTATCCAGCACATCATTGGAAATAGATGAAACCGGAATGGAAAAACTATTGTCGCGATGCTTGACCGTCAATGACTTGGTATATTCCACAGAGGGGAGCAAGAGAGTCTCACCTTTTGATGATATGGGGAACTTGTTTGTGTCGAACATGACAAATCCGGCACTGGTACCCACATACAAATTACCGGAACTGTCTATGATATTGGAATCATAGTTATACTGGTCTGAAAGCAGTTCATCCCCCTTCTTAAAAATAAAACTGCTGCCGGAAAGAGGGTTCAGGCACAACAAGCCCTTGTCTGTCGTTATCCAGATAAATCCTCTGCTGTCTTCAGAAAAGCCGTATGCCGCCTTGCATTTTTCGGACTTAATTCGGGTAAAAGAGCCACTGGAAACATCAAGATTATAGAAACCAGCATTCTCCGTGGCCACCCAGAGCGCGCCTTGACTGTCTTCGAACACGCAACAAACCTTGTTTGACTGAAGGCTGCAAGAATGGTTGATATCTGCGACGTACTGCACATATTCCGGAGGCCCGGCTTTTCCAAGCGACGACCGGTTCAAACGGTATAATCCATTATGATACGTGCTGATCCATATGCGATCGTGGCGATCGGCATAGAGGCTGCGGATTGAAATATCCATGCCTTCAACATCGGACACCACTCCATTCGAGAGCAGTTTCAGGCCGGAAGTGGAACCAATCAGGATAAAGTCTTTATCAAGCCGGCATAGACTTGTTACATTGAACGATACTGGATATGATTTGCTGGCTCCCGTTTTGGTGTTGTATGCAACCAGTTTGTTTGACGCCCATGCTCCGATATAAAGATTGTCTCCGTCGATACAGAGCCCCTGAATGTTTGTAGAAAGCAGGTTCAGGTTCATTTTTTCCATCCTGTTCTCGGCCGGGACAAAGCGGAAAAGGCCTTTGTTCTCCGTGCCTATCCACGTTATGCCGTCCTTGCCTGGAAGAATCCTGCTGGTATAATATCCCCTATATGCAATCAAGCCCGTGCGGTTTTGCAGGAGATGGATCGAGCCTCCGTATGAACCTATCCAGAAGCCGTTTCCTCCATCGTGGCAGATATCAATCAAGGCACTGTTGGGCATGGTCTCCCTGTCGCCTCCACCTGGCAAATCCGTCATCTTGAAATTGCCAATCTGGTTCATGTCGGCATCGAAAACCACTATTCCGTTGTCACATGCCGCCCAATACTCTTCCTCTAAAGAAGAAAGGATTCCATGTATATTGGAAATGGACTTGTTTATGCTGTAAACACCTGTCCGGATATTCATTATCAAACTGGCATCGGTCATGCCGATCAACAGGTATCCGGATGCAAAATGCATCTTATGAATTCGTTTCCCGGAGAATGGAGACGATTCCGAAGTGATGACGGTTTCCACCGTCTTCAAACTGTCAGAAGAGTGGTAGAGAGTGCCGTCGGAATTAATAAACCAAATAGTTCCTCCGGCGTCAAGACATAAAGCAACGGGAGAAAAAGCAATAGTGCCATCATTCCCTGATTCAATCCGTTCCACCGATGAATAATCGATGTTGATTCGGAAGAAGCCATAATCCTTGTTAGGGATCAGAATGTATCCTGGCTTCTCATTAACGATCTGGTATACTTGAAAGTCATATTTAGCCATGTATGGAAATCTGGCAGCTTTCTCCTGTCCTGGCTCATAAACGCATACACCCGCTGCCGTGCCTATCCATATCTTGCCCCGAGAATCTTCCAGTAGCGACGTGATGTAATTGTTGTCGGGAATGCCGCCATCAATCTTGACTTCCTGATAGTTACGGCCGTCATACCGATTAAGGCCATTGGACGTTCCCATCCACACATAGCCTCTGGAATCTCGTAGCACAGCACGGACCGTATTATTGGATAGACCGTCATCCTGTGTATGGCGGTGTACTATCCAATTGTAGTCACGGGCTACTGCGTTACCGGAAAACAACGCGAACGTCAAGAATAATATCGCAAGGATTCTCATACACTTCAAATTTACTCTTTCTATCGGACTTTAACAAATAAAGATACTTTTACTGTTTTTCTTGTGTTGTAACTAAATTATAGTTACATTTGCATATGAGCACTAAAGAAAAACTAATGGAAAGGTTCAAGACGTTGCCATCGGATTTCACGTTCGATGAATTGTCAACGCTTTTATGCCGACTTGGCTACAGGAAGGAGGAAAAAGGAAAGACATCCGGTTCAAGAGCCATTTTCACTTGCGACGATGCGACTCCTTTGTTGATTCACAAGCCGCATCCGGGAAATATTGTTCAGAAATATGTTATGAAACGAATAATGAAACAATTGACAGACGATGGAAAAATCAAGAAATGGAATGAAAACACTTAAGTATAAAGGATACGTCGGGTCTATCGAATTCAGTGCGGAGGACGGCGTACTGTTTGGCGAAATACTAGGAATAAACAGCCTGGTCACATATCAGGGAAAGACGACGCAAGAATTGACATCATCTTTCCATGAGGCGGTTGATGACTACCTGGCTTTTTGCCAGGACAACGGGATTAAGCCGCAGAAGAGTTATTCCGGTGTTTTTAACGTAAGGATCTCTCCCGAGACCCACAGGGCGGTCTCCGACATGGCCGCAGAGGCCGGAATTACCATCAACAGCTTTGTGAAAAGAGCATTGAACAACGCCTTGATGCTGCACGATCCTGGTATCCTCATGGAACCGGAAGGGCCGGTCTACGGCTCCCGGACGTCAGTCACTTTTCGTATACCCAACGCAGACAAGGGCTTTGCGAAGGAACTGGCAATCAAGATGGGATGGGAAATTGAATAGCATCTGAGAGAAAAAATTACTACATTCGCAAGAGATTCTATTTACTATATGAGATTTACAAGTTTTCTTCCCGCAACGGCGCTTGCCATGGCGTTTTTGATTACAGGTTGCAGTTCCGGAGCGCCATCT
>Ga0265298_10003149_pt1 | contig 22146 bp, 17 predicted proteins | sample AusTroGonzalo_MG_3_FD_193486 | JGI IMG/M metagenome (GOLD analysis project Ga0265298, IMG submission 193486) | Bovine rumen microbial communities from tropical cattle in Woodstock, Queensland, Australia - Gonzalo_01 | ecosystem: Host-associated > Mammals > Digestive system > Stomach > Rumen ...
TTGCAGGCAATGTACTAAACATCGGATTGGTGAGTTCACCAAAGTTGATGTCCTTGCCAAACTCCAAACCTACATTGAAGCATCCACTCATGAAACCTGCCAAAAGGGCAATCACAATTCCCTTAGGGAAGTTGAAATCCTTGACAGCAGCTTTCTTCTCTTCTTCACTGAGGCTTTGTGCCTTCATGTGACCAGCAATGCCAATAATGGCAATACCTATCAAGGTGACTACCACACCGATAATAACGGCTGAGGTCAAACTCTCTAAAGGCTTCAGCTCAGGGAAGTAGATATTCAATAGCACAGGGCCCATGATGGTACCCAAGCCAGCACAAGTACCCAAGGCGATGCTCTGACCAAGTGCCACACCCAAGTAGCGCATAGACAAGCCAAACGTCAAGCCTCCTACTCCCCAAAGCACACCAAAGAAGATGGTCATCCAAACATTGAAGGAGGGAGCAGAAGCGAACAATTCAGTCAAGCTATGCCCCTCTGGTACAGCCAACAAGGCTCCGAGCAGTGGGAAAACCAACCAGGCAAAGACACCCTGCACAATCCAATAGCTTTCCCAGCTCCAGTCCTTGATCTTGTTGATAGGCACATAGCAACTGCTTTGGCAGAAAGCACCTATCGCAATAATTAACAAGCCAATGATAATTTCCATAATTATCTGCAAACTACATCTACCTCAATATCAAATATCTTTGCCACCTTGAGGATGGTGTCGATATGACGACCTACAGCCGCAGCCATGTGGTGGGTAGGACCAGCCTCGCTCCACTTGTTGACAAACTCACGACAAGGCAGTGAGAACTTGGTACGCATGTTAGTATCACCAAACATAAAGATAGGACCTTCTTCGTTAACGCCCTCTGCTACCACAAACTTGAACACACCATTCTTATCCTGGGTAATAGCCAAGTAGGTAACAGGACCTGTAGGAGGATAGAACTGAGTAAGGTAACCACCACCTGTCTTACCATGGAACACAGGTACAATCTTCATGGTCGGCTTGCGAGCCTGAGAGATGTCGAAGTCGCCAGAACCAGAGTGACCAATAATGCAGATATCCTTGGGGAAGTCGATAGAGTACATCTCTGCCAACGTACCTGTGCCAGAAATAGTCTTCAGGATGGACATCGCCATAGCTACCTTCATATCACCTTCAACGGCACAAGCCGTATGCTGCTTGATCAGCATTGAGAAAGCAGGAATCAACATAGAGTCGAGTTTACCTGCTACACCTTGTGCGAAACCAGCATAATGAGAGGCAATCATACCCAACTTTTCATCCTTCACCCACTGCTCAAAAGCCACTACATACTTCGCCATATCCCATACCTTCTCAATGGTGCCACCACCCTCGATATCAAAAGTATTCAGTATATCTTCAGCCTTAGCCTTGATGGCTGCCTCATCAGTGATATTATCAGCAATCGCCCACATCTGTTCCCAATCAAACTGCTTGGTATAAACAAACATACGATGGTAGAGATTGGTCTCGTCGATGTAGAGATCCATCATGCCAGGATAAGGACGTCCTATCTGAGCAATATTGGTATCTCGGAAGCGACGACGTACCTGAGCTGCTCTACACCAGTCTTCTATCTCAGCTTGTACACCAGGATCGCCACCTTCTACCACACCAGTAATGACGGCAGAACGCTTGCCTGCACGATTCAGGTCGGCTACCATCTCACCAATGGCACCACAAGCATACAATTCGCCCAACCAGATAGGAATATCTGTCTTGGCATAGTCAGGAGCCAACTTCTTCTGTACATTTACGATCACCACTGGTACATCGAGATCACGCACAGCTGGCAACATGTTATAAGAGGTACAATAGGTGAGCATCTGCAGAATCACCAAATCGACATCCGCAGAACGGAACTTGTCACCAGCAGCCATAGACTGTTCTTTGGTGGTGACCATACCACCATCAATAATCTCAATGGTATCAGGCAAAGTTTTCTTGAATGCTTCATACTGGGCCTCGAACTCAGGAACGAGTTGAGGGAATTGTGGCAAATATGCCTGCAAGGCGATGGAGAACACACCCACTCTTGCTTTGGTTTCAACTAATGGTTTACTCATAATTATTTTGTTTTTTAAGTTTTTACAAATTCACGAATTTATTATATGCTTCTTCCCAAGCCTTTTCATTTTCGCTAAGATAACCCTGCATCTTGATGCTCTTGCGAATGATCTGACGCATGGCTGGTACACTGTCTGCTGCTCCTGATGCCAACGCCTGGAGCATGATGTTACCTATAGCGGTACCTTCTGAAGGGCCTGCTATCACAGGGATGCCAATGGCATTAGCCGTCCATTGGTTCAGCATGTGGTTACGACTTCCACCACCAATGACATGCAAGACGTCAATGTGATGGTCAGACAGTTTACGCAAGTTATCAAGCACTTGGCGATAGCGAAGAGCCAAGCTCTCGTAGATGCAACGCACCACTTGTCCTCTGGTTTCTGGCACTGGCTCGTTATGCTTGTGGCAATAGTCCTTGATGGCTTGCTCCATATCCACAGGGTTGGAAAACTCTGGCGCATCAGGGTTAATCAGACTTCTGAATGCCTCTGATGCCTCTGCTTCCTCATTCAATACGGCATAGTCGGCATCTGTCCAGTTCAAGCGACAACGTTCCAAGAGCCACATACCACAAATATTCTTCAAGACACGTATGGTATTGTTTACTCCTCCTTCGTTCGTATAGTTCAAAGCCTCAGATTCCTCATTGATGACAGGGGTCTGTGTCTCTATACCCATCAATGACCAAGTGCCACTACTCAGGTAAGCAAAGTTGTCGTTCTTAGCTGGTACAGCAGCTACGGCACTGGCAGTATCATGTCCTGCTACGGCTATTACAGGGATGGCTTCAAGGCCCGTCAACTTCTGAATCTCAGGAGTCAAAGCTCCCACCTTTTCTCCTGGATACACAAAACGTCCAAACTTGTCTTCTGCTAAGCCAACAACCTTAAGCAACGAAGGCTCTAATTTGCGAGTATGGGCATTGACAATCTGAGCTGTAGTGGCTACGGTATATTCTGTCACCATCTGACCCGTCAGCATATAGCTCAGGGCATCAGGGATAAAGAGTATCTTATCAGCTGCTTCGTAAGCCACATCATTATTACGTTTAAGGGTATCAAACTGGAACAGGGTGTTGAAATTCATGATTTGAATGCCGGTCAAGCCATAAACCTCAGAGCGAGGCACCCTTTCAAAGAACTTGTCTGGGGCACCTTCCGTATGAGGGTCTCGATAGGCATATGGCAAACGCAGGAAGCCACCATCCTTGCCCACCATCACGAAGTCACATCCCCAAGTGTCTATGCCAATGGAGGTAATCTTTACATCCTCTCGTTGTGCCACTATCTTCAAACCTTCTATGATGTTGCGATAAAGCTCGTAGATGTCCCAATAGAAATGACCATTGGCAGGTATCAGGTGATTGGGAAAGCGGTTCACCACCTCCATTTCCAAGCCTTCATCAGCAAAGGTTCCCAAGATGGTGCGCCCACTGGTTGCGCCCAAATCCACTGCAAAAAAACTGTTCTTCATGCTATTCTGATTATAGTTATTCATGTTTTGCAAATTTAATGATTTGTCAAAATAAAACAATCGAAAAGTAAGATTTATTTTGTGATTATTTTCATAAACAGGTAAATATCAAGATGATTTTTATTATCTTTGCAGATAACAAGTGTAACGATAAAAAACATATTATATATGAAAACAAGTAGAAGAAACGTATTGAAAATGATGGGAATGGGTGCCGCAGGTCTGGCATTCTCTCCATTTGTGAAGGCTTCTGATGTGTGGGCTGAATCTAAAGATCCGCAGACCCCACAGGGCCCTCCACAGCCAAAGTACAACGAGCCTGTGGTATATGAAGGACCCGATGTGATTATCCGCCGTATCGACGAACACACCTGGGAAGGAAATGGTCACCTGATGGCTAATGAGACCATTTACATTATCGAGGGTAATGAAAAGACCATCCTGCTAGATGCTGGCACCAAGATTGATGGTTTGAAGAAGATTGTGGAAGGCATTACTTCTAAGCCTATCACCCTGATTGCTACACACGTGCATCCTGACCATACGGGCAGTGCCATCCATGATTTCGATGAAATTTGGATTAATGCAGCTGATGAAGTAAACGTGCCTATGTTTATGGCTGACTACAATGGCAAAGTGAATTATCTGGAAGATGGACAGGTATTTGAATTGGGTGGACGCAACATCGAGGTGATTTTTACCCCTGGACATACGCCAGGCAGTGCCACATTCTTTGAAATGGAAGGACGCAAGTGGGGGTATAGTGGTGACGCATTCGGTTCAGGCAACTTGCTGCTGACCACCAACTTCTCTACCCTTTTGGCTACTACTACCCGCATAGAGAGCTATATGAAGCGCCATAGCATCGAGAAGATGTATCCTGGTCACTACATGGGCAGCAACCCTGAAACACTGCAACGCATCAGCGACTTGAAGAAGATGTCGGAAGAGATGATTAACGGAACCCGCAAGGGTGATGTGAACGAACAGGGCATGATGGGCCTCAACGGTCGTATCCGTGACTTTGGAGTGAACATCAGCTATCGTGTTCCACAAGGAGTTAAGTGAGATTGACTATTGACCATTGACGATTGACGATTGACGATTGACGATTGATAATTGACGATTGATAATTGACGAATTATGAAAAAGATATTAGTTGCTATAGGTTTGGCACTGTTTGTAATGACAGTGAATGCCCAGCTGCTGCACACAACAGTAGCACAAGGAGAAGTAGAGGGTGTGGAACAAAACGGGTTGGCTCACTATAAGGGCATACCGTTTGCAACACCTCCAGTAGGTGATTTGCGATGGAAGGCACCTCAGCCTGCACAGAAGTGGCAAGGAGTGTATAAGGCTGACAGTTTCAAGGCTAAGCCATACCAGATGAGCCAAGGGCAGCCTCGTCCCGGACAACCTGGTGTGAGTGAGGATTGTCTCTACCTAAATGTATTGACTCCTGCCAAACGTGCTGGCGAAGGACTGCCTGTTTTAGTATGGATTCATGGTGGTGGCTTCAATACGGGTGCTTCATGGGAGAACAATGGTGAGAAGTTCGCACAGGCTGGTATCGTATATGCCGCTATCACCTATCGTACCAATGTGTTTGGCTTCCTCTCTCTGCCTGAACTAAGTGCTGAGAGCGAAAAGGAGAATGGACGTGCCATCAGTGGCAACTATGGCTTGATGGATCAAATCATGGCGCTGCAATGGATACATGACAACATTTCTGCTTTTGGCGGCGACCCTGAAAAGGTGACTATCATGGGTGAAAGTGCAGGAGCTATCTCAGTGGCTATGCTCTGTCAGAGTCCACTGGCAAAGGGCTTATTCCGTGGTGCCATCTCAGAGAGTGGTGGCAACATGGCGCCAGAGGACAATGTACGCATTGACAACAACTCTATCCGCAATATGGCGGGTAGTGAGAAATACGGCAAGGATTTCATCAATCGCATTGGTATGGGTAAACTGAAATTGAAAGACCTGCGCAAGGTGGACCCTGAGAAGTTTATGGGTGATCCCATTGCTTTTGGTGCGGGTGGTGCCTTGTGGCCTTGCTACGATGGCTATGTGCTGAAGGGTGACCCCTATCCTATGTATGAGGCTGGCGACTACAACGATGTGAATGTGATGATTGGTACCAACAGCGATGAGGGCTCTATGTTTACAGGCTTTGTGGGTGGCTACAAACCTGAGCAGTATGAGCAGGAAATGCAGGAAAGCTTCCCTGATGCGCAGTGGCAACAGAAGTTCCGCAAGATGTATCCTGGCAAGACTGACCAAGAGGCTTTCGATGCCCATAGCGACATCTTCCGTGAAGCAGCCTTTGCTTGGCCTACCTATGCATGGGGTAATTTCCAGGGCAAGAATACTGCTGAAGGCAAAGGACAAGGCAAGGTGTATATGTTTTTCTTCAACCACACCAAGCAGAATTTCTTCCGTCGCAACAACTCCAGTGGTCGTGAGTATCTCACCATGCATGCTGGTGAACTGGGTCTCACTTTCGGACAACTGGGTGGCTTTGGTGGTGCTCCTAATCCTTCAGATGAAGCTTTGTCACGACTGGTGCAGCAATATTGGTTCAACTTCATCAAGACAGGTGACCCTAATGGCGGTTATTTGCCTTTATGGCCTACCTATACTAAGGATAGCGAGACGGTAATGAATTTCAGAGACGGTGCTTTCCTGACCGGTATCCATAATAAGGCTCAGTTACAACTCTGGGAAGAGTATATGAAATGGCGTCGTGAGCACAAGACACCGTTGAATCAACCATAGAATAGTGTATGTAACATGTTAAAATAAGTATTATGATGATTAAGAAACTAATATATGCAGCTGCTGTCATGATAATGGCAGTATCCTGCACCTCTCCCCAGGGATCTTCTATTGAAGATTTACAGAAGGGTTGGGAGAATCCTCCCCAAAGTGCACGCAACCGCGTTTGGTGGCACTGGATGAATGGTAATATCACTAAGGATGGTATCAAGAAAGACTTGCAGTGGATGAAGGATACCCGTCAGGGTGGCGTACATAACTTCGACGCAGCGCTGGGTACCCCTACCATCGTGGACAAGCGACTCATCTACATGGATGAGGGTTGGAAGGACGCCTTTGCTTATGCAGTACAGGTGGCCGATTCACTTGGTTTAGAATTCACCATTGCATCGGCTCCTGGTTGGAGTTCAACTGGTGGTCCTTGGGTTAGCGAAAGGGATGCCATGAAGAAGTTAGTATGGAGCGAGGCTTATGCTAACGGCAAGGTAGAGATGGTTCTCCCTGAACCTCCTCACACTACAGGCGCTTTCTTGGATGGCAGTGCAGCTGGTCGTGGTTCAGGTTCTACCCTTGAATACTACGAAGACATTGCTGTCATCGCAGTGAAGCAGCCTGCTGGTCGTCAAAGTGCAGCAAGCTTGGATGCCAAGATTACCTCAAGCGGTGGCAACTTCACCTTAGAACAGCTCACCAATGGCAAACTTTCTGATGCTGTGATGCTGCCTCGCGATGATAGGGCCGGCTTTGCTTGGATTCAGTATGAGTTCCCACAACCTGTAACCATTAAGTCACTGAAGATGGTAGGCGCTGGTGGTGGCGGCTTTGGCGGTGGTCCTGCAACTACACAGCTTGAAGCCAGTGATGATGGCAAGACCTTCACAAAGGTATGCGATGTACGTAGTGGAAGTGTGTCTCAGGTAACCTTGAGCATTCCTCCAACAACTGCTAAGTATTTCCGTGTAAAGGTGGCCAATCCTCGTGCTGCTGGCGGTGGCTTCTTCGGTATGGGAGGCGGTCCTTCTGCTCCTCCTGCTGGTACTGAAATTGCCGAATTGGAACTCTATCCTTATTCAAGAGTACATCGCTTTGAAGACAAGGCTGCATTCTCATCAGCATCTAACCTCACGGCTGTTCCTACCCAGGAAGTAGAGGGAGAGATATTCCCTACTAAGGATGATGTAGTGGACGTAACAGATTTCTATAAGAATGGCAAGCTTACATGGAACGCTCCTGAAGGTGAGTGGAAGATCATTCGCTACGGATGGTCACTCACTGGCAAGCAGAATCACCCTGCACCAGTAGAGGCAACAGGTCTGGAAGTTGACAAGTTGGATCCTGATGCATGGACTCGTTATTTCCACACTTATTTAGATATGTATAAGAAAGCTTCTGGTGGCCTAATGGGTCAGCGTGGCGTTCAGTATGTGCTGACCGACAGCTACGAGGCTGAGTGCGAGACTTGGACACCTGCGATGTTCAAGGAGTTCCAGACCCGCAGAGGCTATGACCTCAAGAATTGGTTGCCTGTACTTTCTGGCGAAATCATCGGTTCACCGAAGCAGAGCGACGCCTTCCTTTTCGACTGGCGTACTACAATCGGTGAGTTAATTGCCGACAACTATACCCTTCTTTCTAAGATTGCCAAGGAAGAATATGGAATGCTAGGCAGATATACCGAAAGTCACGAAGGTGGTCGCGCCTACGTAGGCGATGGCATGGATCTGAAAGCTACCGCAGAAGTGCCTATGAGTGCCATGTGGGTAACAGCACCATGGGTACCTGTGGGTCCTGATGGACAACCCGATATGAGCGTATATGATGCCGACGATAAGGAATCTGCTTCTGTCGCCCATATCTACGGTCAGAACGTAGCTGCTGCTGAGTCAATGACAGCTCCTGGTGGCGGTGGCAAGTCGTATTCATATCACCCAGGGAACTTGAAATTTGTAGCAGACCGTGAGCTCTCTAACGGCATCAACCGTTTCGTTATCCACGAGAGTGCTCATCAGCCAGACGATGTGCATGTGCCAGGTATGTCACTGGGAGGTATCGGACAATGGTTCAACCGTCACGACAGTTGGGCTCCAATGGCAGGCATCTGGGCCGACTACATGTCTCGCAGTTGCTTCATGCTACAAGCTGGCAAGAATGTGGCTGATGTGCTGTACTATTATGGTGAGGATGGCAATGTTACTTCTGTCTTCCAGCGCACTCCAGTCATTCCAACTGGTTATCAGTGGGATTACCTCAATCCTGATGGCTTGCTAAACCACATTTCCTATAATAAGGGGCAACTGGTTTCAACAGGTGGCACTGCTTATAAGGTGCTGTGGATGGATCGCAATGTTGACTATATGTCAATTACTGTACTGAAGAAGATTGCATCACTTGCACAGGCTGGTGCCTGGATAGGTGGCGTTCGTCCTACTCACCCAGCTTCTCTCACTGACGATGCTACTGAGTTTGCATCATTAGTGGCTGACATATGGGATAGTGGACGCAAGAATGTAGTAGAGACCAAGGAACTAGCAGACTTGCTCAAAGCTGCTGGTGTAGCTGAGGACGTGAACATTCCTGCTGGTTACAAGTTCTTGCATCGTACTCATCCAGCTGCTGAAATTTACTGGGTCAACAAGCCTGCCAAGGATTATCAGAAAGTGACTTTGTCTTTCCGTGTAAGCGGACTGAAGCCTATGCTCTGGCATCCAGACAGTGGCTTGCAGGAAGAGGTTTCCTATAGCCAAAATAATGGTCGTACCGAGGTGACTTTGAATTTGGTCCCTGATGATGCTGTATTCATAGTATTCTCTGGCAAGGCTGAGAACGCTTATGCTGTTCCTGCTACTGAGAAGAAGGACGAGATGCCTTTGGGCGGAACTTGGACCGTAAAGTTCCAAGAGAATCGTGGTGCTCCTGCATCGGTTGAGTTCGCATCACTAGCCAGCTACACTGATTCTGAGGAAGCTGGCATCAAGTACTTCTCTGGCATTGCCAGTTATACTAAAGCTTTCGAAGTGCAATCAGAGGAAAAGATGATGCTTGATTTAGGCAGTGTAGCCGATTTAGCAGAGGTATATGTCAATGGCGAATACTGTGGCGCTGCATGGAAGGAGCCCTATAGGGTGGATATTTCCAAGGCTGTTAAAGCTGGTGTAAACACCCTTGAAGTAAAGGTAGCCAATGTTTGGGTAAACCGCCTTATTGGTGATGAGCAACCTGGTGCCACTCGAATAGGCTGGACAGACGCTCGTAGTTTTAATGGTAATGAGCCATTAGTTCCAGCAGGTCTTCTTGGTCCTGTTACGATAATTGGCTATTAATATACATTAGGTACCAAAATATTGGTCGAGACACTTGAAAAGTATGGACATGCCGACTTGTGTATGTCCATACTTTTCTTTCTTGGGTTTAAAAATGGTAAAACGGACTGCTTTTTGACAAAAAAAACATAATTTTGCCGAACAATACAGATGAGGCAATAAAATATGAGAACAAAAATAGCATCGATACGGAAACAACCAGGCTTTATCATGGCAGTCAATTTCCTGCTACTAATGGTGGTCTATATGTTGTCAAGATGGGTTTTCTATTACATGAACATCAGTAACTTTCCCGATGTTACCTTCCATGACATGATGACTATATGCTTAGGGGGCTTGCGTTTCGACATCAGTGCCTTGTGCTACATGAACCTGCTTTGCATCTTGTTGCAATTCTTGCCACTGAAAAGCCGAGACACCGTTTGGTACCAGCGAATCGTAAAAATCATATTTGTCGTCATCAACGCTTTGGGCATAGCCGTAAACGTTGCCGACATCGTGTATTTTGAGTTTGGTGGCAGAAGAACCACCTCTACCATTTTCTCAGAATTCGGAGGCGAAAGTAACCTTGGCACCATTTTCCTGAATAGCATCACCAGCTATTGGACTGTATGGCTATTCGGCATAGCTATGATTGCCGCTATTGTTCTTTTGTATTACAACCCCATCAAACAAGATCGCCCCAAATCCACCTATCCTTCTAACAAGGTATATTATCCCTTGCATAGTGTCTTGTTTATCATTGTAGCCATTCTGGTAATTGGTGGCGCACGTGGTGGTTTCGGACTGAAAATGCACCCCATGCGACAAGACTCGGCCGATATTTATTGTAAAAAACCTATTGAAGCAGCCATCGTACTGAATACCCCCTTCACGCTCATCACTACCGCCCACAAAACGGGCTACAAAGACCCTGGTTTCTTTGCGAAAGAGGAACTAGACAACATCTTTAACCCCATCAAGAATATGCAGCCCAAAGAAGGGGAAATGAATCGTATGAATGTTGTGGTATTCTTGATGGAAAGTTTCTCCATGGAATATACGGGATTCTATAACAAAGACAAGGATGGAGGCAATTACCAAGGATACACGCCGTTCTTAGACTCGCTGGCGAGTAAAAGCTATAGTTTTGAATACAGCTTTGCCAATGGCATACGTTCGGTTGACTGCATGCCTGCTGCTTTTGCCGGCATTCCACGCTATATCAACCCTTATTGCTATTATTTCTATTCCAACAACACACTTCAGGGATTGCCTGAGATGCTGAAGGAAGAAGGATATACTACTGCATTTTTCCATGGTGCCCCAAATACCACCTTAGGATTCAAAGGATTTACCAACTCAATAGGTTTTGAGACCTATTATGGCATGGATGAATATGAGCACAAGGAGGATTTTGATGGAACCTGGGCCATCTTCGACGAGCCTTATCTCAAATATTTTGCAAAAGAGAGTGATAGAATAGCCAACGAGGGAAAGCCCTTCTTCTTAACGGTATTCACCGCATCAAGTCATGAGCCATTCAAGGTACCTGACGAGTACAAGAACATCTTTACTCGTGGTGATATCCCCATGCACAAGGTCATCAGCTATGCCGACTACTCCATTCAACAGTATTTCGAGCAGGTAAAAGACAAACCATGGTTCAACAATACCATTTTTATCTTTACAGCCGACCATTGCGGGGTGAGCAGTCGTGAAGATTATAATAACGAGATGGGGCGTTTCTTAATTCCTATCTTCTTCTATACGCCAGGAGGACAACTCCCTGTGAAATTCGATACTACACGACTTATACAACAAACAGACATCACCCCCACTCTGCTGGGACTGCTCAACTATCAGAAGCCATTCTTCTCATTTGGCAAAGATGTATTCGACAATAGTGAGAATTATGTAAATTATGTCTTCAACGACAGAAACGGCAATTCCATGTTCTATCTCGATGATTTGATGATTGAATATAGCGGCAACCGACTTATTGGTATTTATGAGTACAAAAAAGACTTCTCCTTAAAGAATAACTTATTAGAAAAGAAAGACCAATTTCCACAACTTTCATTTATGCAACAACAGATGGAGGCAATTATCCAACAATACATAACGAGAATGGAGGATAACGATCTGACCTGGCCCTCCAGGTTTACAAAATAGAAACAAAATACGCCGCATTTTTACGAAAACGAACCATATATAGCTTAAATTATACCAAAAACAAACATAAATCGCTTTAACTATTCAAAAAACAACAAAAAGTGCCACTTTTTAGTAAAAATGAACAAAAGTGCCACTTTATTGCAAAAAAGCACAAAAACCGCCCCTTTTCGTTAATGACCACAAAAAATCAAGAAAAGTCGGCATTTTTGTAGTTTTTATTGTTACCTTTGCCAAACTAATCAGATAATCCATTTGTCTTGATACGCATTTTACGATTTTATGAAGAATAATAAGTTCAAACTACTTGCCGGACCTTGTGTCATTGAATCAGAGGACAATGTCTTGTTCATGGCAGAGGCGTTGAAAACCATCGTTGGTAAATTTGACATAGACTTCTATTTCAAAGCCTCATGGGACAAAGCCAACCGCACAAAAGCCACCAACTACAGAGGGCCTGGGCTTGAGGAAGGTTTACGCATACTTGAGAGAGCCAAAAAGGAGGTGGGTGTTAAGATTGTTACCGATATCCATGAACCCTATCAAGCAAAACCTGTGGCTGAGGTGGCTGATATCATTCAAATACCAGCTTTTTTGTGCCGCCAGACAGACATGTTAAAGGCTGCTGCCGAAACAGGCAAGACTGTCAACATCAAGAAAGCTCAGTTTTCCAGCCCTGAAGAGATGAACAACGTGGTGAGCAAGATGGAGTATTTCGGCTGTAAGGACTTCATGCTCTGTGAGCGTGGCAACTGCTTTGGTTACAACAACTTGGTTGTTGACATGACAGGACTCGTCAGATTAGCTAAATTAGGATATCCTGTGATTTTTGATGCCACTCATAGCGTCCAAATCAGTGGTGGAGGATTTAACTACGGCAATAGTGGTAAGAGTGAGTATGTGCCCTATTTGGCAAAGGCAGCTGTGGCTACTGGTGTCCTTTCCGGACTTTTCATGGAAGTGCACAACAATCCTTCGGTGGCGCTGTGCGATGGTAGTTGCATGCTACAAATCGACAATTTGGAGTCATTACTGAGCCAAATCATGCGTATCAGGGAAATTACTTTAGATGAAGGAGTATGCTGATTTTAAATCGAATCGTTCATAATACCATTTGGGGAGGGCCCAAGATTAGCCAATATACAGGTGTGGAAGGCAATACCATTGGCCACCTGTATTCTTTGTATTGCCGCAAGGGAATCTCCAATGAAATTCTCAACGGCACTTGGAAAGGCAAGTGTTTAAATGATGTGTTCCCCTATTTTAAGGCAGATTTTCATCTCTCCCAATATGAGTATTTCCCACTTACCCTAGCACTTACAGAAGCATGTAAGAACTTGAGCATTCAGGTACATCCCAATGACGAGGCTGCCAACAAACTGGAACACAGGGCAAGGGGGAAAAGAGAATCGTGGTATTTTATTGAGGCTCCCCAATCAGGTACCATTATCAATGGTTGCACATGCAGTAATGAGGCAGAAGAGCAATTAATGATACAAAAAGGGCAGTTCATGGAAATGGCAGACACCTTGCCTGTTAAGGTAGGCGACTATGTGTTTGTGGAACCAGGAACCCTTCATGCCATCACTGCTGGCAGTCTGGTATTTGAGATAGAGGAAGGAGCCGACTTTACCTATCGTTTCTACGACTACGACAGAGTGGATGAGCATGGCAATAAACGTGAACTTCATATTACCAAAGCCACCAGTGCTTTGGATATCAACTTGAAATCCAAGGTTATGACCTATGGCCAAGACGAAATAAAAGAAAAAACCTATAGTACCAAGTTAATAAAAGACATCAAACAATACGTGAACAGAAGCACCACACTTGAATGTTTCACCTTGGTAATTGGAACACTCAACTCCGAGGGCATCCAAGTGCCTGCAGGCTCCACAGTTATTTTGTGGCCAGGTGAAATTCTGGAGACACATCAAGTAGCATTAGCTTTCGTATCTAAAATGAGGGAGGATTGTTTATGATTTACTCACCATCTTTAATGTGTGCCAACTTCGATAACCTCAAGGCAGAGGCATTAAGCCTTGAAGCTGCTGGCGCCACCCGCTTACACTTAGACGTTATGGACGGTCAATATGTCTCCAACTTCGCTTTGGGCTTGGGAGACGTGAAGTCGGTATGCCGAAACACCTCACTGGTGACCGAACTTCACATGATGGTTAGGGAACCAGGGCGTTACATCAAGCTGTTCGCCGATGCAGGTGTCGACATTATCTATATTCATCCCGATTCCGACCGTAACCCACTAAGGGTCATCAAGAAAATCCGTGAAACAGGACTGAAACCTGGCATCGTCATTAATCCGGAAGCTACCATAGAGAGTCTTCAGAAATACTACGAACTTGTTGACCACGTGCTCGTTATGGGAGTAAAACCAGGTAATGCAGGACACCTTTACCTGCCTCATGTTGACAAGAAGTTGGAAAAGCTCATCAACCTCAAAAACAAGTATCACATGGAGATCATTGTCGATGGAGCCTGCTCATTGGAGAGAATGAAGAAATGGAGCAAGCAGAATATCGACGGCTTTGTGCTGGGCACCTCATCGCTCTTTGGACATCGTGGTTCGTATAAGGATATTATTGACAATATTAAGCGTGAATGCGGAGAATAAGACATGGAAAATAAAATAAAACTATTGGTGATGGATGTTGACGGTACGCTTACCGATGGTAAAATCAACATGGGTCCAGAGGGAGAACTTTTCAAGTCGTTCAACATACGCGATGGATATGGCATCAACGAAATGTTGCCAGCGCATGGCATCATTCCTGCCATCATAACTGGCAGGACTTCCACCATCGTGGAAAACAGAGCCAAGGAGCTGCACGTAACAGAACTCTATCAAGGCAAGCACGACAAACTGGCCACGCTGAAAGAACTCATGCAGAAATACGATTGCCAAAAAGAGAATGTTGCCTATATTGGCGATGATATTCTCGATATGGCCTGCATGGAAGAATGTGGCCTTGTCGGCTGTCCCTCAGACGCTTGCATGGAAGTAAAGGACATAGCTGATTATATTTGTGGAAACATAGGAGGCGATGGAGCTGTACGCGAATTCATCGAGTTTATTATCCATCACTACGCTTCCTAAGCGCAAAACTTCCTACCATATTTATTATATCTCTATCATCAAAGCACCGTTCTGACGATGCTTACACTACCCTATTGTAAAAAAATCAGGTGAAGCACAAAAAAAGAGAGCAAAAATGCATATTATTTCAAAAATATACTGTATATTTGCGCCGTTTTAGAATATTTATTCACATGAAAAAGAAAGCCGACAGATTAGGAACCATTAAAATGATCATCTCGAGTCAAGAGATACGCTTGCAGGAAGAGCTGATGCAGAAGCTTCAGGATGAAGGTTTTAGCGTTACACAAGCCACCCTCTCGAGAGACCTGAAACAATTGAAGGTTGCCAAAGCTGCCAACCTGGAAGGTAATTATGTATATGTGTTACCCAACGATGTGATGTACAGGCGTCAGACGCGTCAACGTGTTAGCGATATGCTGAATGCCAGCGGTTTCCTATCAGTTGATGTAGCTGCCAACATTGCCGTAATACATACCCGTCCAGGCTATGCCAGCGGTATGGCATACGATATAGACAACAAAAAACCAGAAGGTGTGTTGGGCACCATCGCTGGTGACGATACCATCATGATGGTTACCTCCAATCGTTTAACCAAGAACCAAGTGATGGAAATACTGGAAGAAGTATTCCCGAATATGCAAGAAAACAATAAAGACAATGAATATGGACAATAATGAGATTGAAGTGATGGTGGCTGACCCAAGTCATGAATCATACGTGGACACCATATTAGATACCATCAGGGAAGCAGCCAAAGTGCGTGGAACAGGTATTGCCGAGCGCACACACGACTATGTGGCCACCAAGATCAAGGAAGGTAAAGCGGTGATAGCCTTGAAAGGCGACGAGTTTGTGGGCTTTTCCTACATTGAGAGTTGGGGCAACAAGCAATTTGTAGCCACATCAGGTTTGATAGTACACCCTGACTACCAGGGTCGTGGCATAGCCAAACGCATCAAGGATGCCACTTTCAAGTTGGCACGCCTTCGTTGGCCTTGGGCAAAAATATTCAGTCTTACCAGTGGTGCCGCTGTGATGAAGATGAACACAGAGTTGGGTTACGTACCAGTTACCTTTGCCCAGCTTACCGATGACGATGCTTTCTGGAAAGGTTGTGAGGGTTGCATCAACCATCACATCCTGATGGAGAAGAACCGTAAGTTCTGCATCTGTACCGCCATGCTTTATGACCCCAAGCAGCATCCGGAAGACCCTTATAAGGTTTGATTGAAAATTGAGAATTGAGAATTGAGAATTGAAACTTTCTGGAACAGCGAGAGCAGAGCGATGCTTGCATCAGCTATGCCGAGTCGTGACAGAATTGTTACGAAGTAAAATTGAAAATTATGAGCGATAAGAAAAAAGTAGTAGTGGCATTCAGCGGTGGACTCGACACATCATTCACCGTAATGTACCTTGCCAAAGAAAAGGGATATGAAGTGTATGCAGCCAGTGCAAACACAGGTGGTTTCAGCGAAGAGCAACTGAAACAGAATGAAGAGAACGCCTACAAGTTGGGCGCAGTTAAATATGTCACTTTGGACGTGACTCGTGAATACTACGAAAAGAGCTTGAAATACATGGTATATGGCAACGTGCTTCGCAATGGCACCTACCCTATCTCAGTAAGTTCAGAGCGTATATTCCAGGCATTGGCCATTGCCCGTTATGCCAACGAGATTGGCGCCGATGCCATTGCCCATGGTTCTACAGGTGCAGGCAACGACCAAGTACGTTTCGACATGACATTCTTGGTGATGGCCCCTGGAAAGGAAATCATCACCCTTACCAGAGATATGGCCTTGAGCCGCCAGGATGAGATTGACTACCTGAACAAGAACGGTTTTCCTGCCGACTTCGCCAAACTGAAATACTCCTACAACGTAGGTTTGTGGGGCACCAGCATCTGCGGAGGCGAGATACTCGACTCAGCACAAGGTTTGCCAGAGAGCGCCTACCTGAAGCACTGCACCAAAGAAGGCACAGAACAGTTGCGCCTTACCTTTGAGAAAGGTGAGCTGAAGGCCGTCAACGATGTAAAATATGACGACCCCATCAAGGCCATTCAGAAAGTAGAAGAGATTGGTGCGGCATACGGCATTGGTCGCGATATGCACGTAGGCGATACCATCATAGGCATCAAAGGCCGTGTAGGTTTCGAGGCAGCAGCCCCCATGCTGATTATCGGCGCCCATCGATTCCTGGAGAAATACACGTTGAGCAAGTGGCAGCAGTATTGGAAAGACCAGGTAGCCAACTGGTATGGCATGTTCTTGCACGAAAGCCAGTACCTGGAGCCAGTGATGCGCGATATCGAGGCCATGCTCACCACCTCACAGCGCAACGTAAACGGCACCGCCATCCTCGAACTTCGTCCTCTGGGCTTCTCAACCGTTGGTGTGGAGAGCAAAGACGACTTGGTAAAGAACAAGTTTGGCGAATATGGCGAGATGCAGAAGGGATGGACAGCCGAAGATGCCAAGGGCTTCATCAAGGTATCATCCACTGCCCTGAGAGCATTCTACGCTTCACATAATTTTGATGACGAGCTAAAATAAAATATTATGGAAAAGACTTTAAGAAGATCAAGAACTGACAAAATGGTAGCAGGCGTTTGCGGCGGCTTAGGAAAGTATTTCGGACTCGACGCTACTATTTTGCGACTGGTGTTTGTACTGCTGCTTATTTTTGCAGGTACTGGTTTACTGGCTTACCTTGTGATGTGGTTGGTTATCCCTTACGAAAACTAATAGTATGATAAAAGTTGGAATTATAGGAGGAGCAGGTTATACCGCAGGCGAACTCATACGCCTGCTGATTAACCATCCAGAGGCTGAGATTATGTTCATCAACAGCCAAAGCAATGCAGGTCGCAAGATTACCGATGTTCATGGTGGTTTGTTAGGAGAGACCAATTTGGAGTTTACCGACCAACTGCCCTTGGAGGCCATCGACGTACTGTTTTTCTGCATGGGACATGGCGACACCCGCCGATTCTTGGAGAGCCACACCTTGCCAGAAGGACTGAAGGTAATTGACCTATCCATGGACTACCGCCTCAAAGACGAGAGCCATGATTTTGTATATGGATTGCCCGAGCTGAACCGTCGTGCCACCTGCACAGCCCAGCACGTAGCCAATCCAGGCTGCTTCGCCACCGCCATTCAGTTGGCATTGTTGCCACTTGCCAAGCACCTGATGCTGAACGACAATGTGATGGTTACCGCCATTACAGGCAGCACTGGAGCAGGCGTTAAGCCACAAGCCACCAGCCATTTCAGCTGGCGCGACAACAACCTCAGTGTCTATAAGGCCTTCCAGCACCAGCATGTGCCAGAAATCAAGCAGTCCATCCAGCAGCTGCAGCAGAGTTTCAGCTACGATATCGACTTCATCCCTGTGCGTGGCGATTTCCCACGAGGCATCTTCGCTATGGTAACAGTGAAGACCAAAGTAGATATCGAGGACCTCTATCGCATCTATACAGACTATTATGAGGACGACTCCTTCACGCATGTAGTACGCGAGAATATCGACCTCAAGCAAGTGGTGAACACCAACAAGTGTCTGCTCCACTTAGAGAAGCATGACGACAAACTGCTGATCATCTCCTGCATAGACAACCTGCTGAAGGGAGCCAGCGGCACAGCCGTACACAATATGAATTTGATGTTTAACTTAGAAGAAAAGGTTGGTTTGCAACTCAAGCCATCCGCTTTTTGAGCCATGAAATTATTCGACGTATATCCGCTATTCGATGTAAACATTGTCAAGGGCAAAGGCTGCCACGTATGGGACGACAAAGGCAATGAATACCTGGATCTGTATGGAGGCCATGCAGTGATATCCATTGGTCATGCCCACCCGCACTATGTAGAAAGCATTAGTCGGCAAGTAGCCACCTTAGGCTTCTACTCCAACTCAGTAGTCAACAAGCTGCAACAGCAACTGGCAGAGCGCTTGGGCAAGGCTTGCGGATACGAAGACTATAGCCTGTTCCTCATCAACAGTGGTGCAGAGGCCAACGAAAACGCGTTGAAGCTTGCCTCCTTCCATACAGGCAAGACACGTGTAATATCCTTCAGCAAAGCCTTTCATGGCCGCACGTCATTGGCAGTAGAGGCCACCGATAATCCCAAGATTATCGCCCCCATCAACGCCAACGGCCACATCACCTACCTGCCGTTGAACGACATCGAGGCGATGCAGAAAGAATTGGCTAAGGGCGATGTATGTGCCGTCATCATCGAAGGCATACAAGGCGTGGGAGGCATCAAGATACCTACCACCGCCTTCCTGCAAGCCCTGCGCGACGCCTGCACCCAATATGGTGCCATCCTGATATTAGACGAGATCCAGAGCGGTTATGGCAGAACAGGCAAGTTCTTTGCCCACCAGCACAGCGGCATACGTCCAGATATCATCACCGTAGCCAAGGGCATCGGCAACGGCTTCCCCATGGCAGGCGTATTGATTAGTCCCATGTTCCAGCCAGTGTACGGACAGTTAGGCACCACCTTTGGCGGCAACCACCTGGCATGCAGCGCAGCTTTGGCAGTGCTCGATGTCTTCGAGCAAGAGCACCTGGTAGAGAATGCGGCACGCGTGGGAGCGTTCCTGTTAGACGAACTGAAAAAGATAAAAGGCATCAAGGAAGTAAGAGGCAAAGGCCTGATGATAGGCTTGGAGTTCGACGAGCCCATCAAGGAGCTACGCCTCCGACTGCTTCACGAGCAGCACGTGTTCACAGGCGCCAGCGGCACCAATGTGTTGCGCCTCCTTCCCCCACTCTGCCTGAGTATGGACGAAGCCCAAGAATTTATTAACCGACTAAACAAAGTATTATGAAAGTAGCCATTATAGGAGTAGGAAATATGGGAGGTGCCGTATGCGAGGGCCTGTTCAATACAGGCATGAACGCCACCTTCGAGATAACAGCGTCAGACGCCTCACTCGAGAAGCTCGAGCAGCTGAAAGCCAAGTACCCCCAACTTGCCATCACCACCAACAACCGCGAGGCAGCCAAGTCCGCCGATGTGGTGATTGTGGCAGTAAAGCCCTGGTTGGTAAAGCCAGTGGTAGAAGAGTTGCAGATGTCGCCCAGCCAGATCTACGTATCTATCGCCGCAGGCGTTGACTTTGCCCAGTTAGAGAGCTATACCCGCCTGCAAGGTCAGCCCATGTTTAGAGTCATCCCCAACACCGCCATCAGCGACCAGCAGAGCATGACGCTCATCTGCAAGAGCCACACCACCGCCGAGCAAGAAGCCCTGATTACCCAAATCTTTGGCAGCTTGGGCAGCGTGTTGTATATCCCCGAGAGCAAGATGGCTGCAGGCACCGCCCTCGCCTCCTGCGGCATCGCCTATGTGTTCAAGTACATACAGGCCAGCATCCAGGCAGGCATTGAGTTAGGACTTACCGCCCAAGAATCGCGTGCCCTCACCCTCCAGACCGTAATAGGTGCCACCACCATCCTGAACGAGCACGATCAACACCCATCCATCGAGATAGAGAAGGTTTGCACCCCTGGCGGCATCACCATCAAGGGCATCAACCAGCTGGAGCACGACGGCTTCACCTCTGCCATCATCAACGCAATCAAGGCGTCGATGTAAAGGACTTTTGGACATTGTAATAAACTAAGGCAGCTACCAGAGAAGTAGCTGCCTTTATTAATATACCAAATCTTCCTTTTAATTACTATTTACTAGCTATTAATCGTAACAATAGATTAAAAGAAATACTCGCTGAAAAATATAAAGAGTTCGTTGGTTTAGTTCGTACACGTATACAACGGCCGTTGCACGTTGCATGTTGCATTTTGTGTTTTTGACTCTTACTGAAAATTATTGAAGAATGGTATTTATATATTTATATATAATATATATTATATATAAATATATAAAAGTTAACACACCTAGTTTAGCTGTATAAAACTATAAAAGCAAGATGCAACTTGCAACGTGCAACGGCCGCAGAAATTCATAAATATACGTATATACAAAACACTTCGGAAATACTCCCCCAAAGGGGCCAGAAGTAAGCCTGGCGCTTACTACTAGTAAACGGGCGGCTTACTACTAGTAAACCCTCCGTTTAGTACTAGTAAATGAAATGAGGGCTTCTAGGGGCTTAAAATACGCCCCAGCGGCATTGAATATTTATGAGGAATATGCAAATTATGACCGCAGCACTGACTGCCATGAGCACCACCTCGTGCATGGGACACGGTCCTCTCTTTATGTAAGACAACAAAGCCCGGTAATAATCTTATCGGGCTTCGTTTTGTGGTCAAAAAAATTGACCGCAAATCTTCTTTAGCCGAAAAAGACAAACAAATGTTTGGAGTATAGAAATAATGTTGTAACTTCGCCGGCAATATGTAATGATGGTGAAAGTAGCACTTTAGTTGTATGGTGGAAGTGATGATAACTCTTTTTGCTATTGCCGTGGTGGGCTTTGCGGCTGGCAAAATGAAGTATATGGGGGGCGAATTCGACCGAAAATTGTCCAGCTTGGTAGTCAACTGGACATGTCCGGCTTTGATTCTCTCGTCGGCAATGAGCGATGAGCTGCCTGACCGTCGCTACATCCTTCCTCTCTTGGCAATCAGTGCTTTTACCTATGTGGTGCTGACGGTGGCGGCATGGGGATTGTCGCACATCATGACAAAGCGGGTGGAGCAGCGTGGCATCGTGGCGTTTGCGCTGGTGTTTGGCAACGTGGGGTTTATGGGATATCCTGTGGTGAACGCTATCTTCGGACATCAAGCGGTATTCTATGCGGCTGTGCTGAACGTGGTCAACACTTTTGCTGTCTTTACCATCGGTACGATGATGATTACGGGTGGCGATGGCCCTAATCAAAAGCGGTTCAATAAGAAGGTGCTTTATAGTACGCCGATGCTCTCGGCTTATCTGTCTATGCTGATTGTGGCGCTTGGCATAGACAATATCCCTGGCTATATCAGTCAGCCGCTTACGATGGTTGGCAATATCACCGTGCCTGCCGCCCTGCTGATTATCGGTTCGTCGATGTCGCAACTGCCGCTTCGCGCCTTCCTGGGCACGCCCCTGATTTATGCCACTACCTTGCTGCGCCTGTGTTTGCTGCCTATTGGCGTTCATTTCCTGTGCCTGGCACTGGGCTTCGAGCATTACGTGACTTATATCAATACGGTGGTGATAGCGATGCCTGTG
>Ga0265298_10003150_pt1 | contig 22146 bp, 22 predicted proteins | sample AusTroGonzalo_MG_3_FD_193486 | JGI IMG/M metagenome (GOLD analysis project Ga0265298, IMG submission 193486) | Bovine rumen microbial communities from tropical cattle in Woodstock, Queensland, Australia - Gonzalo_01 | ecosystem: Host-associated > Mammals > Digestive system > Stomach > Rumen ...
GGATTTGAGCAGCTGACACTTCAACAGAAACGTCTCATCTATTATCTTGCAAAGGCAACACTTTACGGCAGGGACATTACGTTTGACCAATTCGGAAAATTCAACTTACGTATTCGTAAGACGCTAGAAGTAATATGTAGTGATCTCCGGGTACCAAGAGAAAATAGTGATTTTCAAGCACTTCAGGCTTATTTGAAGCGTGTATGGTTCTCAAATGGCATTTACCATCATTATGGTTGTGAAAAGTTTAAGCCAGAATTCAGCGAGGATTTCCTAAAGAAATGCTTGAAAATCGTCGATGCCACACGATTACCTTTAAAGGAAGGGCAGAGTATTGACGATTTATACAACGAGATTGCCCCTGTCATTTTCAATCCAGAGATTCTTTCAAAGCGCGTTAACAAGACTGACGGTGTTGACCTTGTAGCAACATCTGCCTGCAACTTCTACCAGGACGTTACACAACAAGAAGCTGAGGAGTTCTATGCTGCAATGAAGGAAGTTGATGGTCATGAGTCGCCATCTTATGGCCTCAACACTACGTTGGTTAAGGAAGATGGTGTGATAAAAGAAAAAGTTTGGTGTTCCGAGGGACATTATGCCAACGCTATCCGACACATCGTTTATTGGCTAAAGAAAGCATCAGATGTTGCAGAGAACGAGCGTCAGAAAGAGGTAATAGAAATACTTATAAAGTATTATCAGACAGGCGATTTAAGACTATTCGATAAATAATCAATTAAATGGTTGCAAACCACCGATACCAAGATAGACTTTATCAATGGCTTTATCGAGGTTTATGGTGACCCACTTGGTCTGAAAGGATCATGGGAGGGACTCGTGGAATATATCGATGAAAACGCCACTTCTCGCACTCGTACCATTAGTGATAATGCACAATGGTTTGAGGACCATTCCCCTGTAGATCCCCGATTCAAAAAGAAAACGGTCAAAGGCGTAATTGCCAACGTAATCTGTGCTGCCATGCTGGGGGGCGACGAGTATCCTTCAACAGCAATAGGTATTAATCTGCCTAATGCCGACTGGATTCGTGCCCGCTATGGTTCAAAGAGCATCACAATTAGCAATATTACAGAAGCGTACAACAAGGCTGCTCATGGTAATGGATTTCGCGAGGAGTTTATCAAAGCCCCCAAGATTCTTGATTTAATCGAGAAATATGGTGATGCCTGCGATGACTTGCACACCGATTTACATGAATGCTTAGGACATGGAAGCGGCCAGTTGCTACCTGGCACTGATCCTGATGCATTGAAGGCTTATGGCAATACGATAGAGGAGGCGAGAGCTGATTTATTTGGATTGTATTACATAGCGGACAATAAACTTGTAGAATTAGGTCTTCTTCCTGATAATGAAGCATATAAAGCTCATTACTTCACGTATATGTTAAATGGACTGATGACCCAATTGGTACGTATTCAACCAGGTCATCAGATAGAAGAGGCCCACATGAGAAACCGCGCTTTAATAGCCAGATGGTGCCTTGCTCATGCAAAACACATGAAACTGACGCATGAGAAGGGGTTCTATGAACTTGAAATTGAGGACTACAATGAACTCAGAGCGCTGATAGCCCAATTATTAGCAGAGATTCAGCGTATAAAAAGTGAGGGCGACTTCGAGGCAGCCCGTCAACTTGTAGAGGATTATGCCGTACAGATCGATGCAGATTTGCATACAGAGGTATTGGAGAGGTACAAGAAGTTGAATTTGGCTCCGTATAAAGGTTTCATAAACCCTTGGTTATTGCCTATTCTTGATGAAAACGGAGAAATTTCAGATATCCAAGTCAACTATTCGGAATCTTATGACCATCAGATGATGCGCTATAGTACAGAATACGCTACATTAGTATGAATATACAGGAACAGATAAAAGAGATAAAACTGTCATTCCGCCAAATGATGGACGGACAAGTGGCTAAGTCCATGCGTGATAAGGGGGCGAACTACCACCTCAATTGGGGGGCCACATTACCCCGTCTGCGTGAGATGGCCGATGAAATCGGTGAAAACTATGAGCTTGCTATCGCACTTTGGAAAGAAAATGTACGCGAATGCAAAATACTGGCTACAATGATAATGCCTCCATCAGAAATGCTTCCAGAAGTGGCAGATATATGGATGGAACAGACTGACAACCTGGAAATAGCCGAACAAGCAGCTTTCAACCTCTACCAGCACTTGCCATTTGCTGCCGAGAAAGCCTATCAATGGTTAGCTTCACCTGAAGATTTGACTCAGCTATGCGGCTATCATATTCTAGCTCGGCTCTTTATGAACAAGCAAGAACCAAATGAGCGCGGCATCAATGAGTTTATCGACCAAGCGCTAGCAGCATTGCAATCCCCATACATTCCACTCCGCAAGGCTGCCATGCAGGCAATTATCCGCTTCTCGGAACTTGGGTTGATGTACCAACGACTTGCACACTCTGCAGTCAACAGTATAGGGCTAGACTTTGTTTAGTCCTATTTTTTTATTTAAAAAGTAATTACTTTCAAAAAAAAGTAAGTCACTCCTTTGCGGTTTTGCTTTTTTTTCTTACCTTTGCAGAGCCTTTATCTAGCATAAAAAAAACTTTAAATATTAAAATTAACGATTATGTCACAAATTACAGGACGCATTTCCCAGATTATTGGTCCCGTTATTGACGTGTATTTTGACACAAAGGGACTGGATGCCGAGAAAGTGCTGCCAAAAATTCATGAAGCTCTTCGTATTGATCGTGGCAACGGACAGAAGCTTATCGTTGAGGTGCAACAGCACATTGGCGAAGATACTGTTCGTTGTGTAGCTATGGACAATACGGATGGTTTGCAGCGTGGATTGGAGGCTGTTCCAATGGGCTCGCCAATCTTGATGCCCTCAGGCGAACAAATCAAAGGTCGTATGCTTAATGTGATAGGTAGCCCTATCGACGGTATGCAAGACCTTGATATGGCAGGGGCTTATCCTATTCACCGTGAAGCACCAACCTTCGAGGAGTTGTCAACCAAGAAAGAGATTCTTTCAACGGGTATTAAGGTGATTGACCTTTTGGAGCCTTACATGAAGGGTGGTAAGATTGGACTTTTCGGTGGTGCTGGTGTAGGTAAGACGGTGCTTATCATGGAGCTTATCAACAACATTGCCAAGGGTCACAACGGTTTCTCTGTGTTCGCTGGAGTAGGAGAGCGCACACGTGAGGGTAACGACCTTATCCGTGAAATGATTGAGTCTGGCGTTATCCGCTATGGTGAGAAGTTCAAGGAAGCTATGGCAGAAGGCAAGTGGGACCTCTCGCTGGTTGATCCAGAGGAGATGAAGAAGAGTCAGGCCACCCTTGTCTATGGTCAGATGAATGAACCCCCCGGTGCACGTGCTTCTGTAGCTCTTTCTGGTCTTACCGTTGCCGAAGGATTCCGTGATGCAGGCGGTAAGGACGGTGGTGCAGCCGATATTCTGTTCTTTATTGACAATATCTTCCGTTTCACCCAGGCCGGTTCTGAGGTATCAGCTCTGCTGGGCCGTATGCCGTCAGCCGTAGGTTATCAGCCCACGCTGGCATCAGAGATGGGTGCCATGCAGGAACGAATCACTTCTACGAAGAAAGGCTCTATCACCTCTGTACAGGCCGTTTATGTGCCTGCCGATGACTTGACTGACCCTGCTCCTGCAACAACCTTTACCCACTTGGATGCTACCACCGTGCTCGACCGTAAGATTGCTGAGCTTGGTATCTATCCTGCCGTAGATCCTCTGGGAAGTACCTCTCGTATCCTTGACCCACTGATTGTTGGTAAGGCTCACTACGAGTGTGCTCAGCGTGTGAAGGAGATTCTGCAGCGTTATAAGGAGTTGCAGGATATCATCGCTATCCTTGGTATGGACGAACTCTCTGATGAAGATAAATTGACGGTGAACCGTGCTCGTCGAGTACAACGTTTCCTCAGTCAGCCATTCTCTGTGGCCGAGCAGTTCACTGGTCTGCCAGGTGTAATGGTGCCCATCGAGGATACCATCAAGGGCTTCAACGCTATCCTTGACGGCGAGGTTGACGACCTGCCCGAGCAGGCATTCCTCAACGTAGGTACTATCGACGATGCAAAGGCTAAGGCTCAGAAACTGCTTGAGGCAGCGAAGGGCTAATTCATAGTTCTGAGTTCATAATTCATAATAAAGAGTTATGTTGAGACTGAAGATTGTATCGCCCGAGAGAATCGAATTCGAAGGAGAGGTGACGAGTGTCAAAGTACCAGGAATGGCTGGTAGTTTTGAGATTCTTACTGACCACGCCCCTATTATCTCATCACTCGAAACAGGAGTGGCAGAATATACGGAGGCATCAGGTCAGAAGAGCACGCTGAATATCCTTGGTGGATTCGTTGAGGTTCAGAAGAACGAAGTAAGTTTGTGTGTAGAGATAAACAAGTAGTATCTATGACTAAGCAAGATATCTGCAAACTGAGCATCCTGTATCTGGTGCAAGGCATTGTCCTGACCATTATCGCTACGATAGCTACACTCTTGGTGGAGCGATTCACCAGTGTGGGCGACCTGCGTGTGCCAGTGATGTTCAGTTGTGGATTCTCTCTTGCCATAGTGCTTGCAGAAGGGAATATCTGGCGAATGGTAGCTACGAAGCATCCAGACAGCTTGACAACATTCTTTACAGCCCTTTCAGGTTTCAGGATGTTGCTGGCTTTAGCCACAATGTTCGTTTATTATCTCATTGCAGGACGTGAGGCTATGCTGCCATTCTTCTTGGTATTCATGGCGTTCTATGTGCTGCTGCTCATTCATCATTCAATCTTCTTCGCGAAAGTCTCTAACCGTTCGTGATAATACATTAATAATAATGAAACATTTCAAGTCTATATTACTCCTGTTGGTGGCATTCCTGCTTATCCCTGTTCAGCACATCCATGCAGAAGAGGCAGAAAGCAAGGAACTGGACATCCCAGAGATTGTGCTGGAACACTTGGCCGATGCCTACGAGTGGCATATTGCTTCGTATGAAGGCAAGCATCTGAGTGTGCCCCTGCCTATCATCGTTAGGAGCGAGAATACAGGCGAGTGGCATTTCTGCACAGCCCATAGCTTGCCAGAGCCATTCTTCTTTAGTGAAGAGCATCATGGCAAGATTTATGAGCGCGTGGGAGGCGAAGAGGTGCGGCCCATAGACCTGAGCATCACCAAGACTGTTGCTCAGATATGGATTGTAGTCATCGTGCTTATCACCATCTTCCTGTCGTGTGCACGCTGGTATAAGCGTCACGATGCCCATAGCGAAGCGCCTAAGGGATTTGTGGGAGCTATTGAGATGGTGGTTATGATGATTCATGACGATCTGATTAAGTCATCCATCGGCGAGAAGCACTACAAGCCCTATGCGCCCTATCTGCTCACCGTGTTCTTCTTTATCCTGACCACCAACCTGATTGGCCTGATTCCCATCTTCCCTGCAGGTGCCAACGTGACTGGTAATATCAACATCACGTTCTTCCTGGCATTCTGTACTATGCTGGCTATCAATATCTTTGCCAACAAAGAGTACTGGAAGGAAATCTTCTGGCCAGAGGTGCCTCTATTCCTGAAGGCCTATCCTGCGCCCATCATGCCTGTCATCGAGCTCTTTGGCGTCATCACCAAACCCTTTGCTCTGATGATTCGTCTATTTGCCAACATGATGGCGGGACACGCTGTGATACTCTCTTTCACTTGTGTGATATTCCTAGGTTGGTCTATGGGTGTAGGCTATGGTATCGGTCTGAACACGTTCAGCATCATCATGCTGCTCTTCATGAACTGCCTGGAGTTGCTGGTAGCCTTTGTTCAGGCTTATGTCTTTACGATGCTCAGCGCCGTGTTTATCGGACTGGCTCATAAGGATCATCACGCTGAGTAAAATTTCAACGAGAAACAATTAAAAATAAAATTAGTAATAACAATTAAAACATTAACGACTATGATTATTTCTATTTTGGCCGCTGAAGGTCTGGCACAGCTGGGCTGCGGTATTGGTGCTGGTATTGCAACAATTGGTGCAGGTTTGGGTATTGGTAAGATTGGTGGTAGCGCAATGGACGCTATTGCTCGTCAGCCAGAGGCAACTGGTAAGATTCAGACCAACATGATTCTGACCTCAGCATTCGTGGAGGGTTGTGCTCTGTTTGCTATTGCTGCTTGTGCATTCCTTATTAAATAAATAACGATCGCTAATGGATTTCACTAAATTGCCATCAATCCTGACGCCCGATCTCGGACTCTTGTTCTGGATGCTCATAGCGTTCTTGGTGGTCTTCCTTGTGCTTGCAAAGTACGGCTTTCCTGCTATCATTAATATGGTAGATGAGCGTAAGCGGTATATTGACGAGAGTCTGCAGAAGGCACACGAGGCATCAGAGCGCCTTGAGAATATCAAGCAAGAAGGTGAAGCCATTCTTCAGGAAGCACGCGAAAAGCAAGCCCAGATGCTGAAGGAGGCTGCTGAGACACGCGATGCCATCGTAGAGAAAGCCCAGGAAAAGGCTCGTGAGGAAAGTGCCCGTTTGCTCAATGACGCAAAACTTGAGATTGAGCAGCAGAAGCAAGCCGCTATAGCCGACATCCGTCAGCAAGTAGCTACATTAAGCGTAGAAATCGCCGAGAAGGTTCTGAAGCAGAACCTGAAGGACGATAAGTCGCAGATGGATCTCATCGACCGTATGTTGGATGATGTATCTTCTAATAAATAATAAAGGTGTAAGCGTATGGATATAGGAGTAATATCGGTTAGGTATGCACGTGCTCTTCTGAAGAGTGCGACCGATGCGAAGCTAGAAAGCGAGGTGTATCAGGAGATGATGCTCTTGGCAAAGAGTTTCATTGAGGTGCCCGCTCTTCGCCACACGATAGACAACCCCATGCTCGCCAAGGAGAAGAAGCAGATGTTACTCGAAACCGCCGTTGGTGGTAACGAGTCGTCGGCTCTCTCGAAAGCTTTCATAGCCCTGGTGCTCAAGGAAGGTCGCGAGAACATGATTCAATTCATGGCCAATTCTTACGTCACACTCTATCGTCAGCAGAAGAATATCATCCTTGGAAAACTGACTACTGCCACTCGTGTGTCGGCTGCTACCGAGCAGAAGATGCGCCAAATGGTAGAGGCAAAGACTCAAGGCACAGTAGAGTTTGAGACGCAGGTCAATCCTGACATTATCGGAGGTTTCGTGCTCGAATACGACACCTTCCGTATGGATGCCAGTGTGAAATCGCGCCTTAACTCAATACTCAACACACTGAAAAAATAATTATGCATTAAGCATTAAGTATTAAGAATTATATTTATGTCAGATAAAATTAAACCAAGCGAAGTCTCTCAGGTGCTGCTTGAACAGCTGAACGGCATCTCAGGTAGTGCCCAGTTCGACGAGGTGGGTACCGTGCTTCAGGTCTCTGACGGTGTGGCTCGTATCTATGGTCTTCGTAATGCCGAGGCCAACGAACTGCTGGAGTTCGAGAACGGCACGATGGCCATCGTGATGAACCTTGAAGAAGACAACGTGGGTTGTGTGCTGCTGGGCACCACGTCGGGCATCAAGGAAGGTATGGTGGTGAAGCGCACCAAGCGCATTGCCTCTATCCGCGTGAACGATAATATGCTGGGCCGCGTAATCAACCCATTGGGTCAGGCCATCGACGGTAAGGGCGATATTGACCTGAAAGACTCGTTCGAGATGCCCCTAGACCGTAAGGCACCTGGCGTTATCTATCGCCAGCCCGTGAAGGAGCCCCTGCAGACCGGCTTGAAGGCTGTTGACTCAATGATTCCTATCGGTCGTGGCCAGCGTGAGTTGATCATCGGTGACCGTCAGACGGGTAAGACCGCCATTGCTGTAGACACCATCATCAACCAGAAGAGTTTCTACGAGGCTGGCAAACCCGTATATTGTATCTATGTGGCCATTGGTCAGAAAGCCTCTACCGTTGCCGCCCTGGTGCAGACCCTGAAGGAGCATGGCGCTATGCCTTACACCATTATCGTAGCTGCTACCGCTGCCGATCCCGCTGCTATGCAGTACTACGCACCATTCGCAGGTGCTGCTATCGGTGAGTATTTCCGCGACCGTGGTCTGCCCGCATTGGTGGTCTATGACGACCTGTCAAAGCAGGCAGTGGCCTATCGTGAGGTATCTCTGATTCTGCGTCGTCCTTCTGGTCGTGAGGCTTATCCTGGTGACGTATTCTACCTGCACTCTCGTTTGCTGGAGCGTGCTGCTAAGATGAACGAACAGCAGGAGGTGGCCGAGCAGATGAACGACCTGCCCGAATGTATGAAGGGCCATGTGAAGGGTGGTGGTTCGCTCACCGCTCTGCCTATCATTGAGACTCAAGCTGGCGACGTGTCAGCTTACATCCCCACCAACGTGATCTCTATTACCGACGGTCAGATTTTCTTGGAGTCAGACCTCTTCAACCAGGGCTTCCGTCCTGCCATCAACGTAGGTATCTCTGTATCTCGTGTGGGTGGTTCGGCACAGATCAAGTCTATGAAGAAAGTGGCTGGTACCCTGAAGATTGACCAGGCACAGTATCGTGAGCTCGAGGCTTTCTCGAAGTTCTCAAGCGATATGGATGCTGTAACAGCGATGACGCTTGACCGTGGTCGTAAGAACAACCAGCTGCTGATTCAGCCTCAGTATAGTCCTATGCCCGTAGGCGAGCAGGTAGCAATTCTCTATTGTGGTGTAAATGGTTTGATGCGTCAAGTACCCATTGAAAAGGTTCGTCAGTGTCAGGATCAGTTCCTTGACAAGTTACGTTCTGCACACCCAGAGGTTATAGAGACACTCGCAAGCGGCAAGATTGATAATGCCACCGTCGATACCATTGAGCAGGTAATGGCCGATATCGCAGGAACCTATAAAGCCTAATAGCCTATGCCGTCATTAAAGGAGATTAAAGGACGTATTGCTTCAGTCAACTCGACTCGCAAGATTACCAGCGCGATGAAGATGGTTGCTTCATCGAAGTTGCATCATGCACAGGTAGCTATTCAGAATATGCTGCCCTACGAAACCATGCTGGAGCACATCCTCAAGTCGTTCCTCGCGGCCGAGCCTGGAGCTCAGACGATTTATGATCAGGAGCGACCAGTCAAGCGTGTAGCCTTGGTGGTCTTCAGTAGTAACTCGTCGCTTTGTGGTGCCTTCAACGGCAATGTCATCAAGACGATGATGAAGGCTACTACTGCACTCTCTGAGGAACTAGGCAAGGAGAATGTGGAAGTTTATCCTATTGGCCGTAAGGTGGCCGAGAAGGCTCGCAAGCTGGGTTACAATGTTAAGTGTGACCTAGCCGACCTTGTAGATCATCCCAATGTAAAGCAATGTATCGACTTGGCTATGGAGTTGGGTGAGCGCTTTGCCAAAGGCGAGATTGACAAGGTAGAGCTGATTTATCACCACTTCAAGAGTGCTGGCTCGCAGATACTGACGCATAAGACCTTTCTACCCATTGACATTGAGTCTGAGCTGAATGCCGACCACGAGCGCGACCTGACGTCGAACATGGTGACAAAGCAGGCACAGGAGTATCTGAAGAAGAAGGGGCGCAAGAAGGAGGTGAAGGCCGACGAAGTGGCTCCGCTGAATGATAACTTCATCGTAGAGCCCGATATGCACACCGTGCTGTCGCAGCTTATTCCAAAGATGGGACATTTGATGCTCTACACAGCCTTGCTCGACAGCGTTGCCTCTGAGCACGCCGCCCGTATGGTGGCAATGCAGACTGCAACGGATAATGCCGACGAGTTGCTACGTCAGTTGAACCTGCAGTACAACAAGAGTCGTCAGCAGGCTATCACCAGCGAGTTGCTCGATATCGTAGGAGGTTCCGTGAACAATTAAGCGAATATGAATTTCAAGCAAGCCCAGTCGCCATCGTGCTGCTGGGCTTTCTTTATAAGTCCTAATGACTGGACTTTCTCTTCCAGCATGGGGATATCTTGCTCGTAGAATCCGCTGAGCAGCAGGGTAGAGCGGGGCGCCATCTTGCTAACAAAAGCCTCCATATCGTTCAGCAGAATGTTTCTGTTTATATTAGCCAATACCACGTCAAACTGCCCCTCTACCTCTTTTAATATGGAAGCATCGCCTAAGAGTGACGTAAAGTGATTGTCCACCATGTTGATGACCGCATTATGTCGCGCGTTATCCGCACTCCATTCGTCGATATCATAGCCCACAACCTCTTTGGCACCCAGTTTCAGGGCTACGATACCCAGAATACCAGTTCCCGTGCCACAATCCAACACGCGCTTACACTCAAGTTCCAAACCCATCAATTGGCTGACCATCATACGCGTTGTCTCGTGTGTGCCTGTGCCGAAAGCCAGATGGGCGTCAATTTCGATGAGGGTGGTTAGGGGTGAGGGGCTAGTGGTTAGAGGATAGTTTTGTGGCATGTGACGACCATCATGAATAATAATCCTACGTTCAGATCTATTCTCTAACCTTTCACCACTAACCTCTAACCCCTGAAAACTAACTACAATCGGTTCGAATCCCTGCTGCTCCCATTGTTCGTTCCAGTCCTTATCCTCAGCCTCGCTTACAACAAATGAAACAGCACACGAGGGTAGGGGGAAGTCGCTTATCAGAACCCTCAACATTTCCTCCTCGAAGAGTGGCTGTTGCACATATCCCTTTACGCCCTTATCCGTATCCTCAAAAGTCTCGAAACCAGCCTCTCCAGCCAGTGCCGAGAGGATATCGCGTGCGTCCTGCATCAGTTCTGCTGGCGCCTCAATGGTGAAATTCACTTCGAAATATTTCATAACCTTGTTAATTTTATCTGCAAAATTACACAAAATAGGGAAAATCCTACCACGTTTTAGGGTTTTTCCCTACCTTTGCATGAAAATTAGTGGTATTTTTGCATCGTGAAAGAATAACTAAAACGTTTTAAGATATGAAAAATTGGATGTATCTCTCAATGGCTTTCGTCCTGCTGCCCCTCTCAATGATGGCGCAAGACGACGATATGTATTTCGGCTCTGCCAAGAAGTCGAAGAGTTCCACCCGCATCACTTCCGCATATGAGACCACCCCTGATCGGGTTTATCATTCCGGCTCACGTAGAAGTGTTGACGACTACAATCGCAGAGGTAGCAGTTATGAGACTTTGCCCAACGATAGCGATATCATAGACTTCTCTGCTGTCGAGGGTGTTTATCCAGATTCTACTGCCGACTACCAGATGACCAAGAAGATGGCGCGCTGGGAGGGTTATACGCCTAGTGATGCTTATTGGGAAGGCTATTCCGACGGTAGTCACGACTCTTGGATGTGGCATTCACCCTGGTTTTATTCATCCTACTATCCCTGGTATGATTCCTGGTACTATTCTTCTTGGCGCTATGGATGGTACGATCCCTGGTATTATGATTACGGTTGGGGATGGCATTATCCCTACTACCACTATTCTTACTATGGCGGTTACTACGGAGGCTACTATGGCCGTCACCATTACGGCACCCGCTATTACGGAACGGGCAACACTGGTACACTAGCTCGCAGTGGCAACTATTCGCGCAGCGCTACACACGGCAGCGTGACGGGCTATACCAGCAGCAGTCGCTTCGACGGTGCTCGTAACCGTGCCTATTCTGGCAACAGCGGACGCGCCACTTCAGGCAGTTCTACTCGTTCAGGTTCCCGCACCACAACCTCGCGCAGTTCTACTCGGACCACAATTTCAGGTTCTACAAACAGCAGTTATTCTTACGGCAGTAACCGTTCTAGCGGCAGTTTGCTCGGAACTTCAAGTACCAGTAGCAGTAGTTATAGTGGTGGCGGTAGTAGCTACGGTAGCTCTCGTTCTAGTGGTGGTTACAGCGGTGGTGGCAGCACTCGCTCCTCTGGTGGCGGCGGTGGCGGTCGCAGTGGAGGCGGACGTAGATAATAGCGTACTCTAATGAGATTTCAAATAATATAAATGGATTTTGATAATTATTTAGAATATGAAAAAGATTGTTTCCCTCGCAGTTCTATCGTTGGCCATGATGCCTGCAGCTGCACAAGATACATACGAAAATGCCCGTCTGTTGGGTAGTGACCTTAATGGTACAGCCCGCTATGTAGGTATGGGTGGAGCCCTTGATGCGCTAGGTGCCGATATTTCTTCCATCAGCACCAATCCCGCAGCCATTGGCGTGTTCCGTCATAGTACGGCAAGTGCTTCTATTGGTATTGTCTCACAGGAAGAAGTAAAGCGTTTTGATCAGGTTGGCAAAACCAATTTCAGTATTGATCAGGCTGGTTTCGTTTATTCTACCCAAACGGGTTATAACTCGTTCCTGAATTTTGCCTTCAACTACCATAAGAGTCGTAATTTCGACCAAATTCTTTCAGCAGCTAATTCTTTGCAAGGTGCCTCACTAGGAAAACTTGCTTATCAAAAGAGTTGTATAGCTTACGAACGCCAAGGAGGTTATTATCTGGAAGAGGGTAGTAATGGGGTAGTAGATGGCTGGCGAGATAGGGTAAGCAATGATCGTGCATATACCTATACGCAATGGGATCACGTATACACAAATGGTCTTCTTTGGGACAATGTAAATCCGCCTGTAGCCGACATGCCTTCTTCACCATACTACGACCCAAATAAAATTTATTTCAATAATGTTTATTTTAATGGTGACGATTATAGTTTCGACCGTGCTCATAGCGGATGGATTGGTAACTTCGACTTTAACCTGAGTGGTAATATCAATAATCAGGTATTTCTGGGACTTACACTGGGTCTCAAACAGGTAAACTATAAAGGCTACAGCGAGTATCAGGAATTCCTCGTTGATGGTCAAAATAGGCCTATAGGCAATACAGTATTGGCTGACGAGCGCAAGATAACAGGTACTGGTGTAGATCTTTCTGTAGGTGCAATTTTCCGTCCTTTCGAAGAATCTGCTTTCCGCTTTGGTGTTAGCATCACAACGCCTACATGGTATGACCTTAAGTCTCAGAATGCCACCTTATTAATAAATGCTACAGATTACAATGCACTGAATCCTTCATTCAAGAACTGGGGCTACGATGAGTATTCAAGTGGTGAGACTTACGAGTATAAATACTACACACCTTGGAAATTCGGACTCAGTTTAGGACATACCATAGGCAATTTCCTGGCTTTGGGTGCTGGCTATGAATATGCCGACTATAGCACAGCCGATAACCGTATTAATGATGGCTATGATGCATACGGAAATCCTGATTCTTACAGCGATGACGTCATGAACGCTCACACAGAGAATACTTTAAAGGGAGTTTCTACACTTAAACTCGGTGCAGAATTCAAACCAGATCCAAATTTTGCTGTACGTTTTGGCTATAACTATGTTTCTCCGATGTACCAAGATAACGGTGTACGTGACACGCGTTTGGCAAGCATTGGCAACTGGTATTCATCAACGGCTGATTATACAAACTGGAAATCTACAAACCGTATAACTTGTGGTCTTGGCTACAAGTACGATGGATGGAATTTCGACTTGGCTTATCAGTATAATACTACAAAAGGAGAATTTTTCCCATTCCAGCCAGACGTAACAGCTACTGATGTTATTTTGAATACAGATACAGGTAATCCAGATTTTATAACAAATGTTTGCACACCGACTGACGTAAAATTCAATCGTCATCAGTTACTCCTTACCGTTGGTTATACATTCTGATTCATGAAATAGAAAAGAATTTAAAGGATTCTCAGAATTATAAAAATAGGGGCCGCAAATGAGCGGTCCCTTAACTTTTTAAATTATTTATTTATCATAATGCAGATTCTCGGATAAAGCAATAAATACTTTCGGACTAGAAAAAATAATGCGTCAGTTAGTGAACCTATACAGGTTTTCGTAACTGGCGCATTTTTATGAATTACTTCTCGTTACGTTCAATCCATGCGAGCACATCGCCCTTGCGAACCTTTGCACCTTGTTTAGCAGAAACTTCAACAAGTTTACCGCCAAGAGCTGCAGGAATAGGAACAATTTCTCCCCATTTTTCCATTAAGTAACAGAATGTCTGACCTTCCTCATATTTCTGTCCAATGAATGGTTCTACACATGGAGCGCATTCGCCCTCACCATTGAACTCGTAGAAAATCTGTCCAGCTGACGGACTTACCAGTGCATCAGCTTTTGCATGCTTAAATGCTGCCAACTCCTCGGCGCTCATCTTTGAGCCAAGCTTAGCATCCTTAGCTTTCTGCAGGTCAGCCAAGAACTGTTTCTTCGCCTGTCCGCTCTTAAATGCACGATACTGCTCTGGGTGCATAGCCAACTCGAAGAGTTCCTCGTTGTCCTTACCGTAATCCCAGCCATTCTCGTCCATTTCTTTCTTGAAGCCATCAAGGGCATTTTCAAGCAATGTATGAGGATCTACATCTGTGAACTCACGGTTCTGCTTCTTAGCCAACTCTACGAGCTCAGGATCAACGGTTCCAGGAATCTTTCCGCTCTTGCCGAGAATCATGCCCCACATAGCGTCGTCCATCATCACGAAACGACCCTTGCCCTGCTCAATGGTAAGCAGATTCATCAGAGCGATATTCTTGGTGTACTGAGAGAACGGCGTTACCAATGGAGGATAACCTACACGTGGCCATACATATTCAACCTCGTTGAACAGCTTCACCAGCATATCGTCCATTGTCAGTTCTGCCTCGCCCTTCTGAGCACGAATCTTGTTAATCATGGTCTGGATACCACCAAGGTCAGCCATCATTGAGCCCATCATACCACCAGGCAGACCACAACCCAACAATAGTGAAGACATGTGCTTATTAGCAGGATTAATGAAATAGCCCAACCACTCATCGATGAACTCCTGAGTGAGGGTACGAGCCTGCATATAGGCGTTCATATTGATTTCGGGTACGTCGAAGCCCTCGTTCTTCAGCATAGACTGAACAGAGATGATATCGGGATGAACCTTACCCCAGCTGAGAGGCTCGATAGCGGTATCGATGATGTCGGCACCATTATTACATACCTCGAGGATAGAGGCCATAGACAGACCAGGACCAGAGTGACCATGATACTGAATGATGATTTCAGGATGTTTGGTCTTGATAGCCTTAGTCAGAGCACCCAGCATAGCGGGCTGACCAATACCGGCCATATCCTTCAAGCAAATCTCCTCAGCACCAGCGGCGATAACCTCGTCGGCAATGTTTGAGTAGTACTCAACGGTGTGAACGGGAGATGTGGTGATACAAAGAGTGGCCTGTGGAATCATGCCAGCAGCCTTGGCCCACTTGATAGAAGGAATGATATTACGTGTGTCGTTCAATCCGCAGAAGATACGTGGGATGTCCACACCCTGAGCCTTCTTCACCTTATACATCAGTTCACGAACATCATCGGGAACAGGATACATACGGAGAGCGTTCAGGCCACGATCCAGCATGTGGGTCTGGATGCCGGCCTCATTGAAGGGCTTACAGAAAGCGCGTACAGCATCATTAGGATTCTCACCTGCCATAAGGTTCACCTGCTCAAAGGCACCACCATTGGTTTCTACACGTGAGAAACAGCCCATCTCGATGATGACGGGGGCAATACGCTCCAACTGATCCTTACGGGGCTGGAACTTACCAGACGACTGCCACATATCGCGGTAGACGAGACTAAACTTGATTTGTTTCTTTGTTGCCATAATCTATATAAAATAACTTGTATCCTAAAACGTGGATGCAAAATTACAAAATAAATCTCAATATAAGGGTCAAAATCAAAAGAAATTAGTAACTTTGCCCCAAAATACAGACAAAAATGAAAAAGAATACAATACTATGCATCATTGCAACCCTCATTATGTGGGGATGCGGAACCAAACAAGACCCCGTTGTAACTGAGCAGGAAGTGACCGTCAGCGATGATGACGACCAGACGATCTACGGTTTGGCCTGTGACGGATGCAATGACACGTTAGTGATTTTTCTGCCTATACCGTATGATGGCGGCGATCCAGATACGTTGCACATCCTAAATGCGGTAAAGAAGCGTCAGATAATGGGTAAGATCCATATTGGCGACAAACTGGCTATCATGAAAAACGAACGAGACTCTACAGTAGCCGACCTAGTAATTGTCACAGAACAGCTTATGGGCCAGTGGCGACACCTAGTCTACCCCACCCTTCATCAGCGTGCCGATATGGAGGGTAACACAGAGCGTCAGAAAATAGCGCAACTGCCCGACTCTATCAAGGCTCTGCTTGAGATTCCCAAAGAGTATGGCATTGATATCAAGCACGATAATTTGATGTATGTGCCTGGCTCATACGCGAAGAATGTCACCTCTGACGAAGAATCGCCCGTGGAATACCCCATTGCGCAATTCTTCAACGAATGGAAAATATTCAACGGACGATTAGTTATGCTTCGCTGTGAAGCCGACTCGCTGGGCGAAATGCAAACGCTAGCTTCTGATACGGCAGATGTAATGCTGCTGGAAGCCGACTCGCTCGTGCTGCGCTTCAAGGACGATGTACGCAGTTATTACCGAAAGGTAGAAGAGCCGAAAGAATAAAGGCGCTGCTCGGCCATCTTTTCATACTTCGTGCCTGGACGGCCATAGTTGGCATATGGATAGATGCTGATGCCGCCACGAGGTGTGAACAGACCGATAACCTCAATATACTTAGGATCCATTAGTTTCACGAGGTCTTTCATGATGACGTTCACACAGTCCTCATGGAAGTCGCCATGATTGCGGAATGAGAAGAGATAAAGTTTCAGACTCTTCGACTCCACCATGCGCTCACCTGGGATATACAGAATCTTGATTTCTGCAAAGTCGGGCTGGCCAGTAATTGGACACAGCGAAGTGAACTCTGGACAGTTAAACTGTACCCAGTAGTCGTTCTCGGGATGCTTGTTCTGGAAGGTCTCCAGCACCTCGGGTGCATAATCGGATTTGTATTCGGTCTTACGGCCAAGCGTCTGCAGACCTTCGTTTTCTCTAGAACTCATATCGTTTAATAATTAAAAGTGTAAACAACGGTTTCTGAACCACGCTTAACCGTCAGCTGATTGATACTCTTATTTGCATTTAGCGTGGCAGAAACAATGATTTGCTCGTTATCGTTCTTTGCCTCGGCTATGATATTCGAGTTACGCGTATAGCGGAACAGAGACGCCAGCAAATAGGGGTCGCATGTTTCTACGCCCAACAGCAGCTGATTAGCATCGACAGACTGGTAGCGGTTGTCGTACTCGCTATAGGTCAAGCCATACTCGAGCGTCTTCTTGAAATCCTTATAATAGAAGAGGCTGTCGGCATTATGAATGCTGTCGGGAGCCAAACTATACTTATTATATGGGAACTGATAGGTCACGCAGGTGTTGCCAGCCAGTCCACGATGCTCGAAATTGAAGATATAATTGGCAGGTACTTGTGCGTAACTGGCATAATAACGCGAGAAATAGCCTATCGTGTCAGCACTGTTCTTCATCAGATATGGCTGATAGTCGCGAGCGCAATCCACAGTAAACGATGTGTTGTTCTTTGTATCCTTCACCGTCATCTGCTCTCTTCCGTAAGTTATCTGAAGATTTGAAAATGTCTTGTCTGACTTCTGCAGCTTCACCTGTGTGGGGCGATGCTGTTCATCGTATTCAAATGTGATGTTCGTTCCGTCATTACCTGTGATTGATTTTACATCAGCAGCAGAGCCAAATGAACCATCACCACGTGTAGCATACTGAATGAAAGCCAGTGACACATGAGCATCTCCGGGATGGCTGGTGTCACTAATCTGGATAGCAGCAGTACGACTTTCATTGGTGGTGTTCTGCTGGAAACTCATCAACTGACTATAAATCACGCTACCTTTTCCTTTCCGTATGGGCACCGTAATCCAAGAGTTGTCGTAACCGTTCATATCATTGATTTCCCAGTCACCATAACCAAAGAAAATCAGCGAGTCTGATACATTGTTGGCATAGTAATAATTGATGCTATTCGTAGGGCTATCTATGCCAAAACCAGCCCTATAATTACCATCGTCATTAAGACATGAGGTCAGCATTGTTGCTGCTGCCATTATCCCAAATAAAGTCTTTTTAGTTTCCATAATAACCTATTGATTTTTAATTAGTTAAATATCGTCATCTTCTTCATCATCATCCCAACTGTCAAAGTCGAAACCTGCGAAGCCCTCCATGGAAGGAGCCACGAAAGCATCCATCTGTCGGCGGTCTTTCTTCGTGGGACGACCAGTGCCACGAGCTCTGTCAACGAAGCCACTGATGCGGTTCATCTCCAGCAACTCATACTGGTCTTTAGGCGTTACGTTCTCGTAGATTTCCGGTAGCAACTTAGCACCAACGCGCTGCTCTATCGTTTTCAGGATCTTAAACGAATAAGTCACAGGCGGTTTGCGCACACTAATGGTATCGCCTACCTTCACCATGCGAGCAGGCTTCACGTTTACCCCATTAACTGCTACGCGTCCGTTCTTACAAGCATCCGAAGCAATAGAGCGTGTCTTGAAGATACGTGCTGCCCAAAGCCATTTGTCTATACGAGCCTCATTCATTTCTTCCCCAACTTGTTATATTGGTTCATTGTGATATCAATACCGGCGAGTACAAAACTCTTGATGATATCTACAGCCAAGTCAATTGAGGGCTGCAATTCTTTCTGCTCTTCCTCGCTATAACGACCCAATACCCAGTCAATCTGGCCGCCACGTGGATACTCATTACCAATACCCATACGCAGGCGCGCATAATCCTGACCTATAAGTTGCTGAATATGCCCAAGTCCGTTATGTCCGCCATTTGAACCGTTGGCTTTCAAACGGAAAGCGCCAAGCGGCAAGGCCACATCATCAGAAATCACCAAGAGGTGCTTCTGGTCAATGTTCTCCTTGTTGAGCCAATAGCGCACGGCATTACCACTAAGATTCATGTAAGTCGATGGCTTCAGCAGGAATACCTTACGGCCCTTCAGCGAAGTCTCAGCCACGAATCCGTAACGACGGTCGTCAAAAACGATATTGGACGCCTTTGCGAAAGCGTCCAATACCATAAATCCAGTATTGTGGCGGGTCAATTCGTATTCAGAGCCTACGTTGCCCAAGCCAACAATCAAGTACTTTTCCATCTTACGTCTGATTACTCAGCAGCAGCGGCAGCAGCCTTTGATGCACGAGTCTCCTTCACTGAGCATACTACAACCTGTGCAGGAGTAGCAAGCTTCAGACCGTCGAAGCTCAGTTCACCTACCTTGATAGCCTTACCCAGACCAAGGTTGGTAACGTCAACATTCAGAATCTCAGGAATCTGCTTATAAGGAGCGGTTACATCGATCTTACGGATAGAGAGGTTCAGCTTACCACCATTACGTACACCCTCTGCCAAACCGTTCAGCTTAACAGGAATACCTACGGTGATTTCCTTTGTCTCATTTACCTCGTAGAAGTCAGCGTGAAGCAGAGCATCTGTTGTGGGGTGGAACTGAAGCTCCTTGATGATAGCCTTGTGCTCCTTGCCATCGATGTTCAGGTTAACAACGAATACATGAGGAGTGTAAACTGCCTTACGCAGCTCAGCGAAAGTAGCGGTGAACGACAATGCCTCGGGCAGACCGTTCTCACCCTTCTTCTCACCATAAAGGTTACAGGGAACAAGACCTTCCTTACGGATCATCTTTGAAGCCTTCTTGCCAGTGATCTCACGCTTCTGGCCATTGATTGCGATTTCTTTCATAACGTTTGTGTTACTCTAAATTAAGTTGTTTGACATAAAATTGTTTGACTTAATTCGCCATCACACGAAAAAAGCGGGTGCAAAGGTACGAAGAAAAATTGATAATTAGCAACAGGTTATGGAAAAAAATCTAAAAAAAGCGCATTTTTCTTGTACAATAGCGGAAAAATAACTAAATTTGCATCCGATAAAAGAGTTTACACGTATGATTAATAGAGAAATCATTAGAATTAAGATTGTTCAGTTAACCTACGCATACTATCAAAATGGTAACAAGAACATTGACACTGCCGAGAAAGAACTTTTCTTCAGTCTTTCTAAAGCCTATGACTTGTACAACCAACTACTTTCATTGATAGTTGCCATTACGAGGGAAGCACAACGCCGTCAGGAAGTCCTGCAGGCAAAGGCCCTGCGCGAAGGGACCCCTACCCCATCTACAAAATTCACAAGTAACCGTTTCGCTCTGCAGCTGGAAAGTAACATCCAGTTGGGAGAATTTATGGAAACACAAAAACGCAACTGGTCTGACTATCCTGAGTTTATCGGCAAACTGTTTGAGCAGATTGAGCAGAGTCAGGTGTATCAAGAGTACATGGCTGACAGCGAAGACAGTTATGCTGCTGATCGTGAACTTTGGAGAAAACTATACCGAGTATTTATTCAGGACAATACCGACCTTGACTCACTCCTGGAAGAGCAGAGCCTCTATTGGAATGACGACAAGGACGTCGTTGATACATTCGTAATTAAGACCATCAAGCGTTTTGAGGAAAAGAACGGCGACAAGCAGGAACTGCTTCCCGAATACGACTCTGAGGAAGAAAAAGACTATGCACGCAAGCTCTTCAGAGCTACCATACTGAACGCTAATGATTATCAGCGCATGATGACAGAGGCTTCACAGAACTGGGACTTCTCCCGTCTGGCTTACATGGATGTTATCATCATGCAGATTGCCATTGCAGAGATGATGACCTTCCCCAGCATTCCTGTCAGCGTAACTATTAATGAGTTCGTGGAACTGGCTAAGTTCTACTCTACCCCACGCAGTGCCGGTTATATTAATGGTATGCTCGATGCTATAGCACGTCACCTGATTAATACTGGCAAGATGTTCAAGCAGATGGAACAGAAATAAGAATAAGACAATTAATAACTAAATAATAATTTATCAAAATGATTAATTTCCTTTTACAAGCAGATGCAGCCCCTGGAGCTGGCGGTGGGATGATGACAATCGTTATGTTTGTCGCAATCTTTGCTATTATGTACTTTTTCATGATTCGTCCTCAGCAGAAGCAGCGCAAGGAGATCCAGAAGTTCCAGAACGAACTGCAGGAAGGTACTGAGGTTGTAACCGGTGGTGGTATCTATGGTACTGTTACAAAGATTGACCTGGCTAACGGCAAGGTTGACATTAAGATTGCCCGCGATGTTGTAATCACCGTTGACAAGAATTACGTATTTGCAAATGCCAACGCTGGCATCCAGAAATAAAAACTGACGTATCGCAATGACCTTGAGGCCCGTCGATACTCTACGCGCAATCAGACATTTCCTGTTTAGCAAAACAAACAGGGAATTTCTGATTTTTTTATTGTTCCTTGCCGTTTCGGGTATTTTCTGGCTGATGATGACGCTGAACGAGACCTACGAGAAGGAAGTGGAGTTTTCCGTCCGTTATGTCAACGTGCCGCAAAATGCAGTGCTCACATCTGGTGAAACTGACAGTGTCATCGTGAATATCAGTGATAAGGGATTCAGTCTTTTTGCCTTTATCTATTCCGAGGATCAGCACACCATCTACGTGGACTTTGCAAAATATGCGTCAACAGATGGAACAGGTACGGTTCCTGCCGTCGATTTGCAACGACAAATGGAACTCCTGCTGCCTGCATCGGCAAAAATAACGAGCCTTAAGACTGAGAAACTGGTATTCTATTATAATAATGGTGAAAGGAAGAAAGTACCTGTAAGATGGCGAGGTCATCTTAATACCATTTCTCATTATTATATATCAAAGACCATCATTCAGCCTGATAGCGTTACAGTCTTTGCTTCACGTGAAAAACTGGACAGTATTCATTACATCTACACAGATGAACTGAATTACTCAGATATCCGCGATACGCTGGTAGTAAAGAGTGGTTTGCAACATCTGAGAGGTGTGAAGATTGTACCAGGAAACGTGAAGATCAGCATTATGACCGATGTTCTGACTGAAGAGACTATCGACAGCATCCCTATCGTGGGTATCAATATGCCCAAAGGTAAGGTGCTGCGCACGTTCCCCCCAAGAATCTCGGTAAAGATTGTCACAGGCATGAAGAATTACAAGGTCATCTCGCCTGACGATATTCTTGTTGTCGCTGACTATGAG
>Ga0265298_10003151_pt1 | contig 22145 bp, 42 predicted proteins | sample AusTroGonzalo_MG_3_FD_193486 | JGI IMG/M metagenome (GOLD analysis project Ga0265298, IMG submission 193486) | Bovine rumen microbial communities from tropical cattle in Woodstock, Queensland, Australia - Gonzalo_01 | ecosystem: Host-associated > Mammals > Digestive system > Stomach > Rumen ...
GTGATGAAATACCACACTTGATAAGAAGTGGAGCGAAATAAACAGCCTATTTTCTTCGGGTGAAATTGGTTATCTGAAATATGAGGACGGCTCCATAGCTCTTGTAACAGGGTGCATCAATGCTTTTGGTATATATTCAGTTGTTGCAATTTTAGGAAGTCCAATGGGTACGGTAATTGGACAAGTTTATTCGTGTAACAGCGAAAATGATTATCCTGTTCTTCAAGAATAAGACATCACCACAAACAGGCAGTAAATGCCACAGAAAGGGACGGGGCGGTCGGGAGGCCGTCCCTTTTGTGAGGTAAATTTATGGCGTTAATAGATAAGGTCAAGATCGCGTGTCGAGTGAAAACGGAAGCATACGATTCACAGTTAACGGATCTGATTGAATCGGCGAAGCTCGATCTCGGGATCGCCGGCGTGATCGTTCCGGCACCGTTGGACGCACTTGTTGAAAGAGCGATTTGCACATATTGCGAAATGAGTTTCGGGATCCCCGAAGATTATGAGCTGTTGAAGCGTTCTTATGACGAACAGAAAGCACAGCTTTCGAACGCGTCCGGATATACGAATTGGAGAGCGTAAATGTACGAAGATATCGCGACTTTAATTTCATACGGGACGAGCACGTTCGACGAATACGGGAACGAATCGATCGAAACGGAAAAAACGGATGTGTATGTGATGCCGCGCGGCGTGTATCAGAGTGAATATTATAACGCCGCACAGCTCGGACTCAAACCATCGATCACATTGGAGATCGCACATCTTGAGGATTATCACGATGAAAAGGTGGTTGAATTCCGGAACAAGATATACACCGTCATTCGTGTCGATTGGTCCGCACAAAGGGACAAAGTTTCTCTTATTTGCGAAGAGAGGACGAACAATGGATAGTCTTTCAGTAACCGCACAAATGAAACAAATCGTTGGTAATTACAATCGAGAGGTTCAAGAAGCGGTTAACGAAGCGGCGATCGAATCGTCCGAATCCTGTTTACAACAGCTTAAAAATACATCACCGAAACGTCCGAAGGGCGGTCGATATGCTCGCGGATGGGCGATCAAAAAAAACCATACAGCAACAGGCGCGGTCGAATATGTCGTTTATAATCGGACAGATTATCAATTGACGCATCTGTTGGAGAACGGACACGTGATCAGAAACAAAAAGGGGACTTATGGTCGGACACGTCCGATCAAACATATCGCACCGGCGGCGGACACAGCGATTCAACGATTCGATTTAAGTGCGAGAGCGCGGATCGGGAGGATAAGATGACTTTATATCAGATTTTAACGGACGACGAAACGGGAGTCGGGATTCCGGTTGCGTATTCGCATTTCACGGAAAAAGATTCGCCGGCATCGCCGCCTTACATCGTTTATCTTGGGAACGGACAGGATAATTTCAAAGCGGATGACACGTTCTATTATTCCGAGAACCGTTATCAGATAGAATATTACTTCACAGAAAAAGACGAAGAAGAAGAGTCCAAAATCGAGAAATGCTTACTTGATAACGGACTCCGATACGAAAAGAGCGAGGACGTTTACATCGAGGATGAAGGCGTGTTCGTAATTTATTATCAAATATAGGGGGGTTCATAATGGCCAATAAAGTTGAATTTGGTATCAGTAATCTTCACGTCGGAACATACACGGACGACGGCGAAGGGAATGTCACACTTGGGACTCCGTATCATCAGAAAGGCGCGGTTTCATTCTCTCCGGAGGAACAGAGTGAAGCGACAAACTTTTACGCCGATAATATCGTTTATTGGAGCGGTTACTCCGGCGGCACGTTCGAGGGTGATCTTGAGGTCGCAAAATTCGATGATGACTTCAAAAAGAAGTTTCTCGGATATAAGACTCTCACGAATGGCGGACTTGCGAACGTAAAGGGAGCAATCAAACCGAACGTGTATATCGCGTTCCAAGTTGAAGGCGATGCGGAATCAAGAAGGATCATCCTTTATAATTGTGCTCTTGGCGGAATTACGAGAGAGTTCAATACTATCGAGGACACGAAGGAACCGACGACCGAAACGATCGCGGTTACCGTAACAGGCGATAATGGAACAGGCGTGTCAATGGCGAGTCTTGTTCCGGATGATGCCGGATATGATACGTTATTCGATAATCCTTCAGCTCCGGTCCTTGAATCTGAATCGGAATCTTAATTGTGAAACGGGGCGGATCGGTTCGGTCCGTCCCGTGTTTTCATTTATGGAGGTAACAAATGATTAAAACAGTTAACATCGGAGAAAAGGAAGTCACACTTGACAATAATATCGGGTGGACTCTTATATATCGGGATCAGTTCGGACGCGATATTCTTCCGTCATTGATGCCGATGCTCGCGGGAGCACTCGACATCGTTTCGGGTATCGTACAGGAAGCCGGCGAAAAGAAAGAGATCTCCGTCGAAACACTTGCGAAGCTTGCGGACGGGGATGCGCTTATCAATGCGATGATCCATATCGGCGGATTCGAGTTCGTCGATTTTTTAAACATTACGTGGTCATTGGCGAAGAACGCGGATGACTCCATTCCGGAACCGAAACAATGGATAAAACAGTTCGATGAATTTCCGATCGATGTGGTTGGTGTCGAGGTCGTCAAACTGATATTCAAAGGGATGGTCAGTTCAAAAAACTTGGAAAGGTTGAACGGGATGATCGAAGCCGTTCGACCGACAAAGAAAAATCCATCGATCTCGATAGCATCATCCTCGCCGGCATCGAACGAGGATTAACAATGTCAGACATCCGCCGGATGCAAATCGGACAGATTGTCGATTACTGTATTTCGTACAATGATCGACAGAAACAGGCCGAAAAGAAACAGGAACACGAAGAGAAACACGGCAAACGGCGGAGAGCGACACAAAACGACATAAACGCGTTTTTTGGATAGGATAGAAAAATGGCGGGAAATATCAAAGGTATTACAATTGAATTTCGCGGAGATACGACACAGCTCGACAAGGCGTTAAGGCAAATCGACAAAGAAACGTCGGGGATCGACAGCGAATTGAAAAAAGTCAATTCCGCGTTGAAGTTCAATCCGACGAATGTCGATTTGTGGCGGCAAAAACAGACTCTTCTTTCACAGAAAATCAAAGAAACGGAAGAAAGATTAACGACGTTAAGGGCCGCACAGAAACAGATGGACGATGACAAATCCATCGATAAGAATTCGGCGGAATATAGGAACTTACAGCGCGAAATAATAACGACAGAATCGAAGCTCAAGACGTTCAAAGGACAGCTCCAAGCGGTCGGAAATATCAAACTCCGCGTCGCATCGGAACAGCTCAAGGAAGTCGGATCCAAAGCGACGGCGGCGGGTAACGCGATGCGTGGTGTTTCACGTGCGGCGGGCGTTCTTGCCGGTGCGATCGGAGCACTTGCATATAAATCCGGACAATGGGCGGACGATCTGAATACGTTACACAAGAAATACAGGATCAACACGAAGGATCTCCAATTATACGCGGCGGCGGCGAAGCTCGTTGACGTAGACGTGAACACTATCACGAAAGCACACGTCAAACTTACCAAAACGATGGGACAGGCCGCGAAGGGATCCGCAACAGCTTCGGACGCGTTCGACAAACTTGGAGTATCTGTTACGAATGATGACGGGACTCTTCGTGATACGGACGAAGTATTCCAAGAGGCGATCGCGGCACTCGGGGAAATGGAGAATGAAACCGAACGTGATGCCCTCGCGATGGATTTATTCGGTAAATCAGCGGCCGAGTTAAATCCATTGATTGAAGATGGCGGCGAAACATATAAGAAAGTCGCCGACACGATGGAGAAATACGGACTCGACTTTGTTGACGAGGACACGTTGAACAAAGCGAACGAATTCAATGATCAAATTGACACGATCAAATCGGTCGGTGTTATGGCCTTTATGAGTTTAGGCGCGTCCCTTGCGGGCGTTCTTGAACCGGTATTGGAAAAAGTTGTGGATCTCGTCGGTAAGTTCGCGAAATGGATCTCCGGCGTTAATCCTGTTATCCTTGCGATCGTCGGGGGCGTGGCGATGCTCGTTGCGGCGATTGCTCCGGCACTCTTATTGTTTGGAGCATTAGCAAGCGCGGCGGGAGCGGTCGCCGGTGCTCTTGCGGGAATCACTCTTCCGATGGTTGCTATCGGGGCGGCAATCGCGGCATTGGTTGCGGCGTTTGCGGTCGGGATGCTCAAGAGCGAAGAATTCCGTAATGCAATTATGGGATTGATAACGCCGTTGGTCGATGCGTTCTTACCTGTTGTTCAATCGATCGTTGCGTTCTTCAAAGTGTTCATACAGGAATTGATTGCGACGACAACAGAAATCGCGAATCAGCTCGCGCCGTGTATCGTTGCGATCACTCCGATATTGACAAAGGTCGCGAAGATCGTCGGAACAGTTCTCAAGAAAGCGTTCACCGTACTCGGGAACGTGGTCAAGGTATTGGGCGCGGCAATCAGAGCACTCGCGACTATATTCTCGGGGACATTCGTGACGATCGTCACACTTGCGACAAACGTCGTGAACAAACTGAAAAACATCTTCGCGAGAGTCAAAACAGCGTTGACACATCCGTTCGAAACAGCGAAGAACATCATCAAGGGGATAATCGACAAGATCAAAGGATTCTTCAACTTTTCTGTCAAGAGTCCGCATATTCCATTACCGCATTTCACTATTTCGCCGAAGGGATGGGACATTGGTGATCTCGTCAAAGGGAAAATTCCATCGCTTTCGATCAAGTGGTATGCGAAAGGCGGAATCTTTAATTCTCCGACTCTTGCCGGAATTGGTGAAGCCGGTCCGGAAGCGGTCGTTCCTCTTGATAAGTTTTGGAGGAAGCTCGAACAGATGGAGGGCGGCGATGTCATCGTCAACGTATATGGATCCGATAATATGAGCGTGAACGAACTCGCGATGGCGGTCGAACAGAGAATCATCGAAATGGAGAAAAGGAGGAAAATGGCGTGGCAGTAGCAAAGACAGGGGCGATGTTTAAGGCATTGTCATTTGATGGTTATTCGTCCCGTAATTACGGCGTATATATTACGGGCGAAGCCGTTTATAATGCTCCGGAACGAGCTGTTGAAATGATATCGATCCCGAACAGGAACGGGGCGTTCGCACTCGATCAAGGTCATTTCGAGAACATCGAAGTCACATATCCGGCGGGCGTGTTTGCGGATAACGAAGAGGATTTCGCCGAAGCGATATCGAACTTCAGAAATCTTCTTTGTTCACGAAAAGGATATTGCACATTGACAGACGAATATCATCCGGACGAGTACCGTGAAGCCGTTTACAAGAGCGGCTTGGAAGTGGATCCGACACAGCTTCGAGCGGGCGAGTTCAATATCACGTTCGAGTGCAAACCACAGCGATTCTTGAATAGCGGGAGTACAAAAGTCACGGTTGCAAATAACGGAACGATCACAAATCCGACCTTATTTGATGCAAAGCCACAGCTTCAAGTCACGGGATATGGAGACATAAACATCAATAACGATGTAATATCTATCCAAGATGCAGAAATAGGGAAAGTGTTGTTATGTAGCGAAACAAGTATATCGGGCGGTTATACATTTTCCTATTTTGATTCAACCAATATGGCATATTTAAATACCGGTGATTCGATAATAGTTAATGAGGGATCAGTATTTGAATTTGGAATTATAGGAGCGAATTTTCCAACCACAACAGTGACGGCGTTAAATATGACAGTATCCGGGGATTTTAACGTAAATATTACAAATGTGCCTGCTCCAACAGGAAGTTTAAATAACTATTATAGAACGATAAAAGCAACAGTGACGGATGGGATTACATTCCAAAAAGGAACATCAGTGAATAAAACTATAACATTCGCTGTTACAGCTACATTAAAAACAAATAACACAACATCCAGCTATACAGGTACAATGACAATAACAATCGAATATCATAGCGGTAATCCCGGATATATAAGAACAGCGATTTCATCGTATTCGCCGAGCTTGCCGACAGGATTCAATAGATATATTCCTCAAGACAATTCAAAGGTAGCTCAAATCGATGGATATTCTACTAAAAAAATGACAAATGATCCATTCTTTATTGATTTAGATATTGGAGAAGCATACGCCGATAATAACGGAGATATAACTAATCTCAATAACATCGTAACACTCCCGGCGAAATTGCCAACACTTCCGCCGGGATCAACAACAATCACATATGATAATACGGTCACATCATTCAAAATTACTCCGAGGTGGTGGAAGATATGATCCCAATTCTATATGAAAAAGACGAGACCGTATTTACATCTAATGGTCTTGGACGACTTCGGGATTGTATATCCGCCGTTGTTACTGAAGAAAGAAATTCGATTTACGAACTCGATTTCGAATATCCTGTTGACGGAGAACGGTTCGATCAAATCTATTGCGGACGAATTATCGGCGTGACTCACGATGATGATGGCGATATTCAGCCGTTTGACATCGTGTCTTATTCGAAGCCGATCGACGGGAAAGTCACGTTCCATTGTGTTCATATCAGTTACAGACAATCATATTTGACGGTCAAGACAACAGGAACGATCAACAGTTTATCGGACGCGTTCACAGGACTTTCGAACGCGGAACCGAACAATCCGTTCTCGTACATAACGGACAAAACATCATCCGGATTCTTGGCGTGTTGGGACGGGACTCCGAGAACGGTCCGTCAGATATTAGGCGGAATCGAAGGTTCGATTCTCGACACATACGGCGGAGAATACGAATGGGACAAGTTCAACGTGATTCTTCACAATGTACGAGGAACGATCCGGAACTTTTCTATTCGTTACGGCGTGAATATGGTCGATTTCAAGGACGATACAGATTCACAAGGTACATATTCGAGCGTCATCCCGTATTGGGCGAGCGGGGACGATAAGGTTATCGGCGATCGTGTTGATAGCACCGGTATCACAGTATCGGGACGTGTTGAGTGCGTTCCTCTTGATGTATCTGATAAGTTCGAAAGCAAACCGACAAAAGCTCAAGTCGAAGCGATGGCGGCGACTATATTAAACACGAATGATCCGTATTATCCGACGCAAACAATAACGGTTTCATTCGTGAGGTTGCAGGATCTTGGATATGAACAGTTCGCCGATCTTCTTAAATGTAATTTGTGCGACGAGATCCCCGTTTACTTTCCTCGATACAATATGAGTCAACGATTCAAAATCGTTAAAACCGTTTGGAACGTGCTCGGGGACAGATATGACAGTATGGAACTCGGACAGTTGTCGACAACACTTTCCGAAGCTCTTGGAGTACAAACAACACTTTCGAATGGTGGCGGCGGGAGTCCGGCGGTAACAGGTGTCAAAGGAAATGCGGAAGGTTCGTACAGACAAGGCGATGTCAATCTTACACCGGCGAATATCGGCGCGGAACCGGATATCACAAGTTCGACGGATCTGACAGTTGGTTCGTTGAAGATCGATGATCATACGACGGCAATAGGTTCGATCCCGACAGCGGCAAGAAACACGAGTACGGTAACACTTCCGAATAATACAGCGACAAATATTTGTTCGTTATCACTTCCTAAAGGGACGTGGGTTGTTTGTTGCGGACTTCGATTCCCACAAAACACGACCGGATATAGGTGTGGAAGGTTAACGACAGATTCAGCGACTTGCACAACAACAAACGCCGACATCTGTTTAATGGCCCAACAGTTCACAGGGACAACAATAACACAATTACAATGGACGAAGATCGTCAAAGTAACAGACACGTCGAAAACGTGGTATTTGGTGGCATATGCTAACGCCGGCACGAATCTCACAATGCCGACAGGATCGACACAAACCAACACGAATCCGTATGGTTCATATATTCACGCGATAAGAATCGCATAAGGGGGGACAGATTATGTATGACTATATAGCACCGATATTAACGCCGATTCTTACAGCTCTCGTCGTATGGTTTATCGAACGGGGACGTGACAAAAAAGACGACCTTCGGGATGAAGCGGAAAGCGTGAATCGAGAGGTCAATTCCGCGACGATGGAATTGGCGTACGCGACGGCGATGGCGGTCAAACGAGGGAAAGCGAACGGAGAGGTTGAAGCGGCGGTCGACGCATACAACAAAGCGAAGAAAAGACAAGACGATTTCAATCAGAAATTACAACAATTGATTAAGTAAGGGAGTTCGAAATGTACAGGGTAACCACACCGACACACACATTCAAATTACCGATCGACACGAGTGATTGCGCGGAAATTCAGCTCGTGTATAAACAGGGGAACGTGACGTTGGAAAAGCATTACGAAAACGGAACGTTACCATCCGGAATGACGTTGGACGAAGAACAGGTCATTCAGTTATTGACACAGGAAGAAACGAAACGATTCAAAGCCGGTTTCGTAAGTGCTCAAATCAGAGTTCTCACGAACAGCGGAAAATCATACGCATCACAGATGTTTAACGTCGGAGTGAATGATGTTCTAAATGAGGAAATATTATGAGCGTGAGATTCGAAACGAGGACATTCGACGTTCAGTTCGCGGAGGATGACGCGTTCATCTGTTCGATGGAATCTGACGACGCGTTCAATGTGGATTTCGGTGAATCGGTATCGAAAGAATATCAAGGCGCGGTCGAAGTGATTCCGTCAAATCAGACGCAAACATTATTGACGGCGAACAGGATCCTCACACAAAACATAACAATCGATCCAATACCGGACAATTACGGCCTTATTGGTTGGGATGGTTCGGTCTTAACTGTTTCATAAAGGAGTAAAGAAAATGGCATCAGTTATCATCAATGGAATTCAGTATTCAGACGTTCCGGAAGTCGACATCCCGAAAGTTGGTTCGGGAACGGCGAAGTTTTTCGACACATCCGGAGCAACAGCAACATCGAGTGACATCCTAACAGGGACGAGTGCATTCGGATCATCCGGATCCATATCGGGCGGAATGGCAAACAATGGTTCAACGAGCGGAACGATCTCAACGAAGGCGGGTACGGTTACAGTACCGGCGGGATATACTTCCGGCGGAACTGTTAAAATATCCGACACGGAACAGGCAAAGATCATCGCATCCAATATCAAAAGCGGAGTGACAATTCTCGGGCAGGCCGGCGGACTCACTACCCCGACTATTAGTCAGAATAGCACAACCAAAATCCTTTCGATTTCTTGATAGGGGTGACGATATATGACAGCGAGAAACATCAGTTTACTCAATGCCGTGTATAGTGACGTTCCGGCGGTACAATTACCGATCAATGGCGGAGGGACCGCGACATTCACCGAAATCACAGATACGACAGCGGCGGCGGAGGATGTTGCTTCGGGGAAATACTTTTATACTTCCGCCGGAGTAAAAACGGCGGGGACGAATTCCGGCGGCGGTGGATCTTCGAATTGGACGTTGCTCGGAACGAAGGATTGCGGAACGATTAGCACATCGAGCACAACAGCGGCGACGATCAACAAGGATTTCTCCGTGTCCGGAGTAGGGGATTACGATCTCTTGGTTGTCGAAACATCGGTCAACACAAAAACGAACGGAAGGCACGCGGCGACAGCTCGTTTGATATGGTTGACAGCATCTTCGACAATAGGGACGAAGAACGGAACAGCGATCGCAACAGCGACGTGGAATGTGAAATTGTCATCGGCCGGAGTCGCGACATCAAGATCGAGCACGACGGCACGTGGTATATATCCGTATTCCTGTTCGCTTTCAACGACAGACGGAGTGACATCGGCGGCGTTCGTGATGTATTCGTGTTATAACTCGACGCAAACGGGAACGATAAATGGAACATATACGGCGAGGGTGTACGGCGTAAAACTATACGATTTGATAGGTGGATAATTCAAAGGTATAATCTATCGACCGATTAAATAAAATCGCTTAAAACGCAAAATAGAACGTCGGAAAGGGGCGTAAATGATGGATAACGGAACAAAATTGAGAACAATCCTAGCGATTGCGACTTCACTCAACACGGCGTTGATCGCGACGGATCTAACAGGGTTTCAGAATGAAAAAGTTGATTTCGCATATAAGATCATATCTCTTATTCTGAATTTCGTCATCGTGGCGATCGCGACTTACTTCAATAACGATTACACCGAAGAAGGGACGATCGGAACAGACGTAACAAGACGACTCAAATCAGATCCGAACGCGTTCGTGTATGTCGACGACGATGACGATCTTGACGAGTTCGAGGATGAAGATGAATCGGAATGGTACGGGGATGAAGATGATATGATTGTGGATCCTTACGAAGGGGATGAGTCCGGTGAAGTGGAAGAAGAGTGATATTTTTGCGCTTATGGTCGGACACGGAAAATCTCTTGATGGTTCTTGGGATTGTGGTTGTACTTATGGCAAATATAACGAAGCCGCGTTAATGTACGATATCGTTCGAATCGCTGTTAAGTGGTTAAGGAAGAGCGGTGTCAAGGTGATCACCGACGCGGACGATGCCAATAATCGCAATATGAAAAGTTCCATCAATTGGAGCAATAATCGCGGTGCTCGAATGTATATGTCGGTTCATTGTGATTATAGGGATTCAAGTTCCGGCGTGAATCCGCTCATCAAGACATCCGCCGATTATAAGATGGGAAATTCGATCGGTAAATATATCGCGAAGTATATGAAAATGAAGATGAAAGGACCGACGAAGCGGACGGACCTGTATGAGCTAAACGCATCAAAGGCGAACGCGAACGTGATTCTTGAAACCGGATCCATCAAAGCCGATCTTCAGAAACTTCGGGATTACAAACGATACGGAAAGATTTTGGCGAAGGCAATATGTAAATATATCGGCGTTCCGTTCTATGTATCGAACAGGACAAAGCTCCGTCGGAAAACAGCTTACGTTGTCGCATATATGAACCGTCATCATTTCAAATATACGCGGTCGTGGACGGATTGCGGAAAGAATTGGACGGAAGCAAAGAAAAAGCGCAAATCGAATTGTTCTTGTATGATCTCATACTCGATGCAGTTGTGCGGATTCCTTGATGGTAATAAGGGACAAATCTTTTGGATCAACGGCGAACGCGTCATCTGTAAAGGCAAGGGGACAAAGAAACAGCTCTTATCCGTTTCGGTCGTATCGCATCCGAACGCGTCCCCGAAAAAGGCGGGACTCAAAAAAGGCGATATTGTCGGGTATCAAAACAATGCTCACACAATGGAGTTCGAGGAATGGCGAAAAGATGGACTTCCGCGTTGGTATTCTTGGGGGCCGTCTGATGTCGGTAAGAAACAGCCGCGTCGAAAAAAGAATTACGACAAAAAGAAAATAAACACGATCATCCGTCTTAAATAGGGCGGTTCGAGAGGGGACCGCGAAGAGTTACCTCCATTCTATAAGGATCGAAGAAAACACGGGGCGAAATGCTCCGTGTTTTTTTCGTGCTCAAAAAAAATTAAAAAAAATCGAAAATTTCTTTGTTTGCCCTATTGACATTATACGCCAACAGCGTATAATCTAAAGTAGAAAATATGATATACCATCAAAATGATGGTGGGTGACATCCTGCAAGGATTTCGGAGGTAAGGAAAATGAAATTGAGATATCAAAGAATAATGACGGTTTATTACAAGGGCGATCCGAATGAATCGTTTGTAAAGAAAACAAGTTTTGCAAGTAAAGAAGCCGCGGCCGAAGATTTGAAAAAAATCGTTCTAAAACAAACAGGGACGAACGAAGATAATTGGGAAATCGTGGATGCCGAAATCGTTGACAGGGAAACCAATGAAACAGTATGGTTGATTAAAAAAGTGGAGGTAATAAAATGAAAATGAAAATGACTATCGCTGAATTACTCGCTTGGAAAAGCGGCAAACTCGAAGATTATCAAAAACTGTTAAAACGAAAAAGATGGCTCGAGAGTCGTATCAGAGGAGCGGCGGAAAGGCGATTCGATGCGATGGATGGGATGGATTGTTTTGACGATGATGAACACGATGATCCGATGTATCTGAAATGGAAAGCGGATTACGAAAAGGCGACAGAACAGATCGAGCATTACGAAACACAGCTCAATAAAGTCGCCGAAGAGCTTCTTCCTTATATGACAAGACAGGAGGTAACGGAATGAACATCATCAAAGAGCTTCGGAACCGAACAGGATTATCACAAAGCAAGTTCGCATCGAGATACGGGATTCCGGTTCGGACGTTGCAAGGATGGGAACTCGGGAAACGCGTTCCGGATTACGTTCTCCATCTGTTGGAACGGTGTATCTCGGAAGATGAAAAAGCCGTTGACAAACGGAAATAATGTTCTATAATGGATATGGTGATTTGTTATAATATCTTTTGACAGGCGGTAAGGGAACAGCTCTTACCGCCAAACAAAGAAACGGATTTATTCCTAAAATCATAAGAAAAGGAATACTTTCATCCGTATCAGAAAAGTCAATATCGAAACTATAATAAATCACCGAAACCAATATATCAAGAATGAATTGGAGGTGATTTTTTTAATGAAGGAACAGAGCTATCAACAGTTCGCCATCGTTCAAGCAAACACGGCATCTACACTAACTGATTTACTCAATTCGAAGTTAAAGGAACTGAAAGACAAAGATCCGGTCGTCACGTTCGACGGACTCACAGCGCGGATCCAATACACGGAACGGATCAACATTCCGGAGGATCTCGAAGATATGTACCGTCTGAAGGGTGTTTCTCTTACGTGCGGATCGTGTCCGTTCTTCGAACCAACAAAAAAGGGCGATGGAACGACGGACGAGAGGACGAAGAAAGGTAAATGTCCTTGTGCGTCGTACGGGATCGCGTTCGAGGACGGTCCCGTATGTGAAACGTTATTCAAGATGATCAACAGCGGGGAGGTCGGATTATGTTTGAAAAAATAGGTGGATGCTTGGTCGCGCTTGCCTGTATGAGTGCGGATTCAATCGACATAAGTGTTCCGTTCCTTATCGGACTTTTAGGAATGGTGCTCGTGGTAATCGGAGAATGGAGGTCGTTCAATGGATAAGATCAAACAGAAACAGGCCGTTCTTTCGTGGTTGAAAGTATACGGGCCGTTGACGACGAGAACAGCGGTCGACGAACTGAATATTATGAGTTTGCCGCGTCGGATTATGGAGCTTCGCCGCGAGGGGTATGACATCCGGATGACGTATCATTCGAGTCCGAACGGGAACCGGTACGGCGTATATGAGCTGATGGGAAAGAGGTGTCAAAATGTCGAAAAGTAAATTGATCGAGTGTATGAAAACATATCTTTTCAATTATCACGTCGGGAAGAGAACCGACACGATCGCGAGTAAGATGCTCGCGTGGTATTGGGAAAGAAAACTCGCGAAAATGTCCGAAGGCGAAATAATGGACAGATATTACGAATTGACGACGAAAGGAAGTGAAATGGATCTATGTCTGAAAGATTAACAGGTGATTTCCGAAAGTATATGGATAAAAACTTTCTCGGAGCGTGGGACGTTCCGGAGAAAGGCGATCTCGTTCTTACAATCGATCATTGTGAACGGAACGAGGTCAAGAACGAACGCGGTTCGGAAACGAAATTGACTCTTCATTTCGTCGAACGCGGGTACAAACCGATGATTCTCAATACCACCAATTCGAAACGTATCGGTGAAGCGCATAAGTCAAACCGCGTCGAAGATTGGGAAGGTAAAAAGATTTCGATCTATACCGAAAAGGTCACAGCGTTCGGCGGGACGACCGACGCGCTTCGGATCCGTCCTTATCCGCCGAAGGTCGAGGACGACGAACTCGTTTGTGAAGAGTGCGGAGCTGTTATCGAGGATGTGACGATCGATGGGAAGAAGTACAAGGCGAGAGTCATCGCGGAGAATTCAAAGACGAAGTTCGGTAAGTATCTTTGTTATGATTGCGCGGCGAAGGCGAAACAGGGGGTAACGGATGGAGCTGAATAACGATAATTACTATTCCATCGAAGCCGGAAAACACTATTGGTCCGTGTCACAGTTCAAGGCGTTCAACAAATGCGAAGCGTGCGGATTGGCGGAGTCGCGAGGATATTATGAACGTCCCGAATCGGATGCGCTGTTGATTGGTTCGTATGTGGACGCATATTTCTCGAACGAGTTCGAACAGTTCCAACAGGAACGCGGATGTCAGATGTTCAAAAAGAACGGTGAGATCCTCGCGAAGTTTGAACACGCGAATGATATGATCAATCGAATCGAATCGGATCCATTGATGAACGAATATCTTACCGGCGAGCACCAAACCATAATGAGCGCGAACCTATTCGGCGTTGATTGGAAATGTAAATTCGACGTATACAATGAGCGGCGAATTGTGGACCTCAAAACGGTCAAGGACTTCAACGACATATATGATCCGGTTTACGGGTGGCGTTCGTGGATCGAATATTGGCAATACGACTTACAAGGCGCGATTTATACGAGAGTTGAACAGGCCGTCACAGGTCGGTCGGAACCATTACCGTTTTATTTGGCGGCGCTCACAAAAGAAAAGGTTCCGGACATCAAGATCGTTCACATACCGCAACACATTCTTGATGCCGCGTTCAATATGGTCGGAGCGAAGATCGACCGGTTCGAGCTTATCAAGAAAGGCGAAGTCGAACCAATACGATGTGAACGGTGTGATTACTGTAAGTCGACGAAGATTCTCACAGGGCCGGAAGAATACGAATTGGAGGAAGCTAAAAATGCAAGTGAATGACGAGAATCTCGGAACGATCCTCAAGTATTTAAGAAAGAAAAAGGGGATGACTTTGATGGAATTATCATCGAAAGCGTGTGTATCATATCCGACGATAGTCAGATACGAACACGATGACAGATCCCCGAGCATAAGGACATTATTATGTGTCCTCGATGCTCTCGATGCTAAATTGAACATCGAGTAAACAATTATCGATTAAAGGCGGGACGGAGAAACAAAAATTACATCAATTAAATACTATTACTGAAACAAAAATACAATGTTCTTTCGTTTCTAATCCTCTTTGTAAATCCCAAAAGCACCTTCGTCCCGCTTTTATTTAATCAATGGAGGTCAAAAATGAAAAACTATATTTCTTTACAAGGTCGACTCGGACGTGATCCGGAACTCACAGAAAAACAAAGTCAGAAAGGGCCGTTCAAGGTAACAACATTTTCCATCGCTGTTGACAGGGACTTCGGCGATGAAACGGATTGGTTCTCTTGCGAAGTAACAGGGAAACAGGCGGAGATCCTCGAAAAGTATTTCCACAAAGGCGATATGATCATCCTCGATGGGCGTATGGAATCATACAAACCGAAGAGAGATCCGGAACATAAATCGTGGAAAGTTGCCGTCACGAAGTTTTGGTTCGTGGACCGTAAGAAGAACGGCGAACAGGATAACAGCGGACCGACACCGGATGGATTCGACGAAATCAATGAGGACGTACCGTTTTAGAACGAGCACATCGGGGGTGGAATATGAGTTTAATCGTTGTTGATAGTCGGGAAAAGCCGCGAGCGATAGAGAGCATATTGGAGTATTTCGAGCACAAGGGAATCAAATACGTGGTCAGTAAGATGCTCTTCGGTGATTATATGGATTACAACCGTCCCGAGATCGTTATCGACAGAAAACAGAATATCGCGGAACTTGCGAAGAATTGTACTGTCGAGCACGAACGATTCAAACGTGAAATGGAACGAGCACGGGACGCGGGTGCGACGTTGTATATCCTTGTTCAACAGAATCGATACATTGACAGGGGCGAGCACATAAAGGTCGAAAGGCCGTTGGATCTGATTCGATGGAGCAATAAACACACCATTGTCACAGGCGAAAAGGTTTATCGTGTGCTCGTGTCTTGGATGGCGAAATATCCGATAAAAGTCGTGTTTTGTACCAAACAGGACACAGGATATAACATCTTGAAAATATTGTATGAGGAACAGAAATGAGAGAAAGCATTATTTTTTACAAGAGCTTCGTCGAAGCGTTAAAAGAACTTCCGGATGATGATCGTCTGAAACTGTATGACGCGATATTTGAATTCGGCATATACGGGAACGAACCGGAGCTTTCGGGTATCGATGCGGCGGTTTTCAAACTCGTTCGTCCTCAAATCGAAGCGAATAACAGGAAGTATGAAAACGGCATAAAAGGCGGTCGTCCAAAACCTAACAATAACCAAAGTAAAACCAAAGCAAAACCAAACCATAACCAAACCATAACCAACACGGAACCTAATGTAAATGCTAATGTAAATGGGAATTCAAATGGAAATGGAAATGCGTCCGGTTTTGCAAACTCGGACGACATTCCTCTCTCCCTTCTTTCTTATTTGAATTCAAAAACCGGAGGGACGTACACCGATACGGAACAGACACGGGAGCTTATTGAAGAGAGGTTGTCCGAAGGCTATACGGAAGAGGATCTCCGGACGGTGATCGATAAGAAGGCGATCGAATGGAGCTGTTCCGGAAATATGCGGGCGAATCTTCGACCGTCCGTGTTGTTCGGTGAAAAGTTCGAAGAGTATTTGAACGCGCCGATCCCGATGGAGGTCGAACGCGTTCGGGAAAGATCGGATAAGACCGAACAGCTTCGGGACGAATTGGAATCGAAACGGAACGAACTCGAACAGGTTCAGACACAAATAGATGTCATCCATAACGGCGGAAAGAGCGAGGTGAAAAAACGGTTCGATGAACTTACGGAACTCAATCTCCATAAGGGAATATTGGAACAGGCGATTGAACAGATTGCGAACAGATTGGAAGTGACATAAATGAAAAAGCTGTATATCAAGACGACATTGGACGCGTTCGAGCTTCCTCTTGCCGTATCAGAAACAGCGGAGGGCCTTGCGAAGATGTGTGAAACGACGAAAGGCACGATCCTATCTGAAATAAGTCATTCAAAAGACAGGCCGCGCGTTTCATATAAAAGAGTCGATTACACCGACGAGGAATGGAGGGAATTGTAATGAGATTGATAAATGCGGATGAGTTACACGAAGTAGTGTACAAAGAAGGCCAATTCTATATTGATCCGGAAACAAATGATTGTGTCCGGAAATTGACGATCCGGATTTCGGACGTGCTCCGGATAATCGACGATGCTCCGACGGTACCGTGTCGGATCGCTGTTGGTGCTTCGTGGTTGGATGATGACGACCGGTTCGTGACACATCGAGTTCATTGTTCTATATGCGGATATGATGTCGACGCGAAACTCAAAACGAATTATTGTCCGGCGTGCGGTTCAAGGATGGACGGGATCCGTCCGGAATGGGAGGTGAAGTTACCGTGACGGATATAACAGTTAATAATGCGAATGGTTATAGCGGCACTCTTCACGGGAAGGAAATGACGATTTACCATTACGGGAAAGAGGTGTTACATACATTTGATGCAACTCCGACAAATGAAGAAGAATTGAATGAATGTTTGAGGACGATGCCACAGCTTATGAGAATGTTTGACGAACAGGATATCGACGAAGCTCTGATTGACAGTATCGAGCTTGAGGACATCGAGGATTCACGAAGGGGGTTCGAATAAATGAGTGAACCAATAAGGATTATCGGTGTAGGACTATTAGTGATAACCGTTCTATATTGGATATTGGATTGAAGGAGCAAGAGAATGAGTGAGTAATTAGGGCGACCCGACCTGACACGCAAAGCCATGTGGTTAATTGTGCAAGCACAAAGCGTACCATGTCAGAGTTGGTTAGTGGGCATGAGGGTGAACACTCTCAGCGGTCTTGCAGGTGGGGGCAAGGCAATTAATATCCACGGTGGCGGAATAGGTAGACGCAAGAACGATGACAGAAGAGTACGGATAAAAACGGCGGGGGCGCTCTTGAGGGTTCGACTCCCTCGTTCTTGAGCAGACGTCGGCTCATATAGAGTGCAAATCTCTATCCGTGGGCAATTATGAAAGCGCCGTGAAAGAAAACACGTTAAAACTCTTTTGCGAAAGCAAGATAAACCGTCTAATAAATGCCCGAAGTACAAGGGACAGCCGTGGGCACGGGGCACGGCAATAAGAGAGGTCCTGCTTTAGTGGACGATTAAAAAAGTATCAACGGAAGAGTGCAAGTCCCGAGGATAAGCCGTTGATAGGGTGAGTAGGTCATTTCTCGGGAATCGATGCTCACCCACATTTATGAAAGGAGCAGAGCAATGAGTGATTTTGGTTATATGCTGATAGGGATTGTCGTAGGTGCTTTAGGTGCTTTACTAATCCATTTAATATAGTAAAGGAGCAAGAGAATGAGTGAGTATGATGAGAAAATGGAAGAGGCACAATCTTTGATAGATTGGTTCACCGAGCACGAAGATGATATAAAAGAGCACGGTGATGGTGTTATATTGCAGATTGCTTGTGGCGAGCCAAAAACAACATCGGGGATAATGATTGCAAATAGACTTATATTGCAAATTATGATTCAAAGGCTAATCGGCGGTCTTTATGTAAAGGAGCAAGAGAAATGAAAGTTACAACCACATTTTCAAGATTAAATCCCGATACGATACAGGGCGAGAAAATAGCGATTCTGATAGTGTACTCATCAATGAATAATCAAGAAATAGACGAGTTGGAGCAATCGCTACGGCAAACGATAGCGAGCGGAGTTGTTAGTGAAGTAAAGGAGAAAGACGATGAGTGATACAAAACTTAAACCGTGTCCGTTTTGCGGTGGATCCGGTCACGTGATAATCAAGACGTGGGACATCTTCACACACGGCGCGATGGTCGAGTGTGAATCGTGCGGGGCGAGAACGGTGCTCGTCGAACCATCGTGTGAATTCGCCGCGAAGGACAAAGCTGTTGAATTATGGAACAGGAGAGTCGTAAATGATTAAGGAATTGTTATTGGGATTCTTGTTCTTTTATGTGTGGATCGCGGGTTCGGTCGGGACGGTTGTATTTGTACTTGCTATCATCGAAGCGATCCGAGATCATAACGGGAGATAAACGATGAATATTGCGGGGTATTTGGAACAGTACAGGAACGCGGACCGGCGTGCGAAGAAGCTTCGTAAAGAGTACGAAGAACAGAAACGACGGATCGATGAAATACGTTCGCCGTTGGGATCCGATGGACTTCCTCACGGTTCGGGAATCAGTAAGATCGTTGAGGAACGTGCTATCAGATTAGCGGATAAGTTGCTCGAGTACGAGGACGCGGAACTCGACGCGATCGAGCTTCGTCAAGAGGTATTCGATGTGATTGATCATATCAATGGGATCGAAGGCGAAGTCCTGTATGAGAAATATGTCAATCTCAAGACGTGGGAAAGCGTTGCCGAAGCTGTTAACGTGAATGTCCGGACAGTTTACAAAATACGCATAAGAGCACTAAAAAAAATAAAAAGGTACATTGAAGGGCATATTCTATCGTGAAATAATGGTATTGTCAAAAGATGTAAGTCGGATGACAAACGAATCACTATCATCAACTCCACAAGAGGACGGACCGGAACGGGGTTCGTCCTTTTGTGTTGGGATGATAACGGAGTTGGAAATGAAAGAGTATGATGTCGTTTACATTCTGAAGGATGGAGTAAAGGAATACGAACTTCGATATTCTCTTCGGAGCATAGAAAAGAATCTTCCTCACGGGAACGTATGGTTCGTCGGTGGTCAACCGGTTTGTCTGTTTCCGGATAAGGCGTTACCGCATATTCAGACGGGCGTTCTCAAATGGGAACGTGCTCGGAGTTCATTGATAAGGGCGTGTAAATGTCCGGACATATCCGAAAAGTTTTGGTTGTTCAACGATGACTTCTTTGTATTAAAGCCGGTCGAATCTGAAGAACCATTCTTCACGGGAATGTTACACGATCACATACTCCGGATTGAGCACCGATATGATGACAAACGGACAGGATATTCGAAAGCACTCCGGTATTGTGAAGAAACACTTCACGATGCGGATATGACGACATTCGATTATGCTCTTCACGTTCCGATGTTGATTGATAAGAAGAAAATGCTCGAAGCACTTCGAACATTTCCGGATTGTCCGATGTTCCGGAGCATATACGGGAATTACGCGGAGATCGGCGGAGTACAACACGATGACGTTAAGATCGTGAGCACGAACAAACCGATACCGGACGGAGCTGATTTCGTCAGCACGTCAGACGCGTCGTTCTTTACCGGAAGAGTCGGACAGGATTTGAGAAATATGTTTCCGGAGAAAAGTAAGTATGAAGATTACCGTCATCGTACCTTTTAAGAACGCGGCGAGATATATCGAAAGATGTGCGGCGAGTTTGAGAAATCAGACAGGGGACTTCGAGTTCATATTTGTGGACGACAACAGTACGGACGATCCTGTATTTGAAACAGACGACCGGTTCGTATTGGTTAGCAATAACCACAAGACAGGCGTGAGCGGGGCGAGGAATACCGGACTCGACATCGCGTCGGGTGATTGGATCACGTTCCTCGATGCGGACGACACGATATGTCCGGACGCATACAGGATGTTCACGAACGCAATCAAAGCCGGACAGGGATTCAAGATATATCAATTCAATCATTACAGACATTACGCGAAGATCAATAAGACGGCGTTGAAGTACACGAACGCGGCGGGTGTCTATCCGTTGAAGCGGTTACCGTCTTATTGGTGTTGCGTATGGAACAAACTGTATGATGCGGATCTAATAAAGGACATTCGGTTCAATGAATCGATGAAGTTCGGCGAGGATGAATTGTTCAATGTTGAATGTTTATCGAAAGAGAAACAGATCCGGTGTTTTGATACCGTGACGATGACACACATATTCGAGAACACGAACAGTTTGTCCAAGACGAGAACCGAAGCGGACATCCTCAAGATGGCGCGGACTTATGAGGACTTTATCAAGAAACATAAAGATCCGGACATACGACGGATGTGTTGTGTAAGGTTGTCGATACATTGGTCGAATCTGTACTTGCAATCACTAACAGGATCAAAGGGATGATGATATATGGCGAAGCCGTTCGCGAAGAAGTTTTACAGTTCGTTCGCGTGGTACACTTGCCGGAACGCTTACGCAAAGAAGAAACATTATTTGTGTGAGAACTGTTTACGTCGTGGGATATACAGGGCCGGCGAGATCGTACACCATAAGATCGAATTGGATCCGGTGAATATAAACAATCCGGAGATCGCGTTGAACTTCGACAATCTCGAATTACTTTGTCGAGAGTGTCACGCGGAACGACACAAGATGAGCGGCGGTCATTGGTCGGAAGTAAACAAACGAAAACGTGAAGCAAGGGAAAAGAAGAATCGGTTTTCAATTGATTCATATGGTCGCGTAATTGCGAGGGATGAACATTATGAAACAAAGAAGGTTGAGAGGTGATTTGAAGCCCGCAAATGAATTGATTGAGTTTGTAAAAGAACGATGTCCGGGATTTGAATATTATGGCGGATATACAGGGTGCGATGGACGTGCGGATATTAGATGCCTTAAATGCGGTACAGTATTTAATCGTTCAATGATCTCAATTAGAAAAAATCAATTTTGTTGTCCGGAATGTAAAAAGAAAGAACAATTAGAGTTCGAAAAGATAAAGGAACAAAGAGAGAAAGAAAAGAAGGAAAAACAAAAGATTAGAAAGTCGAGAGCGTATAAAAACAGAATGAAACGTTCAAGACAAATCGAAATCGGGATTTGCAAGATATGTGGTTCGCTGTTTTATAAAAAGACATCGCGACAAGAATATTGCTCGGATCCGTGCCGGTCGAAAGCTATACAACAGAATTCAAAATATAATCAAGGTAGTGATGACAGATTAAACAGGGAGAACATTGTCGATCGTGATATAAGTCTTGAGAAGTTATATGAAAGGGATAAAGGCATTTGTCAAATATGTGGTGGCAAGTGTGACTTCAATGATTATGTCATAAAAGACAATGGCGTTTTCATCGCGGGGAATCTTTATCCAAGTAAGGATCATATCATTCCGTTGAGTATGGGCGGGAAACATTCTTGGGATAACGTAAGACTCGCGCATCGTGGATGTAATACGAAAATATTCTTCAAATTTCAACGATTGATGCCCTCCCTGCCGGCGAATGTGACGCAAAAACAATAGAT
>Ga0265298_10003152_pt1 | contig 22140 bp, 14 predicted proteins | sample AusTroGonzalo_MG_3_FD_193486 | JGI IMG/M metagenome (GOLD analysis project Ga0265298, IMG submission 193486) | Bovine rumen microbial communities from tropical cattle in Woodstock, Queensland, Australia - Gonzalo_01 | ecosystem: Host-associated > Mammals > Digestive system > Stomach > Rumen ...
AAGTCAGGCCAATCCTGGACAAGGTATTGGCCGTTTATCCTGAAATTGACGCACTTACGGCTGATGGCCTCAGAGAGCGCAGCGCCGCCATTCGGGCCAAGATCGCCCTGGTGGAGAAGCCTTTCGAGGACCGTATAGCGGAAATCAAGCAGGAACTGGAGAAGGATGCCCCCGTGGAGGAGAAAGTAAAGCTCGCCACGGAAAGCGATAAACTGGTCAAGGAAGAGGATGAGGCCATTGAAAAGGTGCTCATGGAAGTTCTTCCGGAGACCTTCGCCATTGTCAAGTCCACCGCCCGCCGCTTTGCCCAGAATGAGAGCGTTCGCGTAAAGGCCACCCAGTTTGACCGGGATCTGGCCGCAGCCGGTAAGGATTTCCTGGAAATTGACGGAGAAGACGCCGTCTGGCACAACCACTGGCTGGCCGGAGGTAACGAGATTACCTGGGATATGGTGCATTACGACGTACAGCTCATCGGCGGTATCGTCCTGCACCAGGGTAAGATTGCAGAAATGGCAACCGGTGAGGGTAAGACCCTGGTGGCCACCCTGCCCGTATTCCTCAACGCCCTGGCCGGTAAGGGTGTTCACGTGGTTACCGTGAATGATTACCTGTCCAAGCGTGACTCCGAGTGGATGGGCCCCCTGTATCAGTTCCACGGCCTGTCCGTAGACTGCATCGACAAGCACCAGCCCAACTCGGACGCCCGCAAGAACGCCTACGAGTGCGATATCACCTTCGGTACCAACAACGAGTTCGGCTTTGACTACCTCCGTGACAACATGGCCACCCGCATGACGGACCTGGTGCAGAGAAAGCATCACTACGCCATTGTGGACGAGGTGGACTCCGTTCTCATCGACGACGCCAGAACCCCTCTCATCATCTCCGGTCCCATGGAAAAGGCCTCCGGAGACGAGCAGTTCATGGAATATCGGCCCTATGTGGAGAGCCTGTACAACAAGCAGCGCGCTCTGATAAACACCACCCTCAACGAGGCCAAGAAGCTCATCGCCGCCGGTGATGAGGCCGAGGGCGGAAAACTCCTGTTCCGCTGCCACAAGGGTCTGCCCAAGTACCAGCCGCTCATCAAGTTCCTCTCCGAACCCGGCATGAAGCAGCTCATGCAGAAGACCGAGGCCTATTACCTCCAGGACAACGAGCGTGAGATGCCCCAGGTAACGGATGAGCTTTACTTCGTGATCAACGAGGTGCTCAATTCCGTGGATATGACGGACAAGGGCCACGACGCCCTGGCCGCCAGCGTAAACGACGCCAACTTCTTTGTGCTGCCGGATATGGGCAGCGCCATCGCTGATATTACGCACGACGAAACCCTCTCTCCCGCAGAGAAGGCCGAAAAGAAGGACGCCCTCATGGAGGACTTCTCCCTCAAGAGCGAGCGTGTGCATACCGTGATCCAGCTCCTCAAGGCGTACGCCATGTTCACCAAGGACATCGACTACGTGATTGTGGACAACAAGGTCAAGATCGTGGATGAGTCCACCGGCCGTATCATGGAAGGCCGCCGCTGGTCCGACGGTTTGCACCAGGCCGTGGAAGCCAAGGAAAACGTGAAGGTGGAAGCCGCCACGCAGACCTTCGCCACGGTGACTCTCCAGAACTACTTCCGTATGTACCACAAGCTCGCCGGTATGACGGGTACGGCAGAAACGGAAGCCGGTGAATTCTGGGATATCTACAAGCTGGATGTGGTGGTGATTCCCACCAACCGTCCCGTCATCAGAGACGACCAGGACGATATCATCTACAAGACCAAGAAGGCCAAGTTCAACGCCGTTATCGACAAGGTGGTGGAACTCTCCAACGCCGGTCGTCCCTGCCTGGTAGGTACCACGGATGTGGAAACCTCCGAGCTCCTGGCCCGAATGATGCGCATCCGCGGCATTACCGCCAACGTGCTCAACGCTAAGGAGCACGCCCGCGAGGCCGAGATTGTGGCCCAGGCCGGTCAGAAAGGAAAGGTAACCATCGCCACCAACATGGCTGGCCGTGGTACGGATATTAAGCTCACCCCGGAGGTGAAGGCCGCCGGCGGTCTGGCCATCATCGGCACCACCCGCCACGATTCCCGCCGAGTAGACCGTCAGCTCCGCGGCCGTGCCGGCCGTCAGGGAGACCCCGGCAGCTCCTGCTTCTACATCTCCCTGGAAGACGACCTCATGCGTAAGTTCGGCTCCGAGCGTATAGCCGGCGTGGTGGACAAGCTGGGCATGGCAGACGACGAAGCCCTGGTGTCCGGCATGCTGTCCAAGAGCATCGAGGGCGCCCAGAAGAAGGTGGAAGAGAATCACTTTGGCTGGCGCAAACGTACCCTCGAGTACGACGACGTTATGAACTACCAGCGTGAAGCCGTGTACGCCCGTCGCCGCAACGCCCTCTCCGGTGAAAGAATCGAGATCGATGTCCAGAATATGATGGAGGATACCGCCAACATTCTGGTACAGCAGGCCGAAGGAATGCCCTTCGAGGTATTTGAAGAGTTCATCATGAGCAAGCTCTCCATGGATTCCGGCATGGACGAAGCCACCTACACGGAGGCCAAGCCCGCCGAGCTGGCCCAGAAGCTGGCCGACCACATGCAGGAAGTGTACGAGCGCCGTATGAATACCATGGTGGAAAAGGTGAACCCCGTTATCAAGACCGTTTACGAGAAGCAGGGCAGCATGTATGAGAACATCGCCATCCCCATCTCCAACGGCAAACGGCAGCTCAACCTGAGCGTTAACCTCAAGAAAGCCTATGAAACCGAAAGCCGGGAGATTGCCAAGGCCCTGAGCCGCAGCATTATCCTGTACTATATCGACGAGTATTGGAAGCAGCACCTGCGCGACATGGACGACCTCCGTCAGAGCGTGCAGAATGCAACCTACGAGCAGAAAGACCCGCTGGTGGTGTACAAGCTGGAAAGCTACAACCTGTTCACCGAAATGCTGGAAAACCTCAACGAGCATGTGCTCAGCTTCCTGCTGCGCGCCTTTATCCCGCTCCGGGATGCCGCCGATGCCCGTGAGGCCCGTCCGGCTCAGCAGCCCCGCCGCAACCTGCAGCAGATGCGCCAGACGGATCCCTCTCAGCTCTCTACCAACGGAGAACAGCAGAGCCGCATGCCCGTACGCGTAGATAAGCAGGTAGGAAGAAACGACCCTTGCCCCTGCGGCAGCGGTCTCAAGTATAAGAATTGTCACGGAAAAGGAATTGTATAAGAGTTATGGGACTTTTTGATAATAACAACAATAACAAATCTACCCTCAAACCGGAGGCTCCTCAGAGCAGCACTCCTTTCATGGCCCCCAAGTCGGTGGACATTAACGAGGTAAGCCGTCTGGCCATGGGCTCCCACTTTAAGGGAGACCTGGTGTTAGATCATGACATCCGTATTGACGGAACCTTTGAAGGAAGGCTCTTCTGCGGGTCCCGCGTGGTGGTTGGAGAAAAAGCCGTTGTAAACGGAGAAGTATACAGTACCGTCGTAGATTTCGGAGGCACCATGGAGTATGGTAAGTTCTTTGTGAAGGACGCCCTCACGCTCCAGTCCGGCTGCAAGGTAAAGGGAGACCTTAACTTCCACCGCCTGCAGGTAGAGATTGGTGCCGTATACAGCGGTGCTTGTCAGATGATAGGGGAGAACGAGTTTAACCAGGCCTCGATGCCTTTGAAAACTCAGATGAAGAAGGCCCCTGCCAAACCGGAAACCAAGGAATAAATAAATATTAGCGCTATGAAGAAAGTTGTTTTGATGACTTGCTCCGTCCTGGTTGCTATCGTCGCGATGACGTCCTGCAACAAGGATTACGAGCATTATGTAGAGCCCCAGAAGGTGGACAATCCGTTCTCCGGAGCCGTCCCCACGGGCTACTACAATTATGCAGAGATTTCGGTCCCTGCAGCAACAGACAAGGTTTACGTGATGTACGAGTACAAGGATGGTACTACCAAAGTCATTGAACAGCCGGTAACCCCCAAGGTAACCGTGCCCACCGATGGCAAGCAGGTAGAGCCTTTCGGTACCGTCAAGCTCATGTTCCAGTCCGAGACCCCGGCCGTTGTATCCAAGGTGTTCTTCACCATGGAGGAAGCCACCAAGGCTGCCGGAGATTACGATGACGAGCCTTACACGCTGGAGAATTTCCCGGTGAACCAGGTGACCAGCGGCGAATTTGGAAAGACCCGCTATGTCCAGGTAAACTGGAACTTTTACATGACCAATTCTGAGGCCACCGGCTGGCAGAACGCTCCTTCCTATCCCAAGGATGTGGTGTTCTATGATTCCGAGCACAACCATACGCTACATTACACCTTTGCCTATCCCGGAACGGTGAAGGCGGATGCTGCCTATGTGCTCACGGATTTCTACGAGGTGGAGGACCACGTTGTGACCGCCCTCAAGAATCATTATTGCGGCCAGAATTGCGTTGGTTGCATGATGTGCATGCCTTGGGGCTGCGCCTGCGGTTGCGCTGGCTATGGTCCCAACGGAAGCCCCATCTATTCTCCCAACCCTTATTTCCAGCCTTCCGGTGACACTACCTCCGAGGCCGGTCCCGATGACATTGTGGTAGATCCCACTACTCCTTCCGAGACCCCTACCGGTGACGGTGGTACCGTGATTGTGGACGAGAATGGTACCATTTATGTGGACTATGCTCCCGCAGACGTGGAAAGCATCTTCCTGCCCGAGCCTGCTTCCTATACCAATACCATTCTGGACGAGGAAGGCAATGTCAAGTCTACTACTTATCATTCCAGCGGTGTGGTCATGTTTGACGACCGTTTCCCCAGCCTCCCGGATGTAGATTACCAGTACGACTACAACGATGTGGTCATTGACTACGATATCTTTGCCCTGACCGTTGCCGATGAGTTTCTTGAGGAAGACGGCTGGAGAGAGAAAGTGAAAGTGACCATGCACGTTCGCGCCCTGGGCGGTGACGACGGCATTGGCGTAGGTGTTGTCCTGGAGAACTTCAATACGGACTTTGTGGACTATGTAGACTGCTACGCAACCCTGGACAGCGGTGGACACGGTGACCTTCCTCAATGGACTGAGACCACCCTGCAGGAGAACTCCCTGCACTATGATCCCACCCCTGAGGCCGGTGAATTCAAGACCAAAAACAACCTCCGTCCCGCCGTTGAGATCGGTCGTCTGCAGGCCCTGAATTCCGTGGATGGTAATTGGAGCAAGCAAACTGGCTTGAATTCCGGTACTCAACCCTATTTCTACGAGAACGGAAGTATTAGGCAGGAGCACGTGTTCAACCCGGCCCGTAAGCTGTATAACGCCTGGGGAGGTTCCCACGACGACCAGTTTGATCCCAGCCTGGACGACCTTTACAGATCCTCCATCAACAAGAAGCTCTCCGATATCCAGAACTTCAAGTTGTACAATACCGTTCCCGGTTATCTGAACAAGAACGGCGGTCTGTATACCTTTACCGTTGAATACTATGTGAAGGCCCGTGCCGAGATGTCTCCGGAAGACAGAGAAGCCTGCCTGGCCAACATGGTTGAAGCTGTGGTTAATACCAACAACCAGAACTTCTACATTGTGAAGAAGGACCACACCCCGGTGGGTCTCAAGGGTTATGAACCCCTGGATGTTCCTGCGAAGGCTTGGAGCAAGGGCTACAAGGCCAGATACGAAGAAGTGGTGGCCGCCAATACGGACAAGGTGGACCGCTCCACTTACTTCCTGGCTACCAACGGTATGGTCTGGGGCTTCAAGTGCCCTACCCTTACCAAGCACACCTGGGAGCTCATGCCTTTTGCCGTGGCCTATCCTCACTACAAGGAATGGGTCGAGTCCAAGGGCGTTTCTCATGCCGACTGGTATAAAGCCGACGTAAACACCGCCGCCCTCGTTTGCGAGTGGTAATTTGCTGATACACCGTTCCCTCCCTTGCTTTTCCTGCTAGTGGAAAAATGCATGGGAGGGGGCAGTGGTTATAAGAGAGAATGCTGTTCTGACCACGTAAAAAGCACTAAATGGAGTACTATACCCTCAGTAGGTACGCGTACTGGAAGTACTACTATTTGATCCTGTACTATAAGCTGCAAGAGTATCCTGCCAGCGTACGGGGTTGGATAGTCTTTGGCTCCATATGTATGCTCCTGCTGGTGCTTATTGTGATTGGAAACTTCATCCGTTTCATCGCCGCCTATCGCTTCGAACGACTGATTGCCCACAACCGCGCCCGGTATTACAGCCGTATGCGGTCCGTGGTCTCCCAGACGCGTACCCTGGAGCCCAGTGAAATTTCGGCCATTATGGAGCTGCCCAAGAACTTCAAGATGAAGGAAAGGCAGAACCGGAGTTTCATTCCCATCCTGATGGAACTGCGAAAGGATTTGGGCAGCGCGTTGAGCCGGCAAAACTGGCTGCGTCTGCTGCAGGCGCTCAAGATGCCGGCGTATTTCGAGAGCCAGGTGCTCTCCCGCAAGCTCCGCAAGAAAGTGCAGGCTTTCAAGGATGTGGCCGATTTGGATGCCACCCTGAAGGAAGCCGTGGCCTCCCGCTACCTCTTTACCAAGAACCGCAAGCTTCAGATGCACGCGCGTCTGCATGCGGCTCGCTTCGGCACGTCTTATCCCTTCAAAGTGCTGGAGGAAGACCCCAACCTGGTCTTTACGGAAGAGATGGTCGTGAAGTACCACAACGTGTTGGTTTACCGCCAGAAAAACGGCCTTACTATGCCCAACTTCATACGTTGGTGCAACCGCGTTCCCATCAACGACGAGCTCCGCATTTTTGCAGTAAACGAAATTCGTCTGTTCAAGCGCAAGGAAGACTGCGCCGAGCTTCTGGCCATGCTGATTGCCAGCCGCGAGGAAGGCTTCTCCTGCGCCATTATCCGTGCCTTGGGAGAGTTGGAATACATCCCGGCCGAAAAAGAGTTCTGCCGTCGCTACCTCAGCGCCTCCTTCACGGAGCGTCAGGTGCTGGCAGAAGCTCTGGGAGCCATGAACTCCGGCAACCCCGATGTGGTGCGTTTCCTGGAGGAAGACTTCCTGCAGACCACCGACTACGTGACCCGTATGGTGCTGCTCCGTGTGATTTACAATTACGGCAGCATTGGGCGGGCGGCATACCAGAAGCTCAAGAAGGAGGCATCTTCCGAGCTTCAGCCGTATTTCGCCCATATTGAGTGTGACCTAATTGACAGTAGACGCTATGCTTGAGTGGTTCGATACCGTATTCAGCTACTTTGTGATGGTGTACTCCACCATCGTGCTCAGCAGCTACGTGGCCATGGCCATTCTGGCGTTCCTGGAACACCGGAAGCACTACACGTACCACGACGACGCCTACACCATCGATGAGCTTAAGAAATCGCCCTATACGCCCGGTGTATCCATTGTGGCTCCCGCTTACAATGAGGAGAAGACCGTTATCACCAACGTGAAGTCCCTGCTAAGCCTGGACTATCCGGACTTTGAGGTGGTGATTGTGAACGACGGTTCCAAAGACAAGACCTTGGAACTGTTGATAGAAAACTTCGACTTGGTCAAGGTTCCTTACGCCTACGTTGAGAAAATCAAGACCAAGCCCTTCCGCGGCCTGTATAAGACCAAGAGCGACAACCCCGCCTTCAAGCGCCTTACCGTTGTAGATAAGGTAAACGGCGGTACCAAGGCCGATGCCTCCAATGCCGGCGTTAACGTGGTGTCCAACAAGTTCTTTGTCTGTACGGACGTGGACTGCGTGCTGGACCAGTACGCCCTGTACCGTATTATCTGGCCCACCATGGCCTCTACCCGCCGCGTGATTGCCGTGAGTGCCACCATGCGTATGAGTAACGGCAGTATAGTGGAAGAAGGTAAGATGGTGGACGCCCGTCCTCCTCACGACCTGATTCCGTTGTTCCAGGACCTGGAGTATACCCGTTCCTTCCTCATTGGTAAGACGGCCCTGGCCCGTATCAACGCCCTGCAGAACGTTTCCGGCGGCTTTGGTATGTTTGACCGCGAGATTGTGATCAAGGCAGGTGGCTACGACGGCGACTCCTTCTCCGAGGATATGGATATGGTGGCCCGTATGGTCCGTTATATGTGCGATGCCGGTGAAGACTACCGCATTGTGCAGATTCCCGAAACCTGCTGCTGGACGGAAGGTCCGCCCAATATTAAGGTGCTCAACCGCCAGCGTACCCGCTGGGGCCGTGGCCTGTTCCAGTTCTACGGCGTGCACCGCGATATGGTTGGTAACAGGAACTACCGCCGTTACGGCGCCCTGACCCTTACCTATGTGCTCTTCTTCGAGCTGCTGGCTCCGGTAGTCGAGCTCATTGGCTATATTTCCGTATTATGGTTCTTCCTGCGCGGAGCCGTAAACTATCACACCATCTGGATTGCCTTCCTGGGCCTGTATGTGTTTGCCCAGCTGCTCACCATGGTCATCATTTCCTATGATGTATGGGTGGGCACTTCCTTCAAGCGGAAAAAGGACTATCTGTGGTTTGTGCTGGCCTCGCTGCTGGAACCTTTCCTGTACCATCCGCTCAATACCTACTTTAGCCTCCGGGGATACTGGAAGCACATTTGGGGTACCCAGATGGTATGGGGTAACATGACTCGTAAGGGTGTGCAAAGCGCCAAGCCCGCGGCTCCCAAGCCGGCGGCCCCCATGGCCCAGCCCGCTCCCGAAGAAAAGAAAACCGATGCGTAAGTGGTTAATGGTCATATCGCTCATTCTGGTGTCTGTAGTGATGCAGGCACAAAAGAACCGTGCCATTATCCCTCAGCGCGATACCCCCGGTGAGTACGCCGAAAAGATTTCCAACTTCTTCTCCCAGCACCGCTGGGCCAAGGGTAAGGAGTTGCTGGACCAGGCCATGGAGTATTACCCCGAAGAAGCCGGTCTGCATTACCTGGCCGGCCGCTACTGGTGGAACGGCAAGGATTACGACAAGGCCCGCTACCACCTGGTGAAAGCCTGTCAGATCAACTACCACTACATGGACGCCAAGACGTTGCTGGTAAACCTGGAAGAAATGACCGGCAACTACTCCAGCGCCATCTGTTATGTGAACGAGCTCCTGGAAGTGAACCCATACTGGAAGGGACTCTGGCTTAGGAAAGTGGACCTCTACAAGAAGATGGGTAACTTCGAGGAGGCCAACTCGCTCCTGCGCCGTCTGTCGCAGATTTACCCCAACGATGCGTCCATCAACAGCGACTACTTTGACGTGCTGGAGGCTACCTACCAGCAGGCCCGTCTGAGCGGTGATGTCAGTGCTGCCGAGGATGCCTTGCGGGAGATTGTGGTGATGACGCCCAACGACGTGGATTACCAGCTGGCTTATGCCAACCTCCTCATCCGCAAGGGTAAGATGAACGACGCCCTGGAGAACCTCACGGCTGCTATCAACGCCAATCCGGGCAATGTGCCCCTGGTCAAGAAAGCTACGGACATCCTGATGGAGACGGGCCGAAACGCCGCCGCCCTCACCATGGTCCGTTCCCAGCTGGCGCTGCACCGGAATACCGGCCTGGAAGAGCTCTACCAGATGCTCCTGGCCGAGAGCGCCCGTTTGGAAAGCGAGGCCGATGTCTATCAGCTCTATACCCGCACCTACGATGCAGAGAAGAGCCTGGAAGCCCTCCAGTACCTCCTGAACCAGTCCATCAAGCGAGGCTACTTTGACGATGCCATCCATTATATCTCCGAGATGCGCCAGAAGCAGGGTGACAGCCCCCGCTGGTACATGATGGAGTACGATGTCTATACCCGTATGGGCCGTCACGAATCGGCCTCCCGCAGCCTCAATCAGGGCTTCCAGCTGTATCCCGACGATTATGACCTTAACCTGGCCATCAGCCGCCAGCGCCTGAGCGACGCCGCCGATTACATCAACGAAGAAGCCTATGGCCTGGCCATCCCGCTGCTGGAGTTTGTGCGCAAGTCTTCCGTGGATCCCGACCTCCGCGTGCTGGCCGTGCGCCGTCTGGCCGTCTGCTACAGAGAGACCAACCAGCCGGAGAAGGCCGTGGCCATGCTCCGTGAGCGTCTCAAGACCGATCCCGAGGCCCAGGTAACCATGGATTACGCGTCGCTGCTGGTCAAGCAGGGTAAGTCCGATGCCGCCCTTCAGGCCCTCTATGCCTCTTATCAGGACGCTACCGATTCCCTGTCTATCCGCCTGCTGGCCGGAGCCTACAAGGAAACGGCTTACACCTATCTTAGAGACCGTCTGCAGGCCGGCTCCTTTACCGGACTCAGTGACATCTGCGAGACCATCCTCCAGATGGATCCCAAGGACTACTGGGGCCTGCGCTATTCGCTCCGTACCGCCGAGTCTCCGCTCCCGTACGCCCTCCGTGGTATAGACGCCTATCCCGGAGACCTGACCTTCCCCATCAAGGCTGCATCCATCTATGCAGAGCAGGGTAGGGAAGAGGAGGCCTTGGCCATCCTGTCGCCCTATCTGCTGGAATTCCCGGCCGATGAAGACCTCCAGAAGAGCTACGCCGGCATCTCCGACTCCTTTGCCACCAAGCTCCTCAAATCCAAGGATATAGACAGGGCCGAAAAGATCCTCGAAAAGGCCCTCGAAGTGCGTCCCAACGACCCCGCCGTGCGCTACTCCCGCGGCCTGGTGTACGAGAAGCGCAAGGATTGGGATTCGGCCTATGTGTATCAGCGCAACTACCAGCCTTCGCTGCTGGAAGAGAGGGAGTACAAGTCCCGAATGAATTCCCTCCGGGCCCGAACGCTCCATAATACCGTGGATGCAGGTGTGGATATCCTCCGCTTTACGGACAAGTATACCGTGATGGGCATTGCTACCGTGGGTTATAGCCACAACTGGAAGAGCGACGAGTTCCAAAGCCGCATTAACTTCACCAGCCGGGATCCCGAGTATGACGAAGAAAAGAAGATGTACCTGTCGGCCGGCGGCCGCGGTCTGCAGTTCCAGACCTCCTGGACGCACCATTTCGGCCAGCTCTTCAGCCTGCAGGCGGGCGGTTCCTTTGGTACGGCATTCTTCCCTCTGGCCAGCGCCGACCTTACGGGTACCTTCCATCTCAAACACGACTGGGATTTGGATGTGGGCGCCCAGTTCCGCTATCTGCAGGACAAAGCACAGATGTACGCCGGAAACATAAGCGCTACGCATACGTGGGAAAACATGTATGCCGGAGCCAAGTTTACCTGCGGTACCATCTATAATATCGTTTTCTTCAACGGCTCGCTCCGTTACCGTTTCTTCCCGTTTGACGGAGGCCGTTCCTATGTGGAGGCCCAGGTGGGCGCCGGTACCGCTCCGGAAATCCTGTTCCTCAATTACTACCAGACCTCTTCGGTCTTCAATCATTTGAACTCTTTTGTGGCGTGCACGGCCCAGTGGGCCATTACCCATAACCTCGCCATTCAGCTATCCGGCACCTGGAACACCCTTTATGACCAGCGTGCCACCGTCAGTTATCGTAATCTCTTAATGGGCCATGTCTCTCTTGCGATTTCTTTCTAATCTGCTGGTCGCTTGCGTCCTCACCGTTTCGTGCAACCACCTGGTGCGCGGCTCCAACGCCGTTCACACCTACTATGTCCACCCCGACGTACAAGGGAGGGCCCTGGATGCCAAGATGAGCGACTACCTCAAAAAGCACCTACAGCGCCGTTGCGAGGCCAATATCCTGGATCGTGAAGGCGTAGAAGTTAGCATCCACGTAGCCGATGACTTTGGCGGAGATTTCGGATTCTCCCGTCTGCCGGGCGGCGGTTACGACCTCCGCGCCAAGGACGAGCGTACCATGATCTGGCTGGTGTATCAGTTTATCAAGATGGCCGGTAGAGAAGACAAGGGAATCAGCACCGACGACCTTCCGCCGCTGCTGCTGAGCGGTCGCGATACCGTGGTTACCTTCCCCTTCGAATACCGTGACATTTACATGCCCACCAACCAGAACCTGGATATGACCTATCTGCTGGCCTTGAACAATCTGGAAGTGGACTGGGGCATCTGGGGACACAATCTCTCCCGCGTGTTGGGCAGTAACGGTGACCTCTCTTTCGGTTACCAGAATATGGACCAGGAACTGTTTGCCAGAGGAGCCGACGGTGTGGTACACCAGAACCAGTTCTGCTTCTCCTCCGACAAGCTGCTGGATCTGACGGAAAAGTACATCATGGACCAGTATGGAGACGGTTCCAGGTTCCCGTACCGCATGACCATTGGCCCGGCCGATAACGACTGGGTATGCGTGTGCCGCCGCTGTGAGACGGCCGGCAACACCAAGACCAACGCTACTCCGGCGGTGGTTCGGTTTGTGGAGCGCCTGGCCGCCCGTTTCCCGGCGCATACCTTCTTTATTCCCGGTTATTCCACCACCAAGGATCTTCCGGACCACAAGCTGGCGCACAATGTGGGCGTGTTCCTATCGGCCATAGACTATCCCCGAAACTGGAATTCCGAGGACGAACGCAGCCAGAAATTCTTCCATGAGCTGGAGCAGTGGCAGAAGCTTACCGATAACGTATACATTTGGGACTACGTCTCCAACTTTGACGACTATCTGACTCCTTATCCCATCCTGTATGTGATGCAGGAGCGCTTCCGCCAGTACCGCAAGAGGGGAGTGAAGGGCCTGTTCCTCAATGGTTCCGGCTACTTCTATTCCATGCAGCAGGAGATGTACTCATTCCTGCTGGCCCATCTGCTCATCAATCCCGACGCCGATATAGACCGCATGGTCAAGGAGTATTACCAGGACGCCATGCCCAACGTGGGCCAGTTCTATGCATCCGTGGTGATGTCTATGGAGCAGCATGCCCGCCGCAGCGGCTCCGAGCTTCCGATGTACGGCGGTATGGAGGAATCCCTGAGATCCTACCTCTTTGAGAAGGATTTCCGCGAGTTCTACTCCGTTTTCCTGCGCGCCAGCGCCATGGAAATGACCCACCGCGAGCGTGTGCTCTATGAGAAGACTCGTCAGTTTGTTAGCTTCTCGTTCCTGGAGATGTGCCGCATTCACGGCCTGGGTTCGGGCGGTTTTGCCGAGCTGGTGGGTGATGAGTGGGTAGTGAAGCCCGAGGTATGGTCGGCCGTGGAAGATCTTAAGATCATGACGCCGGAAGACGACCTTTGGATCCTTACAAGCAACGAGAACGCCGCCATGGACCACATGGACCGTGTGAACGAACAAGGTGTCTATGTGGCCGACTATGAGAACGAGGTGGAACTGTGGCTGGCCAGCGGTGCCTGGAACAACGACGTCCTGCTGCGGCAGCCGCTCACCGTAAGTTATGACGGCGGTTCCGAGAAAACAACTAAGTTAACCGATGCTGTAGCCGGTATCTCCCAGAACTACCACTGGGGCTGGCAGATCTATCCCCAGAAAGACCTGGTGATAGAGCTCCCGGCCGATGTCCTGTCCGGTAAATCCGGAGAATTTACCATCTCCTTCCTTAACAGCGAGCGCCACCGCATGGCTCCTCCCAAATCTGTGGAAGTTTGGGCCGATGGCCGAAGTGTGGGCGTGCTGCGCCGCGAAGGCCTGGTGGACTATGTGGATGAGGGAGAGAAGGTGGTGTTCAAGGGCGCCGTGGGATTCGGCCGTCCGGAAGTGGTGGAGCTGCGCTTTATCCCTTCCCACACCCGCAACGTAGGTATTGACGAAATCTATTTCAATTGATGAAACGAGTCCTTCTTCTTTTGGTGGCGCTGCTGGCGCTGGTGGGCTGCTCCCGCAAGGTGCAGTACACCGTTGTGGAAATCAAGGACCCGGTGCGCCATTATTATCCCATCCTGCAGGGACAGGAACTGTCCGTGATGATCCGTCTGGATAACAAGGGAAAGGTGCCGCTGGTGATCAAGGACATCCAGCCGTCCTGCGGCTGCATCATACTGGAAAGCGACCACGAAATGGTGGTGCCTCCGGAGCGTTCCATGACGGTAACCCTCAAATACGACAGCCGTAAGAATGTGGGTAAGGTGGAGCACGCCATCCGTTTCTGGGGCAATATTTCGCCCAGCGGAATGGCCGAACTCCGTTTTGACGTAAATGTGGTGCCGGATGCCTCGTACCACCACGATTACGAAGAAATGTACGATAAGGAAGAGAGCGCCCGCCGCCTTAGCAAGTTCATGGAAGAGACGGGGGCCGAAGTAGCCATGGGCTACTACGTAGACCGATAGCCCCGTGTTCATAGCCAGCATTCCCTGTTACCCTGCTGATGGGGTTGACAGGGATTACAGGGCGAAATCTTCGACCTCTTGTTTAAGTCGGCGGATTTAAGTACTTTTGCAAGTAACGAAAGGGCCAAATACTTCGAAGATATGCATACAAAGGAAGACATAGAACGCATGATTGCCTACGCTAGGCAGGAAGGTGAAGAAGTAGGATTAGAGAAGGTCGCGAAGTCCATGTTTGCCAAGGGAGTGGATGCTAAGACCATTTCCGAGTATACTGGATTACCCATTGAAACTATTAAGTCCTTGAAGTAGATTTGTTTATATAACAGACTTTTTTTACCTTTGCCAATGAGGTAAAACTGACCCGCTATGACACTAAGGCTTTTACAAAAGCACTCCTTTGGTGTATCCCCGTCTCCCCGGGGCGGCTTTAACTGGGTCTTAATTATTTGTTTAGTATTTGAATAGGCTTGTATTGCGCAGTACAAGCCTATATTGTATTATGCCTATGAGATTTCGTTATGATCTGTTAGTATTGATGATGGCTATACTTATGGCGTCTAGTTGTGGAAAGACACCCGATGAACCAAATCAGTCCGACAAAGACAAGGTTATAGCTGTAGAGTCCCTTTCCCTAAGTGAGACATCCGTCATATTAGTGGTCGGTTCCTCATTGACATTATCTGCTACCGTACGTCCAGAGAATGCGACTTATAAATCGGTTTCTTGGAAGAGTTCCGATGAAGCAGTCGTTTCTGTAAAGGCCGGTGAGATTACTGCCTGCTCAGAAGGAAGTGCCATTATTCATGCGAATGCTGCTGACGGGAAATCTGCCGTATGTAACGTTGAGGTTAGAACTAGCACGAATGATGCATTTAAAGAAGGAGGGGAGGGACAATGGGAATAAGTAAACATATAATCACTTGTTTTCTTCCTGCACTCTTTTTCTCTTGTTCTGTAGAGAAGTACGTGCCGGAAGAGGAAGAACATCATCTTTTGAAGGCCGTTTTTGAGCAGAACATGCAAGGGACCAAGACCTCTCTGAATGGTCTCAATGTCGTTTGGAACAAAGGAGACAAGATATCCTGTGCGACTGGGATATTTGATGATTTTTGGTGGTGGACCCAAGCGTCATTATTAGATAGCAGCGCAGGAAGTATTTGGGGCGTTTTTGATATAGATGGCTCTCCAATTACTCAAGAGAGTATTATAATGGCGGTTTATCCCTATCAGTCTCTAAGGTACTTAAATAAGGCTGTGTATATTAATCTTCCGTCCAGTCAGGAGTATCAAGAAGGCTCTTTTGGGAATGGTAGCAATCCGGCTTTGGGAATAAAGAAATACGGTGTACTCGTTTTTTATAATCTATGCGGCTTGATGAAGTTGCAACTGAGGGGGAATGCGACCATTACCCAGATTGCTTTGACAACTAAAGGCGAAGAGGCTCTTTGGGGAGAATCTTCTACCCGTCCTGAGTTCGGATCGGATGGACCATCCATGGAGATGGTAGAACAGGTTACGGACAAGGTTAAGACAGTCACTTTGCTTTGCTCCGAAGGTGTTCAATTGTCTGAGAGTTCTCCTACTACATTCTTCTTCGCTCTTCCGCCAGGAACGTTATCCAAGGGCTTCCAGGCAACTATTTGGGATAAAAATGGGGGCGCCATGCAATTGAATGGAGCAGCGTCTGCTGCCAATACCATTGTGAGGTCGCAGATTACTACTATGCCGATTGTTACTTATGAAGCAGGTAGTTCTTCTCCCGTTGTCGCTGAATCCAGTTTGGATATAGTCCATGATTCTGCTGTTTTTACCGTTCCCGGCTTGACAGGGATAAAAACGCCTTTACTAATCAACTGGGGTGACGGCCAGACGGGATGGTATCATTATGGCTTAACTCATACGTATTCTGAGGCTGGAGAACATCATGTGTTTATGCAGACTGATGGGGCGCCCGGAATTGTACTTGAGAACTTGGAGGGAATAATCGATTTGGACTTTACTAGGTTTTAGCAGGAATGAGACGTTTTTTCATAATACTTTTTTTAGCTCTCCTCGCATTGACAGAAGCTTTTGGAGTGGATCGAAATACGGCGATGCGTGTAGCCCGGACAGTACTTGATGCTGGAGGGACAAAGGGAGAGGGCACTACCCTTACGTTGCTTTGGAATGGGCTGCCGGAAACAAAGGCAAATAGCGAAGAGGATGCGCCGTTCTATGTTTTTGGAAAACCTGACGGCGGATTCGCTATTGTGGCTGGATATGAGGCCGTTCACCCTGTTTTAGGCTACAGCCTTACTGACCGGTTCTCCTTGGAACAACTACCTCCACAAGTTCGGGATTTCCTGGATGGAATGGCAAGGGTGATTATCTCGGCCCGGGAAAGAGGAATGAGCCCCAGCGGTACAATCAGCACTGAATGGGAACAATATCTTTACGGACAAAATACCGATGAGAAGGAAGTGGTCCTTAAGACTGCCAAATGGGATCAAGGAGATCCGTACAATATGTTTTGCCCTTTATACAATGGGGAAAGAACGGTGACTGGCTGCACCAATACCGCAGCTGCCATCGTGATGAGATACCACAGATGGCCGGATGCTGGTGTAGGAGATTTGCCTGGATACACCTCTCCGTTTAATCAGACTCAAGGAATGAACATTGAGGGTCATTCTTTGGGCCATAAGTATGATTGGGATAATATGCCAGAGGAGAATCTATTCAACAACGAAAACGTTTCTTTTTATCAACAACAGCAGGTGGCGCAATTAATGTACGATTTGGGAATAATGAATCAATCCGGCTATGGGTATGAAACAAGCGCTGCCTTACATGTCCCGGAATTTGTGGCTCATTTTAATTATGACCCATCCATGCAATATGTGAGTAGGCGTTATGTCCCGGTTAATATGGTATGGGAGAGTCTCATTAAGGATGAGATTGATTCATCCCGGCCTGTCATTTATAACGCAGCTCTATCTCCGAATACTGCGCATGCATTTGTTATAGACGGATATAAGGGACGCCTGTTCCATATAAACTTTGGTTGGGGCGGGTTTTCAGATGCTTTTATGTTAGTTACTCCGATTGATGATCAAGAATCGGATATAACATTTGATATATGGGGGCATCAGATGTACTTAGGTATTAGACCTAATAAAACAGGAATTGATACCTCTATACGTGTTGAGTATCTTGAAGTGTCTCCTGATTATGACTATGAACCTAATAAGACCTTTTATGCAATGTGGCAAGGGCGTAGTTTTTTACTCGAAGATCGTACTTTTAGAATAGCGTTTTGTCTATCAGGGCCTGGAGAAGAAGTAGAAGAAATCATTTCGGAACCCAAAGATATTTTAATTCCCTCTTTAGGAACCGGCTCTTTCGGAGATGAATGTATTATTAAAACCCAGTTGAGAGGGGACCAGTCCATCCGTATTTGTTATATGGATGAGAGTGGGAAATGGATAGTCGCACCAGCCGACATTAGAGGGCGCTTTCAATTGAGTTATGATCATCAACTTCGTAGTCTGTCAAAATTGGAGTATACTAAGACGGACCCCAACGATGTGGAATGGGAATTTGTATTGATACGTATTCCCGGAAACGCGCGTTTTGTGTTATTGGATGATAATGGAGCTCGAATTGATCCGATCGATTATTTGAATGACGTCCCGGTTAGCACTTCTTACTATTATCGCGATGGTTATGGTAACTATATCATTAAGCATAAAAGAGGGACGGACTCCCATCGTTACACGGTAAGGATTTTTGACCTCATTGAAACTGTAGAATTTGGCGTGTCCTTATAGTCAATCCATCCGTTATTCATACTTCACCTCCCACAGCTGGACCCGGGTCTGTTCATAACTTTGTTTATTAAATATTCCGGGTATGGCTTGTAATAAAATTTCTTAATAACTACCTTTGTTCGGTCATAACAGGCCAGTGTGGTTAGGAATTTATACAAACCATATCATATGACTCAGAATCAGCAAGCTATCTACGATGCCCGTCAGCTTGGAACGGGCAAGGTGCTTACCCTCGGCCTCCAGCACATGTTCGCCATGTTCGGAGCCACCGTTCTGGTTCCGGTAATTACCGGTCTCTCTATGAGCGCCACCCTGCTTTTCGCAGGTATCGGCACCCTCGTTTTCCACCTCTTAACCAAGATGAAGGTCCCGGCATTCCTGGGCTCGTCCTTCGCTTTCCTCGGTGGCTATGCAGCCATAGTCTCCATGGGTGAAGCCCAAGGTCTCAGCGTCTCGGAATCATTGCCTTATGCCTGCATCGGAGTATTCTCGGCAGGCATTATTTATTTCATCCTGGCGGGTCTGTTCGCTGCTTACGGTGCCAGAAAGGTGATGCGTTTCTTCCCTCCCATCGTGACGGGGCCCATCATCATCGCCATCGGCCTTACGCTTTCCGGCAGCGCCATCCAGAACTGCAACCAGAACTGGTGGATTGCTATCCTGGCCATCCTCATCATCATCGTCTGCAATATCTGGGGCCGAAAGATGATTAAGATCATCCCCATCCTGCTGGGTGTTCTGGGTTCCTATTTTGTAGCGGCTTGCTTCGGCCTTTGTGACTTCACTCCCGTCAAGGAGGCTGCGTGGGTGGGCTTCCCCTTCAAGTGGGAAAATACCGCCTTCCACGTGTTTGCCAATCCCAACTGGGGTCTGGTGCTTAGCGCCATCATCGCTATTGTGCCCATTTCCCTGGCCACGGTGATGGAGCACATCGGCGACATGTGCGCCATCTCCTCCACTACCGGCATCAATTATCTGGAAGACCCGGGTCTGCACCGCACCCTCATGGGTGACGGCCTGGCTACCATGCTGGCTTCCCTGTTTGGCGCTCCCGCTAATACCACATATGGAGAAAACACCGGCGTTCTCAACATCACCAAGGTTTATGATCCCTTCGTGATCCGTGTAGCCGCCTGCTTCGCTATCATCCTCAGCTTCTGCCCCAAGTTCAGCGCTCTTATCAGCTGCATGCCCGCTGCAACCATCGGCGGTGTATCCCTGGTGCTGTACGGTATGATTTCGGCCGTGGGTGTCCGTAACATCGTAGAGAATCAGGTAGACTTCACCAAGAGCCGCAACGTGATTGTGATGGCCCTCATCCTGGTTCTGGCTATCGGTATCAAGTACGGCGCCAACGACGCTGTATCCCTGGGTTTCACCACCCTCAGCGGTCTGGCCGTGGCCGCCCTCGTGGGCGTTATCCTCAATGCCGTGCTGCCTGGTAAGGATTACGAGTTTGGCAGCAACGACGAAGGCGACAAAGCCGTAGACTTTGAGATCAACCCTTCCCTCAGAAAATAAAACATAACCTATATTATGAATAAAAAAACTATCCTTGCCGTTGCTGTTGCAACGCTTGCTTTTGGTCAGCTGGCCAAGGCCCAGACCAACATCCAGGTTTTCTACGATTTCGGTAGCGACCGCAAGCAGGTTACCACCACCATCGAGGGTTTCTACAATGACAATTGGGGAAATACCTTCTTCTTTGTGGACCACGACTTCAATCACAAGTCCAATGAGGGTACCAAGGCCATCACCGGTACCTATGTAGAGCTGGCCCGTTGCCTCAACTTCTGGCAGAATGTTCCCGTCCTGAACGGTTTCAGCCTTCAGGTAGAGTACAACGGCGGTGTTTACAAGAACTACTACATCAACCACGCTCTCCTGGCCGGTGTAGACTACTTTGTGCACTCCTCCGACTTCCGCAACACCTTTAACTTCAAGGTGCTCTACAAGAAGATTTTCCAGGGCGTGAGCAAGGTTCCCATGCAGTTTACCTTTGTATGGGGCATGCAGGATCTCTTCGGCCTCAAGGGCCTCCGCTTCAGCGGTTTCGCCGATTTCTGGTGGGAAGATCATCTGCTGTTCAGCGACAAGGCCGGCCAGATGGCCAGCGCTTCGCTTTCCCACGTAGTGTTCATCTCCGAGCCCCAGCTCTGGTACAACGTGGGCCAGCACTTCGGTGTTCCTAACTTCAACATTGGCGGCGAGGTAGAGCTCAGCTACGACTTTGGCTCTTCCAGAGGCTTCTGGGTACGTCCCTGCGCCGGTATCAAGTGGGTCTTCTAAACTAACCTATTCAATAAACTATGAAGCCTAAGTTTGAAAAACTTTTTGGTTTTGATTCAAAGGTGAACAGTGTCCGCACAGAGATTCTGGCGGGCATTACCACCTTTCTAACCATGGCCTATATCCTGGCCGTGAACCCCAGCATCTTCAGCGCCCTTCAGGGCATGCCGGCCGGTGCTGTATTTACCTCTACTGCCCTGGCTGCCATCTTTGGTACGATGGTGATGGCTTTCTATGCCAAGAAGCCGTTTGCCCTGGCCCCCGGTATGGGTCTGAATGCCTTCTTTGTGTTTACGGTATGTCTGGGTATGGGTTACACCTGGCAGTTCGCCCTCACGGCCGTGCTGCTGGAAGGTATTATCTTCATCATCCTCACGGTGACCAAGATCCGCAGCTGGCTGCTCAACTCCATCCCCGGTACCCTTAAGAAGTCCATTGGCGCCGGTATCGGCCTGTTCATTGCCTTCATCGGCATGCAGAACGCCGGTATCATCGTGCACAATGAGTCTACGCTGGTTGGTCTTGGTGAAATCACCAAGGGACCGGCCATGCTGGCCATGGTGGGTTTGCTCATCACTTCCGGTCTTGTGATGGCCAAGATTCGCGGCGGTATCCTCTGGGGTATCCTCATCACCACCGCCCTGGGTCTTGTGATCAAAGATCCCACTACCGGCGAAGCCATTACCAAACTGGGCGGTTTTGTGGCCCTCCCGCACTCCGTGGAGCCCATCTTCTGCAAGTTCGAATGGAACCATATCCTGAGCTTTGACATGCTGGTTGTGGTGTTCACCTTCCTGTTCATCGATATGTTTGACACCATGGGCACCCTGATCGGTGTGCACCAGGGCGCAGGCCTCATCCCCGAAGACGGTCCCCGCGACAACGTCCCCGACATTGACAAGATGTTCCTGGCCGATTCCATCGCTACCGTGTTTGGCGCCTGCCTCGGTACTTCCACCACCACCACTTATGTGGAAAGCGCCGCCGGCGTGGGTGAAGGTGGCCGTACCGGTCTCACGGCTTTCTCCACTGCTATTTGCTTTGCCGTGGCCCTGTTCCTGAGCCCGCTGTTCCTGTCCATCCCCAGCGCAGCCACCGCTCCCGCCCTCATTATCGTGGGCGTGATGATGATGCCTTCCATCAAGCGCATCCACTGGGATAACTACTGCAAAGCCATCCCCGCCTTCCTTACCATCATCATGATGCCCCTTTGCTACAGCATCTCCGATGGTATCCTCATCGGTGTTATCTCCTACGTGTTCACTCATGCAGTGGCCGGCAAGTTCAAGGAGATCAACCCCACCATGTGGGTCCTGGCCATCCTGTTTATCTGCAAGTATCTCTTTATCTAAGAGACCGCTCCAATAAAAAATCCCTGACCGTTTGGCCAGGGATTTTTTTGTTATTCTGTACGAATGGTCGTTGCCCGTTCTACCGGGAGGGTAAAGGCGATGCCTTGCCCCTCCTTGGATATGCCGCTTTCCTGATAGATAGTTTTCAGGACCTCGTCCTTGATGCTGGAGGGCACCAGGGTAAGCACAATCTCCTTGTCAGGTTGGATGGTAACGCCAAAGAATTCTTCGGCCTCCGGGTTGGCCGTTCCGCGGCCACGGATGATGCTGCCTCCGCGGGCGCCGGCCTTGCGGGCGGCTTCCACTACAACCTGTGAGAAACCTGCATTCACAATGCAGATGACCAGTTCCAATTTCATTTCTTCTTCCATATTATGCTTCCTCCTTGACGGCTCGTTTATCGTTGGCTAAAAATCCGTACACCAGGGTGCCTATTACGCTGGTGAGTTTGATGGTAAAGGCCACGCCTTTGTATTTCTTTCCCTTTTTAAAAGTTTCGTCCAGCTGCTCAATGAGCTTGGGGGCTTC
>Ga0265298_10003153_pt1 | contig 22131 bp, 16 predicted proteins | sample AusTroGonzalo_MG_3_FD_193486 | JGI IMG/M metagenome (GOLD analysis project Ga0265298, IMG submission 193486) | Bovine rumen microbial communities from tropical cattle in Woodstock, Queensland, Australia - Gonzalo_01 | ecosystem: Host-associated > Mammals > Digestive system > Stomach > Rumen ...
TGAGGGAAATGTCGGCCTTGACCAACTGTGAATCATCTAAACGGCTAGCAAGGATCCGCTCAACCAGGTCAGAAATACTCTGCTCTGAATAGTCTTTCAGGCTGCGGGACGCCGCTTCCACGGCATCTGCCATCATCACCACCACCTGTTCCTTGGTCTCGGGCAACTTGCCGTTGTAGGTAAAAGGTTCGCTGTTGGCCGGATCGCCGCCGGCATTGCAATATACATTGTAGAAATAGAGCGTCTTCGAACGGCCATGGTGACTGGCTATAAAGTCACACACGCTGTCGGGCAGATTGGCCTTGCGGGCCATGTTCATGCCGTCTTCGACATGCTTGATGATGGCCCGCGCACTTTCTTCCGGCGTGAGCCCGGCGTGGTAGTTCACGCCCTCGGCCTGGTTCTCGATGAAGCACATCGGATTTTCGATCTTGCCGATATCGTGATACAGGGCCCCCACCCGCACAAGCATGGCGTTCGCGCCAATCTCCCGGGCGGCCTGTTCTGCCATGTTGGCCACTTGCAGTGCGTGCTGGAATGTACCCGGGGCCTTCTGCTGCAAACGTTTCAGCAGCGGGTTATTGGTATCGGTCAGGTCCCACAGGCGCGAATACGACACGAAACCGAAGATCTTCTCGAACAGGAAGACGAAGGGATAGAGCACGATGCTCAGGATGGCGCTGATGCCCAGATACAGGAAGTTGGTGGACTTGAATGCATAAGACAGGTCACCAGTACCCAGCTTGAAGGAGAAACTCACCAGAGCCAGGGTCAGGAAGATAAACAGGGCGTTCACGAACTGCAGCCAGCCGCGGTTGAAGTGGCTATGGGCCAGCAGGCCAACCAGGCCACCCAAGGCAAAGATAAAGTACAGTTCCACCCCGTTCTCAGGGATGACCAGCAGTGGCGAAAGATATACAAGGTGCAGGGCGCAGACCAGGTCATCGCGGAAAAACGCGCTCAGATAAAGGGCGCCAATAGCGAAGGGGAACAGATAGAGCAGGCGCTGGTCGACCCGGAAAAGGATGGCCACGGCCAGGAACGAGAGCAGGAGCAGCAACATCAGGAACACCAGCTTGCGCAGGTTTTCGAAGCAGCTGCGGTCCACAAACCAGAGTACGAAGAAGAAGAGGGCCAGGATGGCGAAGACAGTCATCAGGTGACTGATCAACAGCGCGTTGGGAGAACCCGTATATCCATAGCTTAGTTCATATTCGGCTTTGAAGGAATCCAGGATCTGGCAGATGTCGCCCGTCACAATCTCGCCTTCCGACACGATGAGCTGGCCGGCATAGATCACACCCTTGGTGGGCGAGATGTAGTTGACGGCCTCACGGTGGACCAACTGGGTCGTATTCTCGTCGAAAAGCAGGTTAGGAACAATGAAATCTTTGAGGCTGAGCAAGGTGGCGATGGAATCGATGTCCATGCCGGGATAGCCGTATACCAGGTCGGATTTCAGGATGCTGTAGATGCGGTCGATATCGTACACTTCCGTGGCCGGCGTCTCGATGAAGCGCTTGTCGCGCTTGACAGAAATCACCTTGTCGGAATACTCACCGGTACTGAGGTCGGCGACGATGCCGCGGTCATAAGCCTCGCTCAAGTGGTCGTACATCTCGCGGGTGAGGCGATTGGCCAACTTGACCTCCACGGCCTTGTGGGCAAACTGCTCGAGCCGGGCCGGCGCTACCGTCGGATCATAGCTGTAGAAAGCGACCGTCTCGGAAGCTCGCTCCTCCTTTTCCTTGAGCATCTCGGCTTCTGTCTTGAGAATCGGGAAGTCGATGGGCGCAATCAGTGTCTCATAGACCCAGGGACGGCCTTTCTGGTATTCATACTGGAATTTCCCCTCCTTCGGATAGAGCAGGATCATCAGGGCAGCCAGGATAATAAAACAGCTATAGGTCCGAAAATTTTTCATAACTTTGTAGAGAAGCGAATTTGTAAATTTAATAAAAAATCATCGGATATGAAAAAAATCATGGTGACCCTCCTCGTGTTCCTGGGCGCCTTTGCAGCTCAGGGACAGCAACTTGTCGTCATCTCCTCCCCTCATCTGAACGCCGACGACTCCGTGTTGGTGTTCATTCCGGAGCAAATAGCCAGCAACTATGCGGAAGAATATTGCGCTGAGTGCTGCGGTGATCCGGAGCCCGCGCCGGCGCTCTTCCTGCTGCACGGCTGGTCGGGCTGCTACCGCAACTGGGCTGACAAGAGCGACCTGCAGGCCGTGGCCAACGAGACGGGCTTCATCATCATCTGCCCGGACGGTTTCTACGACAGTTGGTATGTGAATGGGAAAGAACCCGACGCGATGCAGTGGCGCGATTTCTTTGACAAGGAACTCTATCCGCAGATCATGGAGAAATATTACCTCTCTCCTGAAAAGACCTTCATCACCGGCTTGTCCATGGGCGGCCACGGCGCCATCAACCTCTTTCTCGACGACATCAGCCGCTTCCGGAGCGCCGGTTCGATGAGCGGCGTACTCGATCTCAATGCAGAAAAAGGACGGCTCGGCCTGGACCGGCTGCTGGGTCCCTACGGCCCGGATAACCCGCGGCATGATGCGGAGTCGGCCATCCAGCGCATTGAACGCGCGAAAGGCACCGACAAGCTGATGGTCATCAGCTGCGGTTACAGTGACAGCCTGTATCCCTGCAACCGTGCGTTCTGCGAGCGTTGCAAGGAATTAGGCGTGCCGTATATCGAACTGTATTCTCCGGGCGTCCACAGTTGGAAATACTGGGACTACGCCCTGCGTCTCCATCTGTGGTACTTCTCCCGCATCGTCAACAGTGATAATCTCGGCTACTAACAGTCCGCATCAGCGGACCGCCGGAGGCCGGTACTTTGCTAGGCCCTGCTCAAGAATGCACAACTCCCAGCATTAGCAAAGTACTAAGGCCGGGAGGCGCGGGGTTTGGGGCAGAGCCCCGTCACTAAAGTATACTTACGTTCTGAATTTCATCGGCGTCGTAGACGCCCTTCTCCAGTTTCTCACGCACTTCGGCGAAGGCGTTGAGCGTATACTCCACGTCTTCGAGCGAGTGGGCGGCCGTCGGGATAATGCGGTACATCAGCACTCCCTCCGGCACCACCGGATAGGTAATCACTGAGCAGAAAATGTGGTAGTTTTTGCGCAGGTCGATCAAGATATTGGTCGCCTGGGCCACGTTGCCCTTCATGAAGACCGGCGTCACGCAGGCCTCTGCCACACCGATATCGAAGCCACGCTTGCGCAGGCCCTCCTGCAGTGCGCGGGTAATGGTCCAGAGTTTCTTGCGCAGCTCGTCGCCCTCGGGACCGCGGATAATCTCCAGACGCTTGAGGCAGCCTTCCACGATCGGCATCGGGAGTGCCTTGGCGTAGATTTGTGATCGGAGGTTGTAGCGCAGGTAGTTGATGATGGCGTGCGGGCCTGCGACGAAGCCGCCGATGATGGCCATGCTCTTGGCGTAGGCGCCGATGTAGAGGTCGATTTCGTCCATCACGCCGAAATGCTCGGAGGTGCCGCGGCCGTGCGGGCCCATGACACCGAAACCGTGCGCATCGTCGATCAGGATACGGAACTGATATTTCTTCTTGAGTGCGGCGATCTGGTCAAGGATGCCCAAAGCGCCGGTCATGCCGTAGACGCCCTCGGTGATCAGCAGCACGCCGCCGCCGTTCTCCTGGGCCTCCTTGCAAGCACGGGCGAGGATCCTCTCGCAGTGCACGATGTCGTTGTGGCGGTATTTGTACTTGCTACCCACGTGCAGGCGGATGCCGTCGAGCAGGCAGGCGTGGCACTCATTGTCATAGACGATCACATCGTGGCGAGACATGAGCGAATCGATGGTCGAGACGATGCCCTGGTAGCCGAAGTTGAAGAGGAACGCATCTTCTTTCTTCTCGAAATCAGCCAGTTCCCGCTCCAGCTGCTCGTGCAGCGAGGTGTGGCCGGTCAGCATGCGCGATCCCATCGGATAGGCCAGCCCCCAGCGGGTAGCGGCTTCTCCATCAACTTTCCGGATGGCGGGGTGATTGGCCAGGCCCAGATAGTTGTTCAGGCTCCAGCAGAGCACTTCCTGGCCCTGGAAACGCATATGCGGTCCCAGTTCGCCTTCCAGCTTGGGGAACATGAAGTAGCCGAAGGCTTTGTCACGGTATTGTCCCAGCGGGCCGCCCGAGTCCTTCGCGATTCTCTCAAAAATATCCATATCTGTGTTTCAGCTACGCGTCGATGTTGGCGTATTTGGCATTCTGCTCGATGAACTCGCGGCGCGGCGGGACATCGTCGCCCATGAGCATTGAGAAGATGCGGTCGGCTTCGGCTGCGTTTTCGATGTGGACCTGGCGCAGGATACGCTTGTCCGGGTCCATGGTCGTAGCCCAGAGCTGCTCGGCATCCATCTCACCGAGACCTTTGTAGCGCGAGACCAGCAGGCCCGTGTCCTTGCCCTTGCCGATACGCTCGATGGCGGCAGAACGCTCTTCGTCGGTCCAGCAATATTCTTCCACGTTGCCTTTCTTCACCCGATAGAGCGGCGGGGTCGCGATATACACGTAACCGCTGCGAATCAGGTCGGGCATGTAGCGGAAGAAGAAGGTCAGGATGAGGGTCGCGATGTGGCTGCCATCCACGTCGGCATCGGTCATGATGATCACCTTGTGGTAACGCAGCTTGGTCATATTGAGCGCCTTGGGGTCTTCTTCGGTGCCGACCGACACGCCCAGAGCGGTGTAGATATTGCGGATCGATTCACTCTCGAAGGCCCGGTGTTCCATGGCTTTTTCCACGTTCAGGATCTTACCGCGAAGCGGAAGGATGGCCTGGAACTGGCGGTTGCGGCCCTGCTTGGCCGTTCCGCCTGCGGAGTCGCCCTCCACGAGGAAGAGCTCGCACTTGGCAGGATCCCGGTCGGAGCAGTCTGCCAACTTGCCCGGCAGGCCTGCGCCCGACATCACGGTCTTGCGCTGCACCAATTCGCGCGCCTTACGGGCGGCATGACGGGCGGTAGCGGCCAGCACCACCTTGTCGACGATGGCGCGGGCGTCCTTCGGGTTCTCTTCCAGATACTGCTCGAGCGCAGCGCTCACGGCCTGCGAGACAGCTGCCATCACCTCGCTGTTGCCCAGCTTGGTTTTGGTCTGGCCTTCGAACTGCGGCTCGGCGACCTTCACCGAGATGACCGCCGTCAGGCCTTCACGGAAGTCCGAGGGGTCGAGGTCGAATTTGAGCTTGGATAGCAGACCGTTCTTGTCGGCGTAGCTCTTGAGCGTCGTGGTCAAGCCGCGGCGGAAACCGCTCAGGTGCGTACCACCTTCTATCGTGTTGATGTTGTTGACGTAGGAATGGACGTTCTCGCTGAAACCGTCGTTGTACTGCATCGCGATCTCAATGGGGATGACTTTGTCGGTCTCCAGATAGATCGGCTTCTCGGTGAGTTTCACGCGGACGCCGTCGAGATACTGGACGAACTCGATGAGGCCGTGCTCCGAATAGAACAGCTCTTCCTTCGGCTGAGCCGGCACTTCATTGCCGTTCTCGTCGTATTCCTTTTCGCGCAGGCGCATGTCGCGCAGCGTAAGGCGGACGCCCTTGTTCAAGAAAGCCAGTTCGCGCAGACGGCCAGCCAGGGTATCATAGTCGTATACCGTGGTGACGGTAAAAATCTCGGCATCAGGCTTGAAGGTGATAATGGTACCCGTATCGGAGGCCTCGCCCACGACCTTCACGTCGTAGAGGGGCTTGCCTTTCGAAAACTCCTGCACGAAGACCTTGCCTTCCCGGTGAACCTCAGCCTTGAGATGCGTCGAGAGCGCATTCACACAGGAGACGCCCACACCGTGCAGACCGCCGGACACCTTGTAGCTGTCCTTGCTGAATTTACCGCCCGCATGGAGGACCGTCAGCACCACTTCGAGGGCACTGCGTTTCTCCTTTTCGTGCATGCCGGTCGGGATGCCTCGGCCATTATCGGATACGGTGATTGAATTGTCTTCGTTAATCACCACGACAATATCGTTGCAGTAACCGGCCAGCGCTTCGTCGATAGAGTTATCAACTACCTCATAAACAAGATGATGCAAACCACGGGGGCCAATATCTCCAATATACATCGAAGGGCGCTTGCGCACCGCCTCGAGTCCCTCCAGCACCTGGATACTGTCGGCTGAATAGGTTTCGTTCTGTTCCATTAAAAGCTATCTTCTTATAAACGAACAAAGATAGCCAAAAAAGACGGGAAAAACAAGGTTTTTCCCCTAGAAATTCAAGGAGATACCACCGCCATAATTACGTCCCGGCTCGAGATAGAGCGGCATGTACTGATTGCGGTGATTGAGGATGTTGCCAACCTTGGCGAAAACCGAAATATGCTTGTTGATCAGGTAGTCGACATGCAGGTCCAAATCCACGATGGAGGGCACTTCATACGTTGGTGGAATCACTTCCAGTTCCGGCACCGGAACCATCGTTCCGCTGGTGCCGCTACGGTACGCGCAAGACAACTGGGCGATAAGCCGTTCGCGGAAATTATAGCGAATGAAAGCATCGCCCGTCCAGGCCGGCATCTCCGTCACCAGGGTCTTTTCATAACTGTCCTTGTAGTTGGCATAGCGCAACCTTCCGCCCACGGTCACGTCCTGGGAGCGCCAGATCACTTCACCCTGCAAGGAGAACTGGTTCACATTGCGGTACGCGGAGGTCATCTGGGTGATGCCCGTTCCGTCAAAGAATGGAACGAAGATCATCTTGTTGCGGAAGATCTTATAGTTGCTCTCCAGGTTGATACCCAGGCGGCCGAAGATCACGCTTTCGATCGAGAGCGTGGCGTCGAGGGGACGGGAACCGAAGTCCATCGTACAGGTCGGCACCACGATCGGGCAGTCGTCGATCATCCGGGAATAGGTATTCAGGTCGTTGCCGCCCGTCACCACCGCATGCGCCCAAAGCGCCTTGTCGATCAGCGTAAAGCGGACATCCACATCGGGGAAGATATTGCTGCGCGCCGACAGGTCAAGGCCGGGTTCTGCGATCTCTCCCGAAATGCCGTAACGGCTGCCAAACTTCACGCCCAGTTTCGCATTCAGCCACTTGCGGCGAAGCTGGTATATGGGCGAGAACTCCACCAGACCGATATTGAAATCGTGTACGCCGCTATAGGAGGCATACTCGATATTCATGTCGATGTAGATGCGGTGGATGTCGAAAGTGGCACCCACATAGCCGTCCACCCGAAGGAAGCCTTCCCGCAACTTGTTGACACCGTCCAGCGGGCTTGTGCCGGTTTGGGTTTCAAAAGAGAAAGCCTTCTGTGTATTGCGGTACGACAGGGTCACGTCGTAATAGACCGTATTGGCTTCTTTCTGCGCGGAATTCAGGTTGAATGCCGCCGTCAGGCTGTTGTTCCGGTGGAGCGAGGTCGGATCGCCGTACGGCGAGAAATCATTCCCGGGTATGGAATACCGATACTGATCGAAATCATATTTGACATCGAACATCAACTCGCCGGTCGACCAGTCGTAGGTAATGTCGCCGCCTACCGTATTCTGCATGCGTCCGGTTTTCAAATCACCCTCGTTCACATAACCGAAGAACGAGTTGTGGCGGCCATAGAGGCCTGAGCAGAAGCCTTTCTTGGGCTTGGTCTGCAAGTAGAGCTCCGCCGAGGGCAGCAGACCCCGGTTGCTCGGCGCATATTGCGTACCGAATCGTCCATAGACGAAAGGCGTGCGGTTGGCACCGACCGTGGCAAGCTGGATGGTCTCATAGGGGGTGAAATCGTAGAGGTCGCTGTAAGGCCGGTTGAAGATCGAATAGTCGAAATGGACGTCGAAGCGGTGCAGCGAGTCGTCGATGAAAATGGGGATGGCGGGCTTCTGGATACCGTCGAGATTGACGTCGTAGGGGCGGCTCACCTCCACTGTGGCAACTTGTGCCCGGAGCGGGGACAGGGCCAGAAACAGACAGGCTATCGTCAGGATCCTTTTCATCACTTCTCAGATTTTAGTTGGTTGATACGGCTGCGCACCTGCTCGAGGATGTCGTCACCCTCGCCGCTCGGCTGATAGCCATCCAGAATGCTTTCGTAGGTGGCTTCCGCCTGCACCTTGTCGCCGCGGGCCGCAAACGCGTCGCCCAGGACGATGAAGCTGCGGGCCATCCAGTAAACCTGGCCGGAGCCCGAATCGGAGAAGGCATAGACCGCCTCCTGCACTTCGTCGAAATCGCCCCGGTCGAAGGCGTCCTGGATCAGCGTGTAAGCGCTCTCCGCGCCATACGCGTCATTCGGGCTGGCCGCCAGTTCTTCGAAGAGCACGCTGGCCCGCTCGCGCTCACCCTGGGTACGCAGGGCTTTGGCCATGAGGAAGTGGGCTTCGCGCGTACCCAGCATCTGCGCAGCGCGGATCACTTCAGGATAGTCCTTCGCACCATACGCCGCACGCATCAGGCCCTGGAACGATTCCTGGCGGGTGGCAGCGTCACGTGTACGCTCGATCAACTGACGGTAAGCGTCTTCCGCCTTCTCGAAGTGCTGCAGCTCGTAGTTGAGGCTAGCATAGGCCTTCAAGGCTTCTTCCTGGCAGGCAGGATCGCGCATGAGCGTCACCTTCTGGTAGGTGTCTGCAGCCGATTCGAGTCGTCCGGTCTGACGGAGGCAATCAGCCAGGCAGAGGGTCGCCCGGGGCGTCCGGGTGCTGGCCGGATACTGCGCGATGAAACGCTGGAGCGGATTGATGGCGGCCGTCCAGTTGCCAGCGGCATAAAGCTGCTGTGCCGCGTTGAAGAGCATCTGCTCCTTCTCTTCGTCGCTCTTGATGTCGCTGCGGCCAATCTCTTCGAGGTAGCTCAGGAAGAGTTCAGGCTGGTTGCGCTGCCGGTAGAGGCTCTCCAGGCCGGCGATGGCGTCTTCAGCCTCCGGTGAATCGGGAGCGTAGTCCACCACGGTCTTGTAGTATTCCACCGCCTTGTCGTACTTGCGGCTGTTGGCGTTGATCATCGCCAGCTCCAGCAAGGCTTTCGTGTAGTAGTCATTCCCCTTCATGCCGAGCAGGGTAAAGAAGCACTCGGATGCGCTGTCATTCTTACCGGCCTGCACATACGTACGGCCCAACTCGAAGAGCGACTGGGGATACAGGGGCGCCGTACGGTTGAGCCGGGTCACCTGCCTGAGCAGATCAATCTTCTTGGACTCGTTACCCATCAAGCCGTAGGCGATGGCCGACTGCAACGCGGGATACAGGTCCTCGGATGCAGGGTCTGCCTCGTACACTTTTTCGTAGGTCTCCGCCGCATCGGCATACTTGCCCTGCATGAAGCAGGCGTCGGCGAGACGGGTCTGGGCGTCGCGCTCATACTGCTGGTACTCGCCCGACACATTGAGGAAATTGCGGAAATTGTTTTCAGCATATACGTAGTTTCCGCTCTTCAAGTAGCTGTAAGCCAGATTGTAGAGGGCCTGCGGATATTCGGAGCTGCTGCGGAACGACGGGTCGGCGAGCAGGCTGCTGCCGATGGCGATGGCTTCGGACCAGCGCTCGTCGCGGAAGCAGCATTCGGCCAGCCAGAAGCGAGCCAGGTTCGCCAGTTCCGCATTGTCGCCCGAGGAGGCGGCCTCTTCGAGCAGCGGTTCAGCAGCGCGGTAGCTCTTGCCTTCAATCAGCTGCATGGCACGCAGGAACGAGGCTTTCTGCAGGTTGGCTGAAGATTCGGGGGTATGTACGCGGATGGCGGTGAGGGCCTCCACGGCGGAACGATAGTCCTTCGACAGCAGGAAGGCCGTGGCCATGTAGTTGTGGATGATATCATCCTTGCCGCTGGCGGGCCAACGTTCCATGTAGATGCGGAACGGCGAGATGTCGGCGTTGACGTCGAAGGAGAGTTTCGCGAAGTTGAAGAAGGCGTCTTCCTGGATCACCTTGTCGAAATCACACTCCGAAGCAGCCTTGAACGCGTCGAGGGCGGCAATCTTGTTCTTGACCTGGAGATAGCTGTTGGCGGTGTAGTACCAGGCATTCTGCCCCAATTCATCCTCCTGCCCTAATACGTGGGAGAAGGATTCGATGGCGGCGGGCCAGGATTTCAGGCTGTAGGAGACAATGCCTGAAAAATAATGGTCCTTCCGGCTCAGTTCAGCACCGCTCTGGGTGTAGATGTCGAGGTAGCGGCGGGCCTCCTCCTGGTTGCCCTTCTCATACCAGGCCTCGGAAAGGATGCGGGCCAGCGAGCTCTGCATCTCCTTGTCGAGCTGGCTGTAGAGTGGTTCGCCGCGCTCGATCACATAGTCGTAGTCCTTGAGCATCAGCTTACTCTCCACGGCGAAATAGTCGGCCATGAGCGAGAACTGATTGTCCTTCCCCACCTTCTCAAAGAGCGGAACGGCCTTGTCGAACTGCTGGAGAATGTAGTGGACATAGCCTTTATAATAAGTGCTGGGGACGGTGTACTGGGAATACGGACCGGCAAGTACCTTGGCAAAGCCTTCTTCTGCCCGCTCATATCCGCCGGTGCGCATGTTGCTGTAGGCTTTCTTGAAGGTAAAGTCGGTACGGCGGTTGCGGTAGAGGTGATTGGGGTTGATGGTATTGTAGATAGCGAGCGCCTCCTGGTACTTGCCCGTGTCGAAATAGCGCGATGCCAGTGCCTCCCGCACCATGGACTGCTGCGGAGCATTGGGATATTTGGTGCAGTAGGTGTTCACCAGGCCTTCGGCGTTGACTTTGTCGAGGGCGATGGCGCACATCACCTTGAAGGCTTCGATCTCCGACCGGTCGAGCGTGCGGAGCGACTCCTTTCCCAGTTCGGTAAAGGCCTTTTCCGCCGCATAGTAGGCGCCGCTGTAATAGAGTTGTCGGGCCGATTCGAGGCGGTCTAAATGCTGCCGGTCCTTGACCTGGCCCCATGAAGGCAGCGCCGCCAGGAGCAGCAGCAGGGCCGCTGCACCGGTTCTCAAATATACGCTCACGCTTTTCATCTATTCTGTGATGCGAAAATACGCAAAAAAAGTTAAATTTGTGCATCAAAGCCATTCCTATGAACGCTGATGCCACACCCGTCGTCTATTTCCGCGACGCCGACATTTCCAACGGAGAAGTGGTGGTGGTTGACAAGCTCAACTTGACCATCCTTCCCGGCGAATTCGTTTACCTGACCGGCAAGGTCGGCAGCGGAAAAACCTCCATCATCCGCACCCTCACCGGGGAAAATCCTCCCTTTGGCGGAGAGGCGCGGGTCGGAGATTTCGACCTGACGAACCTTAAGCGTAAGCAAATACCATACCTCCGGCGCAGCCTGGGCATCGTCTTCCAGGATTTCCAGTTGCTGATGGACCGCACGGTGGAAGACAACCTGCGCTTCGCCCTGGAGGCTACGGGCTGGAAGGACAAGGGTGACATCGCCGAGCGCATTGACCGCGTGCTGGCTGCCGTAGGCCTGCAGCACAAAGCCTACAAGCTCCCCCACCAGCTCTCCGGCGGTGAGCAGCAGCGTGCCGCCATCGCCCGCGCCTTGCTCAACGAACCCACCCTCATCCTGGCCGACGAGCCCACCGGCAACCTTGACGAAGATACCGCCCGCGGCATCATGAAACTGCTCTTCGAGATCAACCGCTACGGCACCGCCATCCTGATGGTCACGCACAACCAGCCGCTGCTGCGCATGTTCCCCGCCCGCGTAATCACCCTTGAAAACGGAGTTTGCCGTGAAGTCGCAGCGGAAGCATGAGCCGGCCTTCGGGCCCATCCTGGCCTGGTTCGCCGAGAACCGGCCGCTGGCGGCAAGTGAGTTGCATTTCGACTCCCCCTACCAGCTCATCGTGGCCGTCATCCTCTCGGCCCAGTGCACCGACAAGCGCGTCAACCTGACCACCCCCGCCCTCTACGAAAAATACCCTGACGTGGCCGCGTTGGCCGCCGCCACGCCGGAAGAAGTCTACCCGCTCATCCGTTCGATCTCCTACCCCAACAGCAAGGCTGCACACCTGGTGGCCATGGCACAACAGGTCATGGAGCGTTTCGGCGGAGAGATTCCCCGCGACATCGCGTCACTGATGACCCTGCCGGGTGTCGGACGCAAGACCGCCAACGTGGTGACCTCCGTGCTCTACGACGAGCCTGTCATCGCCGTCGACACCCATGTGTTCCGTGTGGCGCACCGCCTCGGCCTGTCGGACGGAAAGACGCCCTACGCTGTAGAGCGCGACCTGGAAGCCGGTATCCCCGAGGAACTGCGGTCACGCGCCCACCACTGGCTCATCCTCCACGGCCGCTACGAATGCACGGCACGGGCGCCGAAATGTGCGTCCTGCGGCCTGTCCCCCTACTGCCGCCATTATGCGCAATCACGCTGACTGCTACGAGACTACGCTGCTCGACTTTCGCGCCTATCTGAAGCTCGAGCGCTCGTTGTCGGCCAACACCATCGCCGGCTACTGCGCCGACGTGCAGAAATATTTTACCTTGCTTAAAAACCGGGGCGTCACACCGGCCGACGCCTCCATCGACGATCTGTCCGCTTTTCTGGAAGAATTGGTGGCGGGCGGCGTCACGAAGCGCTCGCAGGCCCGGGCCATCAGCTCGGTCAAAGCGCTGTACCGATTCCTGGACGCGGAAGGCGCGCTGACAGCCGGCAACCCCTGCGACAAACTCTCCGCCCCCAAGATCAACCCCTACCTGCCCACCGTCCTTTCCGTGGAGGAGGTGCTGGCCATCCTCGACTCCGTAGACCTGTCCCGGCCCGAAGGGCATCGCAATCGCTGCATCCTGGAAGTGCTGTATTCATGCGGATTACGGGTAAGCGAGCTGGTAAACCTCAAGATTTCCGACGTCTTTCTCGACGAGCAGTTCATCCGGGTCTTCGGCAAGGGAAGCAAGCAACGGCTGGTGCCCATCGGTGAGCCGGCCATCCGTGCTATCCGGCTTTACCGCCAGGGCCGCGACGCAGGTCCCGTTCAGAAGGCAGCCGAGGACATTCTGTTCCTCAACCACCGGGGAGGGAAAATGTCGCGCGTGGCGGTCTTCAATATCGTCAAGGAGCAGGCACGCATCGCCGGCATCCGCAAGGAGATTTCGCCGCACACCTTCCGGCATAGTTTTGCGACGCACCTGGTCGAAAATGGGGCCGACTTGCGTGTAGTCCAGCAGATGCTGGGCCATGAGAGCATCCTCACCACCGAAATCTACACGCACATCGACACGCGCAAGTGGCAGGACACGATCTTGCAGTACCATCCTAGCCGGACTTAGCGCTACGCTTCGCTGCTCTGGTGTTCGTCCCGCTCGCAGAAAAATGCTCGCGGCTCCGAACACCACCCGCAGCTCCGCTCCACTTGAACGCGCGAAGCGCGAGGGAGCTCGAGGGATGTGCCCCTCGTAAAGAAGGAGGCGCCTTGGCGCCGACAGGCTACGAGAAAGCCCGCATCAGCGGGCCGCCGGAGGCCGGCACTTTGCTAAACCCAGCTTATGAAAGCACAACTCCCGGCATTAGCAAAGTACTAAGGCCGGGAGGCGCGGGGTTTACTCCCAAGGGTCGTGCTCTCGCATTCCGCTCGGGTGGGGCAGCGCCCCAGTAAATCAAGTAGCCCCGGGCGGAATCGAACCGCCATCTAAGGTTTAGGAAACCTCCATTCTATCCGTTGAACTACAGGGCCATACCTATGAAAAATGCCGAGCCCCTGCCCGGCATTTTACAACTTTACGTTCAGATTACGCAACAGTCTTGTTGATGATCTGACGGCCACGATAGTAACCGCACTCGGGGCAGACGTGGTGATACATGACCGTAGCACCGCAGTTCGAGCAAGTCGTCAGCTGAGGAGCGACAGCCTTGTCGTGGGTTCTTCTTTTATCTCGACGCTGCTTCGAGATCTTGTGTTTCGGATGTGCCATTTTCTATAATATTAATTGTTTTTGTTTTTCAATAACTCTTTCAAGCCTTCGAACGGACGGGCGGCTTCGCCGTCGGCAGCCGTTTCGTTTCCCTCGTTGTCGGTGAGGTAGCGGAGCATCTCGGGATTGCACTTTCCTTCGGGATGCACCTTCACCAGCGGAAGGCCCAGGCAAATGTAGTCGTACACAAACTGATTGAGGTTCAACTCACTCTCCGTGTGGTCTATCACCTGCACATCGTCCTCCACCGAGGCATCGTCGACGTCAACCGTACCGAAACCGACGGTCAGACGCGGATCGATGTCCACCTTCAAGGTCAGGTCTTCCAGGCAGCGGTCGCATTCCACCACGACGAAGCCAACAATCTCACACACAATGTCGAGCAAGGTCTGGTGACGCACGACCCGCACACGGACACTGCAGTCCGCATCCTTGATCAGGCTGTTTTCGAATGCTTGAAAGAACGGTTCCCCGATTTCAAACCGGAATGAACTCTCGCCCAGGGGCAAACCCTTGATAGGGATTACAATGTCCTGATACATTTTGTCCATATCGGAAAAATTGGGGCTGCAAATATAGCAAAATAATTTGAATATTAATTTCTTTCTGCTCTTTTTCGCGCCGTTTCGTCGAGAATGATCTTGCGCATGCGCATCGATTTGGGGGTCACTTCCACCAATTCATCCTCCTGGATGTACTCCAGCGCCTCTTCGAGGCTGAAACGCACAGGCGGCGGCAACATCACTTTTTCGTCGGTGCCGGCGGCACGCACATTGGTCAGCTTCTTGGTCTTGCAGATGTTGATGACCAGGTCGAAGTCGCGGATGTGCTCGCCCACCACCTGACCGGCGTAGACCTCTTCACCCGGATCAATGAAGAATCGGCCGCGATCCTGCAGCTTATCCATGGCATATGCCACGGAAACACCGGTTTCGTGCGCTACGAGCGAACCGTTGGTACGCTTCTCAATGTCGCCTTTGAACGGCTCGTAGTCCTTGAAGCGGTGCGCCACCACGGCCTCGCCCTGGGTGGCTGTCAGCAGGTTGCTGCGGAGACCCATCAAACCACGGGCAGGAATTTCAAAGTCGAGGTGCACGCGGTCGCCGCGGGTTTCCATCCGGATGAGCGCGCCTTTGCGGCGGGTGGTCATCTCGATGGCACGGCCCACGAATTCCTCGGGCACGTCGATGGTCAGCGACTCGATCGGCTCGCAACGCTTGCCGCCGATGGTCTTGTCGAGCACGCGGGGCTGGCCCACCTGCAGTTCGAAGCCTTCGCGGCGCATGGTCTCAATGAGAATCGAGAGATGCAGCACACCGCGTCCGTAGACCACGAACGAGTCGGCGTTGACGCCCGGTTTGACGCGCAGGGCCAGGTTCTTCTCAAGTTCGCGCTCCAGGCGCTCCTTGATATGGCGGGAGGTCACAAATTTGCCTTCGCGACCAAAGAAGGGCGAGTCATTGATGGTAAACACCATGCTCATCGTGGGTTCGTCCACGGCGATGGGAGGCAGGGCCTCCGGGTTCTCGAAGTCAGCGATGGTGTCGCCAATCTCGAAACCGTCGATGCCCACAACGGCGCAGAGGTCACCGCACTGGACGCTCTCGACCTTGCGTTTCTCCAGGCCTTCGAAGACCATCAGGTCCTTGATCTTCTGCTTCTCAACGATATCATAGCGCTTGCAGAGCGATACCGGCATGCCGGAACGCAGGCTGCCCCGGGTGACGCGGCCCACGGCGATGCGGCCCACATACGGGGAATACTCCAGCGAGGAGATGAGCATCTGCGGGGTGCCTTCCACAATCTTCGGAGCGGGAATCTCTTCGATGATGGTGTCGAGCAATGCGGTGATGTCGGCGGTAGGCTGACGCCAGTCGCGCGACATCCAGCCCTGTTTGGCGCTGCCGTAGATGGTCTTGAAGTCGAGCTGCTCCTCCGTGGCGTTGAGCGAGAACATCAGGTCGAACACTTCTTCGTTGACCTCGTCGGGGCGGCAGTTCAGCTTGTCCACCTTGTTGATGACCACAATGGGCTTCTTACCCATCTCGAGGGCCTTCTGGAGCACAAAGCGGGTCTGCGGCATGGTGCCTTCAAAGGCATCGACCAGCAGCAGCACGCCATCGGCCATGTTGAGCACGCGCTCGACTTCGCCGCCGAAATCGGCGTGACCGGGAGTATCGATGATGTTGATCTTGACATCCTTGTAGGGAACCGACACATTCTTGGCCAGGATGGTGATGCCGCGCTCGCGCTCGAGGTCGTTGTTGTCGAGAATGAGTTCGCCCAGGTCCTCGGCCTTGCGGGTCAGTTTGGCCTGATAGATCATCCGGTCCACGAGGGTGGTCTTGCCGTGGTCCACATGGGCGATGATCGCTACGTTTCTGATATCTTGCATACTACGTGATATTTCTATCCTAGAAGGCGCAAAAGTAGAAATAATCTCGCAATTTTCAGAAACTGTTTCGTATTTTTGTGGCATGGTTGAAAAGATTATCATCCTCGACTTCGGATCGCAGGTGACACAACTCATCGGTCGCCGCCTCCGTGAACTCAACGTCTATTGCGAAATCTATCCCTTCAACAAGATACCCGTCCTGGACGACAGCGTCAAAGGCGTGATCCTCTCGGGCAGCCCGTGCTCAGTGCGCGATGCCAACGCACCGCAAGCCGACCTGTCGCGTTTCCGCGGCAAGCTCCCGCTGCTGGGCATCTGTTACGGCGCCCAGTACATGGCCCATACCGGGGGTGGCAAAGTGGAAGCTTCCAACACCCGCGAGTATGGCCGCGCCATGCTGAAAGTGGTGGCGGAATCCCCGCTGCTGAAGGGCGTTTCCCCCGAAACGCAGGTCTGGATGTCGCACGGTGACAGCATTTCCGCGCTGCCTACCGGTGCCCGCGTCATCGCCTCCACGGCCGATGTCGTGAACGCTGCTTTTGATTTCGCGGGCGAACCCACCTTCGCGGTGCAGTTCCATCCGGAGGTGTACCACACGGTCGAGGGTTCCCGCATGCTGGCCAACTTCGCACTGGACATCTGCGGCTGCGCCGGCGACTGGACCCCGGACTCTTTCATCGAGACGACGGTCGAGGCACTCCGGAAGCAGATCGGGGACGAACGCGTGATCCTGGGCCTGAGCGGTGGCGTGGATTCCACCGTGGCCGGCGTGCTGCTCAACAAGGCCATCGGCAGCCAGCTCACCTGCATCTTCGTGAACAACGGCCTGCTGCGGAAGAACGAATTCGAAGACGTATTGGCTTCCTACAAAGACATGGGCCTCAACGTGATCGGCGCCGACGCCTCCAAGGATTTCCTGGCGGCACTGTCCGGCGTCACGGAGCCGGAAGCCAAGCGTAAGATCATCGGCCGCCTCTTCGTCGAAACCTTTGACAAATACGCCAAACAAATAGAAAACGCCCGCTGGCTGGCCCAGGGGACCATCTATCCGGATGTGATCGAGAGTGCGGGCATCGAAGGCATCGCCTCCAAGATTAAGAGCCACCACAACGTGGGCGGTCTGCCCAAGGAAATGAACCTCAAGATCGTGGAGCCGCTGCGCATGCTCTTCAAGGACGAAGTGCGCCGCGTGGGCCGCGCGCTGGGCATCAAGGAGGAACTGGTGGGACGTCATCCCTTCCCCGGCCCGTCGCTGGCCATCCGCATCATCGGCGACATCACCGAAGAGAAACTCGCTGTCCTGCGGGAAGCCGACGACATCTTCATTCGCGGCCTGCGCAACTACGACTGCACGGGCATGGGTTTCCCCTGCGCTTCGGATCCCCGCGTGATGGCCACGAATCTGTACGACGCCATCTGGCAGGCCGGCGTGATCCTGCTGCCGGTCAAGAGCGTGGGCGTCATGGGTGACGAGCGCACCTATGAGAACCCCGTGGCCCTGCGCGCCGTGGTCTCCACCGACGCCATGACGGCCGACTGGTTCCCCTTCCCCTACGACTTCCTCCGCGACGTCTCCAACGAAATCATCCGCAAGGTCCGCGGCGTCAACCGCGTCGTTTACGACGTCACCTCCAAGCCGCCGGGAACGATTGAGTGGGAGTAGCCATCCGGCCTAGGCTGTTCCATTGTTACGGACTTCGCGATGGACGGCATCGGCGGCCATGATCACTTTCTTCTCCACTTCGTTCCGGTCTTCTTCGGGCAAGGCGCGCCACTCGCCCTTTCGGGGCAACAACCCGAAACAGGTTTTGACGCAGAGTCGAGAAAAAACGTCAGTTATTTACGCAGCGTGGATTATTAGGATCAGCGGCAAAACCAGGTGGGCGACAGTTGACATTTTCGCCAAACAGCCGCAAAGCTACCTGTAGCAGAAGTGATTATAGGGCATCTGCCCTTGCGCCTAGTGCCGAAATCGGGCTTAGGCGGTAGGCTTCCGAACAATCCTATCTTGATTATCAATGACTTACGTTTTACCCGCTTGCGGCTGTTTGGCGAACCAGATAATGGACCTATCCTAGAAAGTATGCCCACCCGATTATGCCGCTGATCCGGTTTTTGAGGGCCGAAAGGAAGCCGATGCCTTCGGAGATGGCTCTGAGAGGGGCCGATGGTGGGATAGCAACAGCGGCCCGGGGTGAGCCGGGCCGCTGAGGATGGGTTACATTGTACACGTTTCTACTCGTACGTTGCCGTGATGGTTACGTCGCCTTTAGTTCCCATAGTGAGCGTCGGAGTATTCGTCATGGGGTTGGCAAGATCGCCTTTGTCTCCGGCGGAATAGCCGGCGAAGGTTTTTCCTGCAGGGGCATCGGCATGGCTCAAGATGAGTGAAATCGCTTCGCCACTGCCAGCGTAATATACACCGTTGTACTTGATACCTTTGGTGCAGACGGTGATGCTGCTGACGTTATACTCCGTGCCTTCGCCGCTGAGAGCCAGGCTGGTCACACCGGTTCCAGCGCTTATGCTGCGCATCCGGTATTTATCTTTGGTCAGATACGAGTTGTAGGCCGCGGTGTTTAAATAGCAGTTGTTACGGGTTCCAGTTACATTGCCTGAAACAAACACCCTACTTTTATTATTCGGATCCGTAGGGACGCTAATTGAAGAAGGAGCAAACACACAGCTATTCAACGTTACAGAAGCGTTATCTTGTGTCCAACCTATCATGCCGCCACCCTCGTATCCACTTGCATCACTGTAAGTCATGCTGCCGGTAAACACGCAGCCATTCAGTGTAAGGGATTTGTTCTTATTAACCCTCGCCACAAAAGCGCCGGCATCGATATCCTTATTGTAACTTGAACTAATGGCAACCGTACTCCAGCAGTTGGTGATGGTGCTGCCTTCGGCGTAGCTTGCAATACTTGCCGGGCGCATATCTGTAGTGCTGATGGTGCCAGTAATTTTCAAATTCTTGATGTTGGCCCCACTGATATAAACGAACGGGGAGGTATAATCCCCAGAGCCGCTTAATGTCACGTCGAGCGTTTTTCCGTCGCCGTCATAGGTTCCACTGAACGCTTTGGAATCGGTTCCTGCCATCGTTGTTACACTGATGTCGGCGGTCTGTTTGAAGTATTTGCCACTGTAAGTCTCGCCGTTTGTGACGGCCGTTGCCAGCGCATTCCAATCGTCGGTAGAAGAGATGAGGTAGGGATCGCCGACAGCCCCCGTTCCGCCGCTGAATTCCTTTGTCATGGTGACCGTGCTCTGGTAGTACTTGCCGGCGGTGAGGGTAATACCGGCGTCCTTCGTATAGGTATACGAATCCGAGCCCACCGTGGTACTAATGACCAGTTTGCCGGAAGGGAACAGCGAGGGAACCACGCCGAGATAATACACACTCTTGGCCGTGCTGGTAGCTGCGGCCTGAATGGCACCGTTCGAGGAAACAGTCAAAGAAGTGGCAGCAAGCGAATTGGGAGTAGCGGCGTCATCCTGCAGCGTGAGTTTCCAGATGCAAATGAAGCTGGGCATGGACACGCTCGCCTTGAGCGAGGCAGTGGCAGGGTCTCCGCTGACAGAGAGTTTGCCGCTGCCGATACGGAAGTCAATGTTGTTCTGGATAAAGTCCAGCGTACCGTCCTGACCCTTCACTTTGTCCCAGCAGGTGGAAGCTGGCGTAAACGGGAACGGCGAAGAGGGCGTAGCCGAAGCAACGGCATCGGCAGGATAGACAAGTACTACATCGTCATTGTCCGAAGGGCTGCCGGTGATGGTAGCGTTGATGGTGGCGTTGCCGGAGCCGTCAACCGCGGTCACCGTTGCCACATCCACCACACTGTTATGAACCAGGGCAACCTCGTCGCCCACTTTCCATACCACCAGCAGTTTGCCGGCATCATCGCCGGTCCCTTCGGTAATGACCGTTTTGGTAGCAGGGGCGCCGATGGTGGCCGTGAAGGTAATGCCATCGATTGGCTCGACGGACTGAACTTCCTTTTCCAACGAGATCGGGCTGCAAGTCGCTACGACAAGCGCCATGGCAAGAATTCCAAAAAGCTTTTTCATCATAATTCCTCCTGCCATTTAAAACCAAAATCTTCAAACTTCGGCATCATCGACGTGCTGAACGGATCGCCGCCGGGGAGATAGTTGTCCGGCTTCGGCAGGCTTTGGCAGATAATGCCCTGACATTTCACCTCCACGGCCAGCATCGTAGGGGTCTCATAGAATTCTTTGTGCATCACGCTCATTTCGGGTAATTTTTGACAAAGATACAACAATTACCCCCCCCCAGACAATAGTCTGGGGACGATTTTGACGCAAGGTCGAGAAAAAGCGTCAGTTTTTTACGCAGCGTGGATTTTCTTCGACCACTCCCGGCCGGCGTAATAAAGAATCATCATCGCGGCGGCGATGAGGAGATGGGCCAGGTCGTAATCGTTGAGCCAGGGTGCAAGGCCCCAGCCGGTAATGAGGATGGGCGGCACACCGAGAAGGACGAACGTGGCCAGGATGATCAGACGGGCCTCTTTCCGGGGCAGCAGCCGAAGCTGTAGCGGCAAAGAGAAGAGGATCAGCACCAGGCCAATATGGATTACCATATAAAGGTACTCAACCTTCCACAGCAGGAATACCAGCATCACCAAGGAAACTACGCCAAGAGCAGCCAGCAATTGGGACTTTCCCCGGCCCGGCCGCAGGTAGAAGTAGCGTTCCATGACCGCCCAGCCATAGCAGGTCAGCGAGGCCAGGTTGAACAGATAGTTGGGCAGCAGATAGTACGGAGATGAGAGATAATAAGCAAAGCAGTGATTGAACAGCGCGCCGAAAAGCGTAGATAATCCCATCAGGAAATAGAACCAGAGGTACAGTCGTTCGTAGCGTTCGCGGCAGGAGAAATGCTTCCGCAGGCTAGCCCAGCCCGCAAAAGAAATGGCAGAGATAAGCAGGTTCGTTACCGCATTCGAAAAGTCGGTCAAGACGACAGAGCCAATAAGGATCGGATCCATGGGCGTTATTCTGCAAAGTAACCGACAGCAATGCCGCCGGAATAGGGTTGGTAGCTGGTTTTCGAGAAGCCGGCGGCTTCGAATTCGGCGATCAGCGCCTCGTAGCGCGGGAACGCCAGGACCGAATCGACCAGGTAGCCGTAAGCAGCGCCACTGCCAACAAGACGGCCGACCAGCCGCATGACATGTTTGAAATAAAAAAGATAAAGCGCCCGCCAGAGCCGGTTCCGCGGCACGGCGAACTCCAGCACGGCCAGTTGTCCGCCTGGTTTGAGCACCCGGCGGATCTCTCGCAGGCACTCCGCCCGGTGATCGAAATTGCGAAGTCCAAAGGCGATCGTGACGGCATCGAAGGTGTTGTCGGCAAAGGGAATCGCCTCGGCGGAACCCAGCACGAAAGCCGGACGCGGACGGATCTTGGCACACTTGCGCTCCCCTACCGCCATCATTTCAGCCGAAATGTCCAGACCGGTCACCCGCCAGTTCTCCTTGGCCATGGCCTTGGTCAAATCGCCAGTGCCGCACGCCAAGTCGAGCACGGACGGCGACTCCATGGACAGCGACTGGGCCAATGTCCCGACAAAGCGCCGGCGCCACAAACGGTCGATACCCAGCGACATACCGTGGTTCATCCGGTCATATTTCGATGCGATCGAATCGAACATGCCGGAGATTATTTTTTCGTTTTTATCTAAATTTTCCTCCATTCGGGGTACAAAGTTAGAAAAAAGCTGTATATTTGCAGTCCCAATCCCCGCCCAGGTGGTGAAATTGGTAGACACGCCAGCTTGAGGGGCTGGTGCCCGTTATAGGGCGTGCAAGTTCGAGTCTTGTCCTGGGCAC